>Ga0114918_10005046_pt1 | contig 11365 bp, 13 predicted proteins | sample LantaG_FD_87015 | JGI IMG/M metagenome (GOLD analysis project Ga0114918, IMG submission 87015) | Deep subsurface microbial communities from Baltic Sea to uncover new lineages of life (NeLLi) - Landsort_02402 metaG | ecosystem: Environmental > Aquatic > Marine > Oceanic > Sediment | place... | reverse complement strand
TCTTTACTTCGTTAGGATTAACCTCCCTTCCTTCATATGGATTATCTTGACTAAACGCATCTGAAGCTGGGTCGAAAATTCTTCCTTTAGTATTACCGGTCCAAATATGAGCCGTATCTGTTCCTCTAGAAGGTGGTCCCATCATAAGCTTTAGTGATGGGTCTTCCTCTATTGCTTGCAGAGCTTTTTTTAAGCAGTAACCGTTTTTTGAAGTATATTCTATATTTGGAGTGAATGGAAGGGATTCTCGCTCTTCTACTGAGTCTTTAATCGTATACCCTCTATCGGTTGTTGACGGGATTGGGTGAGATTCATAGCCTTCCACAGAATATTGAGCTTTTTTATACCAGTTCATATAAGGTTTTTCTTTTGTCGTCATATAAAATCCTTGTAATTTATTTAAGATTTGGGTAGGATATTGGTTTTTTTTGTGGAATTAATATAAGAGACCATTATACATTATTTTAGTAAGGGGAGAATATTGATAAAATTAGTAAAGACAGCATCAGGAAAACAGACAGTTAAGATGAGTAAGTCTGAATGGCAGGATATTGGCAAAAAAGCTGGATGGCTATCAAAAAGGGCTCAAGACTCCATTGGTGGTTTTGGTTGGGTTGCGACAAAGAAGAGGATGATTGACAAGGCTAGGAAACTATTTGAGGATGGTAAAAAAGATGAGGCACTTCTGTACATAAGACAAAATCTTGAGCCAGATGAGACAATGGAAGAACTGGAAAGGTCTTGGGGGATAGGGTATAGGGATAAATAATAAGGAGAATAAGATGAAACTAGTAAAGACGGCAAATGGCAAACAGCAGGTTAAACTTTCCAGAAAGGAATGGAAGTCTATAGAAGAGAAGAATGGATGGATGAAAGAGGCTCAATACCCTAACTTGGGTGGGGGAGATGATGTTGACTCAAATAATCCAATGTGGATAACTAAACAACTGAGAACCTACATTTCAAACCCAGATACTTTCTGGTCAAATATGGAACTTCAAACCGGGGAAATATATAATAGCTCATCCTCAAAATATAAGTTGTTAAAGGAGCTTTTGACTAAACTCAAACAGGAATCTCCTACTCTTGAAATGCTAACAAAGGAAGAGCAGAAAAATATAGCAAGAGGAATAATTGCCATAAAAACAAATATTGATTACGAAGATGATTTAGGTATCGAAGAGAATAGAGGGGCTCCGTCTGATACAATGGTTGAGACTCCCCCAAATGAAGGGCAAAATGCCGAAGAGGGAGCAGAAGAGAACTCTTTTGAGTTAGATGAATCTGAGTTTGCTACTCCTCGCCAAATTGGGGACATAAAAGACCAACTTCTTGATAGATATAGGGCAAGAGAAATTACTGAAGAACAACTAAAAAATATGCTTAATGAGTTTGCTAAAAAGCATAATCTTAATATTAAGCTTGCAAGGTCTAATGGCAAACTTCAAGTTAGGATTGGAAAGAGAAAGACCGCCCAATTTGAGAGAGAAATAGATGACTCTAGAAAAGAGAAAGCTCTTATGGGATACGAGAAGGAATCTAAAGAGAGGAAAACCCTTGATGACTTATCTCATGCAAAATTGGTGTCAGATTGCTGTAAAGAGAAAGATAAAACTATGGGGATAGATGGACCTAGTTATTCATCCCTAAAAATATGTCCTAAATGCAAATCACATTGCGAATTTGGGGACTCATAAAAATTAAAATGGAGTATAAAATGAAAAAAATAGATAGGCTTTCATTCCTTATTGATAAAAGGATGAAAGAAAAAGAATCTACGAAGCAGAATCTTATTGCCTCTTTAAAAAAGGAAATTAAAGAATCCCAAGCTTCCGCCCCAACAAAAGCACCAACAAAAGCACCGACTAAAGCACCGACTAAAGCACCTCAGAAGCCGGGTAAGACAAATAATCCATTTCGCCCACCAAAAATTACCCCTGCCCCATCTAAGGCGAAGAAAAGACAAGAAGATGATAAAGATGACAGAGAGGAGGAATATGGCTCGGATTTTAGTTTTGCGTCTGAGATAGACCGTTTTCTTAGAATAGCTCAGACGTATGAAGAAGGGGCTCTTCAGCCAGTTAGGGATTTTTGGATGAATATTCCTCAAGATCACCCATTTTCTCAGCACCCAATCCTTTCTGAATATGGGCATAATTTGAGTAAAGAAGGTTATGACTATATCGTTAGTAAAATGCAAGAAGGGGGAGGAGAAATACCTCCCGACATGGATCAGGCCGGACAAGAGGTTCAGCAGTTAATGGCCCAGATATTTGCCCTAGAAGCCACTCATGAAAGTCAATTAATTAGTGCGGCAAAAAACATAACATCTGAAATATGGGGTATTGACCAGAGCATGCTTGAGGCAGATATTAATCCGAAACCGGGTCAAGATCCATATCAAGGTGGAGGTATGGGTGGAGAAGAACAAGGTAACACAGAGCCACCAGAGCCACCAGAGCTTACTCCAGAGCTAAAGAAACAGGTCGAAAAGAGGATTACGATTAACACCCTTACTCAGGGAGCATCCGTTCACGCGATGTATTCTGTTCATCACTTGGTGGAGGACATAATAACCCAAATATCCCCCGAACTACTTCAGATGTACTCTCGTTTATCCGGAATAGCTACCCATCAGTATTATATTATTGATATTCCCGCCATTATTCAAGCGATGCAGTCTCAATTAGGGGATACTGGAATTGGATGGGAGCACATTGAAATAGAAGAAGAAGGAGAAGAAGGAGAGCCCCCTATGCCAAAAGTGGTTGCCTCTGGAATATGTTTCCCTGTTTTATGCCAAGAGCTATTTAAGGGAGTTATGGAGCTAATGTCTCATCATTCTGAAACAGACCTTAGTGAGGAAGAAGTTAGAGCCGTATATTACTATGCAGACAGAATGGAGGATGAGCCTTGGTATATTACCGTTGGACCTGCTTTATGGCGTAAATTTATCGAAGTTATCCCAGATGACATAAATCTATCTCAAATGATAATGAAGATTAATCAAGAAGCTCCAGAAAGAGTTACTCAGATAATGAGAGCCGTAATTCAGAATCCAAACGCGGCGAGAGAGTACCTATCAGGTATTGCTCAAGAAGTAAATCAAGAACAAGACGAAGTAGAGACTTGGCAAGACCCTGAGCAGTATATAGAAAACGAACCAGACGACGACGACGACCAATGGCTATTAGATTTAGCTAACCAATAATAAACATATAGCTTATTTTGTAACCAAATCTTAATTTGTATAATATTACAAATGTAGTCTTTAGATATTAAGGTATGAAGATAATGAAGATAATGAAGATACTTAAAATAGCTATGAAGCCGGCGGAAGCCGTATCCAATCTAAATTTAATAGATGAAAACGGAAATGCAATTGACCCGTTCTTAATTTATTTTATTTACAAGTACGAAAATAAAATCCCTTGGCCACAGATAAGTAATAAAGAGCAGTTAAATCAATATATAACTACCAGCCTATTACCTAATCTTTTATCCAGAGTAGACCCGAATTCTGAAAAGAACGAATACGCAAAACCGAAAGACGTTGAGCCATTAATAAGAAGAGATGCAAACAATGATGAAATCGAAAACCCAATAGTTAGGAATTGGAAAAAGGCCAAAGAAGCTAATCGTGAAGATTTGGCCGAAAAATTTCTTGTTGTATATTATAATTCAGAGGTAAAGCCAAATATTGAAGGCAAGGCAGAAGCATATAGTGAATGGTGGGATGTTCTTTCAGAAGAGCCATTTTCTAGTAGCCCGGCTTTCCAATATTCAGTTATGGAGCCGGTTATAAGTATCAGCAAGCCATCCTCGAAAGATTACCCTTTTATGCTTAGGAGACAGGCGGTAGAGGCTTTATATAATAAGATAAGTAACGAAAACGGGAAAGCTAATTTCAGTTTCAAAAAAGAATATAAGAAAGAGCTTGCTCCAATCTTAGGTGCAGAAAACACAGAACAAGACCCATTAAATCCTAAAGTTAAGTGGAAGCATCTTAGCGGAAAAGTAGATGACGAAAAAAGGAAGAAAGATGACCTAGACACTTTGTCTCATTACGGGTGGATAAATAATTGGTGCGTTAAGCAAAAAAACGGATATGGTGGAGAATATCTGTTAGGGATTAATGGTCAAGGTCCGGGAGAGTTTTGGATATTACTATTAGATAATGAACCAAAAGTGGCCATAAGAATAGATGAAAACGATATAGTAGCGGAAATAAGAGGATATAATAACTCAGTTCCATCTGAATACGCGGATGAGATTCTCAATTTCATGGAAGGTAAAGGGTGGAATAATAATAATCCTAGAGAACCAAAACTTAGCAGTCGAACGGTGGATACAGTCAATTCTCTAGAAAAGGCAGAAGAAGTAAATACACAATTTCTTGAAGATAACCTATACAGAGAAAAACTAATTCGTCAATTAAAGGATGGGAGTTACATTGCCGAAAGAACTCCGAGTACAAACATATCAGAAGGTCAAAAAGTTACACTATTAAATAAAGAAAATCGAGAGATTCCAGAAGTGAAAGATGCTATAAGACAAGGATACATAAGACAACTAGATAATGATGAAACATATAGTGAGATGCCCGGCGACGAAACGAATACGATTACCCTTCCTAAATCTCAAAAAGCATTAGATACATTACCTAAATATTTATGGAAAGATGAAGAAGTTAGAGACAAAGCAATAAAAACTTGGATGAAAAACCTTCAAACTCATTATTTAGGCGCTAGTCGTAAAAACATTCCTTCTAAGGTTAAAAAAACAAAAGAATATAAAGATGCCACCCTTAAAGGTATCGTCAATATGATAACAACGGGAGAGATGACGGATGACGTCATAAAAAAACTTAACTCTATTGGGTGGAGAGAAAATGAAGACCTAAGAAATAAAATCGAGGATGTATTTAAAAGCAAATATCAAAACTCCCCTGCCGTCGCGGAAGTGATTTTTAATGGACCTAATTCTAGCTCTGCAATAATTTCCTTTTTTAAAAATAAACAGTCAATAAAAACAGCTAGGGTTGAAGGATTCTCTAAAATCATAAAAGCCAATCCACTAGAGTTTGATGGAAGAAACGTTCCCGACGATTTAAAAGCCAATCAAGACATAAAAGATGCCAGAGTTACAGGATGGGCATCACAACTTATGTCCCATCCTGAAATTTTTGACAAACGTAATTTCCCGGACGACTTAAAGAATATAAGCGAAAACGAAAAAATCAGAAACGCTTTGAGGGCAGCTTATGTTTCTAAAATTGAAAACGGAAATTACACTGACTTGCCACCAAGGGCGTTAGAGCTATTTCCGGACGATCAAAATCTTAAGAATGCCATTAAAACCAATTTATTGAATAGGATTAGTAAAGAGTATTCTAAAGCAAAAACCCCTAGTAACGACTTCACTTCTGATATAGAAATCCCAGAGAGTCTCAAAAACGATCCAGACGTAATAGCCTTTCAAAGAGGATCTCTACTAAATATACTTCTAAAGAATCCACTTGAGACTTTTGGAAATAGAGCAGATACGTTTTTACCAGAACAACTTAGAACAGACCCGCATATAATAGACGCAAGAGCCAAGGGGGTTGGAGTTAACACCTCAAAAGACCCTACATATTATGAAAAACATAAAAACGAACTAAGTAATTTTGGTATACTAAACCACCCTGAAGTTATAAAAGAAACTAAAAAGGGGTGGCATAAAAAGATACAAGAAAACCCATCGTTGGTATGGAAATTAATGAGTTATCCAGAAGATCATTTCATTAAGCAACATATGTTAGGTGAGAGTACGTTGTTGGGAAATATGAAAAAATCTGTCATAGACTATTTCAACACAAACGTTTCTTCTTACCTTATATCTCCCGACTTTTATGGCAGGCTGAATAATTTGCCAATAACAATAAAAAAAGATAAAACCGTCATTAAGGCATATCGTAATGCTTTAGCTAAACTCGTTTACGAAAATCCATGGTACTACACTGAAACCAACTTCCCCAACCCATTTAAAAATAGCGAACCCATACTTAAATCATTAAAGAGTGGACTGTTGAAGCAGTTCAACGGAATGCAAACCGATGCTTTAGTATCAATGGATTTTGCCAATAGATTTAAATCTCTTCCAAATGACGTAAAAAACGATGAAGAGATACAGCAAGGGTTTAAGAGAGCATTAATAACATTACTTAGTAGATCGTCATCCGAAGGCTTGATTAGCCCGTCCTTTACTCAATATTTACAATCCATTCCAAAATCTATTATAGGAGACCCTAACGTTTTTTCGGCCTACTTGTCAGCTTTGGGAAGAATGGTGGCTAGGAATCCAAAATTATTTAACGAACTTAATCCGGGGCTCAAGCAAAAACCGGATATTCAACTAGGTCTTCAGCAAGCAAAAAAGAAAATACTATCTAATTATTATGACTCAGAAGGAGTTCTAGCTCGTCCTCGTGAAGATGTAAGTAACCTCATCATGAATGACTCTAGCATTCCTGACTTCATGAAGCAAGATATTATTAATGAGTTAGGTATAGGGAATGTAGTAGCGAATAAAAAGAGCTGGTATAAGAATTATCAAAGTAAGAAAGTATACCAAATTAATAATTTGATAGACATGATAAATATAAGGAGATATAAATGACTAGTTTGACAGTTTCAGACTTTGGGAACCCAATCGTAAATGGATCATATTCAAGTGATGGCACGAAAGATGGACAAACAAGATATGTAAAAAGCGACAATTCTAATGTCATAATTGAATATAGAGAAGAATTTGGACCATATTGCTTCAGCGAGGCGTATTACATAATTCTTGTTAATGAAGGGGCTAGGTCAATGCTAATAGAAGAGCCTCTTTACAAAATAGACAGCGATGACCCTACTGGATTAACTTGGATAACAATGCAGGGGCAGAGCTTAGGTAGCAATTATAATTCGGTTGGTACAGTTAGTTAAAAGACTATATGTTTTATATGGTTGAAACGTCGTCTGTCCCCCAGAATTCTTCTGCCTTAGTCATAGCACTAACTATCTCCTGACTGCCAACGTTATTTCTTGAATGAACATTCCATCCAATTGGATCAATATTTCCGTAAAAAGCCTGTTCTTCTATCCATCGGGCCACCAATGCTCCATTTTTTTCTTTTTCTCCCGGCAGTAGACCTCTATTATCTAGGTCATGGTCAAAAGATATAAATTTTACGTTCCCTTGTTTTAGATAATGAATAGCTTCATCTGCCGTTTTAGCCCAAACTTCATCACCTTTTGCTCCAAATAAACTTTGTATTTTCGGGTCAGATGGATCCCTATTGTCATCTAACCATACTGATATCCCTGTTTGTGATATTTTATACCAACTCATTTTTACTATCCTTATATTATTGCTGAATCTTGATCCTTAAATGTATCTTTGTAGAATTTATCTGACTCTTTCCAATAGTTTTCGGGGACATTTAGGTTGGAGGTACATTTATGGGTTGCTGCTCCCCCTACCATACTATCACCATATCCATTTATAACATCAGGAGAGTCCGTTTTACCGATTAAGTTAGGAAGACAACATGTCATTCCGCATTTCCTACACCTGCTAATATTCATTATTCCCCATGGACCAAGTTTATGCCCAAGTTCAGAAGCCTTCTTTTCTGCCGTTTGCCTCATCTTGTCTCGTTTAGAGTGGAGTTCTTTAAACTCATCCCTACAGGCTTTAGGATCTACCCCATGCATTACCCAACTCTGAAGGTCTGAAAATTTCTTTGCTTCTTTATACCAACTCATTGCATTTCCTCAAACATATTTTTACCCATTTGGACTGGTTTAAATCCGTTCCCTCCACTTCTACCCATGTATCTTCCAGAGTGGTCCAATATTAATAGAGTTCCGTCATTATTGACTTCTTGAACGGTACACCATCCTTTATATCCACTAGCTTTAGTATAAGTTAACTTTTGACCAACCGTAAATGACTGTGCTCCACTTACATTATTAGAAGCATTGTTTTGGGCTATATTTACAGCCTCCTGAAGAGTTTCAATGTCGTACTGACTAGCAAGTTTGTGGGCAATATCCTTGTTTGCTATTTTATAAATTCTTATCATTTTGCTTCCATTATCTTTAGTCGGCTATAATAATCCTTTAGCTCTCTAATATGAGCCTTAGCAATTTTCTCTGCAAATTCATTTTCTGACCAAGGAATATCATCTCCTAAAATTCCTTTAAGTTCACGATATATATCTAAGTGTTCCTTTTCAACCTTAATTCCCATTTCTAATTCTTTTTGGTCAATTTTATCATTAGCAGATATTTTATACCAGCTTATGCTCATTTACTTACCTCATTTTATTTATATAATAGATTCATGCTATATCATTATATTCAAAAATAAACAATTATCTTCCTTTACATTCTTTTAACTATTCGATAATAGCTTATTTAACAAAGGGTTATTCCTACGTTTAGAGGAAATAAATATATAGTATATTTTGTTAATAAATATCAAAACCTTAATATTTTTAGTGGCATATTGAATATGAGAATATATAAAATAGCTCAAGAACAAGAAAATAATGAAATTCCTCAAGTACCGGGATACCCATATTATATAGCTCAGTATAGAGAAAATAGATTTAAAGGCATGTATCCACAAGGAATACTAGGAATACCTAGTATGGAGAGAAAATGGGATAAAGGTGACTTTGGTATTGGAAAGACCATGAGAGAAATAAGGTCTGACGACTTAAAGAGTCTACTCGAAACTCTCAGAAGAAAATCTATAAATCCTAGAACAGACAATGTTGATTTTTATATTGTTGAAAATCCAAATAGGACAAGAAGAAGAATGCAATTAACAGAGGTACTTAACAAGGTACGGTAAAATTATGAACTGGTATAAAAAAGCTCAAGAATTACCCAATAATGACGACTTAGATATATTAGAAGATAAGTGGGTACCTGTCAATTCTAGTTGGATAACTCATGTTGCATATTACGAACCAATGGGTTATTTTGAAATCAAGCTTAAAAACGGAAAAGAATACACTTTTGAGGATGTTCCTATTAGCGTTTATAGAGATTTCATGCGTTCAAGGTCTAAGGGAGAATTTTTCAATAGAGTTATTAGGGGACATACTAATACCTATATCTAGACTTTAATTATTAATTCTTTTTGTTAATAATTTCATTTTGCTCTTCTCTATCTTCCTGAGTAAAAAAGTCGGCATCCATAGCCTCATCAGCAGATCTAGACCTGTAGCTAGACATACTTTGAGTTAAACAAGAATACATTACCTGAGTTCCTCGAGATGATTGATCATAGTCATAAGACGCACCAGCCCTTACCCCTATACTTCCTCCAGCCTTAATAGCATCCTGATTAGCTCCAATAAACACAACCTCCCAATTATCTTCTTTTCGGTGTCTTTCTATCATTTCCATAATAGAATCACGTTTAAACTCCTTGCTGGCGTTTTCCCCACCATCTGTAATAATCACAAATATAACCTTCTCTGGTTTATCTGCTTCTTCTATTTCAGATATAGCATGCTCAGTATCATTCATTGTTCTTCCAATAGCGTCAAGAAGAGCCGTTGAGCCCCTTGGAACAAATGTTCTACTATTCAAGCCTTCAGCCTCTTTCAATGGGGTCATTTCACAGACAACTTCGTATTTGTCATCAAACTGAACTAATGTAATCGTTGCATCTCCATCAACTTCTTTTTGAGACGACAGAAAGGAATTAAATCCTCCAATCGTATCACTCAAGCAAGATTGCATTGATCCACTTCTATCTAAAACAACACCTATATGTGTGTATCCTTCTTTCATTTTTCACATCCTTTCTTTTTTAGTTACCTACAGGAATACCCTGTAGAAATCCATCCTTATTGCCTTCTACATCTACCATGCCACCTTCTATAATAGACCTGCATTCACTTTCCGTACAGTAGTTAATACAAATAATAGACTCTGGGTCATCATGCCAATAATCTAATTTATCTGGGTCATCATAAACAGACTGATTTATTTTTGATCCAGCTCCAACCTCAAGTTTCGTCGTTTTAACTGTTTTGGAAAACGTATCAATTGAGTCTAGAGCAGATGGTAGTGATTTTTTCTTATGATTCCCTTTACCGATTCCTCCTCGTTTAATATTTTTCTTTAAAGCATTGTCGATACAACGAGAAAAATCTTGTTTGCCATCGGAAATACTTGAGCAACAAATACTTGAATCATCATCGTAAATAGTATCAGTTATTAATTCACCAATACCAAGAAAATTATTGTCGTTATCTGCCGTTGTAGTGTTTAAGTATTGAAAATCTACATCTCCACTTGATGCCCCAAATGCCCCAAAACTCCTAAGTATAGTTTGGGGTTTTTGTATCTTTTTCTCTTTAGATAAGAAGAAACTAATTCCTATAGCATATACCCTATCTTTTCCTATAATATTTGAAGCAACTCCCCTCATTTTTTCAGACGTAAGGATATATTGACGCACAACACCTTCGGCGGTTCTAAATCCGTCAATCCATAAGTTCCCATCAGGAGTTCCTGTTGTGCATATATAATTTTGCTTCGGCCATTTATAGTCACATTCTTTGCAATATCTATCTGGTCCAAACTTGATTTTATGTTTTGGGCATTCTTCAATATACTGCTCCATTTGAAAATCTTTGCAAGGAAGACCAGTTATAGGATTAATCCCCTGTACAGATATAACAATAGCTACATGATGTGGGTTTTTACAGTTATTATTGAAATCAAGCCACATTCCATCCCCCTCTATAACGGGGACAAAGTAACTTTTTATTTTCCCCTCACTCCTCATCCAATCTTTAGGACAGGATGGGAACTTATCAACTAAGTATGGCATCCTTTTGCAATATGGAGGCAGATTAAATGTACAATTTCCCTCTAATGCTTTTGGCATGTTAAATCCGACAGATAGATTATTAGCCCTCATTAGGTAATCTCTTGAACTTGCGTCAAAAACAATATCTTCACTCATTTTAAACTCCTTAAATGATGGGGGCTCCCTTATCGAGAGCCCCCCTTTTTATTAGTATTGACGGTTCTTTATACCAAAAGGATTCTGTGATTTTAATTTATTAACCTGATCCATTGACATGACGAGATTAGGAAGACTATTCATATTCTTCCTTTCTCTCCATATAAGGGCAACTTCTGGGAATTCTTTTTTTAAACCTTCCATTCCGTCAACATCGGTTATTTCAAGAATATCTTTTATGTCTCTTCTATCGTTAGGGTCTATCTCATCGGCTTCAACTAAGAGTCTAATGAATTGTCGTTGATCAATGGCAATATCGTCCCACTTAATTCTATTAATC
>Ga0114918_10005044_pt1 | contig 11366 bp, 17 predicted proteins | sample LantaG_FD_87015 | JGI IMG/M metagenome (GOLD analysis project Ga0114918, IMG submission 87015) | Deep subsurface microbial communities from Baltic Sea to uncover new lineages of life (NeLLi) - Landsort_02402 metaG | ecosystem: Environmental > Aquatic > Marine > Oceanic > Sediment | place... | reverse complement strand
GATAGTGAGAGGAAAAAAAGAGAGAAAGAGAGAAAGAGAAAAAAAGAAAGAGAAAGAGAGAAAGAGAGAAAAAGAGAGAGAGAGAGAGAGAGAGAGAGAGAGAGAAAGGGGGAAAAAACCTCGGCACCCCCACTTCTCCGTTAGCGACTCTCCCTCTCTCGATTGCCGTTTCTTCTTCTCCTTCTCTCTCTTTTCTCTCTCGCCGCACTATGCTCCTCGCCTCCCGAGTCGTCGTCGGCGCCTCGTCGCTGAGAGGTTCCTTCGCGCCCTCCCTGCTGCGACGAGGAGCTCGTGGAGCATCGATGACGGCGGCGCCAGCAGCAGCAGCGAGGGGTAGATCGACGAGCGCCAATGTCTCTGCCGCTGCGTCGTCGAGCGAAGCCACGTCGACCTCCTCTTCGACATCTTCTTCGACCTCTTCTCCTTCTTCTTCCACCCCAACCGCCACCCCAACCAAGCCCCCCGCCGTCGCCTTCAAGCTCAAGCTCCTCCACGACTCCGACTGCCCGCTCTGCGAGCGAGAGGTCTCGATGCTGAGGCGGCGCGACGCCGAGAGGACAAACTCTATCGTGTTTGTCGACGTCGCCGACCCGAATTATAAACCGGAAGAGAACTGCGACATCGACTACGAGACCGCGATGCGGACCATCCACGGCATCGTGCCCAACGAGCGAAATGAACTAGTCGTGATGACGGGCGTGGAGGTCTTCCGGAAGGCTTATGAATTAGTTGGGCTCGGGTGGGTCTACGCCTTCCTCGACGTGCCCGTCTTGAAAAAAATCGCGACCTCTCTCTACGACGCCTGGGCGAGGATCCGCCTTCCCCTGACGGGCAGGCCCTCGCTGGAGGTGGTCCTGGCAGAGAAGAAGACGTGCAGGGACGTCGCCGAGAAGTGACAGGGTCTGTTGTTATCGTCTCGTGTGTTTTTTGTTGTTGCAGTTCTTTCAACTCTTTTTTTGTAAAAAACAAAACAAAACAAAAAATTGAAAAATTCATTCAAACGTCTCCGCCTCTATAAGTCGCGTTTGCCGCCGACGCCTTGTCCCTCCTGTAGCCCCCACCGAGCACCAAGGCAGCGAGCCTCCCTCTCTGCTGCTGCTGCTGCTGCTGTTTCTGTTGCTGCGGTTTCCTCTTACTGCTTTTCCCGTTGTTGCCATCGTCGGAGGAAGAAGCAGAAGAGAAATCGCTGTCGTCGAGGTTTTTCCTTCGGCCGCCTTTGCTGCTTCTACCCTTGCCCCCCTTCCCTCGTGCCTTCTCCTTCCTCCTCCTGCTCCTCGAGTCGCGGCACCTCCGCAGGGACCTCCTGACTCCCAAAAAGACCAGCAGCGCGAGAAAGAAGGCGTCGGCCGTCGGGTAGCGCACCAGGACCTCCCACGCGGCTGTGATCTTGATCCACCTGAAGTTTTTTTAGATTTTTTTTTCGAAAATCGGGTTTTTTTTTTCCTTCAGCGACCTCTCTCTTTTCTCTTTCTCTTTCTCGACCCCGGATTTACTCCACTTCTCTCTCTTTTTCTTCTTTCTCCTTACCAGCTCGCCTCGTACATCGAAGACCCCGACACCAGGAAGGACTTGGGGTACAGCTGCAAAAAAGCAAAACAGCCCCAACCCACAACCTCGACGAGCGTCGAGCGGAGCACGAAACGACCCGCGGCGACGACGGCCAGCGCGCCGACCAGAAGGCCGCTCAGGATGCGGTCGTTGTACGAATCTTTAAATCGCACGCGCTCCCTGGCGACGGCCCTGTCTGCCCTAGCTAACGCAGCAGCTGCTGCGGGGCCGACACAGGAGGAGGAATAAGTGGCAGAAGAGGAAGAGGTCGGGCTCTTTTTGAACGCCACGGCGAGCGCCTTGGCCGAGCAGCTCTCCTCGAGCCGCTGCTCGAACCTCCGCTCGCTGGGCAGGCGGGAGCGCTGCTCCGCGTCGAGCGCGTCCTCGCAACGCTCCGCGGCGGCGGAGCAGGCCCTGCTCGACGCCAGCTCGTTGCGGTCCCGGGCGGCCGCGGCGGCCGTGGAGAGCTCTTCTATCAGCCCCGCGCGGAGCACATCTACTTTTCCGTTGTCGCCTTCTTCTTCTTCTCCCCTTCCCTCTTCTTCCTCTTCGTCGCCGCCTCCGCCGACCCCGCCAAACCTCCCGGACTCGAAGGCGGCCACCGCCTCGGCGCTCGCGGCCTCGTGCTCTGCTTCCAATTCCATTTCGGGTACGGGGTAATTGAGCTTGCTCATTCGTGCAGAATAAGCCTCGACGACCGTCCTCGTCAGGTCTTTGTTGAAGTGCTCGAGGATCGAGCCCGCCGAGGGGATCGCGCGGGCGTTGAGGGCCCCGACGATGCGCTCGGCGAGGTCCGCGAGGGCGGGGCCGTCGATGAAAGTGGTCGTCGAAGTCGAAGAAGAAGAAGTCGAACTGCTTTTCATCATTTTCTCAGTCATTCTCTTGGGCTTTGCCAGCTTGCGCACCAGCTCCCTCAGCTCAGCCCTCTTCTCCCTGTAGGCCGGCGCCAGCGCCTCGTCCCCGAGCTCGCACAGCTTGGTCCGGTCCAGATGCGGCTGCGGCAGGCCGAAGGCAGTCGACCTCGGGGCGATCCTCCGAAGAGAAGAACGCACTTTGTTGACGGCGGAGATCCCTGCGTCGTGGCCCGGGTTCTTGACTTTCGACAGGGCTGCGTCGAGGGCTGCCTGCGGCGAGGCCCCTCCGAGGAAGTCTCGCTGGATCAGCCAGAGCATCGAGCCCGGCTCCAGGGAGTTTTTGTTATTCGAAGAAGAAGAGGAAGAGGAGAAGAGGGAACCCGCGAGCTGGGTCGCGAACGAAAGCTTCTCGACGTCGCTCTCCCTCAGAGCTTCCGGCAAGTTGTAGACCAGCAGGCTCGCCAGGGTGGCGCCCAGCGCGAAAATCCGGTCGTCGTAGGCGTCCGACTTGCCCGTGGACTCGAAGCCCTCGGAGTCGAGGAAGAGCAGGGCGTGCTTCTGTTGCTGTTGATTTCCATCTCCGTCACGTCCACTTCCGCTCGTCGTCGTTGCTTCCTCGGGCGAGCCCCAGATCCAGACCCCTTTGGTCTGCGTGTCCCTGGTGTGCCCCACGCCAAACCCTTCCTCGCACCCCACGCCCAGGAGCTGGTTCAGCAGGAACGACTTCCCTGACCTGTAAGGTCCCATGACGACCACGGGGGCGACGGGGATCTTCGACAGGGAGCGGAGGAAGGCGACGCCCTCGGGCGCGAGCTCCAGGGTGGTGGCGCCCTCGACCGAGCGGATGAGGGGGATGCTATTGGTGGGGAAAGGTGGGGGAGCGCGGAGAGCGGGGAGAGAGAGTGAGAAGTGGGGGTCGAGAAGAGATTAGATTTTTTTTTCTTGGCAGCGTCAATTCGGAAGGAAAAAAAAAGAAAAAGAGGGAAAGCGTTGCCCCCCGCATTCGGATCGAAAACGACAAAACTCACGGTTTTCTGACCCCGGCGGGGATAGAAGTGGTCATTCCCGTGGTCCTTGTGGAAGAATCGACGGCTGCCGAGCTGCAGCGGGCGCAGAAGAGGAGGACGCTGAGAGCGATTGCGGTCGAACCACCATCGAGGCGACATCGACGCCGTCGCCGCTGCCGAAGCATCTCCTTTTTTGTCGCCGGCTCTGAAGGCCGCAGAGGCATCTCTCTTCTTCTGCTGATGCGAATTGGAGAAGAGAGAACGATCACGTCGTCACAGGCGGCTCATGGTTCGCGATTGGAGGAAGCAGCAGAAAGGAGAGGGCGCGAAAAAGAGTTTCTCTGAAAAGAGAGTTGAAGGCGAAGGAGTGATTTTTTTTCTCGACTTCGACTTCGACAAAGGACCACTTTGCTTCCACGTCGCTCTCTCCTTCCCTCTTTTCCTTTCCCGTTCCTTTCTTTCCTTCCTCACGAGCAAACCATGCAGTCCCTCGCGTCCACCTCCCGCGCGTCCGTCGCGGCGCGTGCTTCGAGCCGCTCGTCGAGCCGGTGAGTTGTCGGAGAGCGGAAGAGCACGAGTTCGAGAGAGAAGAAGAGAAGAGAGAGTTTCGAAAGCCCGATTGGAAAGTTAGCGCCTTTCTTTCGATCTCTCACCAATCCCTTTCTTCTTCGTTCTTCCACTCTCCCCACCCATCCCTGTCCCACAGCTCCGTCGCCGCCCGCTCGCCTGCCGCCAGGGAGTCCCTCCGCGTCCAGGTACGAGAAATTGGGGAGAACGTAGACAGAGAGACGGAGAAAGAGGGGCAGCTGAAAGAGAGAGAGAAAGAACGCGAGATCGAGAAACGACTAGCGAAGAAAGAAGCACCAACGTCGTCTCTCTCAACCTCGACTCTCAACAAAAAAATCTCCTCCTCCAACTTTTCCCTCGACCAAAACAACAACAGCGCCCCTCCCACCGCGCCGCGGCCTCCCCCACCGAGGCCTCCCCCGTCACTTCTTCCTCCTCCTCCAGCGCCGTCCCCGCCTCCCCTGCCGCGGCAGCAGACGAGCTCTACGAGGTCTTCCTCGAGAAGCCCCTCGGCATCCGCTTCGCCCGCGGCCGCGACGGCGAGGCCTACGTCGCGCGCTCGGACCCTGCCCTGGGGAACACCGACGTCAACGTGCTCCCCGGGGACAAGCTCGTCCGCGTCTCTGCCTCTTTCGGCGCCGACGTCTGGGATGCCAAGAACTTCGGCCAGGTGATGTACGCGATCAAGACCAGGAACGGGCAGGTTTACCTGCAATTGCAGCGCAAATATGGAGACATGAGCGCTCTTGAAGATGAAGTGCTCACAACTGCCGAGCGCCAGTTCCGCGCCGAGAGGGGTGGCGGCAACTACGGGAAAGGCACGAAGGAGGTCCAGGCGGCCAACTACGCTCGGATGAAGGAGCTCCAGAAGGAGCGCGTCGCTTTGTTCGACGTCGCTCTCTCGAAATTCAACAAGAAGGACGCAGAGGGCGCGCTGATTGATTTTGAAACCGTTCTGGCGATGGAGCCCCCGAAATACCTCGGGGACGACTTCGCGCGCATGACTCCGGTCTACAAGGCCACGCAGTACAACGTCGCGTGCTGCTACGCCGCGCTGAAGCAGATCGCGCCCGGGATGGAGGCCATCGAGGCTTGCATGGCTGCGGGTTTTGAGGACTACGCCAAGATCAGGAGCGACCCGAACCTGGCAGCGCTGAGGGAGGGAGGGAACGCCAAGGCGTTCAAGAAGATGATGGACAAGTACGACGAGCCGATCATCAACGAAGGTAAGAGTAGAGGATAGAGAGAATGGAAAGAGAGAAAGAGAGGTTCTGTTTTTTTTTTTCGGTTTCGGTTTCGAGGTCGAAGGTAGGTTCTCTCTCGTCTCCAACACTCACTCTTTTTCTTCCTCTCTCTCTCTTTTCTCTTTTTCTCTCAACCTCCACTTCACTACAACAGCCGCCGTCAAGGCCCTCAAGAACCTGTTCAGCTTCGGCAGGAACAAGGACGACGACGACGACGAGTAGAAGAGAGAGATTTCGTTTTCCGAGAAAAAAAACAATTTTGATTCGAGAGAAGAGAAGAGGAGAAAAAATAACCAAAACAACAACAAACAACATCAACGATATTCTTTTGTTTTCTTCTTCTTCTGATTTTTCTTTTCGTCATTTCGTTCGGGGAGTAGAGAGAGAGAGAGAGAGAGAGAGAGAGAGAGAGAGATGGCGTGTGCTTTTTCCTTTTTTTGCAAACAAAAAAAAACAAAAACTTTCCCCCCATTCATCATCACAAAAGTTAAAATCTCTCTCTTTTTTCTCTTCCTCTTCTTCTCTCAGCCCCCCCTTCTCTTCTCCTCCTCCTCTATCCTACCCGCGGCAGTTCAGGCTCTCCCTAGTGCTCACCCCCGTCTTCGGGTTCTCCCCCTCGGCGATCTTGCACAGCGCCGCGTTGATGTCCTTTCTCAGAATCACGTCGGTCCAGTCGCTCCCTTTGATCGATTTCACCCTCCCGAGCTGAGCATTAGTCATCTGGGCCCCTTCCAAGATGGCGTCGGTGAGGTCGGCGCCCTCGAAGTCGACGGACTGAGTGGTATTGTTGTTTTGAAAGATTGGAAAAGGTGAGCGCTGAAGAGAAAAGAAAATGAAAGACTTTCGAAGAGAGAGAAAAAAAAAACTCTCTCTCTCGTACCTCAAGGTCGGCGTTCCTCAGGTTCGCCCCGATAAAGCTCGCGCCTTTACAGAAGCTCCCAAACATGTTAGCCCCTTCTAAATTCGCGTTGTTGAAGACCGTGCCGCGGAGGATGCTCTTGTAGAACTTCTTGCCGGAGAAGTTTTTGCCGGAGAGGTCCTGGAACGCGGCCTCTTGGAGCTCGCCTATTTTTTTTTTTTTTTTTTCCGAAAGAGGGCCCAGGTTGAGGATGAGGAGGAATTGGCTAGCTCGGAGAACTCGACTTTCTTTCTCGCCGTCGAATCACGATACCGAAACCGCCCTCAAATCCTCACCTCCTCCTCCGGAAACGGCCATCGCGGATCCTGCTGGCGATCCGAGCACCAGGACGGCCGCGGCGAGGGCAGCGAACGCGGCGCGGCCGGTGTTGGCGACGACGGGAGGCAAAGGCGTCGACAAAGGCGAGGAGCTCGACGATGATGATGACGACGATGACGAGGACCTCTCCAGGGCCCTCGGGACGGCCGTTCGAGCCGCGCCGCGCGTCGCTCGCGATGCAGAAGACACCTGCAGTATCCGTGGGAGTGGTCAATTGGTTGGTGGAGGAGGGGTGGAAAGGGGAGAAGAAAGTGAGCTGCGAAAAAAAGACGAGAACCAATCGGTCCCGGTCGCCTTTCTTTCCGATCGTCGAGAGAGACAGCGAGATCGTTTTCCTTTTCGCGTCCTTCGGTTGTCCCTCCACCTTTGTCGGCAATTGCGCGCATTCTTCTCACCTGGTTGCTGCTGCTTCTGCTGTGCGCCTGCTGGTGGGAGAGGGAACGCTGCATCGTTTTCGGAAGACGAGAGAGAGAGAGAAAGGAAAAAAAGTTTTTCTTGCTCTTTTTTTTTGTTATCGAGAAAAGAGTGACCAAGTCTTGGCGAGAGAAGAGGTGGTTCAAAACCTCATCTTCGTCTTTTTCTTCTCCCGCCTTTTGAATTTGAATTGCCCGTCGTCAGCAGCAGGAGCAGCGTTGGTGGTTCACACACGATCAAGTAGGACGGCCAATGAATGGATAGAAACTAAAAAAAACAAGAATTCGCATTTCTCTCTCTCTCTCTCTCTCTCTCTCTCTCTCTCTTTTGTTAAGTTTCTCTCTCTCTCTCTTGTGTTAGGTTTCTCTCTCTCTTCTTTTTCTCTCTCCCTCTTTTTTTCTTTGACCTCTCCCTTTTTTTCTCTCTTCTCCCATTCATCTCTTCTTGCTCTTCTCCTCCTCCTTACTCCGAGGTCGTCCCCAGAGCCCGCAGGAACATCTCGAGCGACTCCACGTCCCTCGCCTCGCTGTCGTACTTCACGGCCCTCTTCGACCCGCGGGGAAGCATCACGACCGTGGGGAACGTCTTGAGCCCCAGTGCTTCCTCGGCGAACGGCCTGTGCTCTGCCTCGTCGGCGCGGAAGGCCGCAACGCGGACGCGAGGGTGTCCCGCGTAGCGGGCGGCGAGCTCCTCGTAGGCCTGCTCCATCGCCTGGGAGTACTGGCACCAGGGGGCATACAGAGCAACCAGGGTCGCTTTCTCGTCGTCTCCGCTCTTCCCAGAAGCGCTCGCCTTCTCGAGCTGCGCCCTAGTCAGCCTCTCGACCGCCGACGACGCATCCGCCCACAGGTCCCTCGCGGCCTCCTTCTCGGCCTGCTCGGCGGCAGATTGCACGACGTTGCCCGAGTGCAGCCCGCACTCCTTGGCCTTGGCGTCCTCCCACCACCACCGCCCCTCGCGCTCGTGCTGGTTGGGGAGCACGGCCTTCGTGCAGGGCTCGCAGCCGATCGAGACGTAGCCCTGGGCGTGGAGCTCGTTGATGGGGACGCCTGGTGGAAGAGGTGGGGGTGGAGTTGAGGTAGAAAGAGAGAAAGAAACGGTGAGAATATCGATCGGGAAAAGAAGAAAAGAAAAAAAGTCCAGCGAATGAAAAAAAAATGGGGGAAAAAACTTCTTCTTTCTTCCTTACCCATCACCCTCAGAAAGTGCCACACTTCCGCGCTCGTTACGTTCGACAGCGGGTTGAACTTGACCAGCGACGCGGGTCCACCCGAAGAACCCTCGAACACCGGGTCGACCTGCACGACGGGCACCGCCTGCCTGGTCCCCGGCGACTGGTCCTTTCGCTGTCCCGTCATCCAAGCGGTCAGCGTCTTGAGCTGCCTGCGTAAGGGCTTCACTTTGCGCACGCGGCAGCACTCGGTGTGGCCGTCCTCGTAGAAGGAGAACATGCCCTTTTCGCGGACAAAGGCCATGGTCTCCTCTGCGTCAGGGAAGGTGTACTCGATTCTGTGGAAAAAGAGAAAAAAAGTTTTTTTTTTTAAAGAGAGAAAAGGTTGAGAAATCGGGTTTGTTTTTTTTTCGCGGGAAGAAAAACCTTCTCCCAACAACTCACTTGATCCCGTAGTGCTTCTCCACGGCGTCAAATAGCCTGTACGTCTCTGGGTTGAGCCTGCCCGTGTCGAGCGAGAAGACGCGGTAGGGGCGTCCCGTCAGGTGGGCGTACTCGACGAGAGCGACGTCCTCCGCGCCGGAGAAGGCGATGCCGATCCCGTCGCCGAAGGTCTCGAGGGCGAAGTCGACGATCTCGAGGGGGCTGGCGCGGTCGAGCTTGGTGGCGAGGGCGTCGTAGTCGACGGCTGGCTGTTGTGGGGAGAGAGAGGGGAGGGAAAAGATAAGAGGTGGAGGTTGAGAGAGAGAGCGAGAAAATCGGCGGCTAGTTTTTTTTTCTCGCTCGATATCGTTTTCGCTAAAACAACAAAGGACGACGAGATCGAAAAAATGCATCAATTTCCGCCGTCACCGTACCTCTTTCACGGCCTGTGCGCGCAGGGAGGCGCCGCGCGACGTGGAAGAAGCGAGCCTCTGGACCAGAGGAGCAGGCGAGGGAGCAGCGGCGCGAGGGGCGCGGGCGGCAGATCGGGGAGCGGCGAGCGAAGATTTCGACGTCGACGACGCTTTCGTCATCGGCGTCGACATCGTCGCCTGTTTTGTGGGGAGTTGAGGGTCGATTTTCGTGGAGATAATGGAATCGAGTGAGAGATCGGATTGAGGACGGGACCTAGCAAGCTGATCGAAGCACGAGAAGCGGACCTTGAGCGCGGCGGAGGCCATGGTTTTTTTAGTTTCGGAAGAGAAGGAGGTCGGTTTTTTTTTCTGTCGTCGCTTTCGAAAGTGAATTTTTTCCATTTTTTTTTGTTCGCTTCCGCTCGGTCGAAGGAAGAGAGGCATCGGTCACCTTCGAACGGCACCCCTTCTCCTCGCTCCTGCACACAACACACGCCTCTTGACTCGCTCTCGTCCGGGGTACTCGCCATGATCTTCGCGCGCGCCTCGCCCCTGCGGCTGGCAGGTCCCGTGCGTTCTGTGAAGCCGAGGGTTTTTTCATCGTCTTCTGCGGCGAGGGATGACGATGCTGATGCTGCTGCTGCTGCTGCTGTTGCTGTTGCTCGCCAGCGGCGGCGGCAGATCCTTCGCCGGCCCGCCGGCTGCTCCAGGTACGCTTTGATTGCTCTCTTTCTCTCTCTCGACGTCTTGAATTAGAAGCATATCGTCTCTTGGCTACTCTCTGGAGTTGACAAGGTCCGGGAGATGCCTGGAATCGCGGCTGCTTGCGACGATGATGATGAACGAAAAAAAGAAACACCTCTCGCTTTTCGCTTTCTTCTCACCCTTTCAAACTATCCAAACAACACAGCTGGCCGCCGCTGCTGCTCTCCCACTCGTCTTCCTCATCGTCGTCGACCAAGACCCGCGCCACCCTCGACGGAGGAGGCAGCAGCAACAGAGAAAACGAAAAAGACGAAGACGAAGAAGAAGAGTTTACCCCGGAGCCCGACGCGGCCGCCTTCGCAAACCTCGTCGTCTGCGCCGCGTGCGTCGCAGCCCTCGGGGCACTCACCGGCGTCGACCCCTGGGCGACGCTCTTCCCTGCATCAGACGCTGCTTCCACTGCTGCAGGCGTCATCTCGATCTCCCAGGCCCTGGCCTACGGTCTCGCGGCCTCCCCTCTCTACGTCGCCTTTCTGCTCTCTGCCCGTGCCTTGGTCTGCGAGGGAAGCGTCTGGTGGGCCGAGGTCGAGGGGCAGGGCTCTTTATCGAAACTGCCGTGGTGGCGCGCGCTGGCCTGGGCCTACGCCGTGGCCCTGGCCGACGGCGCGTCGATGCGCGGCCTGGTGCTCCCCTGGCTGTCGAGGCTCGTCACGAACCCCGGAGGCGTCGACATCGCCGAGATCGCTCGCAAGGCCGCCGAGGCGCCCGACGAGGTTTTGCTCAAGTCGACGGCAGATGCCGCCGCTGCCGGGCTTTTCACTTCGCCCTCCGACGCGCTCCTCGCTGCCGGTCTTGGAAGCCCCGTGATGCCCTTCCCGATGCCTGCTTCTTGGTTGTTCCCGGTTCTGGCTTTGGCAGGAGGGGCGGCGGCCGCGGCGCTCTCGTGCTTCGAGCCGCCGGCGGGGCTGCGTGCCGGGTTCCGCGCCGGTCCCGAGCCCGTCGTCTTGCCCTCCGGGGACCAAGTGCTCGACGAGGACGGGGAGCCGCGGATGAAGCTGGTCATCGGGGCCGGGCTCGACGTGTACGAGAGGCCTCCCGAGGGCTCGGACGCGGCTGCGACGATGAGGGTGAGGAGGGATTTTTTTCGTTTTCTTTTTTTTCGGGGAGGTCCGAGTCGAGGTCGCGAAAGAAAAACGAAACAAAACTCATTCTCTCTCTTTGTTATTTCTCTCTTTCTTTCTCTCTCTTCCAATGGCACCTTGAAAACTCTCGACAGGAGATCCTCTGGGCCTACTGGGGCGACGCCGGAGATGAGGAAGAGGAGGACGATGGCGAGGAGAAAGAAAAGAAGGCGAAAGCCTCCTCAACGGCTGCTGCTGCTGCTGCTGCTGCTGCTGCTGCTTCGACTCCGGCGTCGACTTCTTCCTCCTTTGCTGCAACCTCTCCTCCTTCTACTGCCACCGCCACTGCCATTGTTTCTCCTCCTCCTCCTCCTGTTGCCGAGACGGAGACGAAGAAGAGGGACTGGACTTCCGAGGAGCTCAAGGAGCTCGAGCGGGTGTTCAAGGAGTATTCTGAGGTGCGTTTCTCTCTTTTTTTCTCTCTTTTTTTCTCTCTTTTTTTCGATTTCGGGTTTTTCGTTTCTCGACGAAAACGAAAAACGAAAAAAAAAACACTCTTTAAAAAAAAAAAAAAAAAAAAAGCCGGGGCAAAAAGGAGAGAAAAAAAACAAGGAGACGAGGCGGAAACCCCCGGACAACCGGCGCAAGGAGCCCACCCGAGG
>Ga0114918_10005043_pt1 | contig 11366 bp, 8 predicted proteins | sample LantaG_FD_87015 | JGI IMG/M metagenome (GOLD analysis project Ga0114918, IMG submission 87015) | Deep subsurface microbial communities from Baltic Sea to uncover new lineages of life (NeLLi) - Landsort_02402 metaG | ecosystem: Environmental > Aquatic > Marine > Oceanic > Sediment | place: Baltic... | reverse complement strand
TCGGCGAGCTCGCCGATGTCGCCAGTGTGGAACCAGCCGTCGTCGTCGAGCACCTCTTTGGTCTTTTCCACGTCCTTGTAGTAGCCCTTGAAGACCGGCGGGCCGCGGAGGAGGACCTCCCCGCGGGGGGGCGCAGCGAGGGCGTCGTAGCCCATCTCGGGCACCGACTGGAGCTTGTAGTGCAGGCACGGCAGCGCGCCGCCGACGCGGCCCGTGTGCTGCGGGACCGGCATGGCGCAGAACGAGGCGCCGCAGGTCTCGGTCAGGCCGTAGCCCTGCACGACGGGGCAGCACATCGCCACCTTCAGAAAGCGCTCGACGTGCGGGGCCAGCGGCGCCGACCCGGAGGCGACGACGCGGACCCTGCCGCCGAGCCTGGCCTTGACCTTGGAGAAGACGAGCCTGTCCGCCAGCGGCGACGCGTGGTCCCAGTGCACGCCGGCGTCGATCCCGCGCCTCTTGTGCCACAGCGCGAGCGAGAAGACGGCCCTGCGCAGGGGCGAGGCGGCAGCGAGCTGCGCGCGAACTCCCGCGTAGACGCGGTCAAACACCCTCGGCACGCCGATGAAGAACGTCGGCCGCAGCGCCCCGATGTCGGACAGCACGCCGTCGATCCTCCCGCGCCAGTAGCCGATCCGCGCGCCGACCGACAGGAAGAGCTCCTCCAGGGCTCGGTCAAAGATGTGCGCCAGCGGCAGGTAGGAGAGCATGACGTCGTCGCTGGTGAGCGTCTCCCCCAGCTCCTCCCCGAGCTGGTCGAACGAGCGCGCCTGGTCGGCGACCGTCGCGAGGATGCCGCCGTGCGTGATCATCACGCCCTTGGGGTGGCCCGTGGTGCCGCTCGTGTACATTATCGTGCAGACGTCCTCGCGCCTGGCGTCGCCCGTGGGTGCCGGGAAGGAGGGGTGGGAGAGCGACTCGCGCTCGAACTCGGAGAGGCGCAGGATGCGGAGCGGGACTGCGCCCGCGGCGGCTCCCGCGGCGATTGTGGCCGCGGCGGCGGCCAGCGCCTCGTCGCTCGACGCGCCGTCCTCCTCGCCGCCCCATACGACGACGCAGCGCACGCGCGGCGGCGCCGTCGACCCGTCCGAGCACGCTCCGGCGGCGAGCGCCTCGGCGAGCGGGGTCAGCTTGGCGGCGTCGCAGAAAACGAGGCCAATCTCGGCGTGGCCGAGCACGTAGCGGACGGCGTCGTCTCCGAGCGTGTCATAGAGCGGAGTGCACCATGCGCCCTTTGAGAGAGGAGATGTGTGCGTTTTCGGGTTTTTTCCGTTGGGGGAAGAAAGGGAAAAGAATGTGAGTTTTGAGTTTGTTTGTTCCTCTCTCTCACCTTTCTCCTTCTCCGTCTCCTTCTCTCTCTCTCTCTCTCTCTCTCAAGTCCAAAGTCGCTCTTCTCACCTGGCGGTTGCAGGCCTGCATCGCGATCATCCACTCCGGGCTATTGGTCCCGTACACGCCCACGCGGTCGCCCTTGACGACGCCACAGAGGAGGTGGACGCCGCTGCCGACCGCCTCGACGCGGGCCCCGACCTCGGCATACGACTGCCACTTGTAGTCCCCGGCCTGTTTTTTGTTGTTGTTGTCATTGGTTTGTTTTGTTTATCGTGCGTGTCAAGGAAGAAGAAGAGGAGAGTTCGAGGTCGAGAGGGGGAGGGAGAGAAGGAGAGAGGGTGAGATTTTGATTTCGTCGTTTCGAGTTTCTTCTTGAAAAAAAAATAGAAGGTGAACGAACGAAAGAAAAAAACCAAAAAAAATCTTCGAGCTCTCACCTCTTCGTTGGCCAGGACCTCCCTGCTTCCCAGGCACGGCCTCTCCCCGTGCACCTGCACGCTCTTGCGGAACATCTCGTGCAGGTTCTGGAAGGTCGTCTCGACGCCGCCCGAGACCACGGCCGGCCACGAGTCGAGGTCGCCGGGTTTCGCAGACGCGGCGAGGACGTTTGACCAGGTCGCCGACGCCGACGGCGCCGCACCGGTCGTGAGGCGCGGGGGCTCTGTTTTTTTTTTTTTTTTTTGGGCGAGAGAGGGTTTGTTTTTTTGGAGTGTTTTTTGTTTTCGTTTGAGTTTTTTCAACGTTGGCATTTCGATGCGGGAGAGGAGAAGTGGGAGAGCAGAAGAGGGGGCGTCGGCGGAGGAGAGAGATGCGGAGGGAGAGCTGGTGTAGAAAGGGAGAAAACTGCGAGAGCGAGAAAGCGAAAGGAAAAAACGAGCGCCAGCTCTTTCCGACCCCTCTCGAGCACGAGGTTTTTGAATGCGACGAAGAAAAAAAAACTCTCTCTCCTCCCTCTCCCTCCAGCCAACCAACTGCCACCCACTCACCGATTGTCGTCAGAGCCTGAAATCGGGCACCATGAGCGAAGACATCTTGAAGGAAAGAGTTTGAGCGCTGCTTTCAAGGGGAAGGAAGAAGCGTTGGGAAGGGCTGAAACGAGGTTTTTTGCGAAAGAGGAAAGTCGGTTGTCGACCAACTTCGTTCGCTAGCCGCTCGGAAGAAGAAGAAGAAGAATCGTCGGGCTCACCCTCTCTCTCTTCTTTTGCAAGATGGCCTCCTCTTCCTCGATGCGACAGTCTCTCTCGGCGCGCGTGCCTGTTGGGAGGAGAATGGAGAGAATTGCAGGTGAAAAGAGGTGAGCAATTGGAGGAAAACAAAATCGGAGCCGAGCACAACTCGATGGCAGCGACGGCATCGTCGTTTGTTGACGAGCCACGAGAGCAGAGGGACTCAATCTCCTCTTCGCGCGTGCTCGCTCGTCAGCGATTGGCCTCCAGGCACCCACGAGAACGGTCTCTGCCGTGGTCCTCTCACGTACCTCGGGGAGGGACGCGGCGAGAAGGAAGCGAGAGGAAAGAAAGAGGTTCGATGGAGGGTCGCGAGTGTGTGTGTGGGGGGCGAAAGAAGGTGTGAGCGAAGGTGCGCCTCTTTTTTTCATTTTTTTTTCTCCTCTCCACTTTTTTCCCCTTTCCTCCTCGTCCTTCGATCGCGATGGCCTTCGCAGCAGCGCCTGCGCGCCCGCACGCCATGCTCTGTACTACTCCCCGCCCGCGGCTCATCGCAGGGACCGCGACCAGTAGCAGCAGCAGCAGCAACAGCCGCATGAGGAGGATAGGACAGCGCTTGTCGATGCCATCAGCGCCTCGCAAACGTCCGCCGCCGACGACCACCACCGCGGCGTCGGCGAATCCCCCCTCGAAGGAAAGCGACCCGCTCGTCCGCGCGGCGCGTTCCGCCGCCTCTGCCGCCGCGGCAGCCGCAGAAAAGCTCAAACTGAAGGAAAAGTGAGCAACAATGGATTTTTGAGGATCAAGGAAGGAGAAAAGCATCGACTAGTTTTTTTACTTCTTGCTCGACTCGCTGTCTTTCCACCTCCCTTTTCTATCCCACTTTCTCTCTTCTTCCTTCACTTACACACACACTCACACACACAAACACACACAGGTTCGACGCCACCGCCAGGGCCGCCTCCGAGGCCGCCTCGGCCGCCGACGCCAAGTGGCGTGTCTCCTCTAGGGCCCGCGCCGCGGCCGTCGACGCCAAGCGCCTCTACCCGTACTACAGGGACAAGACCCGAAAGTTCGTCGCGACGCCGTTTGGCCAGGCCTCGGCTGTCGGCGCCCTGCTCTTTTTGCTGTATACCGGCGTTTTAGGCCGGCTGATCAACCTTGCGTTCCTCGTGTACTGGCTCGCGCCGCTGCTGCTGCTCCCGCTGGCCGGGGCCGGGGCGCAGAGGGCGCGGAGGGAGCGGGAGGAGGGGGCGAAGCGGCGGGCGGAGGAGGAGGCGCGGCGGGCGCGGTGGGGCCCCGCCGCCGACTGGTTTGGCGGCGGCGGAGGAGGGGCGGGCTCCGGGAGGAAGGCCTCTCCTTCGTCTTCTTCTTCGGATGGAGAGATTATCGACGTTGAGGTCGATTGATTGTAAAAATAATGAAATTTCATGTTTAAAAAAAGCTGCTTTTTGTTTTCTATTTTAGCTACAAGTAAAAACCTCTCTCTCTCTCTCTCTCTCTCTCTCTCTCTCTCTCTCTCTCTCTCTCTCTCTCTCTCTCTCTCTCCGTGCGTGCCTAATGCCCGCACGAGAAATCGCATCGAGAAAAGGAGAAAAAAAAGGGGTGTAGAAGAGGCCAAGGGCAAAGGCAATGCGTTTCGGGACAGGTTTTAGTAAGAATCGATTTTGGATGATGAAAAATCGTGGTGCTGCGAGGCGAGAAACAAAAAAACATGCACTCTCAGATCGGGGGCAGCGAGGGCAAAGCCGCCGCAGTGCTCCTCAGGTGCTGCCGCTACTGCTCCTCTGGCGAGGAGCAGAGAGAGAGGCGCGTCGGGTTTGTCATCGCTGCTCCTCCGCTGCCTCCCCCTCCCGCCGCTCCTTGGGACGAGAAAGAGAAGACGGCGACGGCGGCGATGAGCGCAACGACGGCGAGCGCCGTCTTGAAGAGGGCGAGCTCCTCAGGGGAGACAGACTCCCGCAGCGAGGCGACGAAGGAAGCCAGGAGGCGCTTGGCGGCGGAGCGGAGGGAGGAGGAGGGGGAGGGAGACGCGGGGCTGCGGCCGTCGTTGGTCTCTCGCTGCTGCTGCTGCTGCTGACGCGGAGGGTGACCGGGTCGAGAGAGGGGCGTGGGCATCGTCGTCGGCAGTGCCGGCGTCTGCATCCCCAATGCCGCCTGCGCCGCTGCCGCCCTGAGCCTCGGGGAGCGCCTCCCCGACCCCGCGCTGCGGCTCCGGATGCCCTGCCTCTCCGCGGCGCCCGTGCTGTTGCGGCCGCTGGTGGAGGAGGCCGCGTTGAAGCTGGAGGCCGTCGACGAGTCTGCGTCGCTAAGGTCGTCGTCTCGTCGAGCTCCATCGGCCGCCGGCCGAAGCACTCCGTTGGGCGACCTCTCGCCCTGCGTCACCGCCCCTCCCGCCCCCGGCTTCTCCACCAGAAGCCAGTCGAGGTCCATTTTTTGTAGCCCTGAAGGACTGGGAAAGGAGAGAAAAACCTGGAAAGAGAACGAAGAAACGTTTTTTTTTCTTTCCCCCCCTTTTTTTTCTTCGATCAAAAAGAGAAGTTGGCGAGAGAAGTGAGGAAAACGGCAAACGGCGTCGGCCAAACTATCTCCTCGACCTAGTCGACCTCGACCTGCAGTCGAGCTCCGCTCTTGTCACCGCCATCTCTCGACCAACTTCGCGCGTGACCACGCTGTCGAGGACCATCCTCGATCAGAATAAAAAGGCAAAACAGCAAGTCTTTACACACAAAAAGAGAGATCACCCCTTCTTCCTTGCCGCGCGCTGCTTCGCGCTCAAGCTCAACACCACCGCGCCCCTCCCTCCTCCTCCTCCCCCCTCTCCTACCGCCTCCCCGACGTTGTAGTGCGCCAGGCTGAAGTCGTCGGCCATCACGCCCACGTTGGGCCGCGACAGCTTCTGCTTGTTGGTCGCCATCCCCGAGAGCGGCGCCAGCAGCGCCTTCAGCTCCGAAACGGTGGTCGAGACGCCGGCCGGCGCCGGGACCGAGAGCCTCCTCCTCTCGCCCGACGCGGCCTCCTCGAGCTCGACCTCGACCGTGACGGGGGCGGAGGCTCCCACGCGCTCCGCGTACTCCTCCTCGGGCTCGAGGACGAACGGGGCCGCGGGGGGCAGGGGCGGCGGGGGGGGGAGAGGGGCAGGTGGGGCGGCGGCGGGGACGAGGGCCGCGGGCGGCGGCGCTGCCGGCGCACCGCGCTTGGCGGCCGGTTCCCCAAACGGAGGCCCCGCGGCCTGCCGAGAGCCCGCCATCATCGGAGGCGGGGGCATCATCGGAGGCGGAGGCATCATCGGCCGTTGCTGCTGCTGCTGCTGCTGCTGCTGCCAGGACTCGACGCCGGGCGGCGCTTCGTCGACGCCCGGGGGCAGCTCCCTCTGCTGGAAGCCCTGCTGCATCGGCGGCGGCGGCGGGCGCTGCTGCTGCCATTGCTGCTGCGGAGGAGGAGCGAACTGCGGCCTTGGCATTCCATAACCTTGCTGTCGCTGGTACTGCTGCTGCTGGAACTGCTGCTGCTGCTGCTGCTGCTGCTGCTGGAATTGATGAGCCTGAGGAGGCGGCATCGAAGGGCCAGGAGGGGCAGCCGAGGCGGCTTTGGCCGCCGCCGCCGTGGCCACGCGGACCTCGTCGCGCAGCACCGCCGCGACCGCGTCCGACACCCCGGGCGCGGCGCGCTCCCCCCCTCCTCCGCCGCCGCTGCCGCCCTTGTCCCCGAAGACGTCGGGCCGCCGCGACGCCAGCCCCACCAGATTCGCGACCAGCTCGTCGTCGGTCGCCTTGGTCGAGCCCCGCACCTTGGCGAGCATCGCGTCGCGCTGCGTCTTCCACCGCGGATCGAGCAGGGAGACTCGCATGTGCTCCGCCATCGCGTCGACGGGGACGAGCTCGCCCGTCAGCGGGGACACGACAACGCGGGCAGCGGCGGAAGCGGCTGCGGCGACGGCGGCGGCGCGGCGGGCGGCGGCGGAGACGTACCCTTTGACGATCTTCTTGGGCTGGCCGTCTTCGTCGTCTTCGTCGTCGCCGTCTTGCTCTGCTTCCGCTTCCGCTTCTGCCTCTTCTGGCGGAGGGGGCAAGGCGGGGACAGGAGGGGCTGCCGCCGCAGATGCACCCTCGGCGACCAGCGCGCGCTCCTCGGCGCTCATCGCCGCCAACCGGGCCCTCTTCTGCTCCTCCTCCTTCTCCTCCTCCTCTTCCTTCTTCTTCTTCTTCGCCGCCGCCGCTCCCGCTCCCGTTCCCGTCGCCCCTTCCTCTTCTCCCTCCTCCTCTTCTTCTTCTTCCGCGACAGCAGCAGCCGCCACCTCCCGGTGCTTGTTCGCTGCCACGATGTCCCGCAGCGTCGCAGGCCCGGGCAGACCCCCCTCCTCGCCCTCCTCGTCCTCGAAGAACGCGATCGTCTCGATGACGCTGAAGTCATGCCAGTCGATGGACTGCATCGCGACGCGCTCCTTCTCGGCCGCGGCCTCGGGCTCGCGCTGTGCCGCCTGCGTCTGCTGCTCCCACTCGAGCGTGCGCAGAGCGCGCGTCAGCACGATCGTCTCGTCGTCGATCGCCAGTCGCAGCCTGCGCAGGCGCGACTCCGGGAGCGGGTCGAGCGCGCGGCGGTAGGCCGCGACCATCGCTTCGAAAAAGGCGTGCAGCGAGTGCTGCGGCCGCAGGAAGCCGAAGGCCGCGGGGTCGGCGGCCTCGCGGCGGGCCAGGGCCTTGGCGAAGGCCGGGCCGCAGCGGGCCGTCGAGGCCGCGGCGAGGCGGATCGTGTCGACGTCCAGGGACATCAGGCCCGCCGGGACGCGCACCGAGAACAGATCGGGCTCCGGCGCCGAGAGCGTCGCCGAGGGGGCGGGGCCGCCGCCCTCTGCGCCTCCTCTGCCCGCTTCTGCCGCGGCGGCGAGCGTGGAGCGCACGACGGCGGAGGCGGCGGACTTAGCCAGCGCTGCCGCGGTCGCGGCGGAGTCCGCCGTGGCAGCGGCGGCGGGAGGCGGCGGAGGAAGCTTTCCCTCCGCGGCCGCACCCGCTCCTTCGCCCTTCTCCGCCTTCTTCTCCTGCGAGAACGCCTCGACCTTGGCCCGGTAGTAGGCGTGGTAGGGGTCATCGGGGAGCAGGAAGCCGAACTTGGCGTTGTTGCGCTCGTTGGCCAGGATCTTGTGCTCGAAGGACGCGCCTGTTTTGATGTGAGGAGGGGTGGAGAGGTGGAGGTTGGAGAGGTGGAGAAGAGGTGAGCGTTCCAACGCGATGATGCGACTTTTGGTTTCATGAGCGAAAGTTCGTCCTCGCCACCCCTCCGTCTCCATACTACGCACCGTTCCGCGCCACAAACTGCGCCGTCTTATCCACGATCGCCCTCACGTCCGGAGGCGGATGGATGATGCCCAGGGCCGCGGTGTGGGAGTCGACAGTCGGCTGCTGCGCCTTCGGAGCATTCCGGCCGCCGCCGGCGTGCCTGGCCGTCTGGCCAGGGACGACGGCGACGGCGCCGGCGTCGGCGGGGGGCTCCGTGGAGACCGGCATGTCTCGTGCGTGGAGAAAGCGAGTTGAAGCGCGCAGAGAGAGAGGGGGCGCAGCGCTCTTCCTCTTGTCCTTGCCGTCGACGCCTGAGACGGAAAAGGAAGAAAATGGATCCCGTCGGAAAAAATCACTCTGATCGATTGCCTTTGATCAAAGGGAAGAAGCTAGAGCATTGAAGCTCGATTTTCTCGCGTCTCTGGCTCCTTGTCATTGCCTCTTCTCTGCGCTGCTGCCTCCAAGACGGCCGCAAATTTTTGCCATGGAAACGGTGCTAGAAAACAGACAAGAGAGAGAGAGAGCAGAGCAGAGCGCGAAGAAGAGAGCGAAAGAGAAGCCAAAGACCATGTCCCTCGTCGCCCGCCTGCTCGCCCGCCTGCGCGGCCGCACGCTCGTCGGCGGCGACGAGCACGGCAACCTCTATTACAAGTGGGTGGAATCAATCTCCTCCCAGGGAGCAGATGCCGCATCCGAGGCGATCTCTGCCGGGAGCGAAGCGCCGGCAACGGCGCTCTCCGTCGAGCGCAGGGCGGTGCGGACGCCCTCGGGCTCGAGCCCGCAAAAGTTCGACGCTGCGACGATCCCGCCAGAGTGGTCGGCCTGGCTGCGCAAGACGCGCAGGGAGCCTCCCAGCCCGGAGGAGGCCGCGGCGAACACAGCGCAGAGGGAGAGGGTGCGGTCTCTGGCGGCTGGGATAGACCAGAGGAGGCCTCCGGGCGGGGTAGGGAGGGCGGCGACGGAGGCGGTGGCGGCGGCGGCGCCCGGGCTTCCTCCCTTGCCGACGGCGGCGGGAGAGGAGGAGGCTCCTTCTGTCGCTTCTTCTCCTCCTCCCCCTCCTCGGCAGCAGCAGCAGCAGCAGCACTCTGCGATGTCTGGCACCTTCTCTGCAGAGACCTGGACTCCTCCTCCAGCTCGTTCAAAGGAAAAAAAGGAAGGAGAGGGAGGGGAGGCGACGCAGCGGTAACGAGAAAGAGAAACTCGTTTAGGAATCTTACACTTTCTTCTCCTTGTCCTTCTCCTTCAGCTCGATCCACCTGCTAAAATACTCCGTCGCCCTCGCCGAGTCCGCCCACAGCGACGCACCAACGAAATCTCTCGCCCTGCGGGAGAGAAGGGAAGCACCCGAAGAGGAAGAAGTATCGGAGGTCAAAAGGGCGTCGACGGCGGCGACGGCGGCGTCGGCGGGCCGCGGGGTGAAGTACAGAGCGTCGTGGAGCCTCAGGCCCTCCTCCGAGGCCTCCTTCCACGCGTTTTCGTCGAGGTAGAGCCTAATGGCCTCGGCGGCGAAGGCGCTCGCGGTCTCGGAGGTGCGGGACCCTCCCCACGGGAGGAGGAGGGGGCTCCCTCTCTTTTTTCTTCCTCGTCGTCTGCCGTCCTCTGAGACCTCGACCTCTTCCTCTCTTCCTTCCTCTTCCTCTTCCTCTTCTTCCTCTTCTTCTCCTCCTTCCTCCGCCATCCCTTCCGCACCGATCGGCGTTGTCACCACGGGAGTGCCCCGCATCCAGGCGTCTGTCACCTTCCCCTTGAGCCCGGCGCCGAACCGCAGAGGCGCGAGCAGCACGCGCGCCCTCGCCAGCGGCGAGAGGTTGGGTGCGAGGCCGTGGACGAACACCCCGCGCTTCGGGTCGTGGATCTCGGCTGCTGCGGCGCTCTTGGACGCGTAGGAGCCGTAGATGTGGAGCTCGGCGCTTCTCGTGCCCGGGTGCGAGGTGATGAGGTCCCATATGGGAACCGTCGAGGGGGGCACCTCGCTCCCGCCGCTGCCGCCGCCGCCGCCGTCTCCCGGCGGCCCCGCCGCGCCGGTCCTCGCCTTTCCCTTCTTTTTGTCCGGCCTCCTCCTCCTCCCAGCCAGCCACAGCAGCGAGTCGACGTTCGGCGGGTGCAGGAAGGACCCGATCGCGACAAAGTGCGTCCTCGCTCCAAACCCCGGCCGCCTCCCGGGGCCCAGCGCGGGCCTCGACGCGAACAGCGGCGCCGGGACGAGCTTCGCCTTGGCGAGGCCGGCGCCGAGCGAGGCGCTCAAGATCTCCCGCTCGACGGGCGAGCAGACCAGTGTCAGGTCGCTCCGGAACACCGCCGAGGCCTCGCGGATCGCGTCCCTGTCCGAGGCGTCGATTCGCGCTACCAGAGCAGCAGAGACAGCGGCGGCGTCCTCGCCTTTTCTATCGGCCTCCTCGACGGCTCTCGCCCGCGCCCTTCGAAGCGCATGGTAGTCCTGCATGTCGAGCACCCGCGCCGCCTGCGGTGCCTTCTCCCGGACCCTCCACGAAAAGGCCTCTTCCGAGGTGAACCTGTCGAAGACGACGACGGAGGGCGACGAGGCCTCGAGGGCCGCGTCGAGGGCCGCGCTGCTGTTGAGCGGCACCGAGAAGCACGTGACAGGGTTCCCTGCCCCGTCTCTTTCGAGCGCCTCGGAGGCCGTGTTCGGGGAGGCCGAGGCCCCCACGGACAGGGAGTACCTGGCCCTGGCGAAGGCGCGGAGCAGCGCCGCGGTGCGGACGCCCGCGGCCGAGGAGCGCGGCTCGGGCCACACGGTCGAGAGGAAGAGCACCGACTTCCTTTTCTTTTCATCAGGAGGAGGTTCCGGCGTCGGCGGCGTCGGCGATTCCTCGGCCGCCGCATGTGCGACGGGTCTCTTCTTCCGCGGTGTCGCTGGCGTCGCTTTGGGAGCAGCAGTGGATGCGAACCGCCTCGCTCTGGAGGTGCCTAGACCTGAGAGTGCCTGCATCGGAGGCTAGTGTGCTCCCTCCCCCCGAGCGAGCGAGCGAGCGCTGCGAATCGCCTCTTAGGAAAAGGGAACAACAGGTTTCCACGTTTTCGAGAGTTTTTCAGTAACAACTCTGATTTCATTTTTCCTCCCAAAACCTGTGGCGATTCACTGTGTAACGTTTTTCCGTCTCTTCTTCTCCCTCTTCCAACGCGCGCGTCGAGAGGTACCATGATCGCCCTTCGCCGAGCGCCTGGGGCTGCGAGAGCGTGCTTCGCAGGTGAGTTTGGGGGTTTGGAGTTGGATACGGTGGAGCGAGGGCGTGTGAGTGATGAGGAAAAAGAGCGCGGCAACGAGCAATGAATTTGCGAAGAAGAAGAAAGAGCAATCGCGGCTCTTCCCCTCCGCCGCGGCACTCCGTGGAGATCCAAGTCGCGCCGGACGTACAGACGAGCTCTTTGCTGACGACAAGCAGGAAGAAGAAAAGGAACAAAACAACCCCGAGTTTCAGCGGCGGCGAGGGCGAATGTTTTCCAGCGGTTCGAATTTCTGAGCGCGTCGAGAAGCTTTGGCCCTCTGGCGCGTCCCGCTTCTCACGCACCTCTCTCTCTCTCTCTCTCTCTCTCTCTCTCTCTCTCTCTCTCTCTCTTTCTCTCTCTCTCT
>Ga0114918_10005042_pt1 | contig 11369 bp, 10 predicted proteins | sample LantaG_FD_87015 | JGI IMG/M metagenome (GOLD analysis project Ga0114918, IMG submission 87015) | Deep subsurface microbial communities from Baltic Sea to uncover new lineages of life (NeLLi) - Landsort_02402 metaG | ecosystem: Environmental > Aquatic > Marine > Oceanic > Sediment | place... | reverse complement strand
TTGCCTGTTTTTGAAGCTGCAGCGAATGGGCTTCCTGTGATAGCTCCTAATTGGGGTGGGATTTCTGATTATGTCAATATCAAGTCGCGTTCGATGATTTATGATCTCGCGTATGAGGAAAAGAGGGTTCATCAATCTGCAGTGTGGGAAAACGTGATTGAACCAAATGCTGTTTGGTGTCATCCGTCTATTGATGATTTAAAAAAACAAATGCGAACAGTGTACTACAAGCGTCCCAACCAGTTGAGGGCGAAGAATCTTAAAAATCACATTATGAAGAATTTTTCGGAAGAGGCGTTTTTTATGGATGTGAAAAATAAATTAAATGCCATAAAGGCGGAGGAAGAACAAAATGAAAATGAGTGAACAGGCTTGTGCTGCTATCATGGTCGCACTACAGAAGTGTATTTTGGAAGAAATTGACATCGTTGAAATTCTCAAAAGTTATGATTTTGATAAATCTCCAGATACAAAGCGCTGGGGAGGAAAAAAAGGCGAGTTGGTTGTTTCCAACCCTTTGAAATTTCTAACCCCTGTAGCCGCGGACAAAGACGACGAGGAAGTGTGATTAATGCCGACATATATCTACAAATGTGAATTGTGCCAAAAGAAATTCGGTATAATGCATCCAGTCGGGAAGGGACCAGAGGTATGTGTCGAGTGTGGCGAAGAGGGCGGTCTTGTGAAGGAAAGAAAAGTTGATCAAAATGTTGTGATTGGTGCCAATCGTTATGCTGTCGAAACAAAAAGCACGAAAGAACGCGTAGAAGAACACATCTCCAAATCCCGAGAAGAGCTTAGGAAGCAAAAGGAGGAATTGGAACATTTCAGAGAGGAATATAGACCATGACAATTATCAACATTCTTTCGTTAGCTCTGATTGTCCTTGTATTATTTATTTTATTTTTGTCAGTTTTGTTGGTGGTTTCTGTCGGATTTATCGGTGTTTTGTGGTGGTTCTGCTCGAAGATGAATAATGAGCGGTCTTTTATCGTAAGTAATATTGATGATGCAACTACCGGAATAAAAAACTATGAAGCTCACCTTGAACGAATCTATAACATGCCGACTTTTTATGGAGATGAGGATTTGTTGAAGTTGCTGCAGCATACAAAAGAGATGCGAAGATATTTGTCGGACTTTAGAGACAATTTTTATATAGAGGAATACGAAGAAGAGGAAAAAGATGACTCGGAAGAGAAGTAAGAATACAAAAAAGTATTACTTCACCAAGGTACATGAAGACGCAATTGTAGAATATGCTTCGACTGCGGATCACAAGAGGAGAACAGAATTATATATCGACCTAATCCAGCCCGCCTTTGACGAGATGGTTGATAAAATTGTTTATACCTATAAATTTACTGTCCTACCTAATATTGATGAGTTGCGAGACGAATGCAAGATTCACCTAATAACCTTGTTGGATAAATTTGATCCAGATAAAGGCTCTAGGGCATTTTCATATTTTAGTGTTGTAACTAAAAACTGGTTCATTCAGCAGGTAAAAAAGAATACCCGCCGCCGAAATACGGAAGTCCAATACGATGAGATTCCAAAAGTGCTTGAGCAGGAGAAGCTGACAGAACACAATCCATACATGAAAGAGCGCGAAAAAGATGAATTTTGGGAAGCTTTCTGGGTGGAGCTTGATGAGTGGAAATACGACCTGGATAAGCCAAACGAACGTATTGTTTATGATGCTATTGTGACGTTGATGAAGAATGCAGACGATTTGGAATTATTCTCGAAAAAAGCGTGTTATCTTTATCTACGAGAAATCAGTAAACTAGAGACAAAGCAAATTGTAGCGGTGCTCAGTAAATTCAGAAAAGAATATCGCGACTTCAAACGAGACTGGAACAACGGTCGATTCTAGAAAGCGTCTTTTCTCCTATTTAATATGATATGGAAAAAGACAAAATACTTTACGAACAAATAAAAGACGCCTTAGAGAATATTGCTCAAGATCGCGGGTGTGCGTTCAGTGCGCAAGCTGATGTATGGAATAAGATTCAATCTGACAAAGCACACGGTCATAAAGAATATGGGAAGCATTTTACTTCTTATCTTGAGCTTTGTCAACGTTCCAACGAACAACTCATTAAAATTATATCTATAGTGGCTAAAATCAGCGAAAAAGCTAGCGAGAATGATGAAATTCTCCCTGATGATTTCGATGAGTGTTTAGATATGATCCAAGAAGAAAAGAATAAACAAGAAGATGGCGAATGAGATTCGTGGACGATGGGGCTGGCTTAATAGTTTTCGCGGAAAGAGAAGTCAGAAAAGGCTAATAGAAAATCGTATAAGTGCCATGAGAGAGATGCGCGAAGCTGCCTTGAAGCAGTTCACTGTTGACTCTTTAGAGACGCAAGGACCATTAAAGGGCATAGTATTACGAGACGACACAAACAGAAGAATAACTCCAGGAAACTGGTTGTATAAATACGGAATTGTTTTTCCTGGCACGACAAGTTTGCCACAGTATCGAGTGAGAATTCCAGAGCTACATTCTGCTTTACCTTCTCCAACTTATTTCGTAAAAGATGAAGAGGGGAATAAAGGTGAGGAGTGGGCTAAAAACAATAGAATTATCGATATGTATCCGCTGTTTGAAGCCAACTCTACAGATTTAAAAGGGGTGGAGCCGGGAACGATTGTTTGGGTTGATTTTGGGGATCGACAGAATATGACTGAGCCATTTTTTATTGGACCGATCAAACCAGGAGAAGTGGTAGTTAATGTAAAGAACGGCTTAAAAAGCTCGGATGTTTATGGAGATGAAAATATGACTAGTGAAGTAATGGGCGGTGGGGAAAATTGCGAAAATGTTGATGACGTACGTCAAAAAATTATTGATGCGTATCCGAATTCTGAACCTATTGTGGACAAAATGATTGCTCTTTCTGAGCGATTGGGAGCTAATCCCATCCATTTTGCTAATCTTATCAATTTTGAAACCAGCGGTACTTTCAGTACGTCTGTTCAGAACAGTATCAAAGCAACAGGACTGATCCAGTTTATCCCTTCGACAGCGGCAGATTTGCTTGGTTTAAACCCGAAATCTGAAGAGGACAAGAGCAAAGCTGCTGAAATATTTAAAAATATGTCGGTTGATGAGCAGATGGGCTATGTAGAAAAATATATGACTAGCGCTCCTCGAAAAACTCCGATGAATACAGAGCAAAAACTCTATATGGCTGTTTTCTACCCAAGTTATCAGAATAAACCTATCGATTCTGTTTTCCCATCTAAAGTGATAAAGGATAACAACGGAATCAGCACGCCACAAGATTATATCGATTATGTCAATAAATACTCCAACCTTAAGTGTTCCGAAGAAGAGGCGTAATACATGAATGCTGTTGAACCAAACAGTCTGCACGAGAGGCTGCGGCAACACATAGGGGACATCAAAAAAGAAAATCAATCATATTATCGTGGTGTCGGGTGCGGAATTGTTCGCGAACCGATCCCAGAGTACATTCAAGCTAGTTGTGAAAAAGTTATTTCCAATAGTAACAATGCCTGGATTGTGCTTGGGCGAGATCGACCGACCAGTCGTTTTAGTGGCTATGGTGGAAAAGGCGATATGAAATGCGGAATGGTTGATATAGTTGTTGGTAGGTTAAGTGCGAATCCCCAATCCGTAGACGAAACAGAGAGACGTTTATATGCGGACCCAAACTTTAAAACGGACGCGGCTAGAGTTTACATAAGTCAAAAAGCAGATATCGATCAGTATATGAATTTGGTTGCAGGAACAGTCGGCAACAGAAAAGAAAAATCAGCTATCGGAATGAAAGCTGATGATTTGAGGTTCGTAGCAAGAAGGGGAATTAAATTAGTTACCGGAACAGATGAAAAGGATTCTCGTGGGGCTCCCGTAGCTTCCACATTCGGAATAGATTTACTAGCGAACAATGATGATTCAGATATACAACCTTTTGTCAAAGGCGAGAATGCAAAATTCGCTTTAGATAAAATGATTGATTATATGGATAATTTGTCTGGAATAGTGGATAGCTTACTGACTCAACAAATGAAATTCAACTCAGAGTTGACACACCATTATCACGTTTCTCCGTTTTATGGAAAATCGACATCTCCCTCTTTGTCGGTTACGAGTTCCGGGATTCAAACAAACTTGAAACTGTTGAAGGACACAAAAATGTCTTTGGTTAAATTTAAGACGAATTTATCAATGTTCAGGGCAAATTATCTGTTACCGTCTGGTAGCAAATATATTAATAGTAGATACAACAATACAAACTAACATGACAAATCGAACAATCAAACAGGACACAGCTCCAGTCATCGAATGGACAATCCGGCGCATAGAGAGAGTATGGTTAGATGTACGTTACATGACCTATTGCGTGTCTGTAGAAATGGAAACTTCAGATGATGAATCGTCTGCTTTGGAAACAGGCGCTGATTACATTTTACAGGACCAACAAAAAACAATCGAAGAAAACACAATAGAAGAAGTGTTCTATGTTGATGAGGTGTATCAATCTTCTAGAAATTCAAAATACCTATTTTTGGTTTGTATTGATAAGGAAACCTTGGACAACCTTGAAGACACAGATTCAGAGCCGGAAGTTTTGTATTCTGTGTCATACGATACTGTGGATTTAGAATCAAAAATTGATATTGCAAAGAAATTTCTTACGGAGAGCGAAGGAAAGAATGTGGAGGATGCATTCGGTCTCGTTTTTGGTTTGTACACCTCCAATTCGGTTCAATACAAGAAAGATTTTGGAAACTCTATAGAGTTGTCGTTTGATGAAAATTGGAAATTAACACAGGTTGTTGCGGTTATAGATGGAGCCAGTAATAGACTATCAAAAGGGTTGGAAACGGCGTCAACTACCTTTCCATTAAATTCTGTAACCACAGTGCAATATATGTTTGGCTTGGACGTTATTTCGCAATTTTATATTCAACAGGGTGATGTTGATGAGGCACGAGAACAGTTAGGTGTTTCGTCGACACAGTCAGATTCCACTCTGAGTGAAATGCTTGATTTGTTTTCTGGGGAAGATATATCGAGTTTGCGAGGATTAGCAGATAAAGAGTTAGAAGATTCATTTTTGGCTAATCCAGAATTAACAGAGTCAATATACCAAGAGAGGTTGGAATGGGCGGAGTTTCTTGGAGATCCTTCTCTAAAATCTGAAGAGATTTCTTCTTTGATGAAGAAGTCGAACACCTTGGAAGGTGTTTTTAACAACGTTCTTCACAAAATAGATTTGAAAAAATTATTGATGTCTATAGCGGAGTGTGTTGGGCTACAGATTGATTTGCCGAGCCAGTTGCCAGATTTCAAGATGAAAATTCCACCTGCAATGGATTGGCCGGACAAACTTCCAATAAAAGATTATATGGCAGATCTGCCGAAGCAAATATTACAAATGGTGCTTGATATTCTTGTTCAAAGTTTTGTTTCCATGGTGCAAGAGCTTCTGCAGGATATCGCCGCTCAGTGCTCTTTTGATTCAAGATTCGGAGAATATGATTTAAATAATTGGGTTGTTGATGAAAATGGTATACTTTCGATAGCGGAAGCTTCAAGTTTATCCGAAGAAGATTTGTCGAAAATTTTATCGGCCATTTCGGCTGTATTGTCGCCAACCGAATTATGTAAATTAGTTGCTGGAGATGCTAGTGATGTAACCTTGCGTACAGTTGAATCTGTGCTTTCTGTTGATTATCCGGTTTTTTATCAATCTTTCGATGGTAGGGGGGAGATTGTTGAATGGTTCAAGTCATTTTCTTCTGTTGTGCAGTGTGATTATGAAGATTCTACGGGACAGAATGTTCTTTGTAAATCGGCAGAATTGACCGAAGAACAACTAGAAAGACGTCGAGAGCGTTTCGAACAATTGTCTTCGATGTTGCAAGGAAATTTAGTTAACTCTGATGTTGGAGATGTTTTCGGAGGTTTGTCGAGTGACGGCATAAAGACGTCAGGTATGGTTTCTGATGTTCACCCTTCGGTTGAATATTTGCTGGATAAGGTTTTCGATACGACGTTTAACGGTATCAAATCGACATTCAATAATGATGCAAATGATTTTCCGGATGCGATGTTAACAAATGAAACGACAGAATCGGTACAAGATTATGCCGTGGAAGTCGATGGACGAAAAATCAAAAACCCTGCACTTATGGGCCTAGGGTACGAAAACACAGTTGAAGAGTGGGAAGGGGAACAAGTAACTCTTCAGACGATCAGTAGACAACCAGCGTTTTCGTTAAATTCAGATTTGAATAGGTTGCTGCAGTCGGATCAATTATACTGGCAGCGCTCGATAGATAATTCCAATTTGTATATTTTATTCGATATGGAATATAACGCATCAGAGCGCTCCATAATCGACGCAGCCTTATCTGGGGCATCTGGGGTTAATGAGATGGGATTTGAGCTTCCAGACGCCATACAGACCCTTTCAGATGCCAGGGAGAATCTCGGGACTTGGACATATCGATATTTGGTACCTGTTTCGGATTTGGCAGTTGACGTATCAGATGATTTGCGTAAGGTGGTCGATTTGCCGATTCAGGAAGTCTGCGTGGACGAAGAGCAAGCAACGTCTCTTCAATATAATACTGGGATAACGAAGATTGATGATGACTACCAATTTGACATAGAGATTCGTGATGATAATGTTTTTTCGATTCAGCGAGAAAATCTATTAGATCCGGAAAAACAAGAAAAAGTTGATTCTTTACCGATTAACCCCCTGAATGACAAAAATTACATACCTCTACAGGAAACTTTTGGTTCTTTTATAGAGAAGGAATGGGAAGACAATGTTGGAGATTCTGGCTCAATAAAAGATTTTTTTGCAGGTGCCGTTTTCTCAGAACAGACAAAACAGTTGTTACAATTGATGGTCAATGCAGTTTTAGGATCTGTTTATTTTGGAGAGCAAACACAAACCTATATGAGTGGTACACCGTTCGAAAGGACGTCGAGAATTCCGAACATAGCTTTGCTTAATTTAATTCGCGAGCCCACGACAGAACAGAAGGCTTGTGGATTAGATCCTCACATTTTAGATTTTGACTCTTTAAAATCTGATTTTAAACAAGATTTCGACGCGTCGCTTGGCTATGATGAAGATTATATAGACAACATTTTAATGGAATCCTGCTTAAAGTTGACAATACGTGTATATTTGGCGGATTATTTGTTGCGTGGGATATTCACAGTGACGAGTTTCCAACTAGAAGAAGCTTTGGATGATTTGTTGTTGAGTTATCTGGTCGAAAAGATCCAAGAAGAATTAGCAGCTTTCGGAGAAACGTATCGCGATTCTTTTTTGAATTATGTCAATGATATTTTTGGTGATGAAGATTCCGGCTTGGACGATTCGTTACGCGCACTGATTGAACAAGAATATGAAGTCATCTCAAAAAGAATAGTTGCCACTGTTGGGAATTCTTTGCTCGGAGACAGCCTGAAGAAATATTTTGTTGAGGATTTACCTGTTTTCGGCGTGCAAACGACAACAACTGAGCGTAGGTTTGATGATAGCCACCCGTTACAGGATGGTGGGTTTGTGTTGGAAGAATACATCAAAGTGGTGGATTATACCGGGAGAACGGAAGATTATATAGTATCATACTTGAGGGATGAGGTGTTATCTCGCGATGACAATTTGAAAGGGACAGTCAACCCGGAACAATTAGTGGATTATGTTCAAAATCAGTTGGAGTACACATTACCAGACAGCATTTTAACAGAACAGGTGACATTGCAGGCTGAAAAATGGGCAGATATTTTTCAAGAAGTCAAATATGGGATTCGATTGAATTATATTCCGCCGCTTTCTGAAGACGATTTTAGTACGCGTCCTGGAGTAGCCACCGAGGATACAGAGCAGCTGAGACAAATTATTTCCGAAATCAACAGGGAAACGAAGATTACAAGTGGCAACATTACCGGGTCTTTCAATTTTGCGGAGATTTCATCCAATATAAGTGCTGTTCATCCAAACAAGGCTTATTCTATTTTCGAAAAGAAAGTAGAAGATATAGGGCACGGTGATATAGAATTTATTCGCGAGGTTAATCCGATTCCACTAGTATCATATGAAGTTGAAATTTCAGAAACGATTTCTGAATTTGATTTGGAATCCACAAGAGAAAACGCAAAATTGTCATTGATAGACACAGAAAACTTTAAGTTGCTTTTTGAATATATATTTCCTCTGAGGCGGTTGTGGTCGGTACTGGTGCTGTATAATATACAAGGGGTTTCTTTGATATCGACAATCCCAATTGTTTTCAAATCTTCCAAGGAGGAGATGGCGAGGTTATTTTGGACAATTCAAGATGAAACAGATTACGAATATGAAGATGAAGCAATACAATGTGTCGGTGGCACCTCTTCGCTAAAGAGAATGACGGACAACATGCCGCATTTGAAGATGCTGTTACCACCAGAGGAATGTCAAGCAGAAGTTGTTTTTTGTCCATCGTTGCCAGAATATGAGTTTGATTCTAATATTGCACTCAAGTATGCCCTGAAAGCCCCATTGATGATCCTTAAGGGTCTTGCGGAAATGGTCGATCCTAATATTTCTATAGCATCAAAATTGCAACAATTTGGAAAATCTGTTGGAGTTTGCCTTCCTATACTGCCGCTGTCGTTAGGTTTGTTGCCATCGAATATATTTATGACTACTCCCGGTCCTCCAATTTCTCCATTGGGCTTTATTTATCACATGATGAACATAGGAAATCTTTCTTTCGGTGAAAATGTTCCCGAAACAAGCGTTCCATGTCCGGATGACGAAGGAGAAAACTAACAATGCCAGGATTTGGTCCAGTGTTGCCGCTTCATTATACAGGGGAAGATGGACACTATGCTTTATTGAAAACCCTCAAAAGGGTAGCTTCTCAAAATCTCAAAACGCTTTTGTTGACAATCCCAGGAGAGAGAGTGATGAATCCTGATTTTGGCGTAGGGTTGAAGACTTTTATTTTTGAAAACTTTTCTCAGTTGACTTATGATAAAATATCTTCAAGGATTGAATCTCAGGTCAAGAAGTATTTGCCGTATCTACAAATACAAAAAATAGAATATTCCGGAGATGAAGATAACCACGTCCTTTCTGTTACGATTCATTACCGCATTCTTCCAATCAATGGTGTTGCTTCTTTAGCTTTGTCTGTGTCAAACTAGTTATCTCTGAGCTTTCTAGGAGAACAAGTTTGTGCCTCGAAATCGTGCAGTTAAATATACAAGTAGACATTATGATGCGATAAAACAAGAGCTGTTGGATTACGCGCAGAGGTATTACCCTGATACCTATCGCGATTTCAATGAAGCCAGTTTCGGGTCATTCATGACAGACGCTGTCGCCTTGATCGGTGACATGTTGTCATTATATATCGACTATCAGTTTAACGAGTCGATGTTACATACTTCTGTTGAATATAACAATATTCTTAAACAAGCACGTCCGCTTGGGTTCCAATTTACAGGAGTGGAGTCTTCCTGGGGAGATTCTTCTTTTTATGCTACCATTCCAGCTGATTCGAGTGGTTCTGGACCCGATCGCTCATATTTACCAATTTTGAGAACAGGAACACAAGTAAAATCGACAGCAGGGACAATGTTCGTTTTGAATCAGGATGTTGATTTTTCGAATTCTCTCAACGAGGTTCGCGTGGCGTCTGTAGACAATGCAACAGGTTTGCCAACAAGTTTTGCAGTAAAGGCAAAAGGTCAAGTAGTTTCCGGAAGATTAGTGCAGGAAACAAAAATCGTAGGAAGTTTTCAGAGTTTTCGACGAGTTAAATTAGATTCTTTAAATGTGTCAGAAATTGTTTCTATTGTAGATAGCGAAGGATATGAGTATTTTGGTGTTGACTTTATGTCACAAAATGTGTTGTATAGAGCGCTAGCCAACAGGGATGAGAATGATGTTAGTTTGGCCGTTTCTCTATTAAGACCTTTTGTTGTCCCTCGACGATTCGTAGTAGAAAGAGAAAAGGATTATACGTATATTCAGTTTGGAGCCGCATCGGAGCCTGAATTGGGCGATGATGATATGATTGCTGATCCGGCTAGTGTCGTCTTGCAACAATTTGGCAAAAATTACATTCAAGATGCGTCATTTGACCCTTCGCGTTTCGTTACAAGTGATAAATTCGGCGTCGCGCCATCGAATACAACGCTGACCATCACATCCAGAGTAAACAACACACGAAATGTCAACGCTCCAGCTGGCACGATTACATCAGTTTCCTCTCCAAAGGTTGACTTTTCCGATCTTTTGTCTCTAGATTCTTCAAAAGTCAGTTCTGTTAGAACATCTTTGGAAGTTTATAACGACGAATCAATCGTGGGGAACGTTTCTAAACCGAACACGGAAGAATTAAAACGACGTATTTACAATGTTTTTCTAACACAAAACAGAGCGGTAACTGGTCTAGATTATGAAGCACTGGCATATCGAATTCCAAGCCAGTTTGGGGTTCCAAAAAGGGTAAAGGTAATTCAGGACAATGTATCAACAAAACGCAATTTGACAATGTATGTTGTTTCTGAAGACTTAAATGGATATTTGACACCATCCAACGATAGTTTGAAAGAGAATCTTCGTATGTGGATGATCAAAAATAAAATGGTAAATGACTCTTTGGATATTACCGATGCAAAGATAGTCAATTTCGGCATTCGATTCGTTGCAATTGGTGCTGCTGAAAACAAGACGAAAACAGAGATATTAAATTCAGCACTGGTCACGCTTCGACAGAAATTAGCACAGAAATCTGGCATCGGGGAGCCATATTTTCTAACGAAGATTTCAGACATCTTGAATCATGATGTCGACGGTGTGGTGGATACAGTTAAGGTGGAAATATTCACAAAGTCTGGCGGAAATTATTCTGATATCAGATTTGACATTAAAAGCTCGCTATCTGCAGATGGACGCTATGTAGATGTTCCGAAAAACGTTATTTTGGAATTGAAGTATCCAGACGTTGACATAGAAGGAGTTGTTAAGTAAATGGCCATAGTAAAATATTTTGCCGATAAGGATACATCAATTACAAATCCGTTCAAGTCTGATTTGTTGAATCGGATGACTGGTAGCAATACGGGTGAATCGGATAGTTTGGCCGTGTTTGCTCTATATGATGCTGCTCAGTCGGTTTCTGGAAGTACTATCGTGCACGAAAGAGAGGCGTCTAGAATTCTTGTCGATTTTCCAATAGACGATATTATTGATGATATAGACAGTGGGGACGTTCCAGAATCTGGTGTAAGTTATATTTTGAGACTTTTCAATGCAGAGCATCCGTTCACCCTGCCGAAGAATTACACACTAGAAGTAAGAGCT
>Ga0114918_10005041_pt1 | contig 11370 bp, 6 predicted proteins | sample LantaG_FD_87015 | JGI IMG/M metagenome (GOLD analysis project Ga0114918, IMG submission 87015) | Deep subsurface microbial communities from Baltic Sea to uncover new lineages of life (NeLLi) - Landsort_02402 metaG | ecosystem: Environmental > Aquatic > Marine > Oceanic > Sediment | place: Baltic... | reverse complement strand
CTCTCTCTCTCTGTGCTCCCCGCTTCCATCGACCGGAAAAGAAGTCCCTGAAACTCGTTACACATCGTTCTTAATGAAAAACACAGTTAAAAATCTCGAATCTACATCATCTCGCCACCCCGCCCCTCCTCAGAGCCAGCCTCAGCGCCGACAGCTCCCTCCCGGCCTCGGCAGCCGCAACCTCGAGCGCCTCGCGGCGCCTCCTCTCCTCCACAGAGTGCCGCAGCCACCTCGGCGGGTCCCTGGCGAGCTCGGCCTCCGCGGCAGCGCGCAGCGATACCAGCGCCGAGACGCGGGCCTCCGCCTCTCGAGGTCCTCCGGCGGCGGCGAGGACCGCCGCGGGAGAGGAAAGAGAAGCCCGCGTCGAGGGGCGAAAAGAGGAAGCGGCGGCCGCGACAAGCTGCTGCTGCTGGTTGGACACGACCTGGATCCGACGCTCTTCGCGCCGGTTCTCGCTCTGACCGGCATCAGCAGAGGCTGCGGCTGCAGCTGCGGCGGCGGCGAAGAAGCGGGACTCGGAGCGGGGAGCGGAAGCCGCGACGGTTGCGCCCCTGCGCCTCCTGTCGGGGGACAGCGGCGCCTCCCAGGCGTGCTCAGGCGGCGGCGCCGCCGCGCCCCTCCCCCTCCGGTGGAGCGTGTACCTCGGCGGCGACTCCTGGGAAGCACGGTTAGACTCGCGCGTCTGGTCTTGCGGGAGGTGGTCGCGGGTGAAGAGGTGCCTCTGGCTGAGGTGGTGGTGCTGGAGGACGCGAGGCTGGAGCTGCTGCATCTGCTGCTGCGGGCTTCTCTCTTCTTCTCCTCCGTCCTCTCCTGCTCCTCCTCCCTCCGGGGAGGAAGTCGGAGAGTAGACAGAGGCCGAGCGGGGAGGGGCTGCTGCTGCTGCTGCCGACGCCGACACCGCCTGCAGGAGAGGGAGAGGAGGAAGGGCGGCGGCGGCGGAGCGGGTCCCGGCGCCGAGCAGCGGCGGCGGCGGCGAGAAGGGCGGAGAGCCGCCGCCGAGCGCGCCGCCGCCGCATCCGAGGTCCCGTTCTTCTCTCTCGTCGTCGAGCCTGAAAGGCGCGGCCGCCGCCCCCGTCGTCCCCCTCGCGCCGGCCGAGGCGGCGGCTATCCTCACCGCCGCTGCCTCCAGCCTCGCGCACCTCGCGGCGAGCGCCGCAGCCTCCCTCTGCGCGGCCGCGGCCGCGCCCCTGGAGGCGGCGGCCTCGGCCCTCGCGGCGTCCGCGGCCGCGGCGTCGGCGCCGGCCCGCGCCTCAGCCGCCGCAGCGCTCCTCCGCGACAGCGCCATCTGCCTCCGGGACTCCTCGAGGGAGGCCAGGGACTCGTCCAGGGCAGCGCAGGCCTCGAGACGCGCGGCTCTTTCTCCTTCTGCCCTCTCGGTCGCGGAGCGCGCCTCGGCGGAGTTGCGCTCGGCGACAGAGAGCGCGGCGTCGGCCGCGGCCCTCGCCGCCTCGAGCTCGGCGAGGGCCTCGGACGCCGCCGAGGCCGCGGAGGCCGCCGCGGTCTTGGCACGGTCCATCTCCTTGCGCAGGGCCTCGCAGGTGATTCTGTAGCCTTCGCATTCGGAGAGGGCCGAGGCGGCAGCGGCCTCTGCTACGGAGAGAGCGGCGGCGAGAGCGGCAGAAGAAGTGGCAGAAGGCTGCACCGCCGCCAAGGCTTGTTCGCCGTCGTCCCTTCCGGCGAGGCCAGGGGAAGCAGCGTGGATTATTTCCTCCTCCTCCTCCTCCTCTTCCTCCGCGGCAACGGCAGGGATCGAGAGAGCGGCGGCAGCTTCGGGCTCTCGGGAGGAGGCAGCAGCAGCAGTTTTCCCGGCGGTGGCGTTGGGAGTCTTTTGCAGCTCTTTCTGCTGCTGCTGCTGCTGCGAGTCCTTCGGCGAGTCCTTCACCGCCGCGGCTTGCACCCACTCGTTCTTGAAAGGGGTGGCGTGGTTCGCCCCCGGGGTCGCCGGGGAGGCAGAGAACGGGAGCTGGTGCTGCTGGAGGGGGGTCGCTCTTTTGGTCGCGGTCTTGGCCTTGGCCGACGACGAAGCGGCAGCGGCGGCGATGGGAGGAGGGGACGAGACTCGGACTCCAGACTCGGACGACCGGAGAGGCTTCCGGATCAGGAGGAGGCCGTCGGTGAGCTTCGACGCGGGCGGCGGGGGCGGAGGCTGGGGAGTCGCGAGCTGCTGCCTCAGCCCGCCGCGGGCGGTCGTCGCCGTCGCCTCTCCGTCGTCGTCTCCTCCTTTCCCGGGGAGGCTTCCATCGGCGGATTGGCAGCTGCTCCCTCCTTCCTCGTACTGCTGGATCTTCCTTACGGGGCTTTGGAGCTTGATGAGGGGCGAGGGGGAAGGTCTGGAAAGAGAGAGAGAGCGGAGATTTTTTTTTTGGTTTCATTTCGGAGAGGTCAAAAAAGTGAGGAGAGCAAGACGAACGAAGAAAAAAGAGCTGTTGAGATGAAAGCGGTTTCATCTCTTCACCCTTTTCTCACCTGAACGGGTCAAACGTCAGGCCCACAAATTGCGACGTGGCGTCGAGGAAGACCGCGGGATTCTGATGCTGCTTCGGCTCGGGGCTCGGGGAGGACTCGGGCTGCGCGGTGATGCAGCCAAGGCCACCGCGAGCCCTCCGGCGCTGATGCTTCGTCGCCGTCGCTGCTTTTGTCAATTTCTTCGCGAGCTTGCCGCCGGCGAGAGCAGCAGCAGCGTTGTCGGCAGCATCGCTCTCTGCCTTCGTGTCTTCTCCTCCTCCTCTCCCTACTGCTTTCGAAAGCAGGCGCCTCATCTCCGTCGGCGCGAGCTCCGCTGTCGACTCGTGCGGGAGAAGAGCGGACGGGCCCGAAGAGAGAGAAACAAAGGAAAGCAGAAAAGGAGGAGAGAGAGAGTGTGATTAGAGTTTTTCTTCTTCTTCTCCAAGAAATTTCTCTCAACACTTTTCTCCCTCTTCAGCAAGAGCCCATGGAGAGCCTCACCGCCCTGCTGACCCGCTCGGGCAGCAAGTCTCCGGCCTCTGCTGCTGCTACTGCTGAAGAAGAAGAAGGAGACGCTTCTGGTGCTGCTCCTGCCCCGCGACGAGGAGGAGCGCGCTCCGCGACGACGACGTCGACCACACGAAGAGCGACGAAGAAAGAAGCGCTCCCGTCGCCGCTCGCTATGCCGGGCATCGACGACGACATCGGCGACGGAGAGGAAAACTTCCTCTCCCTTCCCGAGGGCGGCGCCGGGGCCCTCGACTTCAATTGCTCTCCAATCGGTGCTGTGCGGAAAGGAGGAGACGTCGCTCAGCCAGCAGCCTCCAGCGACGACCTCAACATGGAGGTCTCCCCGCTCAAGCAGCAGCAGCAGCCGAAGAGCGCGGCCAAGGTGAGAGAGAGAGAGAGAGAGAACGGTCGCGCCGCCGCCGACGAGAGAGCATTGGCGCCCCTGCATGCGTCAGCTTCTAAACGCCATTTCTTCCTTCTCGTGTCTTCAGTGCGTCAATCTCCCTCGCAGTCAGAAGTAGTACTTCAATATCTTCATGCGTGTTAGCGATTTCTGAAGAGAAAGACAAAGAAGCAGCGAGCTCAACGTTGCCCGTCTTTGAGAAAAAACGAAACTGAAAAAAACAGAGACCCCGGGCGCCACTCGCCAGCAGCCGCCGGGGCCGCTCCGCCAACGCCAGCGCAGCAGCTCCTCCCACTCGTGCTGCGTCCCCTCCCGCCGCACGAGAAGAAGAGGACAACGACGACACAACAGCGGCAGCGGCAGACGGAACGGCGGCTGCGCCCCTTCTCCCCTCTCTCGCCCTCGCCGCCGCTGCCGTCGCTGCCGCCGTCCCTCCTCCTCCCATGGCGGGCGGCTGCGACGCCGTCAAGGTCGTCGTCCGCCTTCGCCCCTCCTCCGAGAGCGTCAACGGCGCCGCTTCGGCCTCCTCGTCCGAAGCGGGCAACCACCGCGCCGTCCCGCACTCGCACAGGAGGCCCCCTCCCTGCATCACGCAGGCGGGCGCCGCCTCCGTGGCCTTTGCCGACGGGTCGGGGTTTTCGTACGACGCCGTCGCGGGCGCCTCGACGGACCAGGAGTCGCTCTTCGCCGCCGCGGGCTCCCCGATCGTCGACGCGGTCCTCCAGGGCTACAACGGCTGCGTGATCGCCTACGGGCAGACGGGGTCGGGCAAGACGCACACCATGCTGGGGTCGCTGTCGAGGGACCCGAGGGACGGGGCGCGCGGGCTCGCGCCGAGGGCGTTTGAGGCGCTGTTCGAGCGGGCGCTCGCCGAGGCCGGGGGGGGGGCGAGCGGAGGAGGAGCCACTTCTTCGCAGCGACCTCCACTGCGGGTCTCGCTGTCTTTCGTCGAGATCTACAACGAGACGATCACAGATTTGCTCGCCGCCTCGGGCTCCTCCGCTCACGCCAACGAGGGAGGAGAGCACAACAACAACAACAACTCTTCTTCCTCCCTTCACCTCCGGGAGGAAAAGGGCCGCGGCGTCTTCGTCGACGGCGCCACGGTGCTCCACGTAGCCGACGCCGCCGCCGCGATCTCGCTGCTGGCCAAGGGGGCGGCGGCGAGGCGCAGCGCCGAGACGAGGGCCAACGCCGCGAGCTCAAGGTCGCACGCCGTCTGCGTCGCGCTGGTCGAGAGGGTCGCGAAAGTCAAAACTGGCTCTTCCGCCGTTCCCTCTTCTTCCTCTGCTTCTGCTGCCGCAGCCTCTGCCACGAAGACGATCGCGAGGCTCACCCTCGTCGACCTGGCCGGCTCCGAGAGGCAGGCGCACACGGGGGCTGCCGGAGAGAGGCTGAAAGAGGCGGCCGCGATCAACAAGAGCCTGTCGGCGCTCGGCAACGTCGTCGCTGCGCTCGCCGAAAACTCGGAGAGGACGGCGACGGCGACCGCGGCCGCGAACGCCGAGACCGGGGGGAGCGAGCAGCCTTCAGCTGCCTCCGCTGCCGCCGTTGCTGCTGCCGCGACAGCGATCAAGCCGCTGCGCCACGTCCCCTACCGCGACTCGAGGCTGACGTTCCTGCTCCAGGACTCGCTCGGCGGCAACTCGAGGACCGTGCTCGTGGCCACGGTCTCTCCCGACGCGTCGTGCGCCGGGGAAACGATGTCGACGCTGCGGTTCGCGGCCAGGGCGCGGCGCGTGGCCTGCAGGGCCGTGATCAATCCCGTGATCGCGCCCGGAGGGAAAGGGGGAGCGGGAGGAGGGAGCGGTGGCGGGGACAAGAGGGCCGAGGCGGCGCTCGCGGCCGAGGTGGCGGCGCTGAGGGCGGAGCTCGCCGCGCTCAAGAGCGCCGCCGCTGCGAGTGCTCATGCTGCTGTTGCTGTTGCTGCTCATGCTCCAGCCTCGGCGAGGGGCGCCAGCCCGGCTCTGATGATGACGGACGGCGACGAAGGAGGAGGGAGCCCGCTCGTTGGAGGGGGCAGCCGGCGCTGCTCTTCGTCGGCCTCAATGAACCCTCCTTCCTCCTCTTCCGTCGCCGTCCTCGCCGCGCTGCGCCGCGAGGCCGCGGCCCTCGACGCCTGCGCCGCCACCAATCGCGAGCTCTCAGCCACGCGCGAGCTCGTGCGCCGCTGCGAGGCGGACAACCACCGCGTGAGGATGGTGTTGAAGCTGCGCGAGGACCGGCTGTCCCGCGTCGAGCGGAGCCTCGCGAAGGCTTTGGCCCCGGCGGCGAAGAAAGACGGCGTCGACGGCGGCAGCGACGGCGGCAAGACGTGCCCTCCCCCCGCTTCCTCTTCTTCCGCCTCGTCGGAGCTCGCCGAGCGCGTCTCGGCCCTGCAGCTCGAGCTCGCCGTCGCCGCAGAGAGGGCCGCGAGCCACCCGGAGTCGCAGGCGCTGGCTGTCGCCAACCTCAGGCTCGAGGGCGAGCGCGACGCCGCGCTCGGGCGGGCAGCCCGCGCCGAGGAGGCCGCGGGGGCCTCGGTCGCGGGGCCGCTCGTCAGGCGGCTCGAGAGCGAGGTCGACGAGCTCCGCACGCAGGCGCTGGCCGCGGCCGACGCCGCGCAGCAGGCCACGCTGGCCTTGGGGGCCGCCGAGCGCGAGGCCTCCGCGGCGAGGGAGGCCGCCGAGCGGCTCATAGAGGCAGGCGCCGCCGACGCGCTCGCCGACGCCGCCGCGGCGCGGGCCGAGCTCGGGGACGCGCGCGCCGCGGCCGACGCAGCCGCCGCAGACGTGGCCGCGGCTCGTGCCGAGGCTTTGCGCGCTGAGAGGGAAGCGGAGGTCGCGCGGGCGGGGCGCGAGGAGGCCGAGAAGGGGAGGGAGGCGGCCGAGAAGGGGCGCGAGGCGGCCGAGAGGGAGCGGGAAGCGGCCGCCGGGGCCGCGGCGACGGCGGCGGCGACGGCGGCGGAGGAGCGTGCGACTGCCGCCGAGCGCCGCGCCGCGGCGGCGACGACGGCCGCCGCCGCCGCCGAGCGCGGGCGCGCAGAGCTCGCCGCGTCGCTCTCCAAGAAGGAGGGCGAGCTCGAAAAGGCGAGAGCGAGGGTCGCTGCCGCGGAAGAAGAGGCCTCGAGCGCCAGGGAACAGGCGGCGGCAGCGGCGCAGGCGGCGCAGGCGGACGCCGCCGCTCGCGGGGAGGCTTCCGCCCAAGCCTCGGAGAAGGAGTCCGCCCGAGCCGAGGAGGCCGAGAGGGCCCTCGCGCGAGCAGAGTCGGCTCGCGCCGCGGCAGAAGGCGAGGCGGCGCGCTCCAGGGAAGCCGAAGCAGCCGCCCTCGCGGAAGCCGCGGAAGCAGCGGCCGCGGCGGCGGCTGCGCGAGAAGAAGCTTCCGCTTCTTCGACAGAGGCAGCGCAGGCCCGAGAGGCGCTCGCCGCTGCTCGCTCCGAGGCAGAGGCTGCCGCGGAGGAGTCCTCCGCCGCGCGAGCCCGCGCCGCGACCGCCGCGGAGGAGCTCGCAGAGGTCCAAAAGGCTCTCGCCGCCTCGAGAGAGCGCGGCGGGACCGAAACTCAAAAGGCCCTGGCCGGCGCCGCAGCCGCCGCGAAACGCGCCAGGGACGCCGAGGGGAGGGCCGGCGCGGCCGCCGCCCGCGCCTCGGCCTCCGAGGCCGGGGCCGTGGCGGCCAGCAGAGCCCGCGCAGAGGCCGAGGCCGCCGCGGCCGAGGCCGCCTCGGGGCTGCAGGCCGCCCAGGCCCGTTGCGCCGAGCTCGAGGGCGCCGTCGGCGCCGCCGAGCGCGAGGCCGAGGCCTGCGCGTCGCGGCTCGACGAGGTCCGCGCGTGCCTGAGGGACCACGAGGTCTCGCTCTCGGCGGCGCACGCCGCGCGCGCCAGGGCCGAGCGCGAGGCCGCGGCGGCCAACTCGAGGGCGGCCGAGTCGCACGCTGCGAGGCGAGGGGCCGAGGACGCCGCGGCGGCCGCGGACGCGGCAAGGAGGGAGGCCGAGGCTCGTTTGGCGAGGATCGGAGCGTAGGAAGAGAGGGAGGGGAACGGGCAAGAGAGAGAGAGAGAGAGAGAGAGGGAGGGAGAGAGAGAGAGGGAGGGAGAGAGAGAGAGAGAGAGGGGGAGAGAGAGAGAGAGAGGGAGGGAGAGAGAGAGAGGAGATTTTGAAGAAAGAGAGATGACGTGATTTTTTGCAAGACGAAAAATGAAAATGAAAAATGAAAAAAAACGCCTCGCTTTCTTCTCCCACCTTTTTTCCTTTCTCTTTCTTTCTCTTCCTCTTCTTATCCCTCCCCTTCCTTGTCATCTCTGTTTTGAAATAAGTATGTAAAAAGGAACTCGAAATCACGGGTGCGGCTGCGGCTGCGCGTAGGTGCCACGCTCGCGGAGGAACCTCGCGCCGCGCGGGTCGAACGACTCGCGCGGGGAGCGAGAGCCGAGGGCCGGCGGGCCCGAGCCGTACTCGGTGGCGCCGTAGTACTTGAGGACGTCCTGAGAAGAAGAAGAAGAGTGATAGAGTGAGAGAGAGTGAGTGAGTGAGAGAGAGAAAGAGAGTGAGAGAAAGAAAGCGAAAGAGGTGAGAAGAAGGTGGAAGAAAGAGGAGGCAAAAAGGAAGAAAGAAAAAAACCGCTGCGAATCGCCACCGGCCACCTTGGAAGGAAAAAAAAACGCCTCCCCCTTCTCTCCCTCCATCTCTCTCTCTCTTCCCCCTCCCTCCTCCTCTCTCCTTCTTCTCCTCCCCCTCCTCATCTCTCTTCCCGCTTTCGTACCTCGGGGTACACCCCCTTCTCCTCGGGCGCGCCGTACTTCCCCTTCGCCTTGGCGTACTGCAGAGCTGTCCATCCCTTCCGAGAGACTCTGTCCAGGTCGGCGCCGTACTCGACGAACAGCCTGAGCATCTCGACGCCGCCGTCGACGGCCCAGAACAGCGCGGCGTCGCCCCCGGCGTTGCAGTGGTTGGGGTCGGCACCGGCGCGCAGCAGGGCCTTGGCGGCCTCGAGCCTGCCCCTGTGAGCGGCGGCCATCAGGAGCGAGTACCCCTCCTCGGATCTGTAGCTGCGGCCAAACTCAAAGTTGGGGTCGGCGCCCTCTTCGAGCTTCTTGTAGACCGCGGGGAGGTCGTCGGCGACGATCGCGGCGTAGAGCTCCTCCGTGGCCCTGTCCGCGCGCCTCCACACGGAAGAGGAAGAGCCCCTCTCGCCGCCTCCCTTTTCTTCCTCCTCGAGCTTGCGCTCCTTCTCGGAGGACGGGTCGTAGTCTGGGTGGTGGGAGCCCTTCCCCGAGTCCCAGCAGGCGTCGTACGCCGCGGCCGCCTCGGCGATGCGCTTGCGCATGATGTCCTCCATGGGGTACGATCGGTCGAGGAGAGAGGGAGAGGAAGAGAGAGGAAAGAGGGGAGGTGAGGGAGACGAGGCGGGGCGGAGAAACGGCCGTGGAAAAAGCGAGAGAATGAAACAAAAGAGTCGAGAGTTTTTTTTTTCCCTTCCAGTCTTTGTGTTTTTTTCCCCCCCGCTCTCAATCCCTTTCCTGATTTAAAGAATGTCGCGCCTCTTTTCCTGTCTCATCTGAAGTCTTTGCGACACAGCCATGCCGCTCGACCGCGAGGAGGAACTCGCTCTCGAGGAAGAAGACGACGAGTTTGTGGACGCAGCGGCGCTGGCGGAAACGAAGAGCTCTTCGTTCCTTCCATCAACCTCATCGTCGCCATCGTCGACGACCTCGGCAGCAGCGGCGACCGCGCAGCAACACCAGCAGCAACGCCCGCAGCAGCAGCGCCACAACCACCTCCGCCCTCTCCTCCGCGGCCTCAAGCTCGGGATCGCTTCTTCCTACTACAACGTGGCCGAGCTGCTGAGGCTGCGGCGGCTCGGGGAGATTGTCAAGGTGAGATGAGGAGTTTTTTCTTTTTTTTCGAGGGATTTCGCGGACGGCAGAGGGAAAAGGAAAAACTCGAAGCTCGCACTTTTCACTCCGTTTCGACAAACTCAAAACAACAGGGCTCGGGCCTCCCTCCCTCTGACGCGCCCGTCTGGATCCTCGGTGTCTGCTACAAGAACGGCGAAGGAGGCGGAAGAGCGACCGAAGCAGCAGCAGCAGCAGCAGAAGTGGCGGAAGGGGAAGACGACGAGAGCAACGAGAGAGTCGTCGTCGCCGCCGCCGCCGCCAACGGCGACAGGGGCGCTTTCTCCCCCTCCGCCTCCGCCCCGACGACAAAGAGCGGCCTCGACCCGGAGGTCGCCGCCGCGGCGGCCTCCGACTGGGCCTCGATCCCGTGGATGACCTACCGCAGGGGCTTCCCGCCGATCAGGGAGGAGCAGTCGGCCTCCTTCCTGACGAGCGACGTGGGCTGGGGCTGCACCCTGCGCTCCGGCCAGATGCTCCTTGCGGCCGCGGCGCAGCGCGTGGCCGTGGGCAGGCACTGGCGCCGCGAGACCTCGAGGGCGGCGGCGAGGGCGAGGCTGCCGCCCGCGCTCGAGGAGGCGCTCGCCCTCTTCGCCGACGAGCCCGGGGCGCCTCTGTCTGTCCACTCGCTGCTCGCCGCGCCGGGGGTCGCCGCGAGGGCGAGGGCGGAACGCAGGAGGAGGAAGAGAGAGGCGGAGGGGAGCAAAGAGGCGGACAGAAGCGAGAGCGGCAGCGAGGCGAGCAGCAGCAGCAGCAGCAGCAGCGGATGCGACGACGGCGACGACGACGGCGAGAGCTCTTCTCCTTCGCGCTTCCGCGGCCTCACCCCGGGAGAGTGGCTGGGGCCCTCCACGTTCTGCCGCGCCGCCGAGGCGGCCCTCACGGACGCCTGGCCGAGCTCTGCGAACGGAGGAAGAGGAGCCCCTCCGCCGATGCGGGTGCTGATTGTCGGCGGCGGGGGCGGCGGCGCGCCGGCGCTCGACCCGGCCGCGGCGGCGAGGACCCCTGCGTCCCGTTCCCCTCCCTCCCCGTCGCCGTCGTCCGCCGTCCCCCTCCTCGTCCTCGTCCCCGTCCAGGCGGGACTGGGACGCACCATCAACCCGGTCTACGCCGCGCAGGTCGCCGCGGCGCTGCGGTGGCCGCAGTCCGTCGGCGTCGTCGGGGGCCGCCGGGGCGCCTCGCTCTTCTTCGCCGGGACGGCGTCGCTGCGCTCGGGCGCCTCGGGCCCCGGCCGCTCGCGCTCCTCCTCGGCGGCGGCGGCGAACGAGAGAAGCCTCTCCGACGCGGAGAGCGAGGACCTGGGCCTGCTCTACCTGGACCCTCACGTGCCCAGGCCGGCGGTGCTGCTCCCCCAGCGGGACCGCCGCGGCCGCCACCGCGCCCCCTCCCGGACGCGCGGCGTCGGCGCCGCCAGGGCGCCCCCTCCCCTGGCGCCGGTCCCTCCCTCGGCTCCCGCCGCGATCGACCCCTCCGACTTCTTCAGCGACGACCCGCCCGCGAGGCCGCTGCCCCTCTGCTCCGCGGACCCCTCGCTCGCGCTTGGCTTCCTCTGCTCCGACGACTGCGACTACGGGGACCTCGTCGCGCGCGCGGCGAGACTCGCGGCGAAGAACCCGAGGTGGCCGCTCGTGTCGGTGGCGAAAGCCCCGAGCTCGAGGGGAGGGGAGAGGAAGCAGGAAGAGGGAGGGCGCGCTCAACAAGCCTCTCGCGGCGGCCGCGGCGACCGCCGTTCGCAGCAGCAGGACAGGGAGGACGCAGGGGACTGGGAGCTGCTCTGAGAGAAAAAGGAGAAGAGGCGGGTGCAATTAGCTGGTGTTTCGTTGCGTGTTGTAAAATTACAAAGAAAGGGAAAGAAAATACATTTGGAAAACGCAAACGAGTTTTTTTTCATCCGCTCCCTTCCTCCTTCTTCATCTTCCTCAGCGTCACCCCTATCCGCATTCCCTTGCTCCTGTCGATGCTCTCTCCTTTAAGACAGTGGTCCCCGCTCCCGAAGCCGTGGGTCCACCTCCACCGCGCCTCCCCTCGCAAGAGGAGGAGGTCGCCGTCGCGGAGCAGGCACGCGACGGCGCCCTTCCCTTTCTCTTTCTCTTTCTCTTCCTCCCGCGCCCCTTTCGCTCCTCCTCTTCCTTCCGTCGCTACT
>Ga0114918_10005040_pt1 | contig 11372 bp, 16 predicted proteins | sample LantaG_FD_87015 | JGI IMG/M metagenome (GOLD analysis project Ga0114918, IMG submission 87015) | Deep subsurface microbial communities from Baltic Sea to uncover new lineages of life (NeLLi) - Landsort_02402 metaG | ecosystem: Environmental > Aquatic > Marine > Oceanic > Sediment | place... | reverse complement strand
CTTCTAATTCTTTTTTTCTTAAGTATTTCGGTTTTTGTACGTCGTGTTCTTCCCCGTCGCGACGAATTACATAAACGTACTTGTTATTCCTATTTTCTCTCTTGTAAGAATATCTACGATCTTCATAATAGCTATAATGATATGAGAGAATTTTTATTTCTTGAATATACTTGTTTATCTCGTCAGTATCACTGCTTGTTTTAGGGTTAAAAATACTTTCTTCTTTCCGGTAATTGAGTTTATAATAAGCGTTAAGTATTGCTTCGTTAAACATTTGTTTAACGTGTTTTGCTACATTAACAGATTGGCTATACCCGTATTCTATGTAGGTGTTAAAACTTCCTTTCATAACGAAGAGTACTCTTATAGTTAGTTTCCCGTGTGCTTCTAAAACAGCTTGGCTTTCGTACATAGTTTTTCTTCCTCTTTACTTAATTCGTTTAATATTCCTTCGCTTAAATACGTTGTTATTATAAAGATTTTTATTTTATTCGTCATCTTCTTTTTTCTTTCTCCTTTTCTTAGGTTGTTCTTCTTCTTCGTCTAGCTCGAATATTGTTTCTTCCGTGTCGTAAAGGTCAAAGTAAGGATTTCCTATAAAAACCTTTTTTTCGTAGTGATCACGCGTATTTATGTGGTTGGTTATTAAAATAAGTTTGTTTCCTTTATAAATAGCTGGTAGTTCTTTCTTCTCACAATCAATAAAAATCTCTGTATTCTGTCTTATTCGAAGGTCTATTTGCCCTCTGTGTTGTGTTGTTCCTAATAGTTTAACTCGTTGTTTTCTTGTTTGGGTTACGAAATAACTCCCTAAAAGGTTTTTCTTGCTTACACTTCTTCGGCTGTCCATAAACGTGTGTAGTTCGTCGATTATTATTACGCTGTTATAAATTTCTGTTTTGTTTTTTGCGAATTCTGTTATGTATTTATTGTTTATTGGAGTATAGGGAAATCTTAGTTTCATATTACTAAGTATCCTATATCCTTGTAGGTAATAACCGAATGCTTCTTTTACACAAGAGAGTGTTTTTCCTTTTCCCATTCCGCCTATAAAAATTTCTATAATTTTCTTAACTCCCTGTTTTTAGCTTTTAGTTTTAGACTTGCTAATAGTGTTTTATTATGTAGTTTAGCTTCTTCTAGAGTGTCTATACTTTTTTTAAGAGCTATTTTTTTAGTGTAGAGTTTTCCTAGTTCCCTGTTTATTCTTTTCTTCTTCTCTTTTAAGTAGTGTATATTAACCATTTTATTTATATCTCTACTTCGTAACCCATTTTCTTAAGTTTCTTCTTCACTAGTTTAACATTAGCTTTGAGTAACCCGTATTGTATTCTTTCTTTTAATGTAAATCCTAATAATCGTTTTCGCTCTTTTGCTAGATGAACGGCTATTGGTAAGAATGAGAGTTTTTCTAATTCTTTACTTTTACTCATTTGAGCTTCTAGTCTTCGCTCATCTGCTAATAGTTCTATTTCATTCTTGTATTGTTTAAAGTCTAGAATATTAACCCATTCGTCCATTATTAAAACCCCCTAGGTTTCCCCCGTTGTTCATTCCGAACATAGTACCTTGCTTTTGTAAAGCGTCGATATATTCTTTTCTGCTCTTCCGGTCTTTACTTGCTCTTAGTTCCATTAAGTAAATAAGTGCTTTTCTAAAGTTCTCTAGTCCTAGCTCGTCACAAAGAAATTTTAGTCTTGCTATTATGCTTGTTTCTGCTCTTGATACGTCGGTTTTTGTTTCTATGTCTTTCTTACTAAATAGTTCTTTCGCTTCTTTTTCTTCTTTTACGCTAGTGCTTATGATGTCTTCTATTTGTTTCATATCTTTTAAGTCTAGAGTTTTAATTTCTGTTGGCTCTTCTTCTTTTTCTTCTAGGCTTTTTTTATCGCGTATTGCGTCTTCTATTGCTGTGATGTCGTCTAATTCTTTTATTCGTTGGTTACTTACCATTTTGAAAGATCCTCTTTGGTGTCGTAGCTTCTTTTACAAATACTACATTTAGCTGTTTTTCTTCCTTCTCTTTTGTAGAGTGTTCTTGTTTTACATCTAGGACATAGTTTTTTTATTATTAGTGTAGTCAATTTTAGCCACCCCAAAAAAATATTATTATATAGCTTAAGAATACTAAAATTTTCCAAGCTAAACTTAAATAAACAAGTCCTACAGCTAACCTTATGCTTAATGGTAAATCCTTAATTTTTATAGTATTCATTCTATACTCCTTTGATTACTTGTGTTAAAACGTCTTTAAGTAACGCTATGTTCTCGGGAGTATTTGCTATTTGAACACCCTTAGTCTTGATTACTAATAGAAGGACTATTCCAACGATACTTAAAACGATACTAACGAGCAATAGTATATTTTCGGTGTTGAATATCTCATCTTTAAATAGTTTGGCGATTAGTTCTGTTTCTATTATAGCGTTTAGGTTTTCAGAATTTATTTTGCTTGTGTCTATTTCTCCTTGCTCATTAAAGTATAAGGGGTTTGTTGTTTCTTTACTGAAATAGATTTCTTTTCCCCAAAAAGTTGTTAGTACTGCTTTTGGGTCGAATTTATATCTTTTTCGCCCGTTTTTTATTGTTGTTCCTATGTCTTTTTGTTTGTATCGGCTTCTTTCTATGTGTCCGCCTTTGCTTACGAAACACACTTTTATTGTATCTCTTAAAAACCTTTTTCTAAGGATTAGAATGAGCATAGTTATTGCGCTACTAAAAAAGAGTATTGTTCCAACAATTATTATTATGTTGGTACTATTGCTTAAGACCATTTTATTTATTTCTCCTAAAGTCTTTTAGACTTTAAATTTTAACTATTTTTTAGCATTAAAAACTCTATGAAAATATATACTATAGAGAGCATAGCTAAACCAATATCTAACGTTACTTCTCCTATTGTTTCGTGGAAATAAACGAGAAGACTTAGTAAGTAAAAAATGTTAATGAAACCTACAACGCTGTTTTTTGTTATAAACCATAAAATAAGGAATAGTATTCCTAGTCCTACTAGTAAGTAGAATTTATAGTTTTCCGTGTTGTCTATTGTTGTTATTGTCGAGCTTCCAACATCACAAGCGCTTATTGTTCCATTATCACTTGGTAAGTCGTAAAGTAATGGGCAAGAGTTATCGTCTGTATAGTAAAGTGTTTGTAAGTTACTAGTGCAAGAGGTATTGTTTGGTGTCCATTCACTCACGCAAAAACTGAATAATTCGCCCTCGCTTATAGTATAGTCTGTCCCGTCTGTAAGGTTAAGATATACTTTGTATAGGTTGCTAGTACTAAAGTTTGTGTTGCCTAGAGAAACGTTTAAATTTGTTGTTGTCGTGTTTCCAATAAAAGTTTTAACACCTAATCGAGATACATAAACTTGTGCTGTTACCTCGTCGCTGTTATTATCATCTCCACCAGTCCAATTAAAGTTTATTGTTTGTGGTGTGGAATTAAGCGTTATCGTTGTATTGCTAGGGTTTATACTCGTTGCAGAGTTCGGCGCTTGTTGGGGTATCATATTAGCGTCATACTGGACTATATAATCACTACCATAACCTGTTAAAAATAAACTAAACGTATTGTTATGAGTTAAACTATTTACACCTTTAAAATTTGTATAACCAACAAGTAAGCTGTCGTTTAATACAGGGTTTGTTATATCATAATCACTAGTAAGATTAAATAAATAAATTGTTTGTGTATCACTTACTATAAATTGTGTTGGAGATACAAATTCAAAACCTTTAATATATCCTAAACCGAAATCATCATCAAAAGCAACGCTAGAGCTGTCAAGCGTGTCAGCTGTTGTTATATTGTATGGTGTTGTTAAATTATATTTATACATTTTATCAGTTGCGTCACTATACCATATTACTTGAGTTCCAGAATTTATTAAAGTCATATCTTCAATACCATAAGCAAATGTTTTTCTTCCAGCTTCACTAAGACCACTTATATTAAACGATTGCGCTGTTTGAAACCAAATAATAGCCTTAGCATCGTATTCGGCTATATATAAGTTAAGTCCGTCATCACTCCAATATTGCCCTAACGCGTCAATAGTTGTATCTGTATAAGTATATTGTGTAGAAGAGCTTTGAAGAGTGCTTATATTATACGCTTGTGTTAAACTTTGTTCTTTAATATAAGCACCTGTTCCGTCAGTAGTTATTACACTTAAACCATCGCTTACCATAAAAGCAGATGTGATGTCGGGTAACGAAATAGCTCCGTCTTCTGCAACGCCAATAAAAGTTAAATCTGATAATTCAAAAGCACTTGCTATAGAGAGTGTAAGTAGTAAAAGAAGTGGGAGTATATAGAATAATCGTTTTTTTCCTTTACTACTTACTTGATTATTTTTTTTCATCTTATTTTTTACCCGTTCATAGTTGGAAGACTACCAATTACCAACCAAGTCATCATTATTGCTATACTTCCGAAAATTATTAGGTTAAGAGCGACTGGAAGATCTTTATAACCTTGTATTATTGCCGGTAAGAAATTTAAAGCGCCTTGATTAACGTCATCACTACTAGCTTGTATAGTGTAATAAGTGCTTTGCTCGTAAAGGCCTATGAAAGTACTTAGTATAGTGAAGAAAGCAAAAACAACAAGCACTATAGCCGTTTTAGAAGACATTTTCTTATGCCCCCGTAACTCCCTTTCTTAGTATTATAGCGCCAACGCTAGCTGTTAAAATAAATATTACAATAGCGACATAAACCGGTAACCAACCTATAGTAATGAAGAATAATAAACCGCCTATTGTAATAACACTTCCTAAAATAATACTTAGTGTTGGGTTTATTCCTTCCGAGCTACTTACTACCATAACAAGAATTACTAATATTAGAATAGTTAGTATTGATATAACGAATTTCGTAGTTTGTGGAAGAGTTGAAAGGTCTTCTCCGAATAACCCGTTTTGTGTTCCTTCGCTTGTTGTTGTTAAAGCGCCTAGATCTACGTTTAAGTAAGTGTCTTTAAAGTCAAGATAAGAGGGTATGTTCCCGTTGTTTTGATATACTCTTATTACTTGACCACCCTCGATTATCGAGCAAGAGAAAGGGTATGTTCCTTCGTTAAAACTAGTGAAGCCTTCTCTTCCTTCTATACTAGTTACGCTATAACCCGTTAAACTTATTGTGTCTGAGGGTGTTATGCTTAAGTAAGTACTAGCGGGTGTTGAGCTTCCACTAAAACTTACTGGTGTTTCGTAACTCTCATAACTTGAAGCGCCGTCGCTTACATATACTTTACAGCTTCTTAAGAGGTTTGTAAAGTCGTAATCACAATAAAGATTAACTAGACTTAGAGGGTTTGCTGTTGTTTGATTAAGGATTACGACGCCGTTACTATAAACGCTTATTGTTTGGTTAGTAACGTTTAAATCGACAACGTGATCTAGAGAGGGGGCTACTCTCTTGAACGTTTGTCGCATATCGTCAGTATCGTTAAGCGTGTAAGTAAGACTTGTTGTTACTATATTCTTATTAAGATTTGTCGTTAATGTTCTACTCGTATTAAGTTCTTCTCTTGCTATACTCTCTACTATTGGTGTTTCTTTATGGTCGCACGTTACACTAGCGTAACCACTAGCGCTTACAAGGTCAGGGTATATAATTCCTAAATCGACTATTCCTATGTTTAAGGCTGTATGTACGTTATACGCTTGTTGTAAATAACGGCTTTTAAAGTATTGGTTATTATCGCTCACTAGTGGGGAGTAAGAAGACGCTAAGTTCATTACTGCTAGGTATGTTTGCACTATGGTTTTTGTATCTACTAAACTATAGTCTATTACTTCGCTAACTTGATTTATACTAGAGTACCAGTTAGCGTTTAAAAAGGTCGTGTTGTAACTAGAATAGTTATATTCGCTACAATAAGGATTAGTGCTTGTTGGGTCTAAGTGGTAATACTCTCCACTATCACACGTTTGTGTTGTTCCGTACTCTAAACAAATATCGTTATCATAATTTCCGCATACTCTATAGCTAGTAAGTCCGCTAGAAACAGCTGTTCCTATGGTTAAGCACTCGTTTGTACAATCGCTAGGATCACAAGCGCCACTTACATAAGTAGAGCCGTTTATCTCTTGACTTGTAGTAACGCATATTCCTTCACAAATGGTTTCTTCGCTTAATGAGTAACAATAAGCTACGTCGTAGTTAGTAAATTCTTGTATGTAAGAGTTATTGCAAAATATATAGTCGTATTCGCTTCCAGTATCTATGCACTGGTTAGAAGAGTAGAAAACGCCGTTTAAATAAGTATAGTCGCTCGTTACTTCTCCGCTACTAGTGTATTTGTAGAGATCGTTAGAAAATGGAGTTTGTACTTGTAAGTAATAACCTTGAAAATTAACGTATCCGTATCCAGTTTTAAAATTAACTACTGGTTTCATATCTTGGACTATGTCTAAGTTAGTGTTTATTTGTAGTGTTTCGTTTGCTATTCCTAAATAAAAATTATCTCCGTTAGGTGTTAGTATTGTGTATTGGTCGCTGTAAGAAGCGTCTAACTCACTATAAGTCGTTGTGCTTCCTAGTACTCCGGTTGAGTAAGTATATTCTGCTAGACCGCTTCCATATCCTATGAGTAGTTTTCCGTTATTAACGTTATAACCCATACTGAGTACTTGTGTGACTGGAGTGTTTTGGTAACTCACTACACTAAAATCGCTTGTTGGGTCTAGTTTATATATTCTGTCGGGTGTAGTGTCTGTTCGTACAACGTAAATATAAGTGTTGTCTGTTGCGGGAAGTGTTAATGGTTGTCCGCCTAGAATAGTACTCGAAACGCTTGTTATATCTAGCGTGGAGTTTAGAGTAACAGCGCTTCCGTTACTAAGGAATAAAACTAGATTATCATTATAATTTACAGCGCCGTTTATATTAGGGACTACAACGTTGCTTAGTGTTGTTGAGTAAGTGAGTTGTGCTGTTGCAAAACTTAGTAATAGAATGATAAATATTGGTAGTAATATTAGTTTTTGTTTCATTTTCCCGTAGCCCCACACTAATTTAATAAAAAAGGGTTTTTTTGTGATTTGAGAGGGGCAAAAACAAACTTTTAAAGTTTTTAAAAACCCTCTTTGTAGTTTAGATAAACTTACTTGCCCTTAGTTTTCTTAAGTTGGTTGATACCTAAGTACATTAAACCAACAAGCAAACCAATTACAAGAATGTAACCTACCCAAGAAAAGTCGTGTGCTGTTCCTGAGATGGTTACATTATCTAGACCAATAGAGGTTATAGCGCTATTGATTTGAGGGAAGAAAGCCCCAAATAGAACAATAGATACTAAAATCTCTACAAGTTCAAATACGTACTTCATAGTGGTATTTAGAAATTTAGTATTTATATATTTTTCGTTATAGAGTTAGAAAACTACCCAGTAATAGAGTAAAAACCCGTTCATTATAACAAGAGCGAACATAAATACGCTTAAAACCCTTAATATTATGTTTTTGTCTTTAAGGTATTGTTTATAAAGGTAGAAGTAGAGGAACATAAAAAAGACTATATTAAGTACTATTATAAGTGTTGTTTGCGTGTTGTTTATTCCTTGTACGCATAAGTCTTTAACTTCTATAACGATAGGACTATAAGTTATGTTTGTGAAATTGTACATTCTGTTTTTAACCCCTCTATTTCATTTGAAAACTCTTCTTTTATATAAAGTGGTTTGCTGTCCCCTAACTTAGTATGATCAAAACTACTTAACCACTCTCTTTTATTATCAATAAGTCGAATAAACTTTTCAACGTCCATAAGAGAATTAGGACTTATTCCGCGCCTAACACCTTCTTTTAGTTTAGTGAATTTTGTATATGTTATTGTTTCCCCTTCTAGTATCGCTTTAAATACTTCTTTGTTTATTTGTATTTCTTCTCCTTTATATAATATCTTTTTAGGTACTCCTTTAAGTTTTATAATATCTTTCTCCTCTCCTTTTTTATCTCTTATTTTTAAATAATACATTTTTGGTTTAACAATTACTCCTTCTATTATTGGGTATTCTAGTTTCATCTTTCCTAGAGCCGTGCTTTCCGGTATTGTTTGTTCTGTTACTAAGCTGTCCGTGTCACAATATAAACCTTCATACTTAACTAGGTAATCGTAAAGCACTAACCGAGCGTATGCTGTTGTGTAGCTTGAGAGTATGGGGAGAACGTACGCTTCGTCGCATACTCTTTTATTTATTATCATTCCGTTATTATCATCTTTCATTACAACGTTAGGGTTAATTCTTACAGCGTCTATTCCCTCGTTAGAGAGGTGTTCTTTGTTAAAGAATATTGTTTCTGATAAGCTTTTACTAGCGAATTTTCCGTAAAGGCTGTTCATTATTAGTTTATAGATTATTTCGTTAGGATCATTTAACGCTTTTAGTTCGTTTCTTTTCTTATACATATCATACACGAATTCTTTAAATGGATAAAATGTTTTTTTGTAGTATAGAGTTTCTCCTATTTCTCTTATTTCATATCCTAGACTTAACGCTTTTCTTAGTTCAACGTTGGTATAAACTCCGCTTATATATCCCGTTGGGAAAATTAGTTTCCCGTTTATTCTCATAGGTAAGAGTGGGTATTTCATATAAGGACAATAAAGTTTAACTCTTGTTATTCCTTCAAATTCTTTAATAAGATTTAAGTCCCCGTATGCTTTGTATCTCGCGCTGTTAGGGTCGGGGTATTCTTTTATCATTACGCTAGGGTATAAACTATTCACGTCGTAAAAATTCATATTTTCTATTTTTCCTCTTTTAAAATTTTCTGTTCATCCCCCGTAGTAACTTTCGAAAATAAGTGGGTTTGGGTCGAAACCTAGTATATTGTATTCTTTATATATAGAACGTCTTAAGTATTTTCTTCTGAAAATATCTAGGCTTGTACTTGCTATGGTTAGTTTTAGTTTCCCGCCGGCTGTGTAGTATCCTTTTGCTAGGAACTCCATAAATTTATATGTTATTTCGCAATCTCTTTTATTATAGACTTCTAATTCTGTTTTTTCTAATAGTGTTAATGGTTTTCTTGCGTATCCTAACCCGTCGTTGTGCATACTTATTGGTGTTTTTAGTTTTGGTATTTTTAGTATTTCGCCCATAGTTGCAACGCTAAATGGCGCGTGGTTAAAAGTGTCTATGTATGTTAGTTTTTGTTTATTGGTTGCTGTTGTTGTCGAGCTTATCATTCTTCCGCTACTCATTATGATGTCTTGACAATTCCATTCTGGAGTGTTAAAGTAGAGTGCTGGAAGGTCGAAGCCTAGGTTTGTAGCTACGACGTAAGTATTTGTAAAATATTTTCTTTTCTTTAATTCTCTTATGAGGCTTTCTTTTGTGTAGAAGCTCTTGTATGTTTTGTCTGGGAAGTATAGTCCTCCCATATAGAAATCGTTGTTTTTCCCGTGTGTTTCCACGTCAAAGCCTATGAGTTGTTTTTGTTTTAGGTATTTGCTAAATAATGGTGTTAGTTTGCTTTTATCTCCTCTTCCCACATTTCACACAACCCTTTACTTTTTATATATACTTTGTAAAATTTACTATATAGCGACTAAGTTAAGTGATTATCCTCTTAAATAATCTCTTTCTTTCATTAGTATCTTAATTTTCTTTCCTCTATTCTGATAATGATGATAAAGTGTTTCAAACCAATTAGCCATATTTTCTTTATCATCTGCTTCCATTGATTCATAAAAAGCAAATCTTGTGTCTTTAACATTCATTAGTTCAGTCATTTTAGTCACTCATTAAGCAAATTCTTTAATAAATTCTTTTTCTTGTTCATTTACATAACATAAACAACAAATTCCTTCTTTATGGTGCTTACAATCATTAAAGTCTTCTTGTGTCATTTCGTTTTCTTCTCCACAGTCTTTGCATACAAATTTCATTTCTTTACACCTATTTCATTCCATTCTTCTTCTGTAAATTGTCTTTCACGACCTATCATTCTAAATTTAGGAGTATAAGTTTTTTCGTTTGTTGAAAAATTATAATGTTCTATTATATTTATTACACAAGGTTCGCCTTCATAAGCAAATAATTCATCAGTTTTAATTTCTTGCATTTTCAGTTCTCCTTTACCTTTATTTCACTAAGAAAACTCCTTTTTATAGCAGTCTTCACATAATTGTTCTTCTTTATTTATGAAACCTATCGTTCCACAACACATACAAACACCTAAACCAATTTCATCAGTCATTTCTTTACACCTATTTCATCTCTTAAATCAATCTAGCGACTAAGTTAAGCATCTTTATCCTTGATTGAAATCACTCATTATTATTGTCGCTTCTTTTAGTTCTTCTAATTTAATTTCTTTTATCATAGCGTTTGAAATGATTAAGTAATCTTCTTCTGTGTTTGTTTCTGTAATACCACATACAGCATAAGCTTCTTCTTCGTTTTCTGCATATACAATAAAACCTCTAAATTCATCCCAACTATATTTATCTATTTCTATTTCGTATAATTTCATTTTGTTCTTCTCCTTTACTTTAATTACAAAAAGAAAATTAAGGAGAGAAAAGCTAAACTTAGGTTTTAAACTATGGCCGACACAGAATAGGTAATTTAACCATTCTCTCCTCTACAATAAAAAATTTTTTTGTTGGTTAAGACTTAAAATCTTAAGATATCTTTACCTTTAACAACATCATAAAGGACAATAACTTCTACTCCTTTAAGATCTTCTAAAGTATCGACTTCCATTTTTTGAAGGAAACTAGCGGTTTTACTTTCTTTTCCCCAACCATAGCCAAGTACTTCGTCGGTTTCAGTATCTACTTTCTCGATAAGTCCAAGAATAACAGAGGCTCTTACTTCTCGACCTTTAGGGCTTCCTTCTAGAACGTTTGTTGAGAGTTTAACGTACATTCCGTTAGCTTCGTGCATAACGTATTCTACTTTCTCAATTCGAGCCTTTTGGTTTTTAAAGGGTCTTAAATCTAGTTTTTCTACTTCTACAGCCCCAAGGATCTTAGGGTTTTCTACTATGTTGTTTGTTTCTTCTTTACTCATTTTATTTCACGTCCGCCTCTGTACCTTTATAAATAAAACCCGTACTCTAGTAGGGTTTGTTGTTTTTCGTAGGTTTTAGGCATAAGATTTCTAATTAGAAGGAAGTATATAATATTGTCGTGATTACCACGTTGTAGTATTATTAGGCACTAGAAAAAATATATTTAGGCACTATGTTATTTAGTTAATTAGTTAATAACTTACTAACAAATAAGTTTATAAAGGGGGACGTCGGCGAAGTGATACCACTAAAGAGTAGTGACAACCGGTAACAAAAAAAAAGGGGGGGATAACAACAAAAAAAAATTTTGCCTAAAACATTTAAGCAAAAAAACATT
>Ga0114918_10005038_pt1 | contig 11374 bp, 6 predicted proteins | sample LantaG_FD_87015 | JGI IMG/M metagenome (GOLD analysis project Ga0114918, IMG submission 87015) | Deep subsurface microbial communities from Baltic Sea to uncover new lineages of life (NeLLi) - Landsort_02402 metaG | ecosystem: Environmental > Aquatic > Marine > Oceanic > Sediment | place: Baltic... | reverse complement strand
GGTGGCGGGGGGGGGGGGGGGGGGGGGGGGGGGGGGGGGGGGGGGGGGCCGGGGGGGTGGGGGGGTTTTTTTTTTTTTTTTTTGTTGTTGTTGTTGTTGGGAAGAAGAAGAGCGTGAGGCCGGCGCGTGGAGAGCAGAAGCTTTTTTTTTTTTTTTTGCTGTTATTCGGTTTCAAAAAAAACCCCTCTTCTTCTTCTTCTTCTTCTTCTTCTTCTTTCTCTCTCTCTTCTCCTTACCTCGTCCTCGTGCTCCACCTGGTAGCTCAGAGTGACGTTGGCGACCTTGGCCTCGAGCGCAGGGTAGATGACCTGCGCGTGGTGGTGGTTTCGGTTTTTGAAAAAAGGATAAGGAAGAAGAAGGTGAGTGTTGGAGGAGGTCGCCCTCGAACGACGTCGGAGCTCGAGTTTTTTCTTTTTGTTCTCATGGCCTCTCGCTTCTTCAGGTTCTTGTTTCTCCACTCTTCAACCCCATGTTCACCTCGTCCTCGACCGCAGAGTGGTAGGCGTGGACCTTCTCGAGCAATCGCGCCCTTGCGGCGACGTCGGCGAGGGCCCTGGCGCGCGCTGTCGGCGGAGCATTGGTCGTCACTGGCGTCGTCGTCGTCGTCGCAGCGGCATCGCCACCGACGTCGCCTTTTGCTGCTTCCGCCGCCGTCGGTTCCGCTGTGCTCGCGTCGGCCACGGACCGCAGCAGAGCCTGAAGCTCAGCGCGGACGGCGTCGTGCAAGTTTGAGTAAAAGAAGAGCGCGGGAGGAGTTGTGGAAGCGGAGTCGTTGATGGCCTTTTTACCTCCGCCGGCAGCAGCGATGCCAAACTCCACCAGCTTGCTCTTGGCCGCGGCGTTGGCCGTCCCTTTCCCTGCTCCTGCGAGCTGCTCGCCGCCGCTGCCGCTGCTCGCGCTGCCCGGGCGGGAGGAGCGCGGCCGCTTGGCCGCCGGGGGCTCGGGGCGGCCGCTCATTGTTTCGGGAGAGTTTCGCTCTCTCTCTCTCTCTCTCTCTCTCTGCAAAGCGGGAGAAGAGAGAGAGGGAAGGAAAAAAAGAGTGGAGCGGGGAGGTCGAGAGAGAGCTTTGAAAAAAAAATCCGCAAGCTGGTTGAGAGCTCACATCCCTCCTCTAGTAAAAAAAACTCGAAAGCGAAAGAAAAGGCGCCGCCTTTCCACCGCGCCCGGAGGGCCTTTTTTCCTCATTTCAACGCTCAGTAGACGCTTGAGACAAGTCTTTGCCTTTTCGTGGCAAAAGAAAAAAGCGCCTTGGCGCTTCCTTTGAACAGAAGAAGCGGCGGCGAGGAATCCGAAAGAGAGAGAGAGGGGAGAAAAAAAGAGCGCGGGAAAACGGCAATCAATCTGTCGACCGCGATTTTCCAATGCTCCCTCCTTCGAGCTCCAGCGACGAGGGCCCTGCGCCTCGCGAGCGCGATTTCAATAGGCGAGCAGAAGTGAATGACACCAGCTACCCTCCGGCGCGGTTTGGGGGCAGGGGCGACGTCGCTGGAAGAGGGCGAGAAGATACCAACAACCGCAGCCACAGCGACGATGAAGAGACCGAAGCGACGACGACGGCAGACGAGGAGCGACATGCCGGCGGCAGCAGCAACGACGCCGACGGCGACGACCGAGGAAACGCTTCTCCTCCTCGCGCCCTGTCGCACTCCGAGCTCGAGGAGCTCGGCTTCGCCGCTCACCTGTTGCTCAAGATATCGAGCAGCCCCATCAAGAGGGCGCGCGTCGACCTGGTGAGTGGCTGTTTTTTTTTTGGTTTGGAGTGTTTTTGCTTTTTCGGAAAAAGAGAGAGGAGGGAGCCGGCGCGCCTCCTCGTTTGCCGTTTTTTTCCCTTCCGTTGACGGCAAACGAAAAACCGAGTCGATCGGCGGAATTTCGATAGTTGTCAATCCCTCTTTCGTGGCGCGCATTCGAGACCTTGCCAGCCGTCTTTTCTTCCTTTCTTTCTATTGAATGATCCATAAAATCAAGATTGAGAATTGTATGCGCGAAAAAGACGAGCGCAATCGTTGAATTGGCGACGCGAAGGAGATGGAAATCGGACATCGAGAGAGAGAGAGCGGCGCGAGGGCTCACGAACGAAGCTGTCGCGCCGCGACCCTCGAGCCCCGCTCGACGCCTTTTTTCTCACTCTCTTTCTTGTTCCTCCTTCCTCCTCTTCTTCTTCCGACTGGAAAAAACACACCACCACCTCAGGCCCCCTACCCCTCCACCCCGGCCCCTCTCCCGGCCTTCAAGGTCGAGGCGGCCGCAGCGGCCGGGGCAGCAGCAATGGCTGCTGCTGCTGCTGCTGCTGGGACTGCGACGACCTCGGGAGCAGGAGCAGCAGGAGCAGCAGGAGCAGGAGGAGCAGGAGCACCGGGAGCAGCAGCGGCAGCGGCAGCGGCAGCGGCAGCGGCAGCGGCGGGAACAACCCCCCTCCACCTCCACCAGCGAGCGCCCTCGTCGCCGCTCCCCGCGGGCATCCACGGCATCATCCAAAACGCCGCCAGCCCTGCCAACGCCGCCGCCGCGGCGCTCAACTACCAGCACAGGCCCCCGCCCAACAACGCGAACTTACCTCTTTACACCACGACCTCTCTGCGCTTCGACTGCGCAGCCTGCGGCGGGCGCGCGACGCTGCGGGGGGGCAAGCGGCCGACCTTCTACTGCGGGCGGTGCACGGCCGCGGCGGGCTGCGCCTCCGGGAAGAGAGCGCAGTCGGCGATCCACGAGGGGAGGAGCGTGCACGTGACCGAGGCCCATGAGTTGGTCGTGAGGGCCGCCGCCGCGGAGGCTGCCAAGGGCGGCGGCAACGGTGGCGGCAACGGCGGTGGCGGCAACGGTGGTCGTGCTGGTGCTGCTTCTGCGGCCCCCCCCGCGAGGGCCGCGGCTTCGGCCTCGGCTGCCGCCGCGGCTGCGGCGGCGGAGACGGGGACCGCCCCCTCGTCCTCTGTCTGGAGGAAAAACAGCAACACCACCACCACGATCAACGACAACAACAATGACGATTCTGGTGGCGAGGCAGCGAGCCGCGGCGTTGTCGGCGGCGGCGTCGCCGCGGGAGTGGCGATGAGCTTGGGGGCGGCGGCGGCTGCGCGCGGCGGCGGCGCTGCTGCTGCCGCTGCTGCTTCCGTAACGACGACGACGACGATAATGAGCAACGGCGGCGTCGTCCTGCTCCCTTCCTCGGGCGCGCCCAACAACGCTTCGGCAAATTTCAACCCGCTCTCGGCCGAGATCCCCCGGAGGAAAGGGAGGTCGGGAAGGAGGCCGACGAAGGCGGAGAGGGAGGCGAGGGAAGCTGCCGCCGCTGCTGCTGCTGCTGCTGCTGCGGCTGCCGCGGAAGCAGCAGCGGGAGGAGCAGGAGGAGCAGGAGGCGGCGGCGGCGTGAAGGAGGAGGAGGACGAGAAGCGCTTCGTGCCCATCGGCGTCGCTTCGGGCCTGCCCCCGAGGCCCCCCTCCGCGGCGCAGCAGCAGCAGCAGCAGTAAGCAGCAGCAGCAGCTGCTGCTGTCCAGTCTCAGGCTCAGGCTCAGGCTCAGGCTCAAGCTCAGCAGCAGCAGTCCAGCGGCGGCTCGGCCTTTGGGGCCCTGGCGGCGAGCGGGAGGGCCTTCTCCGCCCCGATCGCCGCTGCCGCCGCCGCCGCCGCCGCTGCCGCTGCCGCCGCCGCCGCAGCTGCTGCTCAAAACCAAAACCAGCAGCACTCCCCCCCCAAGCGCAGCGGCATCCACCCCTCGCACCTCCCCCCCGCGACCCCCCGGCGCGCCTCCTCGGATCCCGTTCCCTCTTCTTCTTCCGCCGGAAACGGAGGCGGGATCGGCCCGGGTGGAAGGTGCAAGTGCGGCAAGAGGATCTCGGCCGAGCACCCCCCTTGCAAGTCGGGGCTCACCCTGCTTTGCGAGCGCTTCACGGCGCGGTTCGGGGGCTGCGGCGGCGAAGGAGGAGGGGCGGCGGTCGTGGGAGAACCTCTGAGGCTCGACGACGTCGCCGCCGCGCTGAGCGTGCCTCGGCGCAGGCTCTATGATATTATTAATGTCCTCGAGTCGGTCGGCATTGTCGCCCGCGCGGGCAAGCTCACTTATGCATGGAAGGGCGCCGAGGGGCTTCCTGCGCTGCTGGCGGAGCTGGCCGCAGAGGGGAAGGCAGGAGGAGGACGGGGGGCGGGCGCTGCTGCTGCTGCGGAGGAGGACGACGGCGGCGACGGCAGCCCGTCTGCCGCCGCTGCCGCTGCCACCGCCGCAGCCGCTGAAGCTGCTGCCAACAACAGCATCGGCAGCAGGCGCCGCGGCACGCGCCACGCCTCGGCTGCCGCCGCTGCTGCTGCTGCCGCTGCTGCTGCTGCAGCCCGCGCAAGCAGCAGCAGCGGCGGGAGCCCTCCCCCGGAGACGCCCCGCGGCGCGGCCGCAGCGGCGGCGCAGCAGGGAGGAGGTCAAGTCCTCCACCACGCTCCGCACTCGCTGTGGGCCCTCTCTCGCAAGTTCGTGCGCCTGCTGCTGCTCTCCCCGGACCCGGTCCCGCTGGCGGACGCCGCCGCGGAGCTCGTCGAGACGGGGATGGAAGGAGGAGGCGGCGGAATTATGGGAGGCGGCGGCGGGAACAGCAGGGGGGGGAGCAGAGGGGGCGGGAGAGGCGGAACCTCTGACGACTGCGGCGACGACGACGGCGGCGGCGACGAAAACCCGAACAACAACAACAACAACACCAACCCGAACCCTTCGTCGCCCGACCCGGCGCGCCTTCAGGCCCTCGTCACCGCAGAGCGCAGGCTCTACGACGTCGGCTCGATCCTCTCCTCCGTGGGCGTGATCGTGAAAACGTATGACCACGCTCTTCTCAAGAGCGGAAGCGGGAACGTGAACGCAGCGGGCGTTCCTTCCTCGTCCTCGGCGGCGGCGGCGGCGGCGGCGGTTGCGAACGCGGGGGACCGCGCCTCCCCTGCCTTCACCTGGTCCGCGGCGTGGAGGCCGATCGCCGAGGCGGCCGTCTCCGGCAGGGTGCCGCTGCCTCCCGCGCCGCCGCTGGCGCCGCCTCCGCCGGAAGCCTTCGGTGGCGCCGCGGCAAACGTGGGAGCTGGAGCGGCCGCGGCGGCGGCGACGACGACAAACAACGGCGGCTCTCCCAAGAGCGCGGCCACGGCGGCCAACACCTCGACTGCCGCAGCCACCGCCGTCGCCTCTCCGGTGACCGTTGCCACCGCAAATGCCGCCGCAAACCTCGCGGCGCCTCCTCCCGCCACGCCGGCGGGCGGGGCGCACAAGCAGGAAGGCGGCGGCTCCCCCGAGTCGCCGCTCTCCTCCGATGGCGTCGCCGGAGGAGGAGCCGGGGGCAGCGCCGGGGGCAGCGGCGGCTCTGCTGTCGTTCCTGTTGCTGCCGCGAAAGCGGAAGAAGGAACCGTTGCTGCTCCTGCTGCTGCTGCTGCTGCTGCTCCTGCTGCTGCTGCCCCCCCCGCTTCTGCCGCCGTCCCCGTCCCGTTGCCCCCGCCAGCCAACGCAGCAGCAGCGGACGAAGAGGAAGGGACCAAGACCGCCAACGACGCGTCTCCCCCGGCCGTCGCGAGCAAGCACAACCTCCGCCGCACCACCAGCGGCCGCGGCAGGATCGGCGGCGCTGCCGCTGCTGCTGCGGGAGCGGGCGCAAACAACGATGACAACACTGTCATCGATCTGCTCTGCAAGGAAGAGGACCCGGAAGCGGAAACGGAAACGGGAGAGGAGAGCTTCGAGGACGAGCACGACGGCGTGGGGCCTCCGAGCCCGCTGCGGCACCACCACAGACAGGGGCAGCAGCAGCAGCAGCAGCACGCGGCCGGGGCTGCTGCTGCTGCTGCTGCTGCTGCTGCTGCGGGGGCAGTTCTTTGAGACACGAATGAACGAAAGGAAAAAACCTTTTTTTTTTTAAAAAGCAACAACACCAAAACAACAACACTTTGATTCACTTGCCCCCCACCCCACCCACCACTTTTGAATTCCCTTTGGACGCGTAGAACAGAGTGTGCCTTTGATTTTGTTTGTCGATTCGATTCGATTTGATTTGATTTTGGCGAGAGAGAGAGAGAGAGAGAGTTGAGAGAGTTTTTTGTGATGAAAAAACAACGAACGAACAAAAAAAAGAGAAAAACTGCTCCACTTTCTCTTTCAATTCTAACTTCTCTCACCTCCTCTCACCCTCTCTCTCGCGCTCCGTCGATTTCGATGTCCTGAGCCTTGCCACAGTCGTGTCGTCACAAGCTCTCTCTCCGCTAGTCGCTGATTCGAAGCGAGGCAGCAGCGCAGAGAGTCTCCGAATCGAGAAGCGTTTCTTTCTTCCTCTGTCTCTCGCTGGCGTGTCGTGTTTTGCTTCTTCCCATCAAAAAAACGCATCCTTAATCTCTTTCGTGCTCGAGCTCTGAGGCTTCGATAGAGCTTCTGCCGCGATGGAGTCGTTTTCGGTAAGAGCATTGTGTGTGCCGTGCGTGTCGAAAAGGAAAAGCGAGGAGAAACGATCGAGAAACGCGCGAAGATTGCAAATCGGAAATCGAAAAGAAACGGCACCGCTGCGGCGTGGCTTGCTTGCCGCCTCTTCTTTTCTCAACCTCTTTCTCTTTCTCTTCTCCGCCTCTCATTTTCTCAAACAGCCCCTCGCCGAAGACGACGCCTCCCTGCTCCGAACCCGCGTCGCGGCCCTCGAGGCAGAGCTCCAGGGGATGCGCCTCTCTTCCATGATGATGACGAGCGCGGCAGCGGCAGCGACGGCGGCGCAGCCCCCGCTTTCTCCCTCGCCGCCCGTCGCCGGCGCCGTGCCCTCGACCTCCTCGGCGTCTTCCTCTGCCGCTCCCCACGACGACGACGACCAGCCCACCGCCCTGGTCCCGCGAGCAGCTCTGGAGCTGCTCAAGCTGAAAGACCAGGCCATGGACTCTGTGCTCGAAGGAATCACGATCGCGGATGCGAGGAGGCCGGACATGCCGCTGATCTACGTGAGTTTTGAAAAGAAGTTTTTTTCTTCTTCTTTTGTTTTCGTTTTCTCGAACCTCTTTCGCCCTCGAGACGACCAAAAAAAAAAGGAAAAAAAACTCATTCGAAAAAAAAAAAACCTTTTTCCCACAGGTCAACCGCGCCTTCGCCCGCATCACGGGCTACTCCGTCGCAGAGACCCTGGGCAAGAACTGCCGCTTCCTTCAGGGGCCGGGAACCGACGCCGACGAGCTCGCCAGGCTCAAGGCAGCCGTCCGCGCCGGGAGGCCATGCGTCGTCCAGCTTTTGAACTACCGCAAGCGAGGAGACCCCTTCATCAACTACCTTTCCGTGACCCCGATCCACGACGCGTCGGGGAGGCTGTCTCACTACGTGGGCGTGCAGTCGGACATCACCGAGCTCGTCGCGAGGAAGCGCGCGGAGCTGACCGCCAGGCACGCCGCCGCCGCAGCGGAAGCCGCGACGGAGGCCAAGTCGCAGTTTTTGGCTCGGATGTCGCACGAGATACGGACCCCGCTCAACGGTTTGATCGCGGTCGGGCAGCTGTTGGCGGAGTCGCCGCTGACCCCGGCGCAGTGGGATCTCGTCAACACGATCCGGTGCTCGGGCGAAGCTCTTCTGACTCTGGTGACTGACATTCTCGACTTTTCGCGAGCAGAGGCCGACTCTGTCGCTCTGACCGCCGCTCCCTTTTCGCCTCAGTCTGCCGTCGAGGCCGCCGTCGAGATCGCGGGGTCGCTCGCGGCCCGCAAGAAGCTCCACGTGGCCTACAGGATGGCCGACTCCGTGCCTCCTGTGCTTGTCGGCGACGGGGCGAGGCTGCAGCAGGTGCTGCTGAATGTGCTCAACAACGCCGTCAAGTTTACTGATTCCGGGTGCGTGCTGCTCGAGGTGTGGGTCGAAAAGGGCGGAAGGCCTCCCAGGACAAGGAAGAAGAAGGCTGCCGTTGAACCTGCTTCTGATGCTTCTGTTTCCTCTGCTTCCTCTGCTTCTTCTGCTACTTCTGCCGCTGCGGCAGCTGCCGGGGCGGCGAGGGCGGCTTTCTTCGGCGGGACCGGGAACGGGACGACGGGCGGGGGGAGCGGCGGCGGCTGGAGCGGCGGCGGGAGCGGCGCAAACGCCGCGCTCGTTGCCGCGAATTCAACTTCTTCCGCGCCTTCTTCTTCCGCGCCTCCTGCTTCCTCTTCCGCTTCCGCCCCGCGGCCCCCTCCCATGACGGATGCCGTCGACGCGGCCGCCGAGTCAGTGGAGGCGACCCCTGGAGGAGGAGGAGGAGACGAAGAGGAGGAGTCTTCGGAGGAGGAAGCGACTGCTGCTGCTGCTGCTGCTGCTCCGACGACGGCAACGACAACAACAGCAACACCAGCAGCGACCGCCGCTGCTGCTCCAACGCCGGCTCCTCCTCCTCCTCTCCCTCCTCGCCCCCCTCCCTGCCCCCCGACCGTCCTCCCTTCCACCCGCCTCGTGCCCCCCGGATCCGTCCGCGTCGAGTTCTCCGTGCGCGACACCGGGATAGGCCTCGCGGCTGCGGACCTCCCGCGCCTGTTCCGGTCGTTCTCGCAGGTCGACGCCTCCCCGACCCGCAGGCACGGCGGCAGCGGCCTGGGCCTGGCGATCTCGCAGAAGCTGTGCGAGGCGATGGGCGGGAGGATGGTCGCGAGCTCGCCCGGGTTGGGGAAAGGGTCCGAGTTCAGGTGGTCGATCGTCGCCAAGCTTCCTCCTTCCCCCTCGGGGCCAAACGGAGACGGAGGCGGCAACGGCGGCAATGCCGTCGTCGTCGCGGGCGGCCCCTTTTCGCCTCGGATGCCCCCTGGCGTTTCTTCCTGCAGCGCTTCTTCCAACAATCCCGGTTCCCTTGCTGCTCCCCCAAAGCTTCTCCTCTCGGGCAAGCGCGTCCTGCTCGCCGAGCCCTGCGCGACGGTGCGCGCCGTCGTCGCCGAGGCGCTGCGCGGGTTCGGGGCCGCGGCGGTCTGCGCGGTGGGGAGCGAGCCGGCGGCGATCTCGAAGCTCTGCCTCCGTCCCGGGAGCAAGGCCGAGGCCAGCGCTGCGAGGTACAGGGAAGAGGAGGAGGAAGAGGCAAGGAAGGAGAGCGAGAAAGGCGGAGGAGGAAGAAACGCTTCTTCTTCTCCTTCTTCCTCTCTGCCTTGCCTCGAGCTCCGCGGATCGGACGCCGCCCTGCTCCCTCCCTGGACCCTGGCCGCCTCCTCTCCGGAGAGCTCGGCGTCGGCCCGCGGGCCCTTCGACCTGGTCGTCATGGACCTCTCGATGGCCCGCCTGCTGCGCGCCCTGATGGAGAGCGACGACGCCGAGGCCTCGCTGGTGGTGTTCATGGGGTGGCCGGGCAGGCAGGAGCTGGTCGAGGCCGCCCTCTCTTCCTCGAATTCGAATTCGAGCTGGCCGGCAACGAATGCGACGGAGAGCGAAGGAGGAGAAAAGGAAAAGAACAACGACGACTTCGAGAACAAGAACAACAAAAACTCCACCGCTGCAGCAGCAGTCAAGGCCGCCGCGGCGCTCCTCGAGTTCCCTGCCGCCCCGGGCTCCCCTCCAACGGTCGCTCTCCCTCCCGGAACCCCTTTACCGGCGCTGCAGCTGCCTCCTGCTCCCGGGAGACAGGGGCCCGACGGGCCCGGCGGGCCAGGAGCCGCCCGCGCCCCGAGGGAAGTGGCCGACGGAAGGGCCTGGGCAGCGCAGAGCGGGGGGCGCAGGCTCGGGTACGCCGTGCTGACGAGGCCGGTGAGGCAGGCGAGGCTGTGGGTGGCGCTGGAGGAGGTGCTGTCGGCGCCGCCGCCGGCGAGAGCGGAAGCGAAAGCGGAAGCGGAAGCGGAAGCGGAAGCGGAAGCGGAAGCGGAAGCGGAAGCGGAAGCGGAAGCGGAAGCGGAAGCGGAAGCGAAAGCTTCTTCGGCGGCGAGTTCTTCTTCTTCTGTCGTTTACGGTTCCGCGCTCGCCGGCTCCAACCTCCAGCAGCAGCCCTCCGATCCTTCTCACCAGCCGGAACACCCCTACCACCCGGGGAGGAGGTCCTCCTCCTCTCGAGCCGGCAGCGGCGGAGGCGGCGGAGGAGGTTCGATCGACCTCTCTTCCGGAGAAAGGATCCAGCGGGTGGCCTCGGGTGGTTCCCTGTGCAGAGCGCCCAGCTCGGGCCTGGGGAGGCAGCCCTCGAGCTCGTCGCCGTCACCGCCGCCGCCGGCGCTCGTGATGCAGCAGGCAGCAGCAGCAGCAGCGGCGGCAGCAGCAGCAGCGGGGAGGGGGAGAGCGCCCGCCTCTTCTTCCGTCGCCGCCTATCTCCAACAACAGCAGCAACAAGGAGGAGCGGGAGCCGCGACGACGACGACGACGACGATGGCGACGACGACGACGACGACGAGCGACAACTCTTCCACTTCCAACTCCACCTCTTCCCCCCAGAGCCTCCGCATCCTCCTCGCCGAGGACAACCTCATCAACATGAAGGTCGCCGTCGGCGTGCTCGCTCGCATGGGCCACTCGAACGTGACGGTGGCCCCCGACGGGCAGGCGGCCCTCGACGCGCTCGAGGCTGCCGGGGGCGCTGACGCCTTTGATTTGGTATTAATGGACCTACACATGCCCCGCAAGGGGGGTTTGGAGGCCGTGGCAGAGCTGAGGGCGAGGTGGCCTCAGGTTGATGATGAAGGAGGAGAAGGAGACGGAAACGGATCCAAAAAGAAGAAGAAGAGGCTGCGAGTGGTCGCCGTGACCGCCGACGCCTTTGACGACACCAGGGAGCACTGCCTCTCGGCGGGCTTCGACGGGTGGCTTTCGAAGCCGTTCCGGGTCGAGGACCTGGCGCGGGTGCTGACGAGCGAAGACGAAGGGGAAGAGAGTGGTGGAGGAGGAGGATGAGGGGAGGAGGTGAAGAGGAGGCGAAAGAGTTTTTTGTTGTTGCAAAGAATGGAAATTTTTCTCTCGTTGCTTGCTCCTTCTCTCTCGCTTTTCTCTTTCGTTTTTTCTCTTCTCTTCCTCTTCTCTTCCAAAAAGAGACAAAAAGATGGCGACTCCGGTGAGGATCGAACTCACGGCCTCCAGATTTCGACTTTGGTAATCGCGAAATGCAAGTGCGGAGGAGCGGTGGTGGTGGGAAAGGAAGAAGAAGAGGAGAAGAAGGTCGAAATCAACGCTTCTTTCTTCTTCCACTTTTTTCCTTCCCACCACCACCGCTCCCCTTTTCTTTCCCCCTTTCTCGCGCGCGCGGGTGCGCGCGTGGTGTAGAAGTCTGATGCTCTGTCCAACTGAGCTACGGAGTCGATTTACAAAAGGTTTCGAGCAGCAACCGTTTTTAGATCCCGCCAGGGGGCGGGCGAGTGCGCTCGTTGTCTGAAACCTTTTTCTTTTTGTCCATTCTCGTTCCTCTTCTGTATTTCCTGGGGTTTATGAAAGTCTAGTTTGGGGGGGAAAGGGAAGAGAAAAACAGGGGGGGGAAGAG
>Ga0114918_10005036_pt1 | contig 11379 bp, 9 predicted proteins | sample LantaG_FD_87015 | JGI IMG/M metagenome (GOLD analysis project Ga0114918, IMG submission 87015) | Deep subsurface microbial communities from Baltic Sea to uncover new lineages of life (NeLLi) - Landsort_02402 metaG | ecosystem: Environmental > Aquatic > Marine > Oceanic > Sediment | place: Baltic... | reverse complement strand
CTCCAAAGATTGGAAATCAATGGTAACGCAGAAAGGAGTGCCAATCTCATCCTGACGCCTGTATCTTCGGCCTATGCTTTGAGAGTCATCATAGCAGGTCATAAAGCTGGGGCACAGTTCCTGGTAAACTTTATGGGCCAGTGGGGTTAACTTGATGTTCCTGCTCAGAGGCAAGACAGCCACCTTGATGGGAGCTATGGAGGGGCACAGGCGCAAAACTACCCTGGTCTCTCCCTCAACTTCCTCCTCATGGTAGGCATCAATGAGTAAAGCTAAGATGGTGCGGTCAACTCCGGCTGAGGGCTCGATGACGTAGGGGACATAACGCTCCTTGCTATCGCCATCATAATAACTGAGGTCCCTGCCGCTGTGTTTGGCGTGCTGGGTCAGGTCATAATCACTCCTGTTGGCAATGCCCTCCAATTCTGACCAGCCCATGGGGAACAGGTACTCGACGTCGTAACAGTCCTTAGCATAATGCGCCAGCTCATCTTTGCCATGCTGGCGCAGATGCAGGTTCTCCTGCCTTATACCCAGCTTGATATACCAGTTGAACCTCTCCTTCACCCAGTAATCAAACCAGTGCTCATCAGTTCCCGGCTTAACGAAGTATTCCAACTCCATATGTTCAAATTCTCGAGTCCTGAAGATAAAGTTACCCGTTGTTATCTCGTTACGGAAGGATTTGCCTATCTGGGCAATACCTAGAGGTAACTTTTTCCTGGAAGTGCTGAGTACATTTTCAAAGTTGACAAACATGCCCTGGGCTGTTTCAGGGCGGAGATAAACGGTGCTTGCATTCTCCTCCACAGGGCCCATGAAGGTTTTAAACATCAGATTAAACATGCGAGGGTCTGTCAGCTCACCACCACACTCGGGGCATTTTTGAGTATCTATCTCATTAGCTCGCCACCTCAGGTGGCAGGACTTACACTCCATCAAGGGGTCGGTGAAGCTATCGATATGCCCGCTGGCTGCCCAGACTTCGGGGTGCATCATAATGCTGGTATCTATGCCTACTACATCCTCTCTGTCCTGGACCATAACCTTCCACCAGGCATTTTTAACATTGCGTTTAAGCTCTACTCCTGCAGGACCGTAATCCCAACAGCTAGCCAACCCGCCATAGATTTCACTGCTGGGAAAAACAAATCCCCTTCTCTTACATAGGGAAACAATCTTCTCCATGTCTACATTATCAGGCATCTTTGCATTTCCTCCGAGTTCTGTAGCTTATCAGCTTTACCCACTCGGCGTCAAAGGACCAAGCTTACCAAAACAGTATCTAATAAGATAAAACCGTTTAAAAATGTAGTTGCCCAATTTATTGGGCAACCCTGCCTGATAAATCAGGCAACTACAAAAATCTGGGGCTGAAAGGCTTCCAAAATACCCAAAAATGAACGGAAAATCAAAATTAAACAGTCTTAAGATAAATGCCAGTAGAAGTGTTATTATTTCGCGCAGGCGATTTTAGATGGAAAGACTTATTGAAGGGGCGCGCGAGTTAGGAATAGAGCTCAATGCCAGGCAGGTGAAGCAATTCGAGCTCTACTATCAAGTGCTAATAGAGTGGAACAAGAACTTTAACCTCACAGCCATAACAGATTATGCGGAGGCGCAGTTAAAACACTTTCTCGATTCTATAACTGTAACCCTGGCTTTAACCAAGGAGGAATTGAACAGCCCAAGCCTGAGCATCATAGATATAGGTACAGGTGCCGGCTTTCCAGGCTTACCACTCAAGATCCTTCTTGGTCAGGCAAGATTGGTGCTCCTCGATTCCACGGCTAAGAAAGGCACTTTCCTTCACCATATTACCCGGGAATTAGGATTGGACAATGTGGAGGTAGTAATCGGTAGAGCTGAGGAGATAGCCCACCTCCCATCATACCGCCAGCGGTTCGATTTAGTCGTCTCGCGTGCTGTAGCCTCATTGCCTGCCCTGGCTGAATTAGCCTTGCCCTTCTGTCAAATTGGTGGAAGGTTTGTGGCTCAAAGGAAAGGAGAAATTGAATCGGAAATAAGCAGTGCCAGTAAAGCTATCGACATTTTAGGAGGCAAGCTAAACCAGGTAAAGAAGATAGAGTTGAAAGGACTTAGCGATGGGCGCTATTTGCTGATTATTGATAAAATATATTCTACGCCAGAGAAATATCCGCGCCATACCGGGATACCGGTGCGGCGCCCGATTTAAAATAAAGGTGGCCCTCGTCCGCCCCACCTCTTATCTGTCGAGGGGCGCGAGGGAGAGGAGGTGAATAAAGATGTGGCGCAGAAGATCCTGGAGGTTTTACCTGGGGCTCCCTCCTTTTAGCTTCTATTTCCAGGGACCGAGACAATCCCCAAGTAAGCAGGAATACCTTGATATGCTTGAGGAATATAAAGGAGACCTGGAGAAGGAGATAAAGGAGGTAGAACAGGAAATCGAGTATGTGAAGAGCAGCTCATAGCCTTGTTGACTGGAGAATTTCCGTGTAGTAGGGTATTATTATGTCTTTAACCCACAAGGGTATTGACAAGACTACGTGCGATAAACATAATAATTGAAATACGGTGACAGGTTAGAAGGGTAGCTTCGCTTTTGAGCAGTTAAATATGTATAGTTGCCAAAAGATAGTATTATAATGTGCTAATAGGGAGGTAAGGCAAGTTATGGGAACGATAAATGTAGCCATCATAGGTGTGGGCAATTGTGCCTCTTCACTGGTTCAGGGAGTTTATTACTATAGAAATGCCAGGGAAGGCGAGTTCGTCCCGGGCCTAATGCATGTCAATCTGGGAGGCTATCATATATCTGATATCAACTTTGTGGCTGCATTCGATATTGACAAAAACAAAGTAGGTAAAGAACTGTCTAAAGCTATTTATACTTCACCAAATAACACTTTCAAGTTTTGCGATGTACCTAAAATGGGTGTCAAGGTAGAGCGTGGCATGACGCATGATGGGCTGGGCAAATATCTCTCTCAAATTATTACCAAGGCACCAGGTCCAACAGCCGATATAGTCAGCATTCTCAAGGAGACTAAAACCGATGTGGTGATTAACTATTTGCCAGTAGGGAGTGAAGAGGCAACCAAGTGGTATATAGAGCAGGTGCTAACTGCTGGCTGCGGCTTTATCAATTGCATACCAGTGTTCACTGCCCGTGAAGCTTACTGGCAAAGCCGATTTGCTGAGCATGGATTGCCTGTTATTGGTGATGATATCAAGTCTCAGGTTGGTGCTACCATTACTCATCGTGTATTAACCAAGCTTTTCCGGGATCGTGGTGTTAAATTGGAACGAACATATCAACTGAACTTTGGTGGCAACACTGACTTCTACAATATGTTGGAGAGAGAGCGCCTGGAATCCAAGAAAATTTCCAAGACAAATGCTGTCACCTCACAGTTAGATTATGATATGGGTGCTGATAACATCCATGTCGGACCCAGTGATTATGTCCCATGGTTGGCCGACCGTAAATTTTGCTATATAAGGATGGAGGGGCGCACCTTTGGTGATGTACCCCTGAACTTGGAACTGAAGATGGAGGTATGGGACAGTCCTAATTCAGCCGGGGTGGTTATTGATGCCATAAGGTGCTGCAAGCTGGCTCTAGACCGTGGGCTAAGTGGAGCTATTGTGGCCCCTTCATCTTATTTTATGAAATCCCCACCGATACAATATTCCGATGATGAGGCTCGCTCGAAAACCGAAGCATTTATTATGGGTGCGGAGCAAGAAGCCCCAATTTCACTGCCGGAGCCACAGATGGCTGAGGGTTGAGGTATAGGCTACTGCTGTAGCAAAGGTAAAGCTTTACCAGGGCGGGAGTAAAACAGGCTGCCAGGTTCTTCTGGGAACAGGCAGCGGAGAGGGCTCTGGAAGTTTATAGGAATGTAGAAAAATTTTTAGCTTGATACTTTAAAGTATTGAGGTCCATATTTAATTCTCCCCTCGAAATAAGCTATACTGTAACGTTGCGCCTGATTTAGAGGGATAGAAAGGAGTAAGTTGTCTCAATTTCCCTTTTCACCATACGGGCTAAAGACAGGGTGTTTATTAACTACTAATAAATGTCACTCTGAGCGAAGCGAAGAGTCTAGAGGAGATTCTTCGCCCATAGGGCTCAGAATGACAAAATGGGTTGCTAAACAATCTCTAAAGACAGATTTGATAATATAACAGGATTAGTCATAAAAGTTAGAGGGAGTTTTATTCACGACTTCCTGTGAGGGGAGGCGTGATAGATTAACTGAGACGGGTCATAGTGATAAGACTAGCAGAGTTTCGAGAAAATTCAGCCTATCGTATTACCAGCCCGGTAGTTAGAATTTTAAGTAAAAGTGGGATAAAGCCCGATGCTCTCAGCTCCATAGGTTTGGCTATAGATATTGGTGCAGCATATCTCATTGCCACCAGCCATTTTTTTCTTGGCGGAGTTGTGATTTTAATCTCCGGGTTCTTTGACCTTCTCGACGGAGCATTGGCCCGCTTTACCAATCAAACTACAAAGTTTGGGGCTATCCTGGATTCTACATTCGACCGCATTTCTGAAGCAGCTATATTTTGCGGTCTTTTAATCGCATTTATGTTAAGAGGAGCCACTCCATTAGAAATTGTGCTCATTTTTATTGCTTTAAGTGGCTCCTTTCTCGTTAGCTACACAAAGGCCAGGGCAGAAGGTTTGGGCTTGGAGTGTAAGGTCGGTTTGTGTACCAGGGCTGAGAGAGTTATAGTATTGGTGATAGGTTTGATGGTAAACCAGGTTGTTATCGCTTTATGGGTCTTGGTAGTGTTCGTTTATATTACCGCGGTGCAGAGGCTGCTTTATTTAAGGCGGCGAGCAAAAACTAAGGGGGTTAGTTAGATGTCTGTTATAGCTGTTATAGGAGGTCAATGGGGCGATGAGGGAAAGGGGAAAATAGTTGATTTTCTGGCCGAGAGTGCTAAGGTGGTGGTTCGTTTTTCAGGAGGTGATAACGCCGGCCACACGGTGATTAACCCCTGTGGCACATTCAGGCTGCACCTCGTGCCCTCGGGCATCTTCTATCCCGGGACAACCTGTATTATCAGCAATGGTGTGGTCATTAACCCCGCGGTGCTTCTCAAGGAAATAGATGAGCTTCAAAGTCATGGCCTGGATTTAAGCCATCTGCTTGTGAGTGACCGTGCCCACCTCATTATGCCTTATCATACGCTTCTCGATGGGCTGGAAGAAGAAAGGCGCGGGAAGGGAGCCATAGGCACTACACGCAGGGGAGTGGGCCCGGCATTTACCGATAAAGTGGCCCGGATGGGAATCCGTGCGGGAGACCTGCTGAGTAAAGAAGAGCTTCTAAATCGGCTGAAGGAAAGCCTTGAACTTAAGAACATTATTCTTACAAAGGTGTATGGGCATCCGCCCCTGGTATTAGAAGAGATTTTTGAGCAATATTGCCATTACGGGGAAAGACTGACTCCATTCATTCGGGAAACCAATTCCATAATTCATGAGGCATTATCGAAGGAAGAGCTGGTTTTATTGGAGGGTGCTCAAGGGGCTTTGCTTGATATCGACTTCGGCACGTATCCTTATGTAACCTCTTCTTCTCCATTAGCTGGGGGAGGATGTACTGGAGCGGGTATAGGCCCACTGGAATTTAATCGCACTATTGGAGTATTTAAGGTTTACAGCACTCGAGTAGGAGCAGGGCCAATGCCTACTGAGCTAGAGGACGAAGTCGGCGAACTTATAAGGGAAAAAGCTCATGAATATGGCACTACCACAGGGAGACCGCGACGCTGTGGTTGGTTTGATGCTGTGGCAGGTCTTCTAAGCGTACAAGTAAATGGTCTCAGTGATATAGCTTTAACACATCTCGATATTTATGATGGATTCCCTTCGATTAAGATTTGCACTTCTTATAAAGTTGATGGCCAGGTTTTGGATTCTTTCCCCAGCAATGTGGCTACGTTAGCGAAATGCCAGCCTGTGTATGAGGAACTGCCGGGTTGGCGAGAGCCAACACGCGGAATTCGCAGCTTCGACCAGTTACCGGTAGAGGCTCGCCGCTACATAGCCAGGCTTGAGGAACTCCTTTCCTGCCCTGTTAGTCTCATCGCGGTAGGACCAAGTCGAGAGCAAGTGGTAAGTGTGAGACCTCTTTTACCTTGAAAGCCGATTGGCTTTCTATAGGATACCTGTCCTAATCCTTGAGGGCAGTTTTTGGGGGTAAAGGCAAGTCAATTTTATAGTTTCTTAGCGTTGTCTGAATAATCTCTGCTGATTTTTCGTCAGGCTCAAGCAACGGCAAACGAGGTTTGCCTGCGGTGAAACCAACGTAATTCAAAGCATATTTAACAGGCACAGGGTTAGAGATAACAAACAGGGCATTTATCAGAGGCAACAGGTGACGGTGAATGTCGGCTGCCTCCTGAGTTTCACCGTTAAGGAATTTGTCCATCATGAGTTTCATTTGAGTCCCGACTAAATGTGAAGCGACGCTGATCACACCATAACCGCCTATAGCAAGTATAGGCAAGGTGTCGCCATCATTGCCGCTGTAAACCAGGAAATCATTCTGGACCCCTTGTATAATTTGAGCTATCTGGTGGAGGTTACCGCTGGCTTCTTTTATGCCAACAATGTTATCAATCTGGCTTAACCTGATAACGGTATCGGCAGCAAGGTTAGTGGCCGTGCGCGATGGCACATTGTATAGGATACAGGGTAAAGTCGTAGCCTGGGCAATGGCACTAAAATGCGCAAATAAGCCTTGCTGAGTCGGACGATTATAATAAGGAACTACCAGCAAACAGGCATCAACTCCAATTTTCTCCGCTTCCCTGGTCAACTCCTGGCTTTCCTTGGTATTGTAACTGCCGGTGCCAGCTACTATTGCTCCGCGGTTAGCTACCGATGACTTGACCTCAGCAAAAAGACGTAATTTTTCTTCACGACTGAGGGCAGGAGATTCTCCAGTAGTGCCGGAGAGCAGCAAGCCATCGCTGCCGGAATTAAGTAGAGCTTGAGCCAAATTCTTAGCCTGTTGATAATCAACTTTGCCCTCAGCGTCGAAGGGTGTAATCATAGCTGTTAGTAGTCGACCTAATTTGCGCATCTTAAATTGTTCTCCTTGCTGAGTTTTCCTCCCTTGCCAGAACGGGAGTGAGTGATAGAAGAGCGCTGCCTCCGGTTTTGTCCTATCCAGCCCATCTGTATTCCTACCTCGGCAATCTGCACAGCGTTTAGCGCTGCCCCTTTGCGTAAGTTATCAGCTACTACCCACATTACTAGCCCGTTTGGGTGAGAAATATCTTTTCTGATTCTGCCCACAAATACATGATTTGAACCAGTTGCTGCCCAGGGTTGAGGGTAAAAGCTAACAGCAGAATCATCAAGGATCCTGATCCCCGGCGCTTCAGCCAGGATGCTCCTAGCTTCTTCAGGAGTGGTAGGCAAGGCAAATTCCACATTCACAGCTTCACTGTGTCCAAAGTAAACAGGGACTCGAACACAGGTTGCCGAAATAGCTATATCCGCTGCATGCATTATTTTTTGTGTCTCTTCCACTATCTTCTGCTCTTCCTTAGTATAGCCATTATCCAGAAAGACATCGATTTCTGGTAGCACATTAAAGGCTATTTGGTGAGAAAAGACGTGGGGGCAAACACGACGTCCCCCCAAAACCAGCTTTGCTTGGCTTGTTAGCTCTTTTAGAGCATCAGCACCGTTGTCTGATACCGATTGATAGGTGCTTACAATAATTCGTTTTATAGGATTAACCTTATGCAAAGGATAAAGGGCTACCACCAATTGGATTGTGGAGCAACTGGGGTTGGCGATTATTCCCTTATGCCATTTTATATCCTCGGAATTCACCTCAGGAACTACTAAGGGAACTGAGGGATCCATCCTGAAAGCAGCACTATTATCAATGACCACAGTTCCCGCCTTAACAGCCAGGGGTGACAGACGGCGGCTAACATCTACGCCAGCCGAGAAGAAAGCGACATTAACATTGTGGAATATATCTGCTGTAGCTTCCTCAACCTTAATTCTCTGATGATTAAAGAAGAGCTCTGTGTCTGAAGAGTGGTCGGAAGTGAGTAGTTGGATCGATGCTATAGGAAAATCCCGCTGCTCAAGTATCTTAATAATTTCTTGTCCTACAAGACCCGTGGCACCTACAATAGCTACATTGAGCTCTTTCATATACTTGCCCCTATAACTTTAGCAGGGTATCTAATCCGTAGACCAACCCCTTACATTTTGTTACTTCTTTGATGGCCAGGATGATGCCAGGCATATAAGATTCCCGGCTTATAGATTCGTGACGTAAGCTCAGAGTTTGCCCCGCACCGCTAAATATGACTTCTTGCCCAGCCATAAATCCTGGTGAGCGCAGGCTATGAATAGCTATACCATCTATTTGCCCACCCCTGACGCTGCTGACTATTTCCTTCTCAGTTTCAGGGTGGATGAAAGGTTTGCCATGAGCTTTTAGCATAGCTTTTGCTGTGGCCACTGCAGTTCCTGAGGGAGCGTCTATTTTCTTCTCATGGTGCATTTCTATGATCTCAGCATAGTCGAAGAATTTAGCAGCAACACTCGCCAGCTGTATCAAGAGCACAGCACCTAGCGAAAAGTTGGGTGCCACTACAGCAGCAACTTCGTTAGCCTGGCACAGTTGCTCAATCTCTGTTATATTCTCCTCAGAAAGACCTGTGGTGCCTATAACCATACTGACCTTCTGCTTAATGGCGATGCGAGCAGCTGCTATAGAAGCTGCGGCATTGGTAAAATCTACCAACACATCGGGTCGGCAGCTCTTAATAAGATAGTCCAAGTCGGAGGAGAAGGGCACTAAGTCTGGAGTTCCGGTTAAGGGGAGATATTTCTGAGTTACTTTTTTTTCTGCAGCACCAACTATCTTTAGACCAGGGTCGTGGAGCACCGCATTAATTATCTCCTGCCCCATCTTTCCCAGGGCTCCATGGATTATCACTCTTATGACTTCCATATATGCCAGCCCACGTATATCGATGTGCCCTATTTATTGTTGTAACCGGTGTGGCGATTGCTTTTATTATGAGGTTGAGAGCGATTATAACTTGGTTGCTTCTGCCAAGGACGCTTGGGGGGTAATGAGTCCTTGATATTTGCGTCAGGTAGAGGAGAAGGTACTTCAGATACTGCCTTGCGCGATAAATTTATTCTACCCATATTATCAATCTCAGTAACTTTGACCGTTATCTCGTCACCGAGTTTTACTACATCTTCAACGTTAGATACATAGTGGTCAGCAAGCTCACTGATATGGACCAGTCCTTCTTTACCCGGGAGGATTTCCACCATGACCCCAAAGTTTAGTAGCCGGGTTACTTTTCCAGTATATATATCCCCTGGTTTCACTTCACGGGTTAAATCTTCTATCATCCTGATAGCCTTTTGAGCCGCTTCTTCATTAGAGGAACCAACGGTAATCTTGCCATCACTTTTTACGTCTATTGTTGCCCCAGTCTCACCTGTGATAGATCTTATAGTTTTACCTCCTGGTCCGATGACACTGCCGATCTTACTGGAATCGATAAAGATTTCATACATCCTGGGCGCATAGGGACTAAGCTGAGGACGGCTAACGCTAATGACCTGTGCCATCTTGTCCAATATCTCCAGTCGGGCCTGGCGAGCTTGGCTTAGAGATTCGGCTAAAATCTCAGAACCCATTCCTTTAAGTTTAATGTCAAGCTGCAAAGCTGTGATTCCCTGAGAAGTGCCGGCAACCTTGAAATCCATATCCCCATTAGCATCTTCTATTCCCTCTATATCAGTTAGGATAACATGCTCCCCATTCTCCCCTGCGACCAGTCCCATAGCTATTCCAGCTACTGGTGCCTTGATAGGTACGCCAGCATCCATTAATGAAAGGGTTGAACCGCAGGTGCTGGCCATAGATGTGCTCCCATTAGAGCTAAGCACTTCGGAGACCAAACGAATAGTGTAAGGAAAATCATCTTCCGGTGGTAATACTGGCTGAATAGCCCGCTCCCCTAGAGCGCCATGGCCAATTTCGCGCCTACCTGGCGACCCTGCCCGTTTTACCTCGCCTGTGGAGAATGGCGGGAAGTTATAATGATGCATGAAACGTTTAGTCTCCTCCAGCCCCAAACCATCCAATAACTGCTCCTGTCTTGCTGACCCAAGGGTGGTGATAGTCAAAGTTTGTGTTTCTCCCCGGGCGAATAGACCAGAGCCGTGAGCGCGAGGTAGAAGGCCAACTTCACAGTGGATAGGGCGAATTTCATCAGCCCGTCGTCCATCCAGGTGCTGCTTCCTCTGTAGAATTCTCCTCCTTATTTCTTCTTTAAGCTGGGCTTCAAAAACAAGGCTGATTTCCTCTTCGGAGTCAGAGTCAGCTAATTTTTGTTTTATTTCCTCCTTAAGCGAGTCTAAGGCCTGGTTCCGTTGTGATTTATCTGCTTGATTTAGGGCTTCGTCCAGCTTATTGCCAAGCAAAGTACAGACATGAGTTGTAAGGTCGGGTGCGATTTCTCTGGGTTTAACCTCTATTTTAGGTTTGCCATAAGCTTGCTGCAGCTCCTCCTGGAGTTTGATAATCTCCTGGTTAGCTTCATGCCCAAATTCGATGGCTTCAAGTATCAAGTTTTCAGGGGCCTCTTTGGCGCCTGCCTCCACCATCACTACATCTTGCTTAGTGCTAGCAACAGACACATAGAGCAAACAGTCTTCAATTTGGGGCAAAGTAGGATTTAAGACCAGCCTGTTATCTATATAGCCCACATGTACTGCTGATACCGGACCGGAAAATGGAATATCAGATATAGTTAAAGCTGCTGAGGCACCGATGAGGGCGCAAATATCAGGGTCATTTTCCTTGTCTGCAGAAAGCACCGTAGCTATAACTTGCATCTCGTGGTTAAACTCCTTGAGAAGAAGTGGCCTTAGGCATCGATCGATAAACCGGCAGGTTATAATTGCTCCTTCGGTGGGACGTCCTTCTCGCCTGAAGAAACTACCTGGTATTTTACCAGCTGCATACAGCTTTTCTTCATAGTCCACTGTTAGAGGCACGAAACCCATCCTCGCTGTAGGCTCCTTGGCAGCACAGGCGGTGACTAAGACCATTGTATCCCCATAACGCACAACGACAGCACCATTCGCCTGCTGTGCGAGTTTCCCTGTTTGTATAGTAAGTGTTCTACCAGCTATTAAGCGTTCAAAAGTGTCAGACATATTGTTTCCTTTTATCTCCTCAGGCCTAATCTAGAGGTGAGTGAGTGGTATTGCTTAGGATTTGCTTTATTAAGATAAGCTAAAAATCTCCTACGCTGGCCTATCAGTTGAATAAGAGCACGGCGGGAGTGATAATCATGTGAATGTACTTT
>Ga0114918_10005033_pt1 | contig 11384 bp, 2 predicted proteins | sample LantaG_FD_87015 | JGI IMG/M metagenome (GOLD analysis project Ga0114918, IMG submission 87015) | Deep subsurface microbial communities from Baltic Sea to uncover new lineages of life (NeLLi) - Landsort_02402 metaG | ecosystem: Environmental > Aquatic > Marine > Oceanic > Sediment | place: Baltic... | reverse complement strand
TAAGTCTACTTTAACCTCAGAAGACAATGACAACACTCTATCAGAAGTCATCTCATCGAGAAGCTCTGGGATAGTCATAACGGTTAGTCTTTCTTGAATCTCTTCAAGCTTCTGTGGAGTATAGTAGTTCTCAGGATTATTAATGATATCAGAATAAAGCTGAATATTTGAATCAGCCATTCTCTCTGCAAACTGACGAACCTTCTTGCCGTCTATTTCAATCTTCGGACCACCTAAAGACATAGCGAAGTATACTGGCTTACCAGCAGCATCTCTAAGCCCGTCTACAACAAACATTGCGTCATCAAAAGAAGTATACTTGGGATTCTTTGCATATACAAGACCTCCAATTTGAATTACTTCGTCTGCACCTATGATGAGAATTCCAGTCTTTCTATTGTAGAACCAGCTAGCTCTAGTGGGATTCATACCTACTTGAACCCAAGCTGGGTCAGTCACAGCTTCAGCAACCATCTTCTTAGCTGTCTCTGCTTTTTGTGCGGGAGTAGAGCCCTCAAACTCTTTGAACGCTCCGAACATCCTTCCAATAGTGGATTTAGGAGCTCCTAAAGCAATAGCCAATGCTGACTTAGGCTTTGACTTAAATTGCACGTTCTCAATTCTAGCTACGTTTCTGTAGCTTATTACTAATCCCTCTCTTTTACTTCCATCGTGGATAGATACAACCCACGTATTGCCATTCAAATATGCTGGAATATCAAGACGCAATGCAACCTCTGTTCCTTCTTTTACTGGGGTATTTATGAGACCAATTTGGGAGGATTTTAGAGCGCTCTTCATTCTCTCCTCAGTGGCAGGCTCAAAGAATTTAGTGATAGGAGTAACAGGTGACAATAAACGAGACAGCTCTCTGAATTCCTCGTTCGTGATTCTACCGTTAGCAAGGTCATCAACAGCCTCTTCCATCTGAGCACTTCTGCTAGAGATGGCTGGGTCTCCCTTACCTTCTGGGCTAACTACCCAATTGATTTCTCTAATAGCGAAGTCTACTGGCTGTTCCTCTCCAGCTTTTACGCTTAGGATTCGGCGACGGACTTCTTCTGCGCTAGCTTTTTTATTGTCTCGGCCAATGAGGCTAGCTCGCTGTCTGTTAAGTTCAGCAGCACGTTCTCCACGTTCGGTTGCTCTTCTTGCATTGTTGATTTGTTCATTAGTTACTCCTCGTTTTAAAGCGAGTCCGATAGCAGCATTCTCATAGTCAGGCTGTTCGTTGTCGCTAGTTTCTGTTGCACCGAAGTCTTCATCACGTCCCTCTTGGAAAGTCTGGTATAGAGCCTTTTCGGGGTACCAGTTAACAGCTTGAAGGTCAGCAATCGTGATATCGATTCCGTACTTGTCCTTAAGTTCTTTCTGAACTTCATTAAATACATTAATGATGAATGAGCGCTGATTGCCACCGCTCGGTGCCTCAACCTCTCCAGAAAGATTCTTTGAGTAGTTGTTTCCAGCAAGACGCACTTCATTAAGTTCTTTCGTTGTTGAAATCTCTGCACGCTTGGCAGCATCGATAGACGCTTTATTGATTGCGTTAGCCTTTTCGTCAAGGGTCATCTTACCGAAGCCGGGAATAACCTTGCCAAGAACAGCTTTATCCTTGGTGCTAAGAGCGCTGATTGCACTCTTAAGACGAGTCTTTCCTGCTGCGAGATTGGCTGGGTCACGCTTGATGAGCGTTCCAGTCAAACGTCCGAACTGACGCATAAACCAGCGGTCCATCGTAAGCTGGTCAAACTCTCCATTGAGGTTCATATAGAACCCGTTTCCAATCTTAGGACCGAAGATAGCAGCTCCGTACACCTCAGTGTCTACGGTGAATCCGCTGAGCAGGCTCTCAGACTTACCCTTCTTGATGTACTTCAGGTCTCCTGCACGGAACTTAGAAGTCAAGAATGAAGAGAACTCCTCCATCGACATACGCTCAAGGACGGTGTTAACCATCTTAAACGTAGACTTGATTCCAGCACTCTGGGTTCCGATAGATGTGTTGCTGTCAAACTTGCCATTCTTCTTGTAGTACTCGTACTGACGGTCAGCCTCTTCGAAGTTTGCCGCTACCTTGTTTCCGTTTGACGTGATAGCGAGAGCAATCTTAAATGCGTCAGCAGCATTCTTGTCAGTGTTGAGCTCCGGATGAATCAGAGACATAATCTCCATAGCAGCACGAGTCTTGTAATCGTACCAGCCTAGAGCGTCAGGGTAAGCTTCGATAGCCACAAGGGTCTCGTAGGTGTATGCGTCAACCAAGTAACGCTTAAGACCCTCATCGATAGCTTTCTTACCGCGGCCTCCGACTTCAAATGACTTGATTCCGTACTTCTTCTTAAGCTCCTTCTCGTACATCTTGAAGCGCTTCTGAAGCTCCTCTTTAAAGATGATTTTGTTCGGAAAGCTAGAAGCAGCGGCGAAGGCAACAGCATTATTAATAGTGTTGAGACCTTCAGATACCTCCACGGGAATAGACTCAACAGTTCTGATTGCAAATGAGATATCAGGCTCTTTATTTTGCTTGTTAATCATCGCATCATAAAATGCGTTTGATTGCATCATAGAGCCCGTGAAAGCTGTTGGGATAGCAATCACTTGGTCGCCATAGATATTGTTCGCTTCCATATAGAAGTCTCTGAACAATCTCTTCGCTGTAAATTGATATGTACCAGTTCTCAGCTCGTTTCCAGAACGCTTATCTGTTGTAGCTCCGATGGCACTAAACGTAATAAACTTAACGTCTGCTTCAGGGAATAATTGGCTAACAGCTTCAATGACTTTCGGCATAACAGATAATGCTGCTCCGGGGTCTTTTAAGGCGTATCCTGTTGTTGTAGATTGAAAAGCCACATTCACTCTATTATCCTGAAGGCTTCCGGATACCACATATGTGTCATTCAATTTAGGAATGTCAATCGTAATGTCCCTACCCGTGATTTTCTCTCCAGTCTTAGTAGATATTTTTTTGACCTTTTTATTTCCTTCAAGCCAATTGATTAATGGAGAAGCTTCAGCAACAATGGCTTGGCCAACCATTCTATACTTGCCTGATTCCATAATTCTAGTATTAGAAATAGAACTTCCTATTCCAGATTCTGTGTTAGTTACTAAGAAATACGCTTTACCAGATGGAGACGGTATTCTAAGCCCATATATTGAGCGGTCCACTAGGGTTGAACCAATATATGCAAGTAATAATTCTTGTTTCTCGTCAGTATTGTATCCCTCCCTAGAGGCCGAATCAAATGCTTGCTGCAACCTAGATAAGGTTCTATTATCTGCCTGTTGTGGTTTAACGACTGTTTCTTCTATACCTAGTAAATCTTTAAAACCTTGATTACTAGCAATTGATTGGATTCCAAATGTGTCATTAAAGTTCGGTATCAATAATGCGTATTTGTGATTTTCAATACCCTGCGTATGTTCTTTGAACTCATTATAATATTGTTCGAACTCATTAAACGAGTCTAACAAACCATTAATATCTATAATTTGACCTCTAGCTGCTTCCCCTTCAAAATAGGATGATTCATTTTCTGGCTGCGATATAAAATCTTGAAAATCATTTAAAGTTGATGATAAATCCAGCCCTCCTGTTATTCCAATATAGTCAGGATACTTTATATTTTCATCAAATAATTTGCTTACTGCATCTACTAAGATGTTTTTAACTAAGATGTTTGTATAATTTTTTTCTAATTCATTATTTAATATAACCTCGAATATGCTTTCTTTTACTAACGTGCTCCACTCTGCCCCCAATAATCCTACAGCACCAATAGCTGCAATATTACCTGTTCCTGATTTTGTGCCACGCCGATGAAAATCATCTAAAATATCTTTAATGGTTCTTTCAGCGGACACGACTAAGTTAATGAAGTGCATATTAGACTCTTCCAAAGCATCGTATGCTTGTGACCAATGATATTTTGAATCATCTAAATCATTTTGTTTTGCCCTCTGGTTCTCAATGTAATCAGCCATCTTGGATAGATAATTGTCGTCACTATTAAGGCCGTCAATTGCATCTTCAAAAAAGCTTATAAATTCATCATTCACAAAAACAGGATGAATCACATCAATAGATGGAGATGTAAATAGTGTGCTTACTCTTGGGTCTAAACTAGATAAAACATCAAATCCTAGTTCTTTTTCTCCTCCGTACTTTACTTGGTTTTCAAATAACTTCTTAATGAATGCGCCTCCAATTGGGTTGATAGTTGGCGAAGCCATCATACCCATAACTTGGTCAATCTTCATTGCAGGATACAAGTCCTTAAACTCCAAATTGAATGCTTTTCCGAGCATACTCTGTGTGTTGTCCCACATCTGCTTAATCTCTTCTGAGTCTGTCTTAGCAGTTGTGAAATATTCTGCAATTCTACTTTCAAGAACTTGCTTAGCGGCCATACCTTTTGTGTAAGCATCAAAGCTGTCCTTCTCGTAAGTGGACGTGTCAAATGCGAACTCATATCCCTTAGCCTCTTCAAGAGCTGCTTTAAACTCGTCTGAGTTTTCTCTTAGAATCTCATTAAGCATAGACTGATATAAGCCCATATTCTCCTTAGAGATGAATAAGCTTATAGCTGTAGCGAATGTGCCGAATGAATCTTTTGCGGACTGAAGAGTGCTAAGGTTTACAATTAGGCTATCTTCATAAATACCTATTGGATTGTTGTTATCAGAACTGAATACAATGTTCTTATCAAAGCCAAACTTCTCAGCTAATAACTGAAGAAGAACAGCTTGGTCTCTCATAGTTGAGTCTCCAACAGAATCAAAGAACTGAGCAAATGTCTGCTCGTCATCTTTAAGCTGGATAGCGAAGTCAAGTGGATTCGTTAAGCCATCAAAAACAGCTCGCTGGTTCATCTTGATATCCCAACGGTAGTCCATCTTAAAACTAGATAGAGTTCCATCGCTAAGCTTAATCGTCGAGAAGTAATCGTTTGAAGTCTTATTGTAATCAATGTTAAACTGATTAGACTCTAGATTACGTGGTGAATATGAACCGTCATTATTAATGAATGCACTGCTGTGTGCAATACCTTCTTGTGAGAACTCTAGTGCGAAATCATTAGCGTCTAGAACGGTAAGATTAGGAACAAATAAGCTGTTCTCTGCAATGCCTTCAAACTTACCAACAACTTCAATAGGACTATAACCTCTATCTTCAAGCCACTTCTTACCAGCCTCTTGACGTCTCTTGTTCACCTCTTCAGGGAATCTAGTTCCGCGCGGATTCTCTGTAGTTAGGATTCCGAACCTCCCTTTAGAGATAACTGACTCTAATTTCTTCTGTGTGATATTAGACTTAGGAAGACGCTCTAGGATATCTACTTTGAATGGGTCACCTACTGGCGTATAGTTACGGCCTTTACCTTCAGCGATTCTAAGCTCTTTGCCTAGATTCATTGACATCTTGAATGCGCGAGCTACACGATAAAGGTCATCGTCCGTGCTGATAGTAATTCCTTTAACTCCAGCCCTGACCAGCATTTCATTAACGAAGTCCTTTACCTTCTGGATAAACCCTTTGTCTAAAGACTTGAATGTCTTTTCATCAGCCATACGAGCCAAGAACTCTGTGATGACTTCACGCTCGATAGTCTTCTTATCAGCTCCAATTTTTACGTAAGCATCAATGAAGTTGTCAAACAAATCCTTAACAGCAGGATTAGCTTCGTACAGCTCGATAATAGAGTCATACAAGAACGTTCTGTGAGGGCTCGGTACTGCGTTACCATTTGCGTCTACCGTGTCTTCAATAAGAACGTCAATGACTGGGTGAATAGCTTCGTGTCTAGCCTTACCTACAGCATACTCAATATACGCTTTGTCGTAAGCATCCTTATATCTGAAAGCTGTTTGACTATCCTTGAATGTCTTTACAGTTTGTCCGTTCTTAGGGTCTACAACTGCATATGTGTTTTCGTTTACTTTGACTACACGAGAAACGTCTCCACCTGTCGGGATATATACGTGAAACACATTTGTTGATTTATCAAAGAGACCATCAAAGAATACGTTAGGGTGTTTGGCTTTTGTAGCTCTAGTCTTAGCATTGGCGTTGGCAATAGACTCCTGCGTATAGTGGAGCTTAACCTTTCCGCCCTTAACAACCGTACGAACAGATTGAAACACCTTATTTAAGGTGGTTGCGAGCTGCTGTGAGATGACTTTACCGGGAACAATACCAGCTACCTCAAATGTTTCTGAAGCATCCTTAGAAGCAGACTTTCTAGCTTCCTCTTCTTGAGGAGTAGTCTCTGCTTTTTCTACTTCTGGTGTTTGAAGAACTCCACTTGTCTCAAGCGTTTCTTCGCCTCTACTTTTGACAGGTTCTCCTTGCTTAGGGGCTGCCCCTTTTTGGACACCACTTGGTACCCCTGCTTGCGCTTGACTATCATACTTTTTCTCTATTTCTAGTTTCTGATTATACAACTCTCTAATCTCAGCCTCAAGAATAGCTCTAGTCTCCTTAGAACGGCTCTTCTTCCATTGCTGAGCTTTTGCTTTAATCTGTCCACTTATATTGACAATCTCGTTTGCATCAGCATATTCAAATGAAGAATAGAACTCATAGTCCTTCTTCTTCTCTTCTGCGATGGCTACATCAACATCATCAAGTGCGTTCTGTAGAACTTTCTTTTCTGATTCAGCGATATTCTCATCAGCTAAAGCCTCCACGATATCTGCTCTCTTTTTAGCGAGCTCCTGCTCAGCCATAAAGCGCTTTGTGGATGGAAGCATCATAACTGTATTCTTCAACGCTACTTCAAGCATTGGCTTGGAATATACAGCAGTTACATTGAGGGACGGAGCTAAGAAACCAATAAGCATAGCTTGAGTTGGTTCAACAGCTGTTGGCAATTCTCCTTTTACAATGTAGTTACCTAATGCTTCCGTGTAATAGTTTAAGCCTTCTTCAAATGCTTCAGGTACACCTACTTGAACCATATCTTTCAAGTAAGTTTTAAATGTGCCAGAAAATGACTTTAGGGCTTCTTCACGAGCCGCTCCATCTAGGTTCAAACTTCCAGCAGCAAGACGTAAGTCGTCTACATTGAGCCCCTCTGTAAGGGTGTTAGCGAAAGTAGATACAGTGCTCAACGCAACCTTTTCAGTTAGAGAAAGACTCTCATCATCCTTGACTGCGTCCCAAGAAGACTGCGCTGAAATGGTAGCAATAGCTCCGAACATAACAGGGCTTTCAGCTACGTTTCTCTGTAGGTTTGAAGATACTTGCCTAGCCGCTAATCCAAAGCCAGAAGTGGCGTTAGAGCCAGTTAAAATGGCTGATTCTAATTCGGCACCGACTACTCCACTAGATACTGAACCAACGCCAGCTAAAGAGCCAGCAGCAGCAGAGAATAACCAAGCATCTGCCACCATTACTGCTAAAGATGGCAAACCTTCTTTTATATTCCCGTCAATCAATAAGCTTAAAGCGAATTCATTTTGAGCCTCTTCAGATATACCTAAGTTATCCATAGCTATTCCGCGTTGCTCTCGCATAGCAGCAGATACGCTTTTAGCGCTTTCATTAATAGCGCCAATAGTTTCTCCTAGAATTCCTTCGTATTCCCCTTCCGTCTGTGCACCAAAACGAGTAACAAAGTCTACAGCATCTGCCAACATTCCAGTGAAGCCAGAAGCTGCGGATAAAGAAATATCACCTAATTCTGACAATATAGGGATATTACCGAATGTAAGAATGTCGTAATAGTCTTTTTTATTCTCAGCCTTTAATCTTGCTTTTTCAGCGGCAATCTTTTCGCGTTCGAAGTCATCAACAATAGCCGGAAGAGTAGCGATTGCTACGGGCTCATACTTAGCTTTAAATAATTCAGTCTCTTGATAATTGCCATCTGCGCTCTGAACAACTAAGGCATCAGCAGCCTCAGGGAACAGCTCAGCTCCTAGCGAACCCTTCTGTCTTTTTAAATCGTTCTCTCTTTGCTTAGCCGCAATAAACTCTGAATCGGAAGATGGCTCAATACCTTGTTCCTTCTTAGCTAAAAATAGTTGAGCTGAAGCTCTCTCTTGAGCCGCTAAATCAGAAGATAAGTTACTGATATCAGCAACAATCTCTTTCTTTCTTTTATTAGAAACTGGAGAAACTCCAGTAGTAGCATACTGAAGCGCACCTAACGCAGCAGGTTGAGAAACTAATTCAGAATACGGCTTGCCATTAGGGCCTTCTGTACCAGAGGCCGAAGGTGATTGTGAAAGACGTGGCCCAGCCAATTGTGATTCCGTAGAAGCCGTCTGAGGCTTTGAACCGGGCGTAGGCTCCGTTTGGGATTTTTTTTTTTGAGAATAGAATTTCTGAGCAGTAGCAATTTCTTCTTTAGAATAACCTTCGTCTGCTAGAACACTTGCGATATAATTGAAATCTCTACCTCGCTCAATACCAAGCGATACTAGCCCTTCTAATTCTTCATTCATAGTTTTGGCTTTACTATTGCAAATATAGCGAAAACCTACATCCTTCCAGCCGCACGGGTAGCCCTTCCAGTGGTAGAGGCACCTTTCAAATTAAGCTGTCCAGTAATAAAGTTTACTTCAGGGGTGCTCAACTCTCTAGTAGTTTTTTCTTCAATAGTTCTAGAGCCCTGTTTTTTTGTTGCAACAATATCAGCGTACCATCTTCCATCAGCAGATTGATATGGCGTTTGAATCTTAGTATCCCCGTAGTTAAAAGTGCTAGAAGTAACGTATTGCGTCACTGGAACACGTTTTCCATCAACCTCAATAGTTACTCTTTGAGTAGTATACTTTGGAGCTTTAGCGGCTTCAGACCTTGAAGCGGCAGCAAGAGATGCTTGACGCTCTGCTTGCCAATCTGTTAAACCAGCATCGATATATGAATTCCGATATGACTCCAATGCCTTAGCCATTAATGTTTCATCATTTCTAAGCGCTTGAATCTTCATTAAAGCATAATCGGTTCCTGCATTCTCTGGGTCTATCTGGTTACTGCTTACTAAATAATGAATAGCAATATCGTCATCATTGACAGAACCTAAACGATAATCGTCTTCAAATCTGGAATTAAGCTGTTCTGTGGCTTGCGCTTGAGTTTGTGCGCCAGTAATATATGCTTTATGCTTATCAAGCGGTATTCTGGGGTCCCAGTTAGCTCCTAAGTCAGAAGCTTCTGTTACCATAAAATAATTCTGTGGATTTAAACCAGAGTATTCCATCATAGGTTTGTACTGGCCATCATCACTTTTGAGGACAGGATAACAACTAGGGCTGAAATCAATATTGATAGGAGCAATAGTTGTAGCTGCATAAGCATCCTTACCTGATTGCTCGTCAAGAGACATACCTCTCCATTGATTTTTTTCTCCGAGCAAGTATGAATTATTAGCAGCAGCAGTAGCGATTTTACCGCTAGATATAAACGCTTGAAGTTCTTTTGCTTGAGCCTTAGCCTCATTGACTTTGGACATATCATTAGTATAGTAGCCCTCAGTCATATTATTTTTAATGGCATTAATCCAAGGATTTACTACTTGTGCCATATTGGGAGCTAGCCCAGCGCCAGACAGCTCATCTATCCCAGATTCAGAAACAGACTTATCGGTATACGCAATTTTAGTTGCAATATTTTTTTCTCGCTCTCTAAACGGTGCAGAAGCAATTTCAGATAAGCTTCCTGTTTGTATTGGTGCGTATATACTTTGTGCCATTACTTTTTATTGAATTGCTTGATTAAGCCTTTTACGTAAGAATGAAGTTTCTCTTTATCTCCTTTAGCTACAAACTTTTCAATATTGCTCATCTGCTTAGGATTAAAAATGTACTCTCCTCCAGTCATTTCACCAATCTTAGCTCCATCTTTTACGATATCAATAGGATTGTTTTTATGCGAGAATTCACCGGGAGTCTTTTCAATTTTAGCGCCATTTTTAGCTACGGGTGGTAGCCCCATTGCCATAAGTGCTACATTTGCGGTCCCTCCAACAGCTTGTCCAATTCCTTGACCAATAGCGGCTGTAGATTGTGCGTATTTGTCCATTTGGAAACCGATGTCTCTTCCGGAACGAGCTTCTTTCATTTCAGTCTCTACCTGTCTAGCGCGGCCGAGCTCTGTAGTGGCAGCACGACGCTCTCTGGCTGCATCTAAAGCCAATTCCTGCATCGAACGAGCAGCGCCCGTAGTGACGGCCCCAACGCTTCCAATAAGCGCTCTACCGCCAAGTTGGCTAGCAGCACCAAGTGAAGCAGCTACGTTCCTACCTAAAGCCTCTTTCTGAAGCTCAATAAGTCTTTGGTCATATGCAGACTTCTGTGCCTCGTAAAACTGAGAAGGAGTAGCTAATGACGGAGCTGTTGCTCTGAGTCTATCTAGCTCTTTACTAGCTTCTTTCCGTCCTTTAATACCTGCGTAAATGTTGTAAGCTCCAACACCAATATCTCCAAAACCTCCAACGCCTTGAGAAATCATCGAAGCTTGTTGTGCCTTAGACAAATCACCGTACATAGAGCTAGAGCCTATTCCAGAGCTTTGATTAGATTGAAATGAGCCAGTTGATGGATTATAGGTTGGCTGAGTACCGCCTTGATATCTATAAACACCAGCTCCGGGATTTAAGCCACCTGTTTGATATTTTTTAATGCTTTTCATATATCACAAAATTACGCAAAGTGCAGTTTAGATTCATTATAGTTTACATTAACAGCATATACCTCAAATGCTTCAGTGGGTTGTGAGAAATCAACCTTAGCGTATCTTCCTCTCATTGGGTCGCCATCGATAGGCTGAGAAGACACAACAGCTAAAGTGTCGTTTGGATTAACGCCAGCGACAGTTCCGCTAAACTGAATCTGATTATAGTCCAGAATAGTTACAGCTGTAACGCCTAAGCTAGTATAGCTAGAAACATTTACAAGATTCAATACGTCTCCGATTTGGAAAGGTATGTTATTGATTGGGTTTGCAAACGCAACTATTGTATCGTCAACATTGAGTACTTGACCAAGAACGACGATAGAAGAATTTGCAGATGTAGAATCTTTAGGAATCTCCGCATAAACTAAGCCCTCTCTCTTGTGGTCGTAGCCTAAGCCAATAACGTTACCGCTAGCATCATATTGAGCTGTTGTTGTATCATTCAGTACTGATGCAGAGACAGACGTGCTTTGCTGCGATTCAGTAGAAACATCAAACGTGAATGGTGTTTTAGATTCAATAGAGATTGACTTAAACACTTTAACGGCTGATGGATTATCATTGCAGATGACAGAGAATGATGGCTGCATATTGATTCCGTAGATGTTACCACGAGTAGCTGAATCATTATGCTTATACGCTCTGTTCTGATAGAATGTCATAAGATAATTTCCTACAGGGATACCAGCTTCTG
>Ga0114918_10005032_pt1 | contig 11385 bp, 7 predicted proteins | sample LantaG_FD_87015 | JGI IMG/M metagenome (GOLD analysis project Ga0114918, IMG submission 87015) | Deep subsurface microbial communities from Baltic Sea to uncover new lineages of life (NeLLi) - Landsort_02402 metaG | ecosystem: Environmental > Aquatic > Marine > Oceanic > Sediment | place: Baltic... | reverse complement strand
GGTTGGAGAGGGGGGGGGTGGGGGGGGGGGGGGGGAGTGGTGGGGGGGTGGTGTGGGTTTTGTTTTGGGGGGGGGGGGGGGGGGGTTGTCACACACGACATTTCAAAAACGAGCAGGAGTCTGCCAACGCCTCTTTCTCTCTCTCTCTTTCTCCTCCCCGATTCGCTCCGATTCGCGTTTCGAGCAGTTCAAGACAGCGCTCGCTTCGTTCTGTGTTAACTATCGCACGCGAAAGGAAGCGAGAAGAGAAAGAAAAGAGCGAGAGCCTTTGAGTCGCCGACGGCTAGTCGAGCAAAAAAAGGAAACCATGGAATGCGACCTCTTCTCGTCCCTGCTCGCCGGCACGGGCGCGCGATGCTTCGACCCGCGGACCAACGCGAGCGGGATGGCCCTCTTTGACGACAGGAGGAAAAAGAAGATAGAACAGACGAACGTGGAAGAGGAAGAGAAAGGTGAGCTTGATTTTTGCCATTGAACGACGACGAGCGGCGAGCGGCGAACAAGAGCAAGAGACGCTGACCTCTTTTCCCTCCCAACCCTCTGTTCTCTTCACCCCTCGCCAAAACCCCTCGCGGCAGACGACGACGACGGGCCAGCGACCACCACCACCAACGACAGGACCGAGGCCGCGGCCCTGGCGCGCAAGAAGCACGGCATCCGCGTGAAAGGAGGAGGAGGCGCCAGCGGCGGCAGCGGCAGCGGCAGCGGCCACGGCGGCGGCAGCAGCGACATCCCACCGCCGATCGACTGCTTCGCGGTGGCGCTCCGCCGCGCGCCCGAGGCCGGCGGCGTCCGCGCAGCCCTGGAGCGAAACCTGCGCTCGCAGGGCTGGCTCGAGCCGACGCCCATCCAGCGGCAGACCATCCCCCTGCTCTCGGGAGGCAGGGAGGTGCTGGCGATTGCGCCGACGGGGTCGGGGAAGACGCTCGCCTTCCTGCTGCCGGTTGTCGTCGGCTGTGCCAGGGCCCGCGACGCAGAGCGGCGCAGGAGGCGAAAGGAGGGAGAGAGGGAGGGCGCGGCGTCCCGTCACCCGCCTCCCCCGCCCTCCCGGTCGCCTCGCGCCCTGGTCCTGTCGCCGACGCGCGAGCTCGCGGCGCAGACGGCTCGCGTGCTCTCGAAGCTCGCCGAGGGGACGGGCGTCCGCGGGAGGGTGCTGACGCGCGGGGCCGCGGCGGCCGGGGACGCCTTCGAGGGGGTCGACGTTTTGTTGGCGACGCCGCTGCGGCTCGCGAGGGCGCTGGCGAAGAAGAAGAAGGTGGGCAAGAAGGAAACAAAGAAGAAGGGAGGCGGCAGCAGCAGCGACGACGACGGCGACGACGACGACGACGGCGACGACGGCGACGGCGACGACGGCGACGACGACGGCGACGACGACGACGACGACGACGACGACGGCGGGGCCTTCCCGGCTTCTGCTCCCCCTTCCTCCTCCCCGCTTTCGCTCTCCTCCGTCCGCTGGATAGTGCTCGACGAGGCGGACAGGCTCCTGTCCGACGGGATGCTCCCGCAGGTCGACGCAGCCCTGGCCGCCTGCGGCGTCGGGGAGAGCAGCAGCGAGCAAGGAAAGAAAGCGAAGAAGACTCTCGTTGGCGCCCTCTTCTCCGCGACGCTGCCCGAGGCCACCGAGGCCCTCGCGCGCTCCTTCTTGGTGGATCCCGCCCGCGTCACGGTCGGAGAGCGAGGGGCGTCTGCCTCGCACGTGGAGCAGAAGCTCGTCTTTGTCGGCGGCGGCGGCGGCGGCGAAAAGGAGGAAAAGGGCAAGAAGAGGGCCAAGAAGGCCAAGGCGACGGCCGACGACGTCGGGCGGCGCGCGGCGCTGCGGCAGCTGCTGTCCTCCGGCGCGGCCCCTCCCCCGACGCTCGTCTTCGTCTCGAGCGCCGAGCGCGCCGCGGAGCTCGCCGAGTCCCTGGCTGCCGAGGGCGTCCGCGCCGCGGCCGCAACGGGGGCCGGAGCGGCGGGAGGAGGAGGGGCGGGGGGGGCTCCATCGCAGCCGGCGACGGCCGCCCGCGCCGCGGCCGTCGCCTCGCTCCGCCGCGGCGACACCTGGGTCCTGGTGGCCACCGACGTGCTCGCCCGGGGGCTCGACTTCGTCGGGGTGCGCTCGGTGGTGTCTTTCGACTTCCCGGCGACGGCGGCGGACTACGTGCACCGCGTCGGGCGCGTGGGGAGGGGCGGGGGGCCCGGGTCGCGGGGCTGCGTGGCTGTGACGCTGTTTGGCGAGCGCGACGCGGCGCGGCTGAGGCCGGTGGCGGGCGCGATGCGCGCCGGCGGGTGCGAGGTGCCCGAGTGGATGCTGGGTCTGGCGGGTCCGGGAAAGAGGGAGAGGTCGGAGGCGAAGAGGATGAGCGCGGGGGGGGGCGGGGGCGGAGGAGGAGGACGAGGAGGAGGAGCGTGGAAAAGGGCGAGGTCGAAGAAATGAAAGGAAATGAAAAAAGCTTGCAAACGACGACAAACGGAGCCACATCGATCGCTCCGTCTCTCTTAAAATCCTCGGGACAGCGTCATGGACGACGGCGACGAAGACGCCGTCGTCGTCGGTTACCGCGACGAGTACGAGGATGACCCTTACTTTCTCGCCGGCAATGAGCAGGTGATCGAGGAGACCCTCACGGCGGAGGACGAGGAGGTCCGGAGGCAGATAGAGAGCGAGACCACGGCGGAAGAGGGAGCGATGCCTCGGCCGTCGACGTCGGTCATTCCACAGACAGAAGAGGAAGAGCAAGAGGAAGAGGAAGAGGAAGAGGAAGAGCGCGACGGAGCTCTTTCCGTTCCCCCTGCCTCCGCCGCTCCCTCTCGACCGCCTCCTCGGCCTCCTCAGCCTCCGCAGCCTCGAGCCGCGACGGCGGCGGCCTTTGTCGCCTCCCTTCTCGGAGGAGGAGGAGGAGGGGCTGAGACGACGACGGCGGCGGCGGCGGCTCCCCCGCCTCCGCCCCGACCTCCGTCCCGCCCCGCTGCTGCTGCCGCCTCTCGCCACGTCAAGCGCGTCCCGCTCCCTTCCGCCGCAGTGGCGGCGCAGGAGGCGGCGCGGCGCGGCGGCTGCTCGGCAGCGGAGGCGACGCCGGCGGCGGAGGCCGTCCGACGCCTGATCCTCGGAGGAGAGGCGGGGGGAGCGATCGCGGCGCCGGAGGAGGAGGCGCGGGGAGCGTCGCTGCGCCCCCCCTCGCCGTCATCCCCCTCGGACCTCATCGCGAGCGACGAGGAGGGGGGGGCAGTGCGCGAGACAGCGGGGCAGAGAAGAGAGCAAGAAGAGGCGGCGGCGGCGGAAGCTGCTCCAAGAACGAAGACGACAACGTCAGTGCCGGCCGTCGCCGCCGCCGCCGGAGCACCGACCGCGACCGCCGCCTTCCTCGCGGCGCAGCCCCCTCCCTCTCCCACGCGCGCCCTGCGCAGGGCCTCTCGCGGAGGAGGCGACGGAGGCGGCGGCGGCGCCGCGGCCGCGGCGGCGACACCTTCCGGCCTCTACTCCTCCTTCGGGCCCGGGGCCCCGGCCGCCGCGGCCGCCGCCGACGCCGCCGCGGCCGGTGGGCGCCTCAACTCGCTGTTCCTGTCCCCGGCGCTCTCGGCCGAGGCGGGCCGCTGCAGGGACCTGGGAGATGGGTCTCCTCTGCACCTCGTCGTCGACGCCGTGACGCTCGACGGCAGGGTCTGCGTCTGCTCCTGCACTGTCTCTGTCTCTTCGGCGGCCTCTCCGACCGGCGAAGGAAACGGCGGCGGCAACGGCAACGGCGGCGGCGGCAACGAGCAGCCTTCATTCGAGGCGGGATCCCCGCTCGTGCTCGCCGCGCGCTTCCCTGACGGCCCTCCTGCCCCGGGAGAGCTCTTGAAGATCCCCTGGCCCGCGAAGACCTGGGAGGTGGGCGGGAGGCGCGTCGTCGCGGCACAGCCGGTGGCGCTCTGAAAACCAAGATGAGGAAAAAAAAACGGGGAAAAAACTAAAACAGAACTATCTCTCGCTCTCTCGCTGCTTTGCTTTGCTGTGGTTCGCACTTGCCTCCCCCCTCCTCTTGCCCCTTTCCCCTCTTCCCCTTGTAACATCGCACCTGTACTCTTTAGTCTTTTTTCCAATTCGCAGTGATGTTCCTAATTTACACCCCTCTCCCCTTCCCTCCACTCAGTCGCTCCAAGCGTCCTCGTCCTCGTCGCCGCCGCCGCGCCGCCGCCGCACTCGCCGCTCGGTCTCCTCTCCCCCCTCCTGCTCCTCCTCGCCGTCCGCCGCGGCTCCCGCCGCCGCCGCGGCCGCAGCGCTCGACCAAACCAGCACGCACTTGTCGTCCCCTCCCGTGTACAGCTCGCGGCGCTGCTCGCTCCACGCGCAGGCGTGCACGGCGTCGACGTGGCCCCGCAGCAGCACGCCGCCGCGCCGCCCCAGCGCCGGTGGCGGCGCGGCGAGGTTGCCGCGGTGCCGCGCCCCGCCGCCGCCTCCCCCGCCGTCGCCGCCCCCCCCTCCCCCGACGCCAAAGTACCCGCTCCGCTCGCCCCCCGGGAGCGGCAGCACCTGCACCGCCGAGCCGCTCGGGTGGAACAGCGCCGCGGGGCTCGCCGCCGCCGCCAGCTGCCTCGGCCTTCGCGCGCGGTTGAACGTGTCGGGCAGCGCGTGCGGCTCGCGCTGGAATCCCTCGCCAGCGCGGGCCGACCAGAGCCGCACGGCGCTGTCGGCGCCGGCGGTGACCCAGCCGAGGCCGTCCGGGGTCGGCAGCAGGCCCGTGACCGCGGCGTCGTGGGCGCGGCGGTACGCCGCCGAGGTCCGAGGGGGCGGCGGAGGAGGAATGGGGAGTTCTGCCGTCGTCGTCGTCCCGCGTTCTTCCGCCTCGGCCGCCTCGCGCCGCTGCCGCCGCCGCTGCCGCTCCTCCCGCCGCGCGTCCCTCGTGTCGTCGAGGTCGAGCGTCGCGACGCACGCGTCCGCCCTGCGCACGTCCCACGCGCGCGCGGTGCCGTCGGCGGAGCCGCTCAGCAGCTGGTTGGCGTCGGTCAGCGACCAGGCCGCGCACCAGACCGCGGCGGCGGACATGGAAGACGAGGGGGAGCGCGTGGACGCGGGGCCCGCCCCGAGCGCGTGCGTGAGCGCGCCGGCGCGCGCGTCGGCGAGCCGCAGCGCCGAGGCGCCGCCCGCGCCCGCGCCCGGCGCCGCCGAGATCGCCCCGGCGCCCCCGCCCGCGGCGGCCCCGACGGCGATGAGCGCGTGAGACGCGCTGGCCGGGGACATCGCGACCACCATGACCCTTGGGAGGCCACTCGGATCGGCGCTGACGGAGGCCGAGCTCGAAGTCGAGGCGACGCCGCCCGAGAGCGAGAACGCCGCGACGGCGGCCTCGGCGTTCGCGTCCCAGACCTTGACTTCTCCGTCGGCCCCGCCGCTGACGAAGGCGCCCGAGTCGACGGGGTACCAGGTCACGCAGGTCGCGGCGAAGCGGTGGGCGACAGCAGTTGGTAAAGAGGAGGAGGAGGAGCTGCTGCTGGCTGCTGCTGGCGCCCTTCCGCCGATGACGAAGAGCGGCGGGACGGCGACGACGGGTGCCGCCGGCGTTGCTGCTTCCCCGCTTCCTCCTCCTCCGCCGACGTCGAACGCCGACACGCTCCCGTCGCCACTCGCGGCGAGCAGGTAGCGCTGCTCGGTCGGGTCGAGCTCGAGCCAGTTGCAGGCGCCTCGCGGCGGGAATTGGACGTCGGTCGCCGACGCGAGGGCGAGGCGCCAGAGGCTGAGTTTGAAAGGAAGAAAGGTCGAGAGAGAGGGGAGAGAAATGGTGAGCAAATTTCGACGAGCTCTTCTTATCTTTCTCTCTCTCTCTCTGATCCAGAAGATATCAAATACCCATCCTAACCTGTCCCTCAGGCACGCCTCTCGGAAGCCCGTGCCTCCCAGCTGGCGCCCGCGGAGCCCGTGCGCGAGCGTGCGAGGGAGGACGAGAGAGGAGTCCATTTTTTATTGATTTACTAGAAATCGAAACGAAACGAATTCGAATCGGGCGTCTCTCTTTCTCTCTGGCCCTTCCTGTCCGCTCTCCAGCTCGACGAGGCTGCAGAGAGTCTCGCCAACTATGAGGTTAAAGCGTCATGGATCTTTCAAAAGAGTCAGATTGCAAAGCAGCTTTTCACTTGACACGAGTTTTTTTTCTTGGAAAGGAAAAGTGGGGGGAAAACGACCGGGAAAAAAAAATGGGAAAAAATCAGCAGCGCCCGCAGCGGCGGCAGCGGACGAAGCCCTTGTCCTCCTCTGCTTTGCGCCCCGCCGCCTGGTCCAAGCCGCCACTGACGGCCACAGCCATGGCAAGGGCGGCCATGCCGGCGGCGACGCGGAGGAAGCGCGGGGGCTGATGGCCCTTTTTCTCTTCCTCTCGCGGCGGCGCTCCTCCTCCTCCTTCCCCTCCTCCTCCTCCTTCCGACTTCGTTTCCTCCGCCTCTTCCTGCTGCTGCTGCTGCTGCTGCTCCAGAAGAGACCTCACCTGAGCCTCCAGCTCTCTCTGGCGCTTCTGCGCCTCCTTCTCGACGCGAGACATCTCCTTCGCGGCCTCCTTGCGCGCCGCCGCGAGCTCGGCGGCGGCGCGGGCCGCCACCTGGCCGTGGCACGCCTCGGCGTCGACGCGGAGGGCCCGCGCCCTCGCCACGGCGGCGTTGCGCTCCCTCTCGAGCGCCTCGATCTGGGCTTTAACAGAAGCCCTCGCGTCTTCGAGGGCCTGCGCCTGCTGGCGGCGGGCCGTCGCCGCCTCGGCGCGGGCCACGACGACGGCGGACGCGGCCTCGCGCAGCGCCGCGGCGGCGCGCCCGGCCGTCGCCTCGGCTTCCCCCCTGTCGCGCGCCGCCCTCGCGGCGGCTCCGCGGGCCTCCTCCGCGGCCCTGAGCGCCTTGGAGCGGTCGCGGCGGGTCGACGAGAGCTCGGCGCTCGCGGCCCGGAGCCGCTTGGTCGTCGAGGAGAGCGCGGCGGAGAGCTGCCTGAGGCGCTCGGATGCGGCGGCGGAGGAGGAGGAGGAGGCGGCGCCGCCGCTCTCTCTGTTTTTCGCCTTTGCGGGAGCAGCGGAGGAAGAAAAGGCGGTCACGCGGTCGAGGGCCTTGTGCGCCTCGCGGAGCTTGAGCGCCTGCGTCTCCACGAGCGATCGGAGCAGAGCGCGCTCCTCGGCTATGGCCGTCGCCGACGCGGCGAGGCGGAGGAGCAGCGACGAGGAGGAGGAAGGGGAGGCCGGCGGTTGAGCGCTGTTCTCCGCCGCGAGGCGCTGGATCTCGCGCACGTCGTCGTCGCCGTCGTCGCCCTCGTTGTCGGGAGGAGAAGGAGGAAACGAGGAAGAAGTGCTGCTGCTGGACGGCGGCGGCGGCGACGCCGAGAGCGCCGAGGCGGCCGCGGCCTCTGCGGCGCCCGTCGCCGCGACCGCCGCTTCGACGACGGCCTGCTCGCAGCGGCGTCCACGGCGAGGGAACAGCAGGGAGGAGAGAGCGCGCTTCTTCTTCTGCTGCTGCTGCTGCTGCCGCTGCTGCTCCCCCTCGATCACTGAGACCGTGGACCTTTCGAGCGAGGGCGACCTTGAGGAGGCGGAGGAGGGGCAGGCGGCGTCGACGGCGGCGGCAGCAGCGTTGTGCGAGGCGGGAGGGACGTTTTCCATTTTTACAGGCACAGGCGAGAAAAAAATGGAAAAAAAGTGGGAAAAATCAAACACCGCGAAGGCGACGGGGCATCAAACGAGAAAGGTTCCTTTCTCTGACGGAGGGCTCTCTCCCGTTGCCGCTCTCTCCATCTCTCTCTCTTCCTCCTTCTCGATCCAGAGATGTGGCGCTTCGAGACCGCCTCGGCCACCCCCGGCCCCGTCGAGACGCTCAACGACTTCGTCGGGAGGCAGACGTGGCGGTTTGACGAATCGGCGGCATCGTCGACCGACGACGCCGCCGATCGACGAGCGCAGGTCGAAGCGGCCCGCACGCGCTTCGCCGCGTCCGCGGCCACGCAGAAGCACTCGTCCGACGAGCTCCTCAGGCAGCAATGCATGTACGCGGCAGAGAAAGAGCAGGGCGAGCCGCCCTTGCTCTCGACCCCCGAGGCTGCCGCCATCGCTGCGAGCCGCCGAGACCCGACCGATCACGGCGACGTCCGCGCCTCGCTCGCCGCGGGCGCGTCCTACTTCGCGCGCCTGCAGCAGTCCGACGGCCACTGGGCCGGGGACTACGGCGGGCCCATGTTCCTGCTGCCCGGGATGCTGATCGCCTGCCACGTCACGGGCGTGCTGGAGGAGGTCTTCCCCACGAAGCACCACACGGAAGAAGCACTCAGGTACCTGACGCTGCACCAGAACCCCGACGACGGCGGCTTCGGCCTGCACATCGAGGGCCACTCGACGATGTTCTGCACCGTGCTCAACTACGTCAGCATGCGGATCCTCGGGCTGAAGCCGGAGGACGAGCGGTGCGCGCGCGCGAGGCGCTGGATCCGCGCCCGCGGCGGCGCGACGCGCGTCGCCAGCTGGGGCAAGTTCTGGCTCGCCGTGCTGGGCTGCTACTCCTGGGCGGGCGTCAACCCTATGCCGCCCGAGGCGTGGCTCCTGCCGCACGCCAAGTGGACGGGCATCGGCTGGATCCACCCCGGCCGCTACTGGTGCCACTGCCGCATGGTCTACCTGCCGATGAGCTACCTGTTCGGCGCCCGGGTGGGCGGCTGCGGCGACGCCTCGGGCTTCTCGCCGCTGGTCGCCGAGCTGCGCGGGGAGCTGTTCACCGAAGCGGGAGGGTTCGCGTCCGTGGACTGGGACGCCGCGAGGAACAAGTGCGCCGAGGAGGACGTGTACTATCCGCATCCAAAGGTGAGAGCGGAGGGAGAAGAGAAGAAGAGGGAGTTTTTTTCTTTTCTTCGGGTTCTTTTCCCTTTTTCAAAAAAAACCCACCTCTCCTCTCCTCCTCGTTTCGCCCCTCCCATCGTCACATCAACAGGTCCAGGACCTCCTCTGGTGGTGCATGAGCCGCATCGAGCCCCTCGCCGTCGGCACCAAGCTCCGAAAGATGGCCCTGAACAAGGTTGCGGAGCACGTTTCTTACGAGGACGAACAGACGCGCCACATATGCATAGGGCCGGTGAACAAAGTCGTCAACATGCTGGTGCGGTTCTTCCACGACGGTCCGGGCTCCGAGGGGTTCAGGAGACATATCCCTCGGTTGCAGGATTACCTTTGGGTGGCTGAGGGTGAGTTTTTTCTTTTTGGGGGGGTGGGGGGGGGCTTTTTGAGAGAAGAGACAGAGAGAAGAGCGAAAAACTCACCCTCCGACCAAATTTTCAACCGAAAAAAAAAAAAAGACGGCCTCAAGATGCAGGGCTACAACGGCTCCCAGCTCTGGGACACCGCCTTCGCCATCCAGGCCCTCTCTGCCTGCGGCTCCGACCTGGCCTCCTCCCAGCAGCTCCCGGGCTTCGGCAGGACGATCAGGAGGGCGATGGCCTACGTCGACGCGAGCCAGGTCCGGGAGAACAACCGCGGCCCCCTGGAGAAATGGTACCGCCACATCAGCAAGGGGGCGTGGCCGTTCTCGACGCGCGACCACGGCTGGCCGATCTCGGACTGCTCGGCCGAGGGGCTGAAGGCGGCGCTGGCCGCCCGCAAGCTGGGCGCGGCCTGCGGCGGCGAGCTCGTCTCGGAGGAGCGGCTCTCCGACTGCGTCAACGTTATCCTGAGCTACCAAAACCCAGAGGGAGGGTGGGCGACCTACGAGAACCGCCGCTCGACGCCCCTGCTCGAGCTCATCAACCCGTCCGAGACCTTTGGCGACATCGTCATCGACTACTCGTACGTCGAGTGCTCCTCGGCGTGCGTGACCGCGCTCTGCTCCTTCCTTGAGGCGTTCCCCGCGCACCCGCGCTCGGCCGAGATCGGGCGCGCCCTCGCGCGCGGGAGGAAGTACGTCCTGGGCGAGCAGAGGGCGGACGGGTCCTGGTACGGCTCGTGGGGCGTCTGCTTCACCTACGGGGCCTGGTTCGGCTGCGAGGCCCTCGCGTCCTTGGGCGAGACGGCCTCCACGAGCCCGGCGCTCCGCAGGGCCTGCGAGTTCCTGGTCTCCAAGCAGAACGCCGACGGCGGCTGGGGCGAGAGCTACCTGAGCTCGATGGACAAGGTCTACTCCAACGCAGAGTCGCAGGTCGTCAACACGGCGTGGGCGCTGCTGGCGCTGCTGCGGGCCGGGTGGGCCGAGCACGACGACGGCGACGGCGGCGGGAAGGGAGGGAGCGCGAGCGGCGGCGGCGGCGGCGAGCCGAGCGGGCTCGCGGCCGTCCGGCGCGGCGCGGCGGCGCTGCTCCGCGCGCAGCTGCCCGACGGCGACTGGCCCCAAGAGCGCATCTCCGGCGTGTTCAACCGGTCGTGCATGATCTCTTACACGAATTACCGCAACGTCTTTCCGGTTTGGGCGCTGGGGGAGTACCGCAGGCGGGTGCTGCTGAAGGAGACGTGAGAGAAAGAAAAAAGAGGAGAGAATTGTTTTTTTGTGTGTGTGTGTGCAAATTTTACAACGTCGTTTGAGAAAGAAAAAAAAAGGGAAAGCAAGAGAAGTTTTTTACCCCCACCTCAATCAAAGGTCGCCCAGCCTTGGTCCTCGGCCGGGGGAGCAGCGGGAGCGGGAGCGCCACTGCTCGCAGCAGGAGCAGGAGGCGGGGCGAGCGCCGTTCCTGGAGGCGGGGGCAGGCTGAAACCTCCGGCCGCCGCCGCCGTCTGCTGCCGCGCCAGGAAGCCGCCGCCGCCCGCAGCTGCTGCGTCCCCCGCGGTCGCCGCTGTCCCCCCACCGCTCTTCACCACCGCCACTTTGATGGTCTCGCCCTCCTTCAGGGACAGGTCCCTCCCCGCCGCGCCGTAGAGCGCCGAGACGGCGGAGCGAACCGAGTCGGCTTCGTCGGGCTGCTGCTGCCTCGAGGAGGTCGAGGCCGAAGAAGAAGAGGGAGCAGCAGCGGCGGCGGCGGCCTTCGCCTCCTCGATCTCCCGGCCCCGCCGCACGTGCTTGTCATGGTCGCCCAGCGCCACGTTGAAGTCGAAGGCGTCTGGTCTCTCGGCAAACCCCAGCCCGACGAACGCGTGCCTCCCCGTCGCGGCGTCGGCGAGGCAAAGCACAAAGTTGCGCGACGAGTCCGAGACGGGCTCGACGACTTGGGCGCGGGTTCCGGGGGGGATGGGGGCGACGGCGAAGAGGTCGCCGCTGCGTTTTGGTTTGCGCGTTTTGGTTTCGGTGGGGTTCAGGACGCAAGAAGGGAGGGAGGAAGGGAGCGAGGTCGTGAGTTGGTGGTTTGAGGACGGAGGGAGGAAGGGAGGAAGGGAGGTCGTGGGAGGGACCGAAGAAAAGGCGCCCCTCGCCTTCCCCCATCGGTCGACCCTCGTGTTCATCCAACGCTCTCCGTCTCCTCGTTGCTCTCTTTCTTTTACTCTTTTCCCTTGC
>Ga0114918_10005031_pt1 | contig 11387 bp, 21 predicted proteins | sample LantaG_FD_87015 | JGI IMG/M metagenome (GOLD analysis project Ga0114918, IMG submission 87015) | Deep subsurface microbial communities from Baltic Sea to uncover new lineages of life (NeLLi) - Landsort_02402 metaG | ecosystem: Environmental > Aquatic > Marine > Oceanic > Sediment | place... | reverse complement strand
TTCTTGAGCATTCTCAATCCATTCTAATACTGTGAAATCATTTCTATCTAAAGTATTGTTGTATTTTTTATAACCCATTTCAGCTCTAGTATGAAATTTATTCATAACAGACTGGACAATAGAGTCAGGAGTAAAAGTTGCTTCTTCATATTGTCGTTTAGATTTCTCTAAAGCTTCAATTAATGAATCACTATGTGTGACTCCATAAATATCACTATTTTTTGTCATAACTTATCTTGGAAAATACTTATTAATAATATCTAATTGATCTTGATATTTAGCTACTTGTTCTAATTCCATTTCAATAGCTTCAATAATGTCTGGATGTTCTCCTACCCCAACTGGGTTAGAAAGATAGACTTCAATGTTAGCTAAATGTTTGTCAACATGACCTTGAGCATGTGATTTTACAGCGTCAATAATTTTTCCTCTCATTTTATTTCTTTTAATAACTTTTTAATTTCTTTTTCATTAACTCCTGATTTTTCAAGAACATGTTCTATTCCTTCTCGTTTTAGAAGATAAATATAATCTTCAGCTTCTCCAAGTGAAACAACATAGTAATCAGCTATGTATTTTAATAAATCAATATTAGGTCTCTTCTTAGATGACTTAACATACTTTAGGAACACATTCTTTTTAGGCAACATAGTACAGTAATATTTATAAGTTTTCTCTTTTTCAGGATAAGGGATTCTTTGGCCGTAATTTGCAACCTCAGTGTATCCCTCATACATACTTACAAATCTATGAACCATGTAGGAATTAAATGATTCTCGCTGACCTTCTGTAAAAGATGACCAAGGTTTTTTATCTGTTGTGATTTGTTTTAACCAATCAAAGATTGTCATTTGAATATTCTTCCCTTAATTCTTTAGGTAAAGTTTCAGTCAAAATTTCTCCTGTTTCAGCATCATAAAATACTGGGATAGGTACTAAAGCATCTTCTTCAGCTCCTACTATAAATTTAGATACTTTACGAATAATAATTCCTTGACTCCAAACTTTTTTACCAGTTAAAGTCTCTACTGATGTTGTCTTAGACAAATCAATGTTGATGTTCATTTGTTGTTGATTTTTCATTTTGTTTTTGTTGTTTATAATCTAAAATAAATCCTATTAATACTATAATGTTCATACCCATACTCATAATAATTTCATGTATATCTTGATAAATTGTTGTCATTAAATGAACATGACCTACCATCCAGAAAGGTATTGCTAAGTTTTGACTAATCCAAATTAATAGGAACTTTAGGAATTGTCTCATAATACTCTTTTTTCAATAACAGCTAATATTCGAGAAATTAAAGCCATTACATTTATCTCTTTATCAATTCTAAAATTAGAATGATATTGATACTCTTCAATATAAATAATTACTTCACCAGCATTAGTAGAAGCATATTTATCTATATTATCAAATAGAAATCTAAATAAGTCCTCATAATCATTAACTCCAGAGTCAGCTATAATTTGTCTAATGTTATTAAACGACTTAGAACTTGGTTTACATAATTCCATGAGGACTTTATTTTTGTAGTTACTAGACACTAATATGTCTTTATCAATGGATATTTCACCATTATTAACACTCATTTGTAATGTATTTAACATTTTACGAATGTCAGGATAAAATTGATTAACTACTAATTTTAAATCATCTAAACCAATTTCAACTTCTTCTTGTTTAAGAATATCATTAATATGAGAAGCTACTTCTGATTTGGATGGAGGAACAATTTTTAAAACTTGACAACGAGACTGAAGCGGATCAATAATACGCTCAATATAATTACAAGTTAAAATAAATCGAGTTGTTCTTGAAAATGTCTCAATAATGTTTCTTAACGACGCCTGAGCCTGTATAGTAAGGAAATCAGCCTCATCCAAGATGACAACTTTGAGTGGCTTAAAAGATGCCACAGACGAGAAACCCTGGACCTTATCCCTAATAGTATCAATACCACGTTCATCGGAAGCATTAATATAGAGATAATCGCAATTAAGATTATTAACAATAAGTTTAGCAAGAGTAGTTTTACCAGTACCGGCTGTGCCGTAAAAAATAAAATTTTGAATATCATTTTGTTCTAGGTACTTAGAAATAGTACCCTTAATTTGTTCGTTTCCTACATATGTAGAGAGATCTTGAGAACGATACTTTTCAACCCATAGGGTATGTTGTTTAGAGTTGGTAGTCACCATATATTGAATATTTTTTAGGTTCAGGTTCTTTAATTTCTATTTCATCTGTAAAGATAGCATAAAGTTTTCCTTGAGCCAAATCTAAACGAAAAGCAATAGGTTTATTATTTGCCACTTGATAATATGCTTCTAAAGCATCAGTTAAGGCGGGTTGAATTGCTTCAACCCCCTTTACTTTCCATCTATCACCTGGTGGCATTCGGTCTGCAATTTCTATTAGGTTTTCTATAACTTCTTTTTTCATAACTTAATTTGTGTTTTAAAGTAAGGCAGTATCACATCATAAGAATAATTTACAATACCTTTATCTGTTATTTTAAGACTAAAGTAGATATCATGTTTAGGGTGAGTTGAATGTGGTACAAAATGTACTCCCATTATTTCAAAAATTTCTTCCCCTATTGTTAATTTTTTTCCTATGAGTGATACTGCGTCTTGCATACTTTATTACATCATTCCCATCATGTCTCCAAACCCAGCATCATCTTTTTTATCCTCAGGTTTGTCAACAACAACTGCTTCTGTCAATAAGATAGTACCAGCAACTGAAGCTGCGTTCTCAAGAGCTGTACGAGTTACTTTAGCAGGATCAATTACTCCAATTTCTCTCATATCGCAGAAATCTTCATCATTCAAATTAAATCCATACCAATAATCACCTCCTGTTGATCCTGATAAGGCATTATAAATATCTTCTTGTTCATAACCAGCATTGGCTAAAATTTTCTTAAATGGTTCAGCACAGGCGTTATAAACAATTCGACCACCAATAGTATTAAAATCACTAATACCATTTCGAGAGTGTAGCAAAGCCATTCCACCACCAGGTACAATACCTTCTTCAAGAGCGGCTTTAGTAGCTTGTAAAGCATCATCTACTCGGTCTTTCTTTTCTTTCATTTCAGCTTCTGTAAATCCACCTACATGAACAACAGCAACACCACCAATAAACTTAGCTAAACGTTCTTGTAATTTTTCTTTTTCATATGGAGAAACAGATTTATCAATTTGTGTTTGAAGTTCTTCAATACGTTCAGCGATTTTATCAGCATCACCTTTACCATCTACAATAGTAGTTTCATCTTTACCTACAGTAACTACTCGAGCTTGACCAAACCAATCCCAACTGAATTTATCTAATTTCATACCTTTTTCAGTACTGAATACTTGGCCACCTGTCATAGTAGCGATGTCTTCAAGAATCAATTTACGACGGTCTCCAAAGTCAGGAGCTTTAACAGCTACAACTTTCAAAATGCCTCTTGCTTTGTTTACAATTAAAGTAGCTAATGCTTCACCATCAATATCTTCAGCAATCAATACCAAAGGTTTATTTTGATTAGATACAGCTTCTAAAATAGGCAACAACTCTTTTACTTGAGTAAAACGCTTATCAGCAATTAAAATCAAAGCATCATTCAAAGTAGTACTCATTGAGTTATTATCAGTTACAAAATAAGGTGATTTGTAACCTCTGTCAAACTGCATACCTTCTACTGTTTCAAGATATGTCTCACCATTTTTAGACTCTTCAATAAATACAACTCCTTCACGACCTACTTTTTGCATTGCTGTAGCAATCAATTCTCCTACTTCAGAATCATTATTAGCTGAAATTGTCGCAATTTGTTTAAGTTGTTCCTCATCTGAAATATCTTCTTTAATTTCATGACGTAGATGTTCAACTACTTCTTTTACTGCTTTATCAATACTACGTTTAATTTCAACAGCATTTTCTCCATGGTTAAGATACTTAAGACCTTGTTTAGCCATTTCACGAGCCAACAAAGTTGAAGTTGTAGTACCATCACCAGCATTATCAGCAGTCTTAATAGCTGCTTGTTTAACTAATTGTACACCCAATTCTTCAATTGGATCTTCTAAGGTAATTGATTTAGCTACTGTTACACCATCTTTAGTTGATTGTGGAATACCTCCGTTTGCAATAACTACATTTCGTCCATTAGGACCAAGTGTTGATGTCACAGCATTAGCTAGTTTATCAATACCATTAATCATTTTTTCCCTTGCATCGGGACCAAATTCTATAATTTTACTCATATTACTTATTTATTTTTGCTAAAACTTGATTTTCAGGACCCAACCAATACTCTTCACCTTCATACTCCATTTTACTAAAACCCATAGTAGGTAATACTACTGTATCTCCTACTTTAAGTACAGTTTCAACTAAAGTACCATTAGCTGAATAGTAACCAGGTCCAACTGCTACTACTTCAGCTAATTTATTTTTTTCATTCCCTAGGTCAGGGACAATAATTCCACCATATGAGGTTTCTTCTTCCTCAACAGGTTTTACAATAACTGCATTATAAATTGCTTCTAACATATTTTAAAAATTTAATATTTTATTTAGTTTTTCAGTAACAGTATTATACTCATCCATATAGTCTCTTAAAGACTCATATGATTGACTATTTACTTTTTCATTAATAACTATTTTTAAAGCTGTACTTACTCTACTATAATGACCTATAGTTTTTACATACTCTGTAGTAGAGTCAGTGTAACGAGCATCAGGTGTAACTTTAACATTAACAGTAACATTGTTGTCATCAACTGAAAGGAAATAAGGTTCCATTTCAGGGTCAGTGATAGTACGTGTGTATTCTTTTTCTTTAGTCATAACTATAATTTAACATAATTTTTTTAATTGTCCAAACTTTCCTCAATTATTTGAGCTTCTTCTATTAATCTAACAAACCAATACATTCCATCTTTTCTAAACACATCTGTACATTGATGTTTAATTCTCATCTTTTCAGTATCAAATACTTTAGTTTCAGGTTCTTGATGGATTACCTGATAAAGAATATCATTATTAGTTTTAATTAAATGCATTTTCATAACTTAGTGAAACCTTAGGAGAACGGTTTTACTTAATTTTTAATGTTTTTGGTTTTGATTCTTCAGCAAATGGAATAGAAATTTTTAATAAACCATTATTCATCTCAGCCTCAGCTTTTGATAAATCAAACTTGTTTACAATTTTATAACCTAAATTAAAGGACCTACGAGCAATACCTTTTTTGATATAGTTGCAATCATTAACATCACAACATTTATCTTCTTCTTTTTTGTCGTAGGCGATTTTTAAGACATCACCTTCTAAACTTAGGTCAATGTCTTCTTTAGTTAGACCAGTACAAGCAACTTCAAAATGAAGTCCATTCTTGTTTTCATAAATGTCTACTGGGTGGGGAAATTTAGCCTCAATGGCTGGTTGGAAGTTTAATTCTGATTTAAAGAAATCCTTAAATAGGATGTCAAACGGTGTAATTGAATTTTCAAAAATTTTTAAATGTGTCATAATTTTAATCTCCTAAGATGATTTTAGTGTTCCCTAAGGTTTCACTTTGTTATAAATATACATAATTAGATTTCCTTTGCAACAATATAATACTCACTTTTAACTTTATCATTATCAAATGAAAGTTTCATAATTCCATCTAAATTGATTTCCATAGTTCCTGTTGGAACATCTTTATTACAATACATAATCTCTTTAATTAAGTTAGAATTATAATTGACTTTAAAATCAATAGGTAAATTATTAGTTGTAATGTCTGGTATGTAAAATGATACTTTATTTGAGTATTCAATATTACCTCCAAATTCCATTTCTAACTGTAAATCACCATCATCGTTAGTAAACGGCTTAAATACAACTGTATCAGTATCCGCGAGTGCTGATTTTGCTCGTACTATAGCGCTTATACTCTCGTTATCTAATAAAGCTTCAATATTATATTTACCATCACCAACATATTCTCCTGCTTTAGGAATAATCATAGTATCAGCTAAAGCATAATTTAGAGTAAATTGATTGTCTGCTATAATAAGTTTAGTAATTAGTTTATGTTGTTTTTGATACTCTAAAGTTAAGTAACCATTTGTAATAGCAAGTAACTTATTTAGTTGAGTAGTATTACTGATTCCAATATCTGAATCTTCTAAATTGAAGTCATCACAGGTCACAACTCCAATCATTGTTTTATCAGGAGCAGTAAACTTAATAGTCAACTTGTTATTTTTGATTTCCCATTTAACAGCTTCAATCATACCATTCAAATAATATTTTGAAATGATTGATACTAAATCTAATTTTTCTATCATATTAAAAACTAAAAAACTTATTTATATTTTGATTAAGTACTACAGCACCCCATCCTAGATCTGAATATAATGATTCTAATTTGTTTTTCAAAACTGAATCAAATAAGCCATCTCTATCTATATACTTTTCAATTAATTCCATAATTTCAGGGGGATCATTAAAACCATTAAATCCAATAACATCAACTCGGTAAGGATTAGCTTTTAAATAAGCAATATACATTTTATCACCAATTTGAAACGTTGGATATTTTTTATCTAATTTTTTAAATCTTAAAATGTCATTATATATAATAGCTGCTTTAGTATTAATAGGACATTTTAAACCTAACTTAGAAAATATTTCTCCGGAACGAGGAGGGGCAGCTAAATATTCACTCATTTTCTTTAAACCAGTAGGTTTAAGAATTTTCCTCCAATCAATAGTTCTTAATTCAGTTCTAAAATCTAATATTTGTTTATCAATATCAACTTTAGGTTTACCAAACATAATTTCATTAATAAGATGCTCTCCAAACTTCTTAAACAAAGGTGGAAAATTTGATTTCATCAAATCTAATCCTTTAACATCTAGCTCATCTGTTGGTACACCTTCTTTATTAACAATATGTTGGGCGTATCTCCTCTTACCTGCAAAATAACCTCTATCAAGTACAACTTCTTGTTTTAACTCAAAATAATGAGGTTCATCAGGATATTTAACATTAAACAATTCTTGAACTAGAATATGTAGGTTTTCATTTGCTACTTTTTGAACCTCAGTAGCTACTTGTAGTACTTCTTTTACAATTGTTTCTCTATCAGCACCTTCTAACTCTGGTTTACGCTGTAAAATTAAATCTTTTACTTGAATAAAAAGTGAGTCAGTATCTGAAGTAACAATATAGTCTTTATCTTCTGTGCCTAATTGTTCATTCATCCATTTATTAACAAATTTAATACTTTCTTGAGTCAAACGCTGACCTGTTAAAGTAATTGCTTTACTAATAAATTTATTACCATCAGTGTATCTCCAACTGTTAATAGCAAATACACCATAAACATCATTCAGCTTAATTTTATAAGCATGTTGTCGTTTATTATAAAATTCTCCCATAATTGGATCATTATCTTCCTTATATGCTTTTTTCATGAGTTTTTTATACTCTTGTCTTTTAGCAAACCAGTCAGTTAAAATTTCACAAACAACACTTGATTTATCTTTTCTGAATATTACTCCAGGTGCTGAAATAATTAAGTCATTTTCTTCGATAATAGAAACTAAATCAGCTACAGTAATTTCAGAGGTAGATATTGACCTGTCTTTTTTAATTTTTTCAATTTTAAGTACTTGGTCTTGATTTATTTCCTTGAGTTCTCTCAAAGACCATTGATTATCAAATTTTCCTCTATTAACAACACGTCCAACCAAAGTTTCAATACCCATGTTTAAAGAACGTATAATGGAGGGATACAATGAAGTAAAGTCCAAGTCAATAACCCATTCATACAAACCAGGTACAGGATCTTTTAAATAACCACCAGCATATTCTTCCTCTATTGTTCTTAGTAAAGGATTATAAGTAGTAGGTTTATTAGGTGAAACTATACCTTTTCGTTTCAAATAAGTTAAAATAGCACCTTCATTTAGCATAGTTGAAAAATAAATGTTTTCATATTCAACATGACATAAGTGACAGATGGTAACTGTTAACTCAATAAATTTAAGTTTATTCTCTAATTCAACAATAATCTCTACATCTCGTAAGTTGTACTCAATAAATTTCTGGATATCTTCTTTAAATAATTTATCAAGTGAACCTTCATACTCAATCTTTTCTAGTTTAGCATATTTTTTACCTATGTCACCTAAACGATAAGATGGTTCCTGTTTCATAATATACTTTTTAAATAAAAGCATATAGTCTAGGTGATTAATACCTCCTAAATTAACAGGTTGGTCAGGAAATTGAGGTGTAATTTTTACTTTACCAATAGGAGATAAAGTTTGAGCAACTGATTCTCCTAGTACTTTAGAAATTCTATGATAAAGATAAGGTATATCAAAGAAACCACTATTCCAACCTGTAATAATAGTTGGATCTAGTTCATACCATTTATCTAAAAAACCATGTAATAATTCTTTTTCACTACTAAATGGAATAACTTCTTTATCTTTTTTAGTTATGCTTTTAAGTGTTTGACTCTCATCTAAAAGTAAACAATAATACTTTTTAGAGTTAGTATCATATAAAGCAACAGCTGTAATTTTACCTTTTGGGTCACTAATATTTTCAGGTGTTAATGCTCCTGCTACTTCACACTCAATATCTAAATAAACTGTATTATGATATTTAGGGGTTTCATCTGATTCATAATAATGGTCTACTAAAAAACGAGTAATTTTATCTACATCCTTTTCAAAATATTTAGGATCTTTCCAATCATGCATCTTTCTAGTAGGTGAAACTCTAGTACCTTCTAATGTTTCATATTCACCATCTGGGTCTGGTTGATAAAAAGTAGGCCAATATTGAAGTGTTTTAAAGTTTTTACTTCTATCATCTCTTAGATAATATTGTCTTTCTTCTTTATCATAGTATAAAGCCTGATACATTAACGTTAACATAACAAAAAAGGCTTGGTTGCCCAAGCCTAATTTATTTATAGTTAAAAATAATTACATACCTAAACGGTAAAAAGTTACATTGTATCCAGTACGACTATCACCACGGAAAGTCAACTGAGCGGGAGTATTTTCATGACCCATCTCACGATCTAATTGCTGTTTCATGTTATCTGCCATAAAGAAACATCCTTTGTACTCAGGTGCACCTTTGAAAAATACAGATACTTCAGAGAATCCACGTGGAGGACGACATGGGTGAGTTGCAGGAGCGCTGGGAGTTCCAACTGCACCAGGGCCACTAGTTAAAGAACCAGCAGGTCCACCGATTGAAGGTCCACCATGGGCATCAGTTTTTACAACTTCTACATTTTTGATGGTAACTTTACGACCATTGAAACGTGAAGGGTTACCAGCGAAAACTTCACCAGGGATAGCCATTTGAGCTACAGCTGATCCTACAACTGCAACTGCTAATAATGCTAATGTTACTAATTTTTTCATAATTGTATTTGTTTTATATTATTAAATATAAGTACGAATACTAAAAGTAGCTACTTTATTAGAAATTTTTTTAAGAAAAGTTCTACTATTTTAGAAACCTATGTAGAACTCTTTTTTGCTTTGTTTCTTTCTCTTCTTTGACGATCCCCTTCCAGGATTGCCATATACCTATCTATAGCTTCTCCATCCAAGCAATGTTTGCATTTTAATGTTCTTCCGTCCTCGGTGAGTACATTTTTGTAAAACTCTCCTAAGTACTTCTCTAAATTACACTCTATGCAAACTTTCTTCATTTTGTTAAATAGGATGGTATCTCCCAGTAAATCTTTCTAATCTTTGCAGCTAGTTCAGAATCGTTGGGAGTTTCTTTAATTGCTTGAATAATCTTTTCCCAGTAAACTTCTTTTAAATTATCAGCCATGGTTAATGTACTTATTATATTTCTCTCATTACTTTATCTAACTTCTCTTGAAGTTTATCAAAAGTTGGTTCGATTACATCATCCCAAAAATATTCTTGATCTTCATCATCATCAATATCTTGTTCTTCTGAGATTATTTCCCCATAATACACTTCGAACACCCCAATTGGTTGGTATCCTTCATCCCAATATTTACCTGAGACTTTGATTTCATCATCAATTTCAGCCATTTGTCTGTAGATCTCTAAAATCATATCTGATGGTGGGTACCAAGCTGAGTCTAAGTAGATTTCACATCTATTATCACTTGAACGATAATACCCTTCATCGTAAATCTTAACCCATTTTGAACCAATTCTATCGATTAGTAGTTCTGCCTTAGCACCAAACTCATCTATGATGTGAGGATTTTCTTCTTGATTTGGGTAAGGTCCACTATGGCACTTTTCAAATCGTTCTACAAAATTGTCAATTGCTTCTTTAGATCCTTCTATATAGATCTCTGTTCTGTTACTATTCGCCATCTTCGTCTTCTATTAATTCAGGCCATTCAGAATCCTCAAGACATTTATCACGAGCTAATTCAAAATCGACTTCGTCTAAAACTTCCTCTTGTAGGTCCTCATCACCTGATTTCCATTTTTCTACTTGTTCAGGAGTTAACTCCTCGGTTTCTTCCCATCTGTAGTCAGTATAGGTAACCATTTTTCTTAATTTAGCCATTTGTTTGAAAATATAATTCTAAAAAACCTTTTGGGTATAATATAACATTCCCCGTATATTTAGTATTTGAAACATAACGGGTATCCATTTTAACTCCAATATCAGTAGCTACTTTTGCTACTTGTTCTCCTAATTCCATTCCTGCGGCACGACCTAAATAATCGTACAAACTCATCATTTCATTTTCCATATTATAAATCATTTATGTATCTAAACTTAGTTAAATTATCAGCCATGGTTAATGTACTTAATCATCTCTAAGACTTCAATCTGATCATGATACTTTGCAATCTCATCTAGTTCTTGTTCGATAGCTTCGATGATGTCTGAATGCTCTCCAATACCTACTGATTGATTAAGGTAGATTTCTACATTTGCTGCATGCTTGGCAATATGTCCTTCAGCATGCTTCTTCACTGCGTTAATTAATAACTCTCTTTGATTCATTTTATTTATTTAATTTATAATCTCTGTATGTAGTTCCTTCTGCAGGAACATCGTTAGGGAAATAATAAGACTCTAGTACCATCTGTTTAGGTTCCATCTGCCAGATGTACTTATAAAATCCTTTTGGTACTGTTGCACCGCTAGGTAGAACTTCACAGGTCTTATCATAAACGACTTTAATTTCAACCCAGATCTTTCCTCCGTGTTTAGTTAATAAATCTCTTTCATGGTCTTCCAAGATTCTCCAAGGTCCTCTGTTAAGCTTTTTATGTTGTAGTGCACAGTTTAAGTAACTAAAGGTTGCTTTTAAGTCAGAATAATCACAAGCAAAGTCTGCTGCAG
>Ga0114918_10005030_pt1 | contig 11391 bp, 15 predicted proteins | sample LantaG_FD_87015 | JGI IMG/M metagenome (GOLD analysis project Ga0114918, IMG submission 87015) | Deep subsurface microbial communities from Baltic Sea to uncover new lineages of life (NeLLi) - Landsort_02402 metaG | ecosystem: Environmental > Aquatic > Marine > Oceanic > Sediment | place... | reverse complement strand
TGGAAACGCCTATCGACGCTTGCTTCGTCGGTTAAGTGAGAATCTGTAAAATATATTAAACTTCCTGCCAGCATTGTTCTACCTTAATAGCAAGCTATTACACCTGATATTTATGTCTCTCGCAAATACTCAGGTGTCCATATTTAATCACTTTCCCGCCAGTAAACCGTAATTGTCGGTGCAGCCGTTGACACATTGGCTGTAGTGCAAGTAAGGTACTCTCCGACCATCGGAATACCATGTACGAAGTTAGAATCGTCATCGGTAACAACTCCAACCGTATTTGTACCGCCTGCCGAAATCATAGATAGCGGAATAGCAGTACCGGCAGTGTTAGTAGCTAAACCCGTAACCTTGAAAATATCTATCGTACCATCCGACAATGTAACATCTCACGCCGCATCGCAGATACCAACTTTCATATACAAAAGTTCGCCGGTTATCGTGAACGGTGTAGCAACACTCCCTGCCGCAGTACCGGCAGAGGTATGCGTAAAAGTAACCTTGCGAAGTCGAGAGGATTTTCTGTCGTCTGTTATTGTTACTGTCGGAGTAGCGCCTACTGTCATGTTAGCCATAATAAGCTCCTAAAATAGTGGGCTGGGGGCTACAAGCCCCCATACCCAAAGAAAAGGAAGAAATTTACGCTTTGTACCTCTTTTGCGCCACATACACATAATCCACATACATAACATTAGCTGCGGATTCGGCGGTAATGGCCTCAATCGTTGGCGTCATCGACATATCGTCAGGGACATAATCAGTAGTTGTCGAAAGCTTTAGTGTTCCTATCTCCTTGAAGTCGCCGTCGTCGTCATCGTCAACGTAGAAATGGACCGTATCGTAACCGTCATAGAAAAACGCTGTACGCATCCAGGACGCATCAGCCTCGGTAACATTTGCCGCAATGGTCTTGTTCGAGCTGTTCTTTTCGGCTGTTGCCAGAAGCGCACCGGCAAGCATCTCGAACCCGATACGGTCGGTCGTTCCGCCAGTAAGAATCTCAGCGTCAACAACTGACAATCCGATGAAGAACTCATGCGCGCTTACGTCGCCGTTGCGCCACCGGCTCTCCATATAGAGAGGATAACCGGCATCAATCGAAAACGATTCGCCGTGCGCCTGAAGATTTTCGCCATCGTTGTCGGTTGCTTCGGATGTCAGAGTCAAAACACCGCCGCACTCTTTAGGCGTATTGTCCGTGGCCACCATAATATCCAAACCTGTTGCGGCCTGGGCAACAACAGTGGCCTTCCACTTCATTGCCTCGTCCGTTCCGTTTGCTATTACAGCCCACGAGCACGAAAGAAAATCGTCAAAGAACACAAAGACATCCTGCGGAGTAGTAGCATTGAGCATGCCGTCCACCTGCACGGGCATCCCCATTCGTAAATTAGATGTGTTAGACATTTGAGTCTCCTTTAACCGTCACACCCTGTAAATACACCAACGGCCTGCGGGGTCTTGCAGATAAGAGCAAGATTAGCCTTGTAAACCCCCACACCGCCGACCACTTCAGGGTCGTCCTGTTTCCATTGACCTTCGACTAAACCCTCTGACTTTGTATTTAGGGAGTCGATATAAAAGGCATCGGAATCCAGAACAATTACACGTTCCACACTATTAGTATCGTTAGGAACATTTTTATCGTAAACAACATCAAGATTACCCACACGGATAGTCTTGAACTTAGCCAGAACAGGGTCGGTAGTTCCGAGCGGAACATTGTAAGTAGTCTGGCTGGTAGCCAAAAGTGCCATCAATGCCGACCATGGGTCGGTGTTCATTAATGCCATATCGGGCTTGATAATCTCGCCGGTTGCCGAAACGTCCGCCGTTCTTGACATGGCATGTTCCATCCATGCAAGGTCTTTAACCGCATCTGTTGACCATAAAGCCGTGCCTGATGCTACCGGACATTCGGCCTGGTCCAACGCTACCGGATGCCAATACTCGGTTGACCAGCCCTGTGTTGAATAGACAGCACTGTACGCCGACATAGATGCGGCGGCCAGAGCGATACCGGCATAAGTCTTTGCGACCGCGGCAGTAGTTACATTGTTGGTGGTCTCGTAACAATCCGCGAAAATAGCGGCAAGACCAACAGGCTCCTGACTATCGGAACCGTTGCTGTAACAAGCAGCGGCAAAGGCGCGATAGAGCGCGTTCTGTGCGTTCCTCGCGTTCTCCTTCTGGATGTCATAGAGCTTCATGTTACCGGCTGCACGGTTTGTCTTGATTGATTTTTCACTAACACCGTAAGTTTCACTAATAAAACAATACGGAGTTGTGGCTTCGTCCATTGGGTCTTTTTCTTCAAACGTCCTTGTCCCCAGTTGACCCGATTCCCAGGAACTCGTTTCTTTTAACTTTCTTACATACCACAAAGCATGTGTACCAAAACCGCCCCATTTGACTTTACTCGGCTTAATCATTTTGGCAAGCAGGGCATTAACTTCCCCAATACCTGCCTGGATAGCCTTAACGGAACGTCTATGGCGGGTAGCCATGCCCTGGGCTGTAACTGCATCGCCTACAGACATAACAATTCTCCTTAAATAATATCTTCGTTTAACAACAGCATGGCATTGGAGAAGTGTTTAGCCGGGAATCCCGAACACTAAGCCGTAACCAGCGCCCTTTTGGGTATTACTGGTACGAACTTGTCTAATAGCCATTGTATCGGTCGTGTTTGTTCGCCGGACTCACCCGCAACCCACAACCGAAGCAATTTCTTTTGTCCTTTTCTTTTGACTTCAAGGTCAACTTCAAACGGCGTCTGTTTTCTAAACAAATGAGAACAAACGACATCCGTCCTCAGCAAACATTTTCCCCCCGTGAGCCATGTTTTAAGAGACCACTCGGCCCCTAATAAGCCCCACTTGCCCAGAGATTCGTCGCAACCTCCAAGCTCCTTATAGTAGTCCTTCCTTATCATCCAGCAACAGCCAATAAGCCCCATAGTCTCCTCTTCGGTTCTTCGATTTTCAATCGACCGCCAGGGAGACTGGTACTTAGTAGCCATCTCTGATGTGATAATGACCGGACCCATATCGTAACCCTTACCTTCCCATCTCTCGGTATCGAGACAGTCAAGTACGGGCTTAACAATCACATTTTCGCCACAGGACAACTTCATGCGCACGTCCCAATCTTTTGTAAGTGCCGTGTGGCAGTCCAGCTTGACAACGTACTTACTATCCGCACTGTCAACCAACCTGTTCAATAACGTCCTAATCCCCTCGTCATACCAATCAACTACAGGAACAAATTCTACACGGCCCATGGCATTGTCAAGAACACTTTTTGCCGTCCTGTCAAGATACTGCTCGTCGGCACGGCATACAGGAACTATAACTGTTACCAGCGAGCCGTCATCTTCCACCGGCTTTCTGCAAGCATCCCTCCTGGGTTCCCTGTCTGTGTGCATAAATTGACGCCAATTGCACTGGCAAGCCAACTTACAGAACATAGCCGGAACTCTCCGCTCTACATACTTGCAATAATCAAGGTCTTTATGATTTTGGCAATACTCGTTCATATACGGCTGTAAACTCTCCTTTTGCCAGGCAAGGCCAACCATTCATAAATTTATTCCGCCATCTTGTTTCATATTCCCTTTGGTAGTCATGGCAACCTACAAACGGAACTTCACTATCCCAGGCCGCAATCTCATAAGCATATTCACGACTCTCGCCACTTTCAGGCCCGTCAATAAATACAAAATCAGTATTTATCGGAATCTTGGTATCAATACCATCCCATTCAATTATAACAGAACGTTTAAGAAACGGCAAGATTCTTTCTGCATACTTTAATTCGGTCTCATAAGAAACAACCGAAATCCCCATCGCGTCCATCAAAATCGTAGAACGACCGGGACCAAACTCAACCACTTTCTTTATTTTTCTCTTTTCAAAGAACTCTTTCAGCAAAAGCCAGTCGCTATCTTTTATCGAGCCACCAAACCGGCCTGCCGCCTGCCATTTCATAAGCGACTCATTTCACTTTGTAACCTTGTTCTTTCAATCCTGAGATGCCTTCGTTCTTTCTTGCTGGCCCCACTGGTAAGAGAGACATTGTCAATGTCATATATTTTCTTCTTTGTCATGGCATTGGCCATTTTCCTTCCAACGTAAAAAGCTTCCTCAAGCAACCTTACCGCCTTTTCCGTGTTCCCAAAAACAAGAGCGTCATAAATTTCCCTGTGTATCTCACAAATAGTCCTTTTGCCCCTGACTATTAGCCCTGGCAGACCGTCAAAAACATCCGAGCGTATCGTATCAGTCAACATCAAAAGCATCGTCCATACTACTTATCTTTTCACTTGCACTCTTCTGGCTTTTACCGCCCGCCTTTGTAGGGGCAACCTTGCTTACTTGAGCAGTAAGATTGCCTTCCGTTTCTTCAGATGCTTTCTGGGCGCCAAGCTCAAGCTCTGCTATCTTCTTAGCTCTCTCAAAACTCATAGTCGGATGGGCCTTCATCTCTCCGTAAGCCACATCGGCAACAGCCTTGTTCTCATTCACAAGCCTTGCAAACTTCTGGCGCTCTCCGTAAGACCTGCTCTGCCCGAAATGTTCATCCGACTTCAGAAGATTGACGTATCCGTCATATTCCGACCAGTCCTGATTGGATTCTTTGTAGCGAGTCTCGTGGTTATAGTCGTCATACTGCTGCAAAATCTCATTAGTTATCTTGGAAACCATTTCCTGAACCTGTTCGTCCGTCCTTATGCCAAGATGAGGTTTTATGAAATCAAGATATTTCTTATCTTCCGGGCCTAATGCTTCCAACTGCTCTTCGGCGGGCTTTTCCTCACCAAGACCTTTTCTCATTAACGACTCAAGTTCCTGGTTTCGCTTCCTTAAATCTCCTATAGCATTGCCCTGCTCGCCCCACTGTTTCTCCCTGAAAAGAGCCGCCTTTACCCGCTGTGCCATAGCGTCCCGCTTCATAGTATTAAAATCTTCCGGCAAACCATACTCGGACCACGACTTCTCTTCGGAAGAAACAGCGGCCTGACCACCTTCGGTGGGTGAACCTTCAACGGCAGCCGAATCACCTACCTGGTGCTCGCTACCGCCAACTCCTTCAAACGCATTGTCTAAACCGTCCATTACTGTACTCCTTTCGGCAGTAGAATTAATCATTAAATACGGGAGTAGGCTTGGGCATCTTTGGACTTTGTACCTCAGCCCAATCCATCTCTCTTAAACCTTTATTACGCAATCTTCTTTTCCAGTCATTACGGCCTTCAATCCGGTCATCCACGTTTTCACATATCCGTGGGTCAACACATCCGGTCGCAAAAAAACTCGTATCAGTCTGCAAGTTAGGTGCAGATATTACTTTTTGCGATCTGCCCCCACAGTCGGGGCATTTGGCAGGCCGGTTCCTTTCCCCGACTTTGCGGTAAAGTTCAAACCCGGCCCCGCATCTTCTACATTCAAATCCATAGAGCGGCATTCCGCATCTCCTGACCAATTGTTAATCTCTTCACGAATCATCTGGCGAATTTCGTGCTCCTGCCATACCATACAGGGAACCATGTTTTTCGACCTTAAATTCCTACGTAACGCTGTTATTTGGAACTCTGCTTCCACCTTCTTTCCTTTCAATATCAATTTCAGCCTTAGCACCTTCTCTCACAAGTTCGGCATCAGAGGAACGCTGCTCGTTATCAGCCTTCTGCTGAACAGCCTTCATCTTCTGTTCGGATAATTCCAACTTCATTTGCTCGGCCTGCTGATTAGCCTGCTGTTGGGCCTGCTGCTGGGCCTGAACAAACTGCTGAGCTTCCTCTTCGGTCGGTAAATAATCCTCCATCCTGTCAACCCCCATCAATCTGCCAACGTCCTTACTGAACCGAATCGCAAGGTCAAATCTCATTAAGGGTTGGTATATCGAAGGGAATAGGGTATTTGAGAACCATTCCTTTAGCTCCGCAGCCTGCTGTTGCTCGGTAATGGTTCTCGTAGAGCCGGGCAAAATAACGACTTGTGTCGAAAGTCTTATGTTCTCAATCGGGACGGTTGTGCTATTGGGGTCGTAACAGTCCTTAGTAGTAACCCAAAAATCGGCAAGGTCGCCTACAATAGCATCGACACCAAGTTTAATCAATTTAGCGCCCTTTACCATCTGATTTTGGGCGTCAGGCCAGGGCAAAAATATGTACGTTTTTCCATTGGTATTATCAACAAACTCGCCGCCTTTAAGGTCGTATGACTCCGAGCCGGAAATCTGGAGTAAGGAATACTTCGGAACCATCTGGTGAGCTATTTCGAGCATCTTAATTGCATCCTCGGCAATGCTCGCCTCGTAACCCCTTGAACCGCCAAGCCTGAGATTTATCCTCTGATGCAATTTCCACTCCTGGAACCTTACAGCAAGAGCGGTAACTTCCTTGAAATCAGCTGTGTTCTCAAGCATCAACTCGTTCTGGCCGGAAGCCTCTTTCGCCTGGTTGTGCATGATTTCATAAAACTGTGGCAGTGCGGTATTTATCGAGCCTACCGCCAATTCTTTCAGTAATGGATTGCCTGCCTCATCCAACATCTCAAACAGTACGGACTTGTCTGAATTGTTCAGAAAATCATCTATGTTTATATCACTTGGCCTCCTCTTGCTCGACAGGTACTTTCTGACCGAACTAAAAAATGCGTCCGACTCCATGTACTGAATCAAACGGTCGGAAAACTGGTCCATCCGCTCCATCTGTTGGTAATCAGTGAAGCTATAAAAACTTTCCGGCTCATGGTTGAACTGAAGGCGGGTTATCATCGACTCGTTATGGTCAAGTTCAAAAGGCCACCAGTCCTCATCCTTTACCGGACGGTCAATTCCTTCAACCAACTGAATATACCTTCGAGGCGTATTGAGCTTGAGTGTTTTTATTATATCGCTAACCTCATCAGGTTTTTTATAATCCCTTACGGCGGCATCATTCCGTGCAAATATATGCCACCTCCTCGCTACGGCATAATCCTTCTTTTCATTTTCCTCGGTGTCGCCCAATTCCTTTTCAGTAAGAACTGAATTGCCCTGGTTCTGGAGCTTCTTAATCTCGCCGTCGGTCAAATCAGTCTCCGAAGCCAACTGCTCAATTGATACGTCCTCAAAGTAAGCCTCCCAACTCATTCGGTCGGCCAAGCCCTTGCAATCAGGGTCCAGCCTGACATCAGTGGCGGGAAGATACTTAATCGTAGGCATCCACTTTTTCAGGTCGAACGAAGGAATTGTAAACCCTACATTGCGAACAAGAGCACTGTCAAGTTTCTGTGATTGAACTATCTGGCAATTCTGCTCGTGCCATACATAATCAAGATAAGCCTTCTCGCACTCGGCCCTCTTTACAGCATCGGGATTGTTCTTGAACGCCATTGTCGGGACCACCTTGAACGAAGGAGCTTTCTGGTCAAGATACGACCGCGAACCCTCGATATGGTTCCTTAAATCATTTACTACAGGACGCTGGTCAGGGGCATTCTTATTAGCTATGTTATCAAAAGCATGGTCAGCCTTCGCAATATAACGGTCGTGCGCACGGTCCCATTCGTCAGTCGGCATCTGCTTCTTGGCGCGCTTCAGGCAGTTGAACCAATACTTAACTATAGACTGTTGTTCTTCTGATTTTTCGGGGGTTGACATATCGCCTTTCGTTTATCTCGTATAAATAAGAACCCTTTTCCAATGCCTGACGCCAACACAAAGGAGACTGCATCGCGTATCTCACACAATCAGGACCATCGTCCTCGAAATCTATAATCTGCTCCGGCTGGGCATGAGAAGCAGGGTCGCCGGAAACATCCTTGAACCTGAGATTTTTCATCTCCTTAAAAACCTTCGGGCATGAAGGCTCAAAAGTTAATGACGGCCTCGCGGCCATTGCCAATAATTCGTCATTACTCATCTCAGGAAAGTATTCCTTCGCCATGTAACTGTCGGCACTTCCGGTCGTAACAACCTCCCTGGCTAACACACTCAATAACCCGTCCCGAACCGAATCGTACCCGGCCCGTGAATTGTCAGCCAAAAGGCAATGAATACCGGAGTCCCTGTAAAGTGATAAAACAGAAACAGGAGCCTTGTCCCTCTGACTAAGAGGAACCCTCTGGCGTGTAGCGGGGTCAATGTAACTGTCGGAAATCGGTTCGGACGTCCGCCTCTCAATTTCACGGCAGTTAAAATCAACCGTTTTATCAGTCATGTAATATTCACGAAAAACGTGCCGGTCCCCGGAAGTATTGACCGCCACCCACAAACAGACGGTAGGATGCCTTATGCCATGGTCTATTACACGATAAAATGTCCGGCCAACCAGGTCCCTGCTCTTTATGTGCTGATTCGATAACATCGGATACACCGCCTGGCCCTGCACAGCATCGTAATCTATCTCGTACTCACGCCGCCACTTCGGAGTGTCCATGCCGCCATAATAAGTCGAACGCCGCAAGGCCCATGACCTGTCCTTGTCCGGATCGGCAAGATAATGAACCCTCACATGACAGAACCCGGTAGCAAGCCTGCGCTCCTTAACGTAAGGTATTGTCTCAGTAAAATCAGCCACCTTTAATCCTTTGATAAATCCCGTTGACTATCCGCCAAAATTTGTCGCCCTTGGCCCACGGATATTCCTTCCTGGCCTGTTTTTTAGCCAAAGACCATACTCGCTCGTCCCGTTCTGTCTTTATGAAACCCGGCATACCTTCACCGGTAACGGACAACCATCAGGAAAAGCATTGGCATCCGGTAAACATATAACAACGGCAGATAAACAAACATTATCCTTACGCAAAGGACAATACTTGGAACCCTTAACCTTGTATTCTTTTATCTTAGTCTCTTTTTTCTTTGCCATTTACTTTTCCCTTATGCAACTATCCTGTCATGTATAAAAGCAGAAAACTGACCACCATTCGCCGTAGATACTATCTTTAAGTCCGTACAACACGCTAAAAACGCCGTCCGACACTCCTCGAAATCATCCATAAAACCGCCCTCATCTATGAAACCACGAGAAGGATTCGCCGAACGTATCTGGTCCCCGGCGCCCGTACCGCCGGCAAGACCACGCATTGAGCTGTGCGTCCCGGGAAATACTAACTTACAATACGCACCCTTAACGACAGGACGTAACCAGGTACGCTGAGAATTTGCCATGAACTCCGCCTTCTTTATCAAATTCAGGTCGGCATCTATCTCCTTCTTCGTCTGGACTATAATCTCCTCAAACTCCCCAAATTGACACCTGTATAAATAATATGCCATCAATAACCACGTCATTACCATCTGACGACTCTTGTCTATTACTAACTTAGTCTCAGTAAAACATCTGTGAAATACTAACCTCAAATGAGCCAAAGGTGGAAAACGAGATACCTCCGGCTTAGAATCAACTACAAACTCGTCCTTGCGTATAGAATAAACGTAATTGACTAACCAATACCAAGGCTCATCAAAACACCGTGCCCGCTCCTCCTCCTGAAACCTCGAATTGCCATCTATCTCCACGAGATTGTCAATCCCTATCACCGGAAATAACCTCGACTGTAATGGTAATATCACAATTAACCCTTCACTCTAATCCTACGCCGTAAAGACGCATTCTCAGCCTTCAATTTCGCCATATCCCTCGAAACACTCCGGCGACCCTCGTCATAACTATCACGCCTCATACCAGCTACCATCCTTGAAAAACGCCGCGAACCTATTATGTAAAACCAACATAACTTCATTTCCTACCTAACCATAGGGGTATCTGTAAATTGGAAATTCGTATGGATGGAGGGTATATTAATATGAGCACGCCCCCATGCCCCCCCCTCCCCCGGGTCCGCTTGCCTGCAAGCATTCTTTTTTATTTTCGGTCATATTCTTAGTCATGGGACACCGGGTCATCGTTGGTTTGCCTTGAGCTTGCCTGCCAGCTTACACTTGGGCACTCTCTGCAGTCCCCTATGGCTCTATGCCTTGACACAGTGGGCCTGCGCTGCGCCCTGTGCTTGGACCATATAGCCTTGGTCTCCAGGTCCTTTGGTTCATAGGCGCCCTTGACCTTAGACACGTCATCAATGGGTACGCCGTCCTGCGCAACTGTAACAGCTTGCCCCTCTGTGCGTGCGCTTGGCGCGTGCGCTTCAGGTGCGTGCGCCCCGTGCGCGTGTGCTTCATGCGTGCGCGTGCGCCTGCTCAGCTTGGCCCTGCACGCACCGCTGCACGTCTTACCATTACATTCCGTACCACATACCTCACATCTCATCTTCTATCTCCTTACTATCAATCACCTTACGCTCACGCTCACGGCTTCGCTCTGCAAGCTCTGCAGTAGTCTCGGTAGGCTGATAACCCGCAAAACTGTGTAAATGCTCTTGAGACGTTGAGGGCTTGTACTGTGCATCGTACCGTTCTATGAACAGTTTGGCTGCAGCGTCCGAATGCCGAATTGCCCGCTTCTTAACCGCTGACCATACCTCAGGTACGCCAAAACCGCTATAAATGGCCGCCAAACAAGAATTCCACCACTTTATAAATCCCGGACTTCCTTTCCTCCACATATACCATAGATTCATACCTGACCCCAGCTCCTCTTTTAGTACCTCTTTAGGCTGTCTTTTCTCGCTATCCTTCACAAAAGCCAATAATAGCTTGCATTGTAGAGGAGTAGGCACAAAGTCTTCGTCTCCATAAATGACTTCCATCAAGTCAGGACTCTGACTACCGGGTTCTATAGTGTTTTCTTGCCGTATTTCGTTCATTGAGGGCATTATTTGACCTTCAATATCCATCCTGTCAACGTGATTCGCTCCCGTTTGTTTGACCTGTATTGGCCTTTTTCTTGGCTTTTGCCATTATTCGTCCGTATTCGGCCCTTTATCAAGTTGCTGTTCCTCATCCCACTTGCTGAGTAATGCCAGCGTCAACTCTTCGGGCCTGCTCAACTTGCTGCGATCTCTCGCCTGCTCAAGTAATTCAATCTGTTTCTTTGTGTCCTGCATAATTGCCTCGCGGCCCTCGCAGGCACCCTCAGCCACCAGTGCAGCAACCAGGTCTTCCGATGTATGGATTCCAGCTTGCGAATGTGCCCTGTCCGCCGCCAGCATCGCCTTGCGGCACGTCAGGTATAGATACATGCACCTTTGATCCCTCGCCAACAGTTCTTCCTCAGACACCTTCTCGTTTTCAATCTGGTCCCTGAACGTGTTCTTTGGTGCAATGAGCTTGCAGCATTTCTTGTACTTGTGGCCACTGCCGCACGGACATGGCGCGTTATTGGGTATTTTTTTCTCTTCTTCCATCGTTACAATTCCTTAAGTGTTTTTAGTCTTTTCTTACCTTTTGTCAACGTAATTTGCTCCCGCTTATTATAGTGGTGTTATTGTACAGTTTAGG
>Ga0114918_10005029_pt1 | contig 11391 bp, 7 predicted proteins | sample LantaG_FD_87015 | JGI IMG/M metagenome (GOLD analysis project Ga0114918, IMG submission 87015) | Deep subsurface microbial communities from Baltic Sea to uncover new lineages of life (NeLLi) - Landsort_02402 metaG | ecosystem: Environmental > Aquatic > Marine > Oceanic > Sediment | place: Baltic... | reverse complement strand
TGGAAAAGCAGCGCAAGCTTTACGATATGGAAGAACGTCGGGCATTGGCGGTTTGAAGCAATAAACAAAAAAGGAGATTTGTAAATGTCCAGAATCATCGCAACAAGTGCGATAAATGGTGCCCACAGGATAGTCGCACAGGCAGAGGATATACTGGCAAAAGCCATCGAGCAGAAAGGAAGCGACTGCAAAGTTGAGTTTCCGAAGACCGGTTATTACATACCAATCATTTATTCGATGACAGGCCGAGCGGTGGAGACCCTGGCAGACTTTGAGAAAGTGATGACGGAGGAAATCAAGCCCCTGCTGCCTGAGCCGGTTGCACAAGAGCTGTGGCTGCCTTATCTCGGTACGACCCTTGATGCAGGTATGGCAACGCTATTTGCGGAGGAGATTATCGAAGCGTGCAAATATCTAATCGGGCCCAATCCGGTCGATGGTATCTGGCTGGGCGCCGCAGACGATGTGATTCTCAGAGAACGTGGCATCCAGTTCGTTGACGGTTCAGCACCTGGGTTTGCAGCAATAGTCGGCTCTGCACCTGATGTGGAAACCGCTGTCAAAATTGCCCGTAAATGTCAGGAAAGAAGTTTGTATGTTTTCATGGCCGGCCACCATAACGGAACCACTTTTGCAGAGCAGTTAGTCGAAGGCGGTGTGGATTTGGGCTGGGATACACGGCTTGTACCCTTTGGGCGGGAGATTACTGCCGCAATATATGCGGCTGGTTTTGCCAGTCGGGCGGCCCTTACTTTCGGTGGGGTGAAACCGGGCGATTACCGCCGCCACCTACTCTACAATAAAAACAGAATCTTTGCATTTGTTGTCGCTCTTGGGAAGGTTACCGACGAATGGTACGCCACTGCCGCCGGCGCAATTAATTACGGCTTCCCAACCATCGCTGATTCGGATATCCCACAGATTCTTCCTACCGGCATATGCACCTATGAGCACGTTGTATCCAACATCCCTCATGACGAGATAGTAGAAAAAGCTATTGAAGTACGAGGGTTGAAGATAAAAGTCTCCGAAGTACCTATTCCGGTGGCTTGCAGCCCGGCTTTCGAAGGTGAGCGAATCCGCAAGGAGGATATGCAGTGTGAATTTGGAGGCCAGCGGACACCTGCGTTTGAATGGCTTCGGATGCTGGATATCGGTGAGGTTGAAGACGGCAAGATAGACATTGTGGGGCCAGATGTCGATTCGGTTGACACCGGCGGCCAACTGCCCCTGGGGGTTGTAGTCGAAGTGGCAGGAAGAAAAATGCAGCACGATTTCGAACCCGTACTCGAACGCCAGATTCACACATTTATGAATGAGGCGCAGGGACTGTGGCATATGGGCCAGCGCGACACCAACTGGGTGCGAATCAGTAAAGAAACCGCAAAGGCGGGTTTCAAACTTGAACATATCGGCAAGCTCCTGCATGCGATGTACCACGAACGGTATTCGAATATCCTCGACAAGGTGCAGGTCAAAATATTCACTGAGGAAAAGCAGGTTATCAAGCTTCGTGAGCAAGCCAAGGGTGTATATGCTGAGCGTGATGCGCGTCTTGCGGGCATGACCGATGAAGATATAGATACGTTTTATTCGTGCACGCTGTGTCAGAGTTTCGCCCCTAACCATCTATGCGTAATTTCACCGGAGCGGCCAGGCCTCTGCGGCGCTTACAGTTGGCTCGACTGCCGGGCAGCCTACGAGATAAGCCCGGCCGGTGCCAATCAGCCCATCTCCAAGGGCAAGTGCATTGAGCCGACCATCGGCCAATGGGACAAGATAAACGACTTTGTTTTAAAGACCAGCGGCGGCAACGTCCTGCGGATGAGCCAGTACAGTATGATTACCGACCCGATGACCTCGTGCGGCTGCTTCGAATGCATCGCCGCGGTGCTGCCCTCTACGGGCGGTATAATGATAGTCAACCGCGAGTTTAGCCAGATGACTCCCTGCGGTATGAAGTTCTCGACGCTGGCCGGAACAGTGGGCGGCGGTAACCAAACCCCCGGATTCATTGGACACTCAAAGCATTACATCATCTCAAAGAAATTCATCGCCGCAGAGGGCGGAATTAAACGTATTGTCTGGATGCCTACTATGCTGAAAGAAGAAATTAAGGATAACTTCATAAAAAGAGCAGAGGAACTTGAACTTGGCGGCGAAGAATTTCTTGCTAAAATCGCCGACGAAACCACAGCCACTACGGAAGAAGAGGTCTTAGAGTTCATTAGCAAGAACAATCATCCGGTGACAGCTTTAGAACCAATGTTCTAAAGAGTATGAAGCGTATCTCATGAAGTGTGAAGCGAGATACGAAATGTGATATACGAGATACGAGGAGAACTATCATGGCTCTAACCGGACTGGAGATTTTTAAGCTTCTGCCAAAAACCAACTGCAAAAAGTGCGGTATGCCTACTTGTCTGGCCTTTGCGATGCAATTAGCTCAGAAGCGTGCCGAACTCGACGCCTGTCCGTACGTTTCTGAAGAAGCCAAGCAGACCCTTGCAGCGGCTGCGGCACCACCGATAAGACTCGTAAAGTTCGGCAGCGGCGACAATCAGCTACAGGCCGGCCAGGAGACGGTAATGTTTCGCCACGAAGAAAAGTTCTACAATCCCACCGTTATTGGTGTGACTGTCTCAGACAAACTCACCGGTGATGACTTAAAGAAACGGATTGAATCAGTGAATTCGCTGCAGTTTGAGCGGGTCGGGACCAAAATCGCAGTTAGTGCCATCGCGGTTGTTAACGACAGCGGCTCGGCTCCGGACTTCGCCAAGGCTGCAGCGGCCGTAAAAGACGCCAGCTCGCTGGCTATTATCCTTGTAACAGACTCTCCTGAGGCGATGGCTGCTGCGGTTGACAAAACCGCCGATGTTGTCCCCCTACTTGCGTCGGCGAAGACCGATACCACCGAAGCAACGGCCAAAATCGCTAAAGCCAACAACTGCCCTCTCGTCGCAAAAGCAGAATCAATCGAGGACCTTTCCGACCTTACCGAAAAAATTAAATCGCAAGGTGTTGAAGATATTGTGCTTAATCTGCAGACCGAAAACCTCAGAGACAAGTTGTATAACCTCTCAAGGATGCGGGCTCTCTCGCTCAAAAAGGCCTTCAGGCCGCTGGGGTATCCGACTATCTCCTTTGTTACTGATGCCGACCCGGACTACCAGGCTGCTGTCGCTGCAAGTCTGCTTTGCAAGTATTCAGGTATCGTCGTGCTCGATACCGTCGAACCCTATGTGTTTCTGCCTATGTTGACGGCTGTAATGAATCTATTCACCGACCCGCAGAAACCAGTCCAGGTAGAGCCGAAAGTCTATCCTATTGGTGAACCCGATGAAAACGCTCCCCTGATGTTTACCACAAACTTCTCGCTCACCTATTACACCGTCGAATCCGATGTCGAGGCCAGTAGGGTGCCCAGTTTCATCCTTGTCGTAGATACCGAAGGCACTTCTGTATTGACCGCTTATTCAGGTGATAAGCTCAATGAAAAAACAGTCGCCGATGCTATGGCCAAAAATAACGTGGAAAGCCTCGTTAAACACCGCAAACTAATAATCCCTGGTTATGTGGCAGTAATGAGCGGCAAACTCGAGGAAGCTACCAACTGGGAAGTTATGGTAGGCCCGAGAGAGTGTGCGATGCTGCCTAAATATCTCAGGGAAGTCTGGAAATAATGGCGTAAGCCATACTGCGTATTGCAGAATCGAAAAAGGGAAATTGAAAATCAAAAAGCAAAAATCGAAAATCAAAAAATGCACACTCTGTTTTGAGCCGAGTGGATTGAAAGTGGAAGTTCCGGCCGGGACTGTTCTGCTTGAGGCAGCGCGTAAAGCCGGTATTTATCTGAGCAGCATCTGTGGCGGTGACGGATACTGCGGCAAATGTAAAATAATAGTCGACGAAGGGCAATTTCAAAGCAGACCAACCACTTTACTTACCCCCGATGAAATCCGGGAAAACATCGTTCTTGCATGCCAGACGAAGGCCCTTTCAGATATGACTATAACGGTTCCAAAATCGCATGCTCTGCAGGCCTCTCAAATACTAATGGATACCGATGCCCACAGATTTAGCGAGCTTGCTGGTGATGTGGCAGGCGTGTTTACGTTTGACCCGCTGGTTCGCAAACTTTGTCTTGAGATGTCACCGCCAACTGTTCAGGACAACACAGCCGACCACGAGCGCCTGTATGTAGCCATACGAGACCAGATTGACGCTCCTATAATGCAGACCGGATTCCGCATTCTGCAGGGCCTTTCAAAGTCGCTTATCGAAGCTAATTACAAAATTGCGGTGACAATAGGTCAGCGCGGGGGAACTACGGAAGTTATAGAGGTCGAGCAGGGCAGACGCTGTAAAACAAATTTTGCTGTGGCTGTTGACCTGGGAACAACGACCATCGTAGCCCACCTGCTCGATTTGACCAACAGTACAACAATAGATACCGAAGCCACATATAACAGCCAGATAAACTTCGGTGAGGACTACATCCGGCGAATCATCTACGCAGAGCAAAACAATGCTTTCGATGAGATGCAGAACCGCATAGTACACGATGTAAACGACCTTATCGTGACATTAGCTTCAAGACAAAAAGTCGATTTGCAGGATATAACAGCGGTTGTTTGTGCCGGCAACACAGCAATGGTCCATTTTTTGCTGAATCTGGACCCGACCCGCATACGCAAGGAGCCTTACATTGCCTCGGTTGGTTTTGTACCGCCTATTCGAGCAGCCGAAGCGGGTATCCAGATAAACAAGCGAGGTTTGTTATACTGTCTACCAAGTGTCGCCGCCTATATAGGCAGTGACATCGTGGCGGGTGTGTTGGTTACACGAATCTATACTAAAAAAGGCAGATGCCTTTTTGTCGATATCGGAACAAACGGCGAAGTTGCTCTCGGCAATAGGGATTGGCTGGTTTGCGCCTCAAGTTCGGCAGGGCCTGCATTTGAAGGCAGCGGCGTCAAGCATGGTATGAGGGCCGGGGCCGGCGCTATCGAAAAACTCAACATCCTTCCAGATGGTTCTATCAAGTATAAAACAATCGGTGATACCCATCCGTCCGGCATCTGCGGCTCAGGACTTTTGGATACACTTGCCGAACTGTTTATAAATGGCATCATAGACCGAACCGGACGATTTAAGCACAATGGCAACAAAAGACTAACAGAAGGTGACGAGGGACCACAATTCCAGTTAGTCCCCCCTGCTAACGAACATCAAGAAATCGTGATAACACAGGCTGATATTAACAATCTCGTGCGCTCCAAAGCTGGAGTCTTTGCCGCTATTCGAGTCCTTATGGAAGCGACCCAAACGAAGACCGAAGACCTGGATGCAATTTATCTGGCAGGGGGATTCGGAAACTTCCTAAACATTCAACAGGCCGTTACTATCGGAATGCTGCCCGATATCCCGCTGGAGAAGATTCAGTTTGTCGGAAACACATCAATCGCAGGTGCAAAAACGGTTCTGCTGAGCCGAAAAGCCCTCGATACAGCTGAAAAAATCGCCAAAAGTATGACATATTTCGATTTGATGAGCCATCCGGGATATATGGATGAATTTATCAGAGCAGGTTTTCTGCCACATACGGATTTGTCACTGTTCCCCTCGGTAATAAGAGCACAAGAGAATAAGGGAAGAAGAGTATAAGAAGTATGGCTACGACTATTGCTATAAGTGGGAAAGGCGGTTCGGGCAAGACAACGGTGGCCGCTATGATTATCAGGCTTCTGTGCAGACACTCGTCTAGGGCCCCCGCTTTGCGGGAACAAGGAGCCGTACTGGCGGTCGATGCCGACCCTAACGCCTGTCTTGGTTTGACGATGGGGGTTGAACCTGAGTACACTATCGCAGAACTTCGCGAATCTGCGCGCGAAAAATCCCCCACAAATGCCGGAACTGACCGTGTGCGGTCATTCGAGTACGGAATCCAGCAGGCAATAACCGAAGCAGCAGGTTTCGATTTGCTGACTATGGGCCGACCGGAAGGGCCCAGTTGCTACTGCGCGGTAAATAATATTCTCCGCCAGTTTCTCGACAGACTCAGCTCGCAATATGGATTCGTCATCATAGACAACGAAGCCGGTATGGAGCACCTTTCCCGCAGAACCACGAATAACGTTGACCTGCTTTGCATCGTAGCCGAGCAAACCCCTCTTGGCGAATTAACCACCAGGAGAATTCTCGCCCTTGCCAAACAATTACCAATATCCGTAAACCAAGTCGGCGTCATATGGAACAGAACCGACAGTTTCGAAAAGCTGGACGACATAGAAACATTCGGCTGTGTCCCATACGACGACGCTGTGTTAAATACCTCGATGCAGGGCAAAACGATTTTTGACATTGAAGAGAACAGCCCTGCGTTAGCAGCGACGAAAAGAATACTTGAACAAAAATTACTGAAAGTTAGAGTGGGAGATTCTTAAATGCCGGTTCCTGAAATCACAGAAAGCTTCACCGGCTCGGTGAACCGTGTTACCATCGGCGCGACGAAAGAAAACGGCGGCACTCGGACCTCAAAAATAACCGTGGGTGGAGCGTGTAATGTCGTCTATGGCGGCTCTACAAATGACGCCGGTGAAAAACCGGTTATCGCTATGGACGTCATAGACACCAGGCCCGAAGATTGGCCGGATATTCTCACTCAAAGCTATAAAGATGTCCTTGACAGCCCCAGTGACTGGGCCAAAAAGTGCATAACAGAATTCGGTGCCGACTTAATCTGTATCAAGTTTGACGGAATTCACCCCGACAAAGCTGACAAAGACGCCGCCAGTGCTGTCAAGGTTACCGAAGAGGTCTTAAAAGCTGTAGGTGTTCCGCTTGTGCTCTGGGGCTGTGGCAACGATGAAAAAGACAATCACGTTATGCCAAAGGTAAGTGAAGCTGCAAAAGGCCAGAATTGCCTGCTCGGCACGGTTAAGGAAGATAATTACAAGTCTTTAACTGCTATCGCCCTGGCTGACAATCACCATCTTATTACTGAGGCGCCCCTTGATATTAACATCGCCAAGCAGGTCAATATCCTGGTTTCTGATATGGGCTTTCCGCTCGAAAAGATAGTAACATTCCAGGCCACAGGTGCATTAGGTTATGGAATAGAATATTCCTACTCGATTCAGGAACGCCAGCGTCTGGCTGCCCTCGGCGGCGATAAGATGATGGCAATGCCGGTAATCTGTGATGTTGGTTATGAAACCTGGCGGGTTAAAGAAGCCAAACTTGCCGATGCGCCCGGATGGGGAGATGTCAAAGACCGAGGGCCAATGTGGGAAGCCGCCACCGCAATCTGCCTTTTGCAGGCCGGCGCCGACATAATCCGGATGCGCCATCCACGAGCTGTTGCAACGGTCAAGAACTTTATAAATCAGATTTGGCAGTGAGAACTTCAGTCGTAAGGAGCCAAGCATGATACTAATCGCGGAACGAATTAACGGAATGTTTACCGATGTAAAGCAGGCTATCGCAGACAAGAACAAGAAAGTTATTCAGCAGTTGGCCAAAAAACAGACCGAAGCCGGTGCTGCGTATCTGGATGTTAACGTAGGTACTGCCGCGGCAGACCAGGAAGGCACAATGCAGTGGCTTGTTGAAACAATCCAGTCCGCCGAAGGCGGATGCTCCACGCCTTTATGTCTTGATTCCCAGAAACCCGATGTCATTGCCGCAGGACTAAAAGTTGTTAATGCCGAAAACGGACTTATTCTGAATTCCAGCCCGCTGAACAGGAAAAACGATGAAGAAATTCTTGATAAGTATATCGAAATGGCCGAGCAGGCTGGGCCCAAGGCAGGAATCATCACATTGACAATGGACAAAAACGGCGTTCCCCAAGACATCGATACACGTGTGGCCATTGCTGCAGAGATCGTATCAAAGGCAATGGAGAAGGGCTTCGACCCGCAACGGCTGTATATCGACCCGATTGCGCTGCCGGTCAAAGTACCAAATGCCCAGGTTCAGCCCGGAAATATCCTCTCTGCTATGGCCCAGATAAGACTCCTCGCCGACCCGCCTCCACACATAACATTAGGTTTGTCGAATCTTTCACAGGGCGCAACGGAAAGGAGCCTGATAAATCGCGTGTTTCTTGCGCAGGCTGTTTCGCACGGCCTGGATTCGGCGATTGTCGATGTGCTCGACGAAAAGCTGATAGACGTATTGGCCGCCGCTGAGCTGCTGATGAACAAACAGATATACTCGGATAGCTTCCTGAAGGTTTACAAATCCAGCAGTAAACCTTAATCCGGATTATCGAACAGAGACGCTTAAAAAAGCAACAGAAAGCAAAAGGAAGGAAAAACATATGAAGAAGCTTGACGCAACAAAAATGGAGGATTGGCAAATTGCAGAAGCTGCCGAGGAGCAGATGAAACCGGTTCGTCAGCTGGCGGACGAAATGGGACTTAAAGAAGATGAACTACTGCCTATGGGGTTCCAGTTAGGCAAAGTCGATTATATGAAGGTGCTTGACCGGCTGAAAGGTGCGCCACAGGCAAAGTATATCAACGTTACCGCTATTACGCCAACGCCACTGGGAGAGGGCAAAACCACAACCGCTGTCGGCCTTATCGAAGGGCTGGGAAAGATGGGCAAACGTGCGGTCGGGGCGATTCGCCAGCCAAGCGGCGGCCCGACATTCAATATCAAAGGTTCTGCCGCCGGCGGTGGACTTGCGCAGTGCATTCCACTGACGCCGTTCTCAATCCGACTCACCGGCGATATAGACTCAATTTCAAACGCCCACAACTTAGCTATGGTTGCCCTCACCTCGCGTATGCAGCACGAAAGAAACTACGACGACGCCCGCCTTGCAAAGAGTAACCTCAAAAGAATCGACATCGACCCCGAGAGAGTGCAAATGAAATGGGTTATGGATTTCTGTGCCCAGTCCTTGCGAAATATCACCATTGGAAAAGGCGGAAAAATGGACGGTTACGAAATGGAATCCGGATTCGCCATTACCGTCTCAAGTGAAGTGATGGCTATTCTGGCGGTCGCAAAAGATTTGAAAGACCTGCGCAAGCGGATGTCAAAAATAGTTGTCGCCTATGACAAAAAAGGCAACGAAGTAACCACCGCAGACCTCGAGGTCGATGGCGCTATGACCGCCTGGATGGTCGAAGCCATCAATCCAAACCTGCTGCAAACCATCGAAGGTCAGCCTGTATTCGTGCACGCCGGGCCGTTTGCAAATATCGCTATCGGCCAAAGCTCCATCATTGCCGACGAGGTCGGAACCAAACTGGGCGATTACCACGTTACCGAAAGCGGCTTCGGAGTGGATATCGGCTTCGAAAAATTCTGGAACCTTAAGTGCCGAATATCAGGCCTCACTCCAGATGCCGTGGTTATTGTCGCCACAATACGGGCACTCAAGATGCACGGCGGAGGACCAGCCGTAAAGCCGGGTATACCTCTGGAGGAAGAATACACCAAAGAGAATCTCGAATTGCTCGAAAAAGGCTGCGAGAACCTGATTGCTCACATTGAGACCGTCAAAAAAAGCGGTGTTCGTCCCGTCGTTTGCATAAACAGTTTTCATACCGACACCAAAGCCGAGATTAAACTGGTGTGCAGAATAGCTGAGGAAAGCGGCGCCTTGGTTGCGGTTTCAGAGCACTGGCTTAAGGGCGGTGATGGGGCAATCGAATTAGCTGAGGCCGTCATTACCGCCTGCGATGAGGCGAATCACTTCAGGTTTCTTTATGAGCTGGATACACCGCTGAGAAAACGAATCGAACTAATTGCCAAAGAAGTATACGGCGCCAGTGGTGTAACTTATACCGACGGCGCTCTTGAAAAGGCAAAGGCCTTCGAAGCAGACCCACAGGCCAGCGAGCTGGGTACCTGTATGGTCAAAACACATCTAAGCCTCTCACATGACCCGGACATCAAAGGCCGCCCCAGAGACTGGGAACTTCCAATCCGTGACGTTATGGTCTACAAAGGAGCCGGCTTTATCGTGCCCGTAGCTGGTGCGATTAAACTCATGCCGGGTACCGCTTCAAATCCTGCGTTCCGCCACATTGATGTGGACGTCAACACTGGAAAGGTACAGGGGCTTTTCTGAACGGGCCAGCAAAGCTGGCTTTTTCGTCTTTAAGTTTTGGTGCTATCCCAGTATAATATTGCGCTAATACGCAGAGCATCATGAGTTAGTTGTTGATTGACAGCTTTTATGACCGGCGTCGAACGCGAACTTATTTTAATCGGAATTTGGATGGTAGGCAATGCAGCCTGTACTGCAGTTAGCTTTGGACCACGAAAACCTTGCTCGTGCCTTGAAAGTTGCTAAAGAGGCGGTGGCAGCAGGCGTAGACTGGCTGGAAGCAGGAACGCCGCTGATAAAAAGCGAGGGATTAGATGCTGTTCGCGCTTTGCGCCGTGAGTTTCCCGGTGTGCCGATAGTTGCTGATATGAAAATTATAGATGCAGGCCGGCTGGAGACCGAATGTGCAGCCAAAGCTGGTGCCGACAGTATCCACGTTCTGGCCCCGGCCTCCGATTCCACCGTAATTGAATGCATCGAGGCCGCTCGTCGCTACGACGTTAAAATCGCTGTTGACCTGCTCGGGTTAGAAAGCAGGGAGAAAATGGTTCAACGGGCAAAGCAAGTGGAACTAATGGGGGCATCTTCGGTTTGTGTCCATACCCCGATAGACATGCAAATGCGGGCAGAGCTGCCTTTTGATGATTTGAAAGCTGTCGCATCAGCCGTGAGTATTCCCGTCGCAGTTGCGGGAGGGATTAACTCCGAAACCGCGGCAGATGCAATCAAAGCTGGTGCAACGATAATTATCGTCGGCGGAGCAATCACAAAATCGCCTGATGCCAAAGCAGCTACTGAGACCATAAAGAAGGTTATCGCTACCGGTATCCCGGCGAAAACAGCTTTTTTCAAGCGTGCCGATGAGAAAGGTATTGCCGAGGTCCTGGCAAAAACTTCCGCTGCTGATGTTACTGAAGCACTGCACAACACAGGTGAATTGGCCGGCATTAACCCCATAGTTCAAGGAGTTAAGATGGTAGGCCGTGCTCTTACGGTCTGGACTTATCCGGGCGACTGGAGCAAGCCTGTGGAAGCGATAGACATAGCTGAAGAAGGACAGGTAATTGTTATAGACGCAGGGGGCATGCCTCCGGCAGTCTGGGGCGAGAAGGCCACCAAAAGCTGCCTGCAGCGCAAGGTGGCTGGCGTGGTTATTAACGGCGCAATTCGAGACGTCGCAAATATCCGCCAAATGAAGTTCCCCGCATTTGCCAAGCTCATAACTGCAGCCGCTGGTGAACCTAAGGGTCAGGGAATGATTGCCGTGCCGGTGAAAATAGGCGGTCAGTGTATACGCACGGGCGACTGGATAGTAG
>Ga0114918_10005028_pt1 | contig 11393 bp, 11 predicted proteins | sample LantaG_FD_87015 | JGI IMG/M metagenome (GOLD analysis project Ga0114918, IMG submission 87015) | Deep subsurface microbial communities from Baltic Sea to uncover new lineages of life (NeLLi) - Landsort_02402 metaG | ecosystem: Environmental > Aquatic > Marine > Oceanic > Sediment | place... | reverse complement strand
CCGGTGGTTGTGAGTGCTTCATCACTGAAAGATATATTTCCGCCTGTTGCGCTGAATGTTAAATCGCCAGCGGAATCAAGCAGCATTTCGCCATACGTCGTCGGACTTCCATCTGCATCGTTGTAACAAATCTGAATGCCGTCTTCCGCCGCACCAGTGTTAAGCGTAAATTTGCGATCGGGAACTAGGGTGGCGAGGCCGACATTACCCGGATATCTTTGCACAAATAAATTATCTGTATGGAATGATACATCTCCAGTGGTTGCATCAATTTCAATACGGGATTCATGGGAGGCGCTACCATCGCGCTTGGTTCTAAATGAAAGTGAAGAACTATCCGCGCCCGCCTTTTTAGTCATGTCAATTTGTGCAAGTTCGTTCTGCGCCCCATCGTCATTTCTTCTTGGCTGAAATGTCCAGACCGCGCGTGGTGAACCTGCTGCGGCTGCGTTTCGGTACTGTGCTGAAAAATAACCTTGCGATACGTTTTTGTTTCCTACGGATAATTCAGCAATACCCGCGCCGCCAGCATTTTCGTCTTTCCAAGTTCTTGTCGATCCGTATAAATACGTTTTCCCACCTGTACTTGTCAGGTACGAATACCCGTTCGTGTCCAACAGTATATCGACGTATTTCGCAGCACTGCCTCCATCCTCGTCATAACTTATTCTAAACCCATCGGTAGCAGCACCGGTGTTTATTTCACATTTGCGGTCGGGGGCTGTTGAGTCAAGACCTACTCTACTATTCGTCGTATCAACCGTGACAACTGGCGTACCGTCTAATTTAGCAAGGTTAATCGCCGTCGTGCTGTCAGCACTTGGACGAATGTCACCATTAACTGGCAACGTCATATTCGTCCCGTCAAACTTGAACGTAGAAACGCTTCCCAACACATTCGCGGCAGTCGCATATAGTATTTGACCGTCACCTACGGAATCGGGATAGGTGCTCGTTGACCACGACGTATCCGACGCACCAGCGCGTAATATTTTGCCTTCCGCGCCTTTCGCTAACGCAGCCCACGCGGGAGTAGAGTTGCCGACAATCAAACTTCCCCGAACGGCAGAACCAGTAACGGAATCGCTATGAGTCGCAGATAATACGTTATGAGCCGTTACGGATGTCAGATATCCGGAATCGTTGTCGAACTCGGATACTTTAGGCGGTCCGGAAAGCCATGCCGTCCATGCTGGATCGGTTTCGTTTGCCGGAACGTTTGTAGTCCAATCGATTAAAGCCCGAACGCCGTGCGGATCGGTAGTAGTATCTTCGACATGCCCTTTTATCGTAGACGCGCTTATCTCGTTTGCGCCCCCAACACCAAGCGACGTGTCTGTATTTTGCGTATGACGCGCTGACGTGTTTAATGCAATGTTGGCATGATTGTAAGCAAGTTCATGTGTTGTCATCAATCCATCGGAATAAGATTCGGCGGCGGCTAACGCGGCGGCAGCAGAACCGGCGGGATCGGCTCCGACATCCGAGTAGGTCACGCCGTGAGGATTTCCGGCAACAATATCAACATGGCCTTTAATCGTCGCGGCGGTTATCGGATTCGATCCGCCCGCATCAAGCCCCAGGTCGGTTCCCTGCGTATGCCTCGCCGCTGAATTAATCGCAATGTCCGCGTGAGCATAATCTGATTCATGGGTTGCCATTAAGCCGGAAGCGGTTCCGGATGGATCGGCTCCAACTTGCGCCGCTGTATAATCGCCGCTTTCGGCGACAACCGCGCCTGTACGGCCAAAAACCGAGGACACGGGAACGGAAGGTATCGCCGATTCTAATGCATTAAGCGCGGCGGTAACGGTTGCACCGGCAACGCCTGATTCATTTGTGATTTCGTCGCTGTCGTAATCGCCAGCAGTCGCAGTTATATCACCCAGCCGCCCGAATACTGACGTGACGACATCGATTCCGGTTTGGAACTTTGTCCAGTCGGTTCCGTCGGTATAATAAAAACCTTTCGTATAATCGCCATCGGCTTGCGAAAGATAAAAGATTAAGCCAACAAACGTTGAGGAAGGATCGGGTAAAGTCGTCGTTACATACGCGATTCCAATTTTATTAGGCGCGCCGATTTGTATCAGCTTTGTACTTCCGCTTTGACCTTCAAACAAATCAGACTTGTCGATTATCACGCGGAAATTGCAGGAGATTACTGATTCAAACAATCCGCTGTTTTCCAGCTTTGTCCAATCATAAGCCGCTTCATTTTCCACGCTTAAACATATCGCGCCCGCGTCGGTTAAAATTGCGCCCTCGGTTAGATTGCAAACTTCCTCACAAGTATCCAAAAGCGGTTCAATGTCGCTTGCGGCGGTTGCGGAAACCTTTTTCTGTAAAACAATATCTATTCGGTAATCGCGCATGCTGGTTACAGCGCGGTCGGTAATCTCTTGACGCGGAATGCTGGCGGGAATGACCGTAACCTGTAATGTTTTGAGTTTTGCTAAATCTTTTACCGCGTGATAATCCTTTACCGCCGTGAATTCTTCCGTGTAATCCACAGCGTTTAAAAGCGCAATCAAATCATCGGCGATTAAAGATATTTCACTCATTAATCTTTTTCCACGTAAGCCCGAAAACTACAAGAGATTACAGAAATAAACTCGCTGTAATCATCAACCTTATCGATTTCGTAAGCCGGATCGTTTTCCACCTCTTCACAAACAACATCGGATTCCGTTAAAATAGTTCCTTCCACAAGATTGCAAATCTCTTCGCATGTATCCAGCAAAGCCTCAACCGCGTCGGAATCGTCCGGGTCAATGCGCTTTTGCATTACAACGTCAGGCCGATAAAGCCTATCACTTGTCGCGGCGCGGTCGGATAGTTCCTGTCGCGGGATGCCAGCAGGAATAACCGTAACTTGAACTGTTGAGATATCCGCCAAATCTTTTACTGGATGATAGGCTTTGACTGCCGTAAACGCTTCGGTATATGAACCGGCGTTTAGCAGCGTTACGAGTTCATCGGCGATTGCGGATATTTTACTCATTAGTCTTTCATCCTAACTTTCAATTCGCGCATAGCCGCTGTATTATCATTCAACGCTTCGACAAGCGTGATTCGTACCCATTCTTGATTCCGGTTCAATTCATCCGACATGCGCTTTTCCCGCTGCCAGTCGCGCCAAAATGTATAACTCACAACTAAGCCCGCCAAGCCCCATTGTGCCCAAAGGCCGGTATTCGGAGTTATCGGCGTCGCGACAAGCCAAGTGAAAAATATGGTCATCTTGGCTATTAAATTCATGCGTTTGTTTCCTTCGTATGAATCCGCAGCATACGTTGAAGCGGGTCACTGAATCTGTAAGGCTGTTCACCTTCGATCGGCAGCACTTCGTAAACGGCGGCGGTTCCGGCGGTATCCGTAATCGTGTCGCCGCGAACCGGCAAAACCACCGCGCCGTCGAGGATTAAATCGGATGCCGTTACGATGAAATCCCGCGTTTGAAAGTCGGTAACAACGCCTGATTGATCCATCTTCTGATATTCCGTTCGACCGGGAGTCGCGTTAAGAGTCACGGACAACGCGCCGCGTTCGTATAAAACGGAGTGGCTTTCCTCTGCATCGATCTTGTTAATCAGCCAAGCTACAGCAGTATCGAGGGACATTGCGCTGCCTCAATTAAGGGTTTCAAAAACTTGCCTTGCTTCAATTCGTCGAAAGACCATTGACGGCATGCCAAGTGATTCAAATAGTTTTTTACATCGTCCGAATCCGGCATCCAGCCGTCGGCCATTTCCTGAAGCCGCTTTTTTATATTTCGCGGATTACAAGACAACCCTACGCGGGCTTGCAAATAGAGCGCAGGGCCAAATGCCAGAACAGGACATCCCAGCCCAAGGCATTCGTTACCGGCGTTTGAATTAATCGTCACCGCAAACTTCGATTTTAAAACCGCGCCTAAAAGCGTATCGGATGTTTCCAGCGGCAAATATCGCAAGGCTTTGTGCGTATGATGCCCGTTAGCTTTTGGATGTGGACGGAAAAAGGCCTTATAACCCTGCGGCAAGTTGTCTTTTACGAGTTGCGCGATTTGCTTTGACGCTTGAATTTCCGATTCCATCATTTGCGAGTCGCCGTTTAATTGTCCGAGGACAAGAATTCGCTTAGAATCTCGCTTTCCGAAACCTTCGTAAGGGAATTTCCAAACCTCTTTTAATCGCGCTTCACCTTCCGCTGGCGCGGGCTTGTGCAAATCATTGCGCCACGATGTCCAGTGCAAAATGCCTTCGTGGTCAAGTTGCGTATAAACGCTTCGATTGAAAAAGCCATGCTCTGAATTAAAAACTATGCACCCGCGACTCTTTGCCATTTTCGTAAGCTCGACGCAAATCCCTTTTCGGCCATTCCATATAAATATCATGTCGGGATGTTTTTTAATAGCTTCCCAACTCGGAACTACTTCAACCGTTATCCCAAGTTCGGTTAATCCTTGCGCAATCGCATGCATTGTATTTCTAGTAATTGACGTATCATTTAGCTTTGTTCCACAGAATACGCCCGCATGCAATCCGCTAAAGTCCAGTTTGCTGAAAATATCAGTCGCGCCATCGGCGAATAAGTGAATAACAAAAGGCAGTTGTCCATGTGATTCAGGCGTTAGACCTGTTAATTTATTCTTGTCCAATTCGCCATTGATTAATTTATTGACTATAACCCGCGACGGATGCGCGGCGGTAGGATAAAACCAAGGCCAATCGCCTACATCAAACATGTTTGGATTTTTATAAATGATTTCCGTGAACATTTTAGGCCCAAACGATACGCGCTCAACTTTTTGAGATTCGTAAGTTTCGATGATAGCATTATCAATTAAATTCCACACACTCGAAGGCGCGGCGGGAAGCGCAAGGATACCATTCGCGTAAACAAGAGATTTTCGTTTATGCCAAAATTGCTTAGTTATAAACGGCTTATCTTTCAAGTCGTAATCGTTTACAATTTCGCGTATTGGTCTTAATGGCCAAAAGTCGCAATCGAAATACCAGCCGCCAAGTTCGCGCATGGCGGATAATCGCAACAAATCAGATTTTGCGCATAAATCAGGAATGCTTTCATACGCGCCACGATAAGATTCGTATAAAATCTCTTTTCCATGAATCATAATTCTAAATTCTGGATTAAGCATCCGGAATTCATCTATATTCTTCCGCGCCCAATCGGGCATCGGTTTTCCAATCCATATAAAATGCAATATCTTCGGTATCATTTCAATAAGCCTCTAAATTTATCCAGCGATACACGGTCGGAAACGATTGTAGTACCAACATCCCAAGGCGGAACGAAGTAATCAAGCCGTTCTTTGAAAGTTGAAAATATTGGTTCGTAGCCGTAAACGGAACGCTCCGTATCGTGACAAACAATTACATCGGCAACATCTTTTAAGCGTTTAATGCATGGAACGCGATCTTGTGTAAATCCGTCCACAAACGCCAGCCCGCAAGGCTCATCTATTTCTGGAACGTTTGCCGTGTTCCGATTTATTATTAATTTATGATTCGGCGATTCAAGACATCGGAATTTTTCAGCCCAACCCGCTTCGCGTTCAATCGTTATAAGTTCGCGTCCGCGACATAAGGCGTGTAATAGCGGCGTCGAATATGCGCCCGCGCCAACTTCTATAACGCGGCCTTCCGTCAATTGTGAACAAGCCGCTAAAATTGGCGCATGAGATGAATAAGCATCCGGTTTGTCAAGCCCGCCAAATCGTATAATAGGATCGTTGACAACACGAGGACGCGGCCAATTAAGCCCGCGAATGTAACCATTAAAGCCGCCGTCTATCGGTATTTCTGCCGGTAAGTAATTTACGATTTCAGCAAAGTTTTTTGCCGGTTGTATTTCATTGCGCTTAACTATTATTGAAAAGCTGCCGTCGCAATGAATAACGCTTGCCTTACTGCAATCTTGACCAGCCCGCACTAGGTGAACTAGCAATAGACCGGAATTCCATATGGATAATTGATCTGGAACAATGGTATGCTGCAAATCTGGAATAGTGATACATAAAACGCCGTCGGGCTTTGCTAATTCCAACAGGCTTTTTAAATAAACTGTTGGATTATCTTTTAGCTGCAAAACATGTGAACTCCAGACGCAATCGTATTTTTCATCTTTATCGAATTCCTCAAATGCGCATTTATAAAGTTTGATCCCAGGCATATGCAACAGCGCAGCTTTTGGCTTCCGTTCAACACAGCTTATATTTTTGCCAGATTCCTTGAAAATCCGTGCAATGTCGCCAAGCCCGGGACTTACATCCAATACGGTTTGAAACTTGAATTCATCCAATAATTTTTTTGCAGCATCAAAACCAATCATTTCAATTCCTCCGAAATATTTGTAAATGGTAAACGTGTTTCTTCCAATGGAGTATCAACGAATATCCCATAGTTTTCTTTATTGTATAAATCCAGAACGTTCTTTAATTCCGAATCAATCCACTCGTCGCCATAGCGCAAAGGATCAGCATTGACTCCTACCAGTTCGGGTTTATTTTTACGTAACAAATCAGCGACAATCGGATTTTTACGGTTGCCTTTATAAAAATGATTTTTCTTTTCACGGCTATAAATTAAATCACTGCCCGTAACGACTACATTTAATTGACTGTCCGCTTCAATTGCGCGATTGAGAAGAATATAAAGCGTATGCAAAATCATTGAACCGCCGCGCTTATGGATATATCCAGGCACTTTATCAGGCATTATTTTAACGTTTAATTGCTTCATTTCTTTCAATGTCGGAATACAGGTTCCAGCCCGAAAGTTTTTATTCGGAGACGGTTCCAAAAAATCCTTTGCTATAAACCATTCGTCGCAATCCGCTAAACACACCCGCCAAGCGTTATTCATTGCGATTATTTTATAACCATTTTTCAAATAACTTTCGCGAATAACCGGCCAATAGTCGCTTATATATGGCGCACTTCCAAGAGCTATGTATTTCTGTATTGATTTATCCACATCAAATCCTTATAAATATCTGACTGTTATCGGTTACAAATTGAGTCCACGTTAAATGTTCTTTTAAAAACTCGTTTATCGCTTTTCCTGCGAGAATGTCGCGGTTTGGAAAGTGATCGTCCATACCGATTAACCCGCCTTCCGCAAGATTGTTACAAGCCCATTTTAAAGCCGTCCAAGTTGGCTTATAGTGGTCAAGGTCGAGATAAATAAATGCATATGCATGATTTTCATCGCCGAAACATTCCGGAACGTACCCGGGATGGAGTTCATAAACCTCGGGATTTACGCCGTCATCGGCAAGAATCTTTTTAAACGCTCCAATTCCTCCAACCGACATAGCGCCGCGCGGATAGTGCGTCCCGTCTATTTCGGGAGTCGGATTATCCATGCCGCAAAATGAATCATACGCAATTGCGCGACGGCCTTGTTTTTCAGCTTCGTGGCAAAGACGTTTGAATAAATTCGCCTTGTAAACGCCAACTTCCGCAAAATCGCCAGGGACATCACGGACTAATTCCATTGCGCGTTCTAAATCGGGATCGTTTAATTTGCCAGTTCCCATTTTTTTATTTACTCCAGCGTGTATTTGTAATCAAAGCCTTTAATCGATTTAATCGCCTGATATATTTCTTCAAGTCGTAAATCGTGATCGTATATCTTTCGCCATTCCAAAGCGTCTATCCCAGCCTTCGACAGTAAATGAGTCGGCGCAAAACGGCAGCGGTAATATTCGGCGGCAACGTCAATTGATTTCAATTTGCATTTTTCTAAAATATCATCGCGCACGAAAATCATATCTTGAACGCAAGAGATTTCGCCGAAAGTTAAATGCCAAGGCGAATAACCAAAACACGCGGCAAGATGCGCGGCATACGTTACCGAACAGCCATATAACCCGAATTTGACAACGCTTCCTGCCTCTTGGATTTCCGGCGAATATTGCATACAGAATTGAACCGGCGGCGGGAATTCGGGATTGATTTCAATACATATTGCCAATGGATGATAGTCTTTTTCAAGTATCGTTTCCATTAGTTGACCGTCGAAGCTATCTATGTCTATTTTCAGAAAATCGAATGTTTGCGGAATATCGTTTTCCTCAAGTATGCCTTGTATATTATCCGGCGTCACGTATCTGTTTATATTCACGACCGGGAAGCCTTTTAGGTTCTCACAGCGTTTTTCATAGTTGCTTTTATCAATGGCAATCCCGCCGAAACCTAAAAGGCGATGAAGGTCATAACATGGATCGTCAGCGAAAATCCCGTCATGCGCCCCGATATTAACCAGCTTTTTATTTAAGCCGTATTTCCGAGAAATTGCGGTAAATAGTTCAATTACTTTCGTAAACATTTCGCATTCTCCAGATTCCAGAATCTTCCATCGCGATTGACTTTTACCCCGCTGTTAATCTCAAATTCATCCACGGCTTTCTTTACGCCTTTTATCGGATAATCATCGCCGCAAATCGCCGCGTATGGGAATAGCTTATAAGCCGTTTCGAGGTCAAGTTTCACGTCTTTGTATTCGTGACTTGCGTCAATGTATATTAAATCCGGCTTAATGTTATGCTTCCAGATTTCATATAATCCTTGCCAAGACATCATGCGAAGCGGGATTACGCGCTCGCGGTCTTCCCAAGTGTTGACGCGGAAAATATCAAAGAGCTTTGGCAGTTCCGGTTCATACGCCGCCATTCCCGGTTGATGTTCAACGCCGCCCGAAAATGTGTCCACTGAAATTAAAGTCGCGTTTGGAAAGTTCTTTAGAAAGAGCTTTGACGTTTTTCCGAACCATACGCCAAGTTCGACGATAACGGATTTCTTCGCGGGATCGAGTAGACTTAAAAATTGTTTTGTCCAATTTGATTTCCAACCTTTCACAATCGCGGGCGCGTTAGGTTTTTCAAGCGGATAGGCGTATTTCGTTTTTAACGCCTGAAAATCTAGCCTTGCAATATCTACAAGAATATGCCGCGCTTGTGCTTTAGGCGAAAGCCAATCCTCGTAATACCGCCGCGCATTTTCCGCGATAGCTTCGCGCCTATCGTCATGTTTCAGATAATACCGAACCTTTTTTTCCAAGTCGCTATAATCGCGCTTACATTCAATCCAGCAATCTTTAGGATTGCCGGGAAGGTTTGTCGCTAATTTCGGCATGATACAAGCCGCGCCGATTCCAAACATTTCAGATATTCGCCAGGTCAATTCACCAATTCCGGGAAGCAATAAATTTAATTTCGCTTTTGCGCTGGCTTTTAAATAATCCGCATATTCGTATTTCGTTTTACCTTCAACATGTGCGGGCGCAAGCGGTCTGTTGGGCATGTTTAAAACCGATATTTCAGTTTTATCTAAATTCATTTTACTGATTATATCGGCGGCGGTTATACGATCAGATATATAGCCAGGTGCACCCGACGTTGCGCGGAAGATTCCGAAAACATTATAATCGTATTCCTTGGCGTCTTTAATTTCTCGCAATTCAGGCAGTATTTTAAAATAGCTTGAATTCGTAACGCCTTGACCTATCGGGCGCATGCCGAATTTTGCCATATGAAATTCGCCGCATTCAACCTTGTAATAAAGCGCGTCAGGCGTGCAGAATTCGCGGGAGATGCTCCATTGAAAATCAGACCAATCATAATAAACTGGAATTCGTCGGCCATTTAATTCAACCACGAAAGCTGTTACATGATTGTTGTCTGACGCCTTGGATTTCGCGGCAAGTTCTTTCGAATATACAATTTCTACATTTTCAAAACTATCAAAACCACGCGACAAATATTCGTAAAATGTGCGCGGATAAATTTCTGGCAAAAAATAGGATGGATAATAGACGGTATATTTAGCCATTATAGACGCAACTCCTGCATAAAATATCCGCGTGTGGATCGTCCAGTCCTTTTATAATTTCCTTGTATGCGTATCCGTGAATATCTTCCCATTTTCCAGTAATGAGATTTCCGAGTTTGTGTTTCAAACCGTAATCCATACAGCAAAGTACAACGGTTCCATTCGGAAGCATTACATGCCGCCCCCAATTTTTACAACGTTTCAATGGATTACTGTTTTTTTCAACAAGAAACAAATTTCCAGCGCGTGAATTTATATCGACCTTTGTAGGATTGCTTACTATGTCAACTATTCGCGGTTCAAGTGGCTTATGATGCCTGAAATATAAGTTTTGAATTCCGCTGTCATAAACGCTTTGTAAAATTGATAAATATTCGTCATCAACATTTAGCTTCATCGATTCATCGGCCAAATGAACATGAAAACAATGAAACGGAATATCCTTAATCGCGTTTAAATCGGCTTCGGTAAAATCTCGCAACGTAGTATTCACCGTGATTTTAAATCCGCGCCGATGCGCGTAAATTATCATTCGAGTACAATCGGGATTTGTCCACGGTTCACAAAATCCAGAAAAATAAACATGCGTATCTTCCGGAATCTTATTAATGCATTTGCAAAAATCGCTGAATTGTAAGAAATCGATTCCATTATAAGAATCCCGCAAAACGTCTTGCGGGCAATAACTACAACGATTCGGACACCCTATCGCCGTTGTAATTTCGAGTCCGTTAAATTTCATTCCTTTACCTTTTTTTATGGCAGGGACGCCGGTTTTACCCGACGTCCCAACCATGCCTCGCGACCTTTATTTATTTATTAGCTGTTGTTCATCGCGGGCATAAGTCTCACAAGCACATACGTCTGAGTGCTGGCAGCCGCCTCTTCCGCAATGCCCAAGAGCACATTGGAACCTGCGGTCGTCGTAGCAACTTCGTTTGTCGCATCCCAGTACACAAGACAGCCCTTCGTGAAGGCTTGTCCGGTCGAACCGCCAGTAGCGTCAACCTTCATCACCGGCCCGCCTCCAACGGTCAATTGACCAAGCGTATTGGCGGTAATGTCCTTTCGGGCAAAGCCAACAACCTTCCCGATAACAACGCCGTCGTAAGCGTCAACGTCCGTCGCGGGCGTATAATCCATGTATGGACTATCAGACCAAAATTTAGCTCCCATGACTGTATTCTCCTTTTTTTCAATTTAAAAGATGTTGCCGGGCAATTCATCCGGCAACGCTAGAACGCTTTCGATCAGCCAGCACCGGTCGATTTTACACAGGCGCGCGGATCAAGCTGCGCAACGCCGAAATCGTAATATCCACGGAATTGAATTCCGAGATACTGGAAGTTTAAGTCGGTTTCTTCAACAATCGGAGTTTCCTTGCCGTCAAGGAACGCGACTTCAAAACCGGCCAATACCTTCGGGTCTGCCAGCATATACCAGATTATCGCGGAATTGCCGTAAGACGAATCGGCCAGATACCGCGCCTTCACCGGCGAATATTTGCCAACGTAGATATTATTCTTGCCCTTGCCGACATTGGCCGTCGTGGTTT
>Ga0114918_10005027_pt1 | contig 11395 bp, 13 predicted proteins | sample LantaG_FD_87015 | JGI IMG/M metagenome (GOLD analysis project Ga0114918, IMG submission 87015) | Deep subsurface microbial communities from Baltic Sea to uncover new lineages of life (NeLLi) - Landsort_02402 metaG | ecosystem: Environmental > Aquatic > Marine > Oceanic > Sediment | place... | reverse complement strand
TCAGATCAACGCTGAGAACGAAGCTGCCCATTTGCTGGGCCGTCTCCGCTTTGCCCAGGACAACCCAGCGGCGATGCTGGTGATCGACGGTGAACTGAGCGCCGACCAACACGCCCCACCCTCTGTGGCCTGAGCTCCTCTCTCTGGCCTCAGCTAGCCAAGGGGCGGCTGGTCAGCTCCTCGAGAAAAGCCACCGCGAGGCCGTCCCTCAGACCCCCACTGCACCGCATCTGCCGGGCGCTGGCTAGTAATTGCTCGCGCCGGTGGTGCAACAGCTGCAGCTCCTGGCTCAGCCGCCGAACCAAGCCCTCCTGCCGGCAACGGCCGAGATTTGCCACCACCTGCTGGGCCCGGCAGCGCAGCTGGTGGGCCTCGCGACACAGGCTCGCCACCAGGCTTTCAGAGGGCGGGGCGCTGAGGTGGACGCAAGGGAGGGTCATGGCAGAACTCAGGCCGCAGCCAGGGGAGCGGTTTCAATCAATTCCGGTGCCAGGCGCATGCCGGGTTCGCTGACCGGAGTCTCGATCAAGCGGGCCTGACGGATTCGGGAAATCAGGCGGGTGGTCGTGACCCGAGTGGTGCCGATCAATTCACCGATGCGCTCATGGGTGAGACGGAAGGGCAGATCACACCAACTTCCGCAACGGCGCCCCAGGCGGCGCACCAGCAACCCGAACAGGGCATGGAGGCGCTGCTCGGCGCTGCCCAGGTGGCGGATGCGTAGCAACTGCAGGGTCCATTCGTTGACGGCATCGAAGCCCTCGCCATGGCGGGGTTCAGCGTCGCTGCGGAAACTCAAAGGGGTGAGGGCCTCGACGCAGACTCCTTCGCTGCAGAGCCGGTCTGTGCAGAGCTGGTCGCCGGCCTGCAGGAAGGCGAGGGTCATCCCCTCTGTCTCCTCACAGGGGCAGTAGACGCGGGCCACCCCATCGAGCACCTCGATGCAGCTGCCACTCGCCCGGCGAGCCGGATCCAGCAGCACGGTCTGACCTGCCGGCATGCGCACGGCGGCAACGGGATCGTCGGGAAGGAAGCGGAAACTCATGGCCGAGGGGAAGGGGCTTATTGCGAATGACTCGCAACCTAAACAAGCGCCCGCCCCTTTTGCAAGCGATTCTCAATAACAACTGCCAATTGCAACCAGGCTTGGCGCCGGTGCGGCGCCCCAGTTGGGCGGCACAAAAGCCCCAAAGATGGAGCGAGCGATGACTGGCTAGAGCCAGTCGCTGATTGCGTTTTTTGCCAACTTTTACTGCCAAGGCAACATCATGTTGGGGCAGATCCATGCTTTGTGGCCCTACGCAACAGGCTCCTGCCAGATAGCTTCGCCCTGGTCAAGATATGGTTGTTTCCCACCAATGCTGGGGAGTACTTTTTCATGGTGAACCGCAAGATTTTGTCCAGCTGGCCCTGCCACCGGATCGGCCTGCTGGCCGCAGCTGCAACCGCATTAGCTGCAGCTCCCGCCCTGGCCCAGTCGGACACGCTCTACAAACTCGACACCAAGTGCAGCGTCAAGGGCGGGGCGCCCCAGGCTTGCGTCATTGAGGCCGTCAACGAGGGCAGCGCCACCCTCTACCGCCACATCATCGGCAAAACCGTGGACACGATCCGCGTCACCGACAGCCCCGTGCGGATGAGTGTCTGGATCGATAGCACCAAAACCTGGAAAAACCTAGACAACGCAGCGGCGCTCTTTTCCACCAACACGATCTGCTTCAACGGTCGGGATCTCTGTGCCGTCAACCCCAACTACCTCAACAGCGTGCGGGAAGATCGTCCCGACGCCACCGCCGGCCGGGATTTGATCAAGGTGCAGTTTGGCGCCGACGGCCGGATCAACCTCACCTGCTACGACGACGGCTGCAAGGGGGTCGGCCAATGAGACACTCCCTAAACGGCCCCCTGGCCGGATTCGGCCTAGTGATGGCCGGTGCGATCACAGGTGTGATGGCCCTGCCCATGGGCGCAGCCCTGGCCTTTGAGCGCCCCTTGCCGCAGAGCAGCACCGCCGCACTGTTCGACCAACAGGTGGCTCGCGGCGGCGGTGGCGGCGGACGCGGTGGCGGAGGAGGTGGCGGACGCAGTGGCGGCGGTGGCGGCCGTTTGGGTGGCGCCGGCGGCGGCGGCGTCCGCAAGGCCAGCGGCCACAGCGGCTTCAGCAACAGCGGCCCCGGACTTAACCGCGGCTCCACCAAGCCCGCAGGGGGCTGGAGCAGCAAGGCCCAAATGGGCGGGGGCGGGCCATCCCTAAATCGCACCGCAGCAGCGACACGCCCCGCAGCATCGACCCGTCCGGCAGCGGGGTCTCGCCCCGGCGGCTCGTTCGGCAGCGGTGACCGCATGGCCAGTCGGGACAAACCCGCAACTCGCGACCTGAACCGGGATGTGAACAGGAACGTCAACAGGGATGTCAATCGCAACGTAAACCGCGATATCAATCGGAACTGGAGCCGCAACGTCAACCGCGTCAACACCTATCCAGGCTGGGCCCGGCCCGGTTGGGGCGTTGCTCGGCCCTGGAACCACGGCTGGTATGGCGGCTGGAGCACCCCTCCAAGCTGGGGTTGGTGGGGCGCGCGGGCTGCAACCTGGGGAATCGCCAGCCTGACCACCGCAGCCATCATTAACGACGCCGTTAGCAACGCCATTGACGACCACAATGACTACATCGTTGTGGCCAACACGAACTACGAGTTGCTCTACGGAACGGTCCAACCGACGAGCAGCGATTCGGTCAGCTTCGTGATCAAGGTGAACGGCTCTGAGTACCAGCTCAATGCCAACTGCAACCGCGGCACCATCAATGGCCAGGACCCCAGCAGTGCCGCTGAAGCCGAGCTGCTCAATGCCGCTTGCCAGGTGGCCTACGGCTCGGCCTGAGGTTGCTGCACCGGGCGCAAGGCCCTGATGCTCCAGGGCCCGCGGCAAACTCCGCGGGCTTTTTTGTAGATCAATATCCAGCCAATCATCGCTGCAGAAACTCTTGAGCCGCTACTTAGTTCGCCCAAGCCAACAGCTATCAATGCCAGCCAAGCCATTGCACTTATTGCAAAGTTCTGCCTTATCTGCAGCTGCCTGCCTCTGCATCGCAGCTACCCCTGCCAAGGCCGAGCCCTGGCGCAGCAGCGTCGAGCTCTATGGGCCAGTGCCCCTGAGGCTCGACACCACAACCACGGTTGTAACCCAAAACAACCGCAGCGTGACCACCGAGGCCGTGCTGAACCTGGGCCAGGTTCTCGACAATCTCCAGTGGATCACGGCTGTGCGAGGCAGTGTGGAAAAGGGTCGCTGGGGTGTGCTCACCGACCTGAACTACACCAAGCTCAGCCAGGAGAACGGGGCCACCACCCCCAACGGCTTGCTCACCGGCCGGGCGAGTGTGAATGTCAGCCAGGGCATCTACGACCTGGCAGTGCGCTATCGCTTTGGGGAGCCAGAGGCGGCGGTGGGCACACCCGGACAATTCAGCCTGATCCCCTACGCCGGCATTCGCGTCATTGATGCCCAAATGGATGTCGCTGCCCAGGTTGATCTGGGCAACATTCTCAGCGTTCAACGACAGGGCAACTTCGGCCGCACCTGGGCCCAACCCCTGCTGGGCACCCAGGCCAGCCTGTTTCTCTCACCGCGGCTGCGGGCCTTTGCCCGCGCTGATATCGGTGGCTTCGGGCTGGGCGGCGCCAAAGATATCTCCGGCAATGCCCAGATCGGCCTGGGCTACGCGGTGGGCAACAGCACCGATCTGAACGTATCCTGGCGCTATTTTGGGCTTGATTACAATAATGGTGACAATCCAGACAGTGGCTTCAGCAACTACCAGAATGGCCTGGAAATTGGTTTGAAATTCTTCTTCTGATCCCCATGGCCCGTCGTTCCTCCTTCTTTTCAGACTTCAAAGCATTCATTAACCAAGGCAACGTGGTTGGACTAGCCGTTGCCGTTGTCATCGGCGGAGCCTTCGGCAAGGTGGTGGACGCCATCGTCAGTTTGGTGATGACCTCCCTGCTGGCACCAGCTCTCAAGGCTGCAAATGTGGCGGCCATCAGTGAGTGGCCCGCCGGCTTGGTGATCGTCGCCCTGATCAATTTTCTAGTGATCGCCTTTGTGGTGTTTCTGATCGTGCGGGCCATCGAAGCGATGAAGCGTGGCGATCAGGCCGCCGCCGGCCCCGACCCCCAGGCCCAGCTGGCAGCCGCTGCAACAAGGCTGGCCGAAGCCCTCGAGCAACGTCAACTCTGAGTGATATCCAAACTCTGAGTGATATTTAAGCCAGGCGGCCTGACGATGCAGCGGAAGCCCATGTGGCTGGTGCTGGTATCGATCCCCTGGGCCATACGGGCCGCAGGCCGGTAGCGACGGCAATAGTTGGGGGCACAGAGAAAAGAGCCGCCTTTCACCACCTTGCGCGGCGCAGCGCCGTGCTGGGAGCCGGGGTCGATGCTTGCCTGCTTGCGGGCGCTCTGGGCCTCGGCGCAGCATCCGGCCGGCCCTGGCTGATGGGGGCCATACCAGCTCTCGGTCCATTCCCAAACGTTGCCGATCATGTCCACCAGGCCGTAGCCGTTGGCGGGGTACGCGCCGACTGGCGAGGTGAGCTCCCAGCCATCCAGGCAGCTGTTGTGATGGGGGAAGTCACCCTGAAAGGTGTTGGCCACGGGCACTCCGCCGGGATGGAGTTCGTCGCCCCAGGCAAATTCGCAACCCTCCCGCCCGCCCCAGGCAGCCCGCTCCCACTCCTGCTCCGTGGGCAGTTGCTTACCGATCCAGCTGGCGTAGGCCACCGCATCGGCGTGGGCCACATGCACCACCGGGTGCTGACCGCGGCCCTTGATTGAGCTGCCGGGGCCCTCGGGATGGCGCCAGCTGGCGCCGGGCACGTACTGCCACCAGCTGTAGTGGTTGACCTGCCCTACGGGTCCGGCCGGTGGCACGAACACGATCGAGGCCGGTTGCAACTGGGCCGCATCTGCATCGGGGTAGAGGGCCGAATCAGCGAAGCTCTCAGCCAGAGTTCGGTAGCTGGTGGCCTTCACAAACTTCAGGAACTGGGCATTGGTGACCGGGGCCCGATCGATCCAGAACCCCGCCAGCTCTACCCGGTGGGCCGGCGCCTCCTCCGGATAGTGCTGGTCAGAGCCCATCAAAAAAGAGCCCCCCGGAATCCACACCATGCCGGATGCCGGGGGCCGCTTCGAGGGCATGGATCAGGCAGCGCCGCTGGCAGCCTGTTCGAGTTTTTCCATCACCCGCTCCAGGGAGAAGCTGGCCGCCTTCTGGCGCGGTGGGAACTCCACAAAGGTTTTGAGGAACTCGCCCACATAGGTCTGGGCCGGAACTAGGAGGAAGATGTGATCAAACATCCAATCCCAGTAGGTATTGGAGGTGATGTCGGCCCGCTCGTAGGGATCGGTGAGCAGGTTGAAGATCTTGGGCACCCGCAGCTCGACGAAGGGCTCGGCCCAGATCTGGCAAGTTCCCTGCTCGCGCTGCTCCTTGAACACAAACTTCCAGTTGTCGTAGCGCAGGCCCACCAGGTCGCCGTCATCGGAGAAGTAGAAAAACTCCCGTCTGGGGCTCTTATCGGTCCTGCCGCACCAGTAGTCGAGCATGTTGTAGCCATCCAGATGGATGCGGAACGTTTTGTTCCCCACCTGGTATCCCGTGAGCAGTTTCTGCTTGATCTCCGGCTCGCCGGCTGCTGCCAATAGCGTCGGCAACCAGTCGAGGTGGCTGCAGATACCGGTGATGTTGGTGCCAGCGGGGATGTGGCCGGGCCAGCGCACCAGGGCCGGAACCCGGAAGGCCCCCTCCCAGTTGGTGTTCTTTTCGCTGCGGAAGGGAGTCATCCCCGCATCGGGCCAGCTGTTCATGTGGGGGCCGTTGTCGGTGCCGTACATCACGATCGTGTCGTCGGTGACGCCCAGCTCATCGAGCAGGTCGAGCATTTCGCCGATGCATTCGTCGTGATAGATCATCACGTCGTGATATTCCGACTGCCAGCGGCCGCTGCGGCCCACATCCTGCGGGCGCGCGTAGGTGCGGAAGTGCATGTGGGTGGTGTTGAACCACACGAAGAAGGGCTCCCCAGACGCCACCGCATCGCGAATGAAGCGCTCGGCTTCGGCCATAAATTCATCATCGGCGGTTTCCATCCGCTTGCGGCTGAGCGCTCCAGTGCTCTCGATCCGCTGGCTGCCATCGCCATTGGCCCAGCAGTGCAGCACGCCGCGGGGGGCGAAGCGCTTGCGGAAATTGGGAAACTCAGGATCATTCTCCTTGGGGTAATCGCGCAGTTCCGGCTCTTCCTCGGCATTGAGGTGGTAAAGGTTGCCGAAGAATTCGTCAAAGCCGTGCATCGTCGGCAGATGCTCGTCGCGATCGCCGAAGTGGTTCTTGCCGAACTGGCCGGTGCGGTAGCCCTGGGGCTTGAGCAGCTCGGCGATGGTGGGATCTTCGTCCTTGAAGCCCTGCTCGGCGCCCGGCAGGCCCACCTTGGAGAGGCCGGTGCGGTAGACGCTCTGACCACTGATGAAGGCGGCGCGGCCGGCGGTGCAGCTCTGCTCGGCGTAGTAATGGATAAACTTGGCTCCTTCCTTGGCCACCCGGTCGATATTGGGGGTCTGATACCCCATCAGCCCGTGGCTGTAGCAGCTCAGATTGCTCTGGCCGATGTCATCGCCCCAGAGGATCAGGATATTGGGCTTTCCGTTTGGCATGGGTGGGGAGGGGGCAACTGCACCTGCTTTCAGGATGGGGAGGGGGGCTCCCCAGGGCGGGGAATCAATGCACTTCTTCACATGCACTTGGGGGCCTAGCCCTATATTCCCCAGGGATATTTGCGCAAAAATAAAAAATCAGCGCGCAGCGCAAGTCAGGCACGCAAGTTGGCCTGCCAGCGCAGGAAAGGAATGGATAAAATAATTGTTATGACCAGGTAAAGCAGAATTCCCAGCTTCACCGCCGGTACCTCGGGGGCATGGGTTGAAGCCAGCAACAGGGCAAGGCCGGGATTGCGCATCGAGGTAACCAGGGCGAGGGTCACCCGTTGACTGGGATCGGGATCCGCCAAGCCGTAACCCAGCGCCAGGCTGAACAGCACCATGGCGACCATCACCGGCAGGGCATCGGCGTTGGCGCCCACATAGGTCAGCAGCAAGGGGCCTGCCTTGACCAGCAACAGCAACACCAGGGTCAGCAGCAGGACATTGGCGATGCGATCGAGGGGCAGCTCAATCCGCCTTGCCAGGCGGGGCGCAAAGCGACGGAGCAGCAGGCCGAGCACCAGCGGCAGCAACTGGGCAAGGGCAACCTGACCGGCCACATGACGGGGCTGAATGGCCCAGCCAGCCACGCCGAACAGACGGGTAAACAGGAGCCCCAACAGGGGAATCGAAACGATGGCCAGCAGGGCAGCGGCCACCTGAAGCAGGGCCGCCAACGAGCGATCTCCTCCCTGCTTGGCGGCCTTGCGCATCAATAACGGCGCACTGGGGCAGACAACCATCAGGGCAATGGCAAAGCGGGCTGGCTGGGGCAGGGCCAGGGTGGGCGACCACATCAGCAGCAGCAGGGCCGTCAGGGGCACGAGCACACAGGTACCCACAAGGGCGCGCAGGATCAGGCCCCGGTTCTGCCGCCAGCAGCTGAAACCCTCAAGTGGCAGGCCCACCCCAAGGGAAAACATGATGGCGAACAGGGTTGCAGAAGTCAGCTGGAAAGGGGTTGGCAGCATCTCGGTAGGTCCAGGTATTTATGCTCACCCGCCGAATGCAACCAGCGCCAACGCCGTCACCCCGATCAGGGTGATCAGCACAGCGGTGGCTGCCGCCAGCTGGGGCTTGTCGCGGTAGACATAGTCGTCGTGCTGCAGGCGGCGCAATTCGCGGCGGTACTGGACCGTGGCGCCCGCCATCGCCAGCACTCCCGTGACCACAAATGCCGCAGCTACCAGCTGGACGCCCCGCTGGGCTTGCAGCTCACCTCCGGTCAGGGCGCGATCGATCGCAGCAATGATCTTGTCGAGACCGAAGCCGAAACTGATCAACGACAGACAGGTGCGGATCCAGGCCATCAGGGTGCGTTCGGCCGCATCCCGGTTGCGCTGCTTGGCCAGTTCGTTGGTGAGATTCATGGGCGCCCCTCCTGGCTCAAGGATCGATGGGATGCTTCAGCCTCCAGATCACGGGCCAAAAACACATTGAGCAAGGTTCGGATCACGGCCACCACCCCCAATTGGACCAGATGGGCACCGGTGGGGGAAGTGGAGGTGGCGACGATGTCCGCCCCTAGCTGAAACTCCAGAGCCATCGCCAACCAGCTGCCGAAGGTGAGCCTCACCCCCTGAAAACCACTGGAGCCGCGCCGCCGGGCACGCCAGCCCTGCCCGGCTTGGCGCAGGGTGATCAACAAACCGAGCAGCACCGTTGCGAGGGAGAAGGCCTCAAGCACGCTGCGCAGAGCCATGGCCAGGGCCGCCAGGCCCTGATCAAAAACAAGCAAAAAGCTGGGCTCGGAGCTAGGCATCGAAGGCAGCTGGCAAGCATGGGTGCATTCGCTGTCCCAAAGTTAAGGAGCACTGACGATGCCGTCAGCTGCGCTGACGCTTTTGCGAAATCCTGCGCGAGCCCCTACTCCGCCGCCGCACAGTTGGGACAGAGGGCCCGCACGTTGAGCACGCACTCGAGCAGGCGGAAGCCATGGCCGCCCGCGGCCTGCTCCCCCGCTTGGAGCACCGCAGAATTTTCAAATTCCTCAGTGCGGCCGCAGCGGACACAGACCAGATGGTGGTGGTCGCGGTGGGCATCACTGGCCAGCTCAAAGCGGCGTCCACCCTCGGGCAGCTCGAGTTCCTGGAGCAAGCCCATAGAACTGAGCAACCGCAGGGTGCGGTACACCGTGGCAAGCGACACCCGCTCCTCGCTGCGCAGCAGGCGCTGGTGCACCTCTTCCGCACTGAGATGGCTGCCCTCGCCGATGCGCTCAAACAGGGCCAACACCCGCTGGCGCTGGGACGTCAGCCTCTGGCCGCGATCGTGCAGGCTGGTGCGAAGGCCATCCCCACTAGCGGGAAGGGTTGGGGGGGGAAGCTGGGCTCCAGGGCTGAGTCGGGCAGTCACAGCGGAATTCCAGACTTCTCAACAGTAGGCGCAGTTGCGAAGAATAGATGTAGTTGCGAAAAAGTTCCATGAGCAAACCCCGGGCCGTCTTTCTCGATGCCCTCAGCCTTGGCCCGGTAGACCTGGCTCCCCTGGGGCGTCATGTCGAGCTGATCTGCTGGCCCAGCACCCCGCCGGAGCTACGCCTGGAGAGGCTGCAGGGGGCCGCGATCGCGATCACCAACAAGATCCGGCTGGATGGGGAGCTGTTGGGGCAACTGCCCCAGCTGCGGCTGATTTGCGCGGCTAGCACCGGCACCGACCAGATCGATGGCCAGGCCTGCAGCGAGCTCGGCATCGCCGTGCGCAATGCAGGTCGTTACAGCACGGCCTCGGTGGTGCAGGTGACCTGGGCGTTGATCCTCGAGCTGGTCTGCGATCTGCAAACCCGGCGGCTCCAGGTGCTGCAGGGCGACTGGCAACGCAGCCCAGTTTTTTCCCTGGTGGAGCCGGAATTCAACGAACTGGCCGGCCGCACCCTCACCGTGCTGGGAGCCGGCACCATCGGCCGAAGCGTGGCGGCCGTGGCGGAGGCCTTTGGGATGGAGGTGCGCCTGATCACCAGCCGCAGCAGTGCGGCCGAGCTGGAAGCGGCCCTGCGCCAGGCAGATGTGCTGAGCCTGCATGCCCCGCTCACCCAGGCGAGCCGGGGCCTGATCAACGCTGAGCGGCTGGGCTGGTTGAAGCCGGCGGCCGTGCTTGTAAATCTGGGCCGGGGCGGCCTGATCGAGCTGCCGGCCCTGGTGGAGGCCCTAACGCGAGGGGCATTGGCTGGAGCCGCCCTAGACGTGCTCGACAAGGAGCCCCCAGGCAACGAGATGGAGGCCCTTAAAAAGGTGCCAAATCTGATCCTGACCCCCCACATCGGCTGGGCCTCCCGCCAGGCCCGCCAGCGACTGGTGGCTGCCCTTGCAGCTGAGCTCCAGAGCCATATCGGGGGATGACAGGCCGCAGCGGGGCACCAACACTTCAGGGAGTCGGCGAACCTGCCATGACCCACTCCCATCCGCGCCTGCTCGGTTGTGCCCTCGCCGCAGCCCTGGCAGCACACGCCAGATCATTTACAAGCTGGTGCCGGGGAGGCGAGTTGATAGCTCAAGCCCGGGCGGGTCGAAACGTATTGAGATGGCTGGTGGTGGCTGCAGCAGGCCATCGCCGCCTTTGAGCAGCGGGGTTTTGTGATCCGCCGGGAGCATCCCCGCTGCACCGCCCCAGCCCCCCAGGCGCCGAAGGCAGACTGAAGAATCCCCCACCGGCCGCGCGCAGCCATGCCCACCCAAGCCGCCGTTCAGGCCTATTACGGCCAGGAGCTCACCGGCACGGCCGACCTCAAAACCAGCGCCTGCTGCGATGCCGATGCGGTGCCGGCCTGGCTGCGGCCCCTATTAGCCCGGATCCACCCCGATGTGCTGGCGCGCTACTACGGCTGCGGCCTGGTGTGCCCGCCCCTGCTCGAGGGCTGCCGCATCCTCGATCTGGGCTGCGGCACCGGCCGGGACGTCTACGCCCTGGCCCAGCTGGTGGGGCCCAGCGGCTCGGTGGTGGGCGTCGACATGACGGCGGAGCAGCTTGCGGTGGCCCGCGAGCACCTGGCCTTCCATGCCGAGCAGTTCGGCTACGCGAATGTGTCGTTTCTGGAGGGCACGATCGAAGCCCTCGAGGCGCTGCCCCTGGAGCCGGGCAGCTTCGATGTGATCGTGAGCAACTGTGTGCTCAACCTCTCCACCAACAAGGCGGCGGTGCTGCGGGGGGTGAAACGGCTGCTCAAGCCGGGCGGCGAGCTGTATTTCTCGGATGTGTACGTGGATCGGCGCCTGCCGGAAGCGGTGCGGCGCGATCCGGTGCTCTACGGCGAGTGTCTGGGCGGAGCCCTCTACTGGAACGACTTCCTGCGCCTTGCCAAGGGCGCCGGCTTCCCTGACCCGCGGCTGGTGAGCGACCGCGAGCTCCGTATCACCGAGCCAGCCCTGGCGCCACTGGTGGGCGAGGCCCGCTTCTATGCCGCCACCTACCGCCTGTTCCAGATCGCCGAGCTGGAAGATGCCTGCGAAGACCATGGCCAGGCGGTGATCTACCGCGGCACGATCCCCCAGCACCCGCACCGCTTTGACCTCGATGGCCACCACGCCATCGAAACCGGCCGAGTGTTCCCGGTGTGCGGCAACTGCTTCCGCATGCGGCAGGCGACGCGGTTTGCACCCCACTTCGAGTTCCTCGGCGACTTCAGCCGCCACTAC
>Ga0114918_10005026_pt1 | contig 11396 bp, 17 predicted proteins | sample LantaG_FD_87015 | JGI IMG/M metagenome (GOLD analysis project Ga0114918, IMG submission 87015) | Deep subsurface microbial communities from Baltic Sea to uncover new lineages of life (NeLLi) - Landsort_02402 metaG | ecosystem: Environmental > Aquatic > Marine > Oceanic > Sediment | place... | reverse complement strand
CATTTGGCTTAGACGTATTTACAAATAAAGATATTGTACTTGATGGATATAATAAAGAATATAATGATTATTTAAATTTTATTCCAAATACTGAGAATTTGAACGAATTCATCAATTTATTGATTTCAAAACAAATACCAAAAAAACATATACTGAACACATTTAAAAAAGTAATTTAATATGAAAAAACTTATTCACCTTGCGGCACCACTTAGAAACGTTGGTGATAATGCATTAATTCTAGGCGTGAAAGAACAATTTAAACAAGTAAATTTAGATTTAAAACCACTAAGATCGACTGTAATAAACAGAAGTTTCATAAACTTAGTAAATGAAAAGTATGATGGATTAATAATTGGCGGAGGTGGTTTATTACATGCGCCTAAAAGCATATTAGATAGAACTAAGGATACATCTGGCACACTTATTATGGTTGATACAAATAATTTAAAATATTTGAAAAAACCTTTAATTATATTTGGCGTAGGATATAATGTTTTTAGAGGAGAAACAGATTTACCAGATATCGCTAAAAAGTCAATTGAGGATCTTGTAAAAGCTGCAATTCATTTTTCAGTTCGAAATGATGGATCGTATACACGATTATCAAATTTTTTAGGTAAAGAGTTAAAAGAAATTTTAGTAACTCCAGATCCAGGTTTATTTATGAATTCTAGTGAATTTAATTTATCAAACAAAGTAAAAGGAAAAAATATCGCAATTCAATTAGCAGCTGATAGACTTAATCATCGGTTTAACGGTAAAATTGAAGTTGATAGATTCATAAGTGAAATTAAAAAATTTGTTTTATCCAATCCTGAAATAAATTTTTGGATTACTTCACATTGTCCAATTGATGAAAAATTTGTGAATAAACATTTTAAAGAATTCAAAAGAGTTCCAATTATGCTTGGACTTTGTGATGCTGAGAAAATGATGGGTTTTTATAAAAAAATGGATGTTGTAATAGGCCAGCGTGGCCATGGTAATATTTGTCCTTTTGGCATAAACGTACCAATAATTTCGCTTGTATCGCATGATAAAAATTTAGGATTTATGGAAGATGTTGGATTTCAAGATTATGCAGTATCAGCATCAAATAAAAATTTAAGTAATGAATTGAATGTTTTAATAAATAAAATTGATGATTCTTATATTGAAAAACAAAGAATTAAAAATCTTGAATTAAAAAAAATCTCAGATAATCATGTTAAAAAAATCATATCACAATTATAATGGAAGCAATAAATAATGAATTAATTTTAAGAAAGCTATGATAGATTTAGAAAAATGTATAATTTGTAATGCAAAAACAGTTCAGAAAGATTTTCTATGGATTTGTACTTCTTGTAAGCACGGATATAGAGAATTTGAAAATAATTTAATTGATTATCATAAAAATGAATATCGTAAAAATTTTACAAGAGTTCGAAACGAATTTGATGAAAACGGAAACGTTACTCAAATTTTTCATGACGCTCGAAAAAAAATAGTTGAAGAAAGATTAATGATTGTTAAAAAATACTTAAATAAAAATTGTACAATTGTTGATATTGGTTCTGGTGCTGGCACATTTGCATATACAATTAAGCCATTCGTTAAAAACATAATATGTTTAGAACTTGATGATGCACTTGTAAAAGAATCTAATCGTTTAGGATTTAAAACAATTCAAGAAGATTTTATTACAACTAATTTTACTAAAACCTTTGATATTGTTTTTGCTTGGCATGTACTTGAACACATTGAAAATATACATGAGTTTATTAAAAAATGTTATAAGTTATCAAATGAATATGTTATTATTGAGGTACCAACTAGGCGTGCAGCAAAACAAAAATTTGATGGGCATGTTCATTATTTTAACGAAAATTCTTTATCTAGACTTGCACATTTACATGGGTTTAAAATAGAAAAAATACAAAATGGTGTTCAAAAACCAGCAATACTTATTATTTTAAAAAAAATTATTTAACTAAAAAAATAAAATATGAAAACAATTACAATTGCAGAAATCGGTATAAATCATAATTGTGATATTAATTTAGCAAAACAAATGATCGATATTGCAAAATATGCAGGATTCACGTATGTTAAATTTCAAAAAAGAAATCCATATTTAGCAGTGCCTAAGGATCAAAAAACAAAACCAAAACGTGTGCCATGGCGTGAAGAAGAAACTACATATCTTCAGTATAAACTTGATATTGAATGGACAATACCACAATATACTGAATTAGTTTCATACGCACATAATGTGGGTATTGGAATATTCTCATCTGTATGGGATGTTGATTCTGTAAATGAAATGAAAATGTTCACAACTAAAATACATCCAGTTTTAAAAAATAAAGTTAATTTAAACAAAGATTATGGTATAATTCTAAAAATACCATCACCACATCTTACAAATATATCACTTATAAAAGAAGCAAGAAAACATTCAGATATTCTAATGATTTCTACAGGAATGTCAACTGAAAAACAGATTGAAACAGCAATTAAGGAAGGAAAACCTGATGTTGTATTTCATACCAACTCAACATATCCTGCACCTGTGAATGAATTGAATCTTAATTACATTACGCACTTAAAAAAAAAATATCCAAACATAATTCCGTCATACAGTGGACATGAATACGGTATCACAACAACATTTGCAGCTATTATGTTAGGTGCTGAGATAATTGAACGTCATGTTACAATAGATAGAACAATGTGGGGTAGTGATCAAATGGCATCAGTTGAGCCAATTGGACAGTTTAAACTTATAAAAGGAATTAGAGAATTGGAATTAGCTATGGGTAATGGCGGGCCACGTCAAATTCTACAATCAGAGATGACTAAATTAAAATCTTTAAGAGGTAAATAAAAAGTAAACCAATTACTTTGAAATAATATAAAATTTAGAATACTATGATTTATTACGTGGATATTGATAATACTATTTGTGAAACGGATGGTATGTCGTACAAAAACAGCAAACCAATTAAAGAAAACATTGAAAAAATTAATAAGCTATTTGATGCTGGACATAAAATAATTTATTGGACTTCACGAGCAAAAGGATTCAGAAATTATGGATATATTGTTCCATTAACAATAAGACAATTAAATTCTTGGGGATGTAAGCGAACGAGTTTAAAATTTGGTAAACCAATTTTTGATGTTTTTATTGATGATAAAGCTTTAAATTCTGAAGATTTCTTTGCTGATACAAAAATTAAATCTAAAGGTTTTTATACTGAAAAATAAAATTTAATGAAAACAATAAATGATCTCCATGAAAAATATGTAGGATTTAAAGCAATTATATTAGGTAATGGTAAATCTATAAATGATTTTAAGCCATTACCTGATACGATAACTATTGGTGTTAATGATATAAATAAAAAAATAGATCCAGATTATCATCTACTTGTTGATACAACGACACGATTCTCAAAAGAGCGAATACTTGAAATTTATAAAACAAATTCAAAATCAATTTTAACACAGGTAAATAAAGGATGGGATTTTGGAATAGAAAGACAGTATTTATTTAAGTTAGGTTCGTATGGCGCGTTTCCAAATTTAGTTTTTAATGATAAACTTGATTTTGGTTTAGATTCACCATATATGGGTGTACTACTTGCATATAAAATGGGTATAAGAATTATTGGGTTATTAGGTGTTGATTATACACCAGGACATTTTTACAATGAAGAAGACGGAGATCATCAATTAGTAAAAGTAAATAAATTAGAAGATGTTAAACGATTATATTGTGTATTACATGCAGAGATGACACATAGGCGAACACAGTTATTCAATCTTAATAAAACATCAAAAATTGATACTGTGCCATTTATGCCAATTGAGACATTTGCTGGATTAAAACCATAAACTAAAACAATTTTCTTAATATAAATTTAAATACTTAACAATGAATCATGTAATAATTGATGGAGTTGATCGGTTGGGTAAGAATTCTGTAATTTTAGAACTTATCAAATCAGCAGATAACGCAATACTTAGACATTTTACTGTACCATTAGGAAACACAAATAAAGAAAAGATTGAATATCAAAAAAAAAGTTTTTTGTTTGAATTTAGGTTGGCACAATTGCCATTTAAAATACAAGAAATATCAAAAACTAATTCTGATTTAATTATTTGGAATAGATCACATATTGGTGAAAAAATTTATGGAGAATTATATAGAAATTATAATGCTGATTGGATTTATGAAATGGAAAAATTGTTCAATTTTGACAAGCGAGATGATGTTTTTCTAATTTTATTAACTGCAGACCCTGAATTTGCATTCGCAAAAGAGGATGGCAAATCTTTATCAAATACAGTTGAAGAAAGAAAAACTGAAATTAATTTATTTTTAGATGCTGTTAAAAAATCCAATATAAAAAATAAATTAATTTTAAAAGTTAATGACGGAAATAATTTTTTATCAAAACATATAATAAATGAAAAAATACGTAAATTCATCAACAAAGAATAATATAAATCATCACTTTAAAAATATCTTAAAAAGGATAGACAAGAATGGCTTAGAATCAAATCCAAGAGGGCACAATGTTAAAGAATTATATTTTGAACAAATGAACATTGATCCTTATTATCCTATTATTGATTTTCCGTCAAGATCATTTCCTTTTAAATATTTATGTGGTGAAATAGGCTGGTATCTATCACAGGATGCTAATACAGAGTACATTAATAATTTTTCATCGTTTTGGAAAAATATTGAAGATGAAGATGGTAATGCAAATTCAAATTATGGAAAGCTTTTAATTGGAAAGCAATTATTATGGGCAAAAAATGCGCTAATAAAAGATAAAAACACAAGACAATCAATTGCATTTTTAAATAATCCGAATTTTCAATATAAAAATAATAAAGACTTTGTTTGCAGTATGTATTTAAATTTCTTCATACGAGAAAATAAATTAAATATGAAAATGACAATTCGTTCTCAAGATCTATTTTACGGATTGTCATTTGATGCACCATTTTTTTCTTTTATTTTTCAACATATGTATATGTGGCTGAAAAAAGAAGCATAACCAAATCTCGAATTAGGCAATTATTATCATTTTATGGATAATAGTCATTACTATGAAAGACATTTTGGTATTGCATCAAAAATTATAAATGAATCAGGCACAAATTATTCTTTTATTTTAAAAGAACCAATGTTTAATATTGATGAAGATGATATGTTTTTTACAGATACATTAACTGATAGTGCAAAAAACTTTATTAAAAGTGCATTAGAACTTAAACAATCTGGCGAAAATAAACGAAGTGCATACATTAAAAAATTACAGGAATTCTTTATAATTGAAACACAATAACTTAAATAAAAACAAACGAAAATGGAATTATCAAAAAAACAAATTAAAATTGCTAGAACAAAAAAAGGGTCTCCTTGTTTATGGGAAAGTTATGTTAAATTTACAGATTTAAAAAGAGCTACCATAATTACTGATGGGGATGGTATAATTAAGAATTCGATTTTTGTAAGAAAGAATAGTGATAAACAAAGTCTTATTCCAATAAAAGAAGGCGATTTTATTGTTAAAATATTTGAAGATGATGATGGTATTTCAAAATCAATTTTTAAAATCGAACATATTTCTAACATGTCAAATCATGCCGATGTAATGTTAGTATATAGAGTTGGACCAAATATTGAAACAACAGAATTTAATGAACTTAAGCTTTTTACAAATTCAATAAAATCAGCTGAAATGAAAATAGAAAATTCTGAATACATAGCATCAGAATTATTTGAATCAACTGAGTTGCATGTAGATTAAGATATATAAAACAAAAAACATAAATGAAAAAATACGTACCCACATTTGAGAAATTCTTAGATGAAAATCTTAAATTTGAAAAAGTATATGATCATATTAAAAAACATTTTAATGGCGCACAAAACCATGATGATCTGAAAAAATTAAAAAAGGAAGCTGATGAACTTGATGATAAAGATACGGAAGGATGGGATACAGCTGCAATAAAATACTTTTATGAATTGCGAAAAACTATGCTTGGTGATGAACTAGATGGCAAAACAGCAATGGATATGAATAAAGAGGACGGAAAGATAATGCAATCTCATCCACATACAAAACAATATAGGAAAACATGGTAAAAAGTAAACTATTAGTTTTTAATGTATATAAATTATCCAAAAATAAAATAAACAATAAAAATTAAACGTATGGAAAGAAACATTGACACAGTTAATAAAATTAGAAATTTTGTCACACCTATTTTGTCAGGACAAGCTGGTAAAGATTTCACAACAGTTAGCTTAAAGGACATTTCAATTGACGATGGCATGAAAATTGCAGATGCGCCATTATCTGATTCTGCAATGCGAACAGTTTTAAGAACATTGAATATAAAACCTCAGTTTCTTGATTTTAGAGAGAATTTATCTCCACAAGATTGGGCATTAATTGGCAAAAAATTAAAAGAAGCTCGTGGTGATGTTGACATGTTTGCAAATATAATTAATCCAAATGATCCCACAAAAAGTGAAGTTCTTTCGCTTGTACTTAAAAATCCAAAGAAAAAGATTTCTGATGTAAATACAACTTCATCTTCAGTTATTGATTTAATTGAAAACTCACTTTTATCATCTGAAGTTAATTTTTCAGTTAATGGAATGGGATTCAATGAAAAAAATAATTTATTTTCAATTGACCTCATTAATGAAGATTTTCAATTTGAACCATTTAAAGGTGACATGTGGAAAAAAGGTGAATCTTTTAATTTTAATTCTGTTGTATTCCGAAATATGCCAATGCTTGAACGATTGTCATGCACAAATGGCATGACAACAAAAAACTTTGGTTTTGCTTCAAACATTGGTCAAACTAGATTTAATGAAAATAAAATTGAAGCTGAAATTAGAAAATCTTTACTTAAGGATAATAACAATGTACATGAAATGATTGATGGTATGCTTAAAAGATTGAAAAAAACAAATATTTCAGTTGCTGAATTTTTTGCATGGAAAAATCAATTTAAACGATTTGGTGAAGATTATAAAGTTATTGCAGATAAATATTTTAATGAAGCACCATTATTTGCTGCATACAAAACCGATCTTGACAAAAAACCTGAAATTTGGAAAAAAACAGCAGATACTGGAATAAATGCTTATAATTTTTTAAATTTAGTTACATGGATTGCATCACATCCTGATGAATCAGGAGTATCTAAAGAAAAAGGCGACAGTTTAAAAATTTCAGCTGGAAACTATTTATTCAAGAAAAATTTTGATCTTGAACGAATTGCTGAAAAGGTTGATGTTGATTATCCAGTACTTGCAGAAATGCAATAACTATCTATTTTTATTTGCAAAAAAAGGGCGGAGGAAACTCTTCCCTTTTTTTGTTTATCAATACAAGATATATAAAAAAAATATATTAAATATGAAATTTAAATCCCTTTTAGATTTTGAAGAATTTCTTAATGAAGAAGATATTAAAAAACTTAATCTTGATACTGAAGATAATGGTAAAAATATTGGAGTTGTTGATATGGATGATCCTGAAACCGCAAAAAAAATAAATAGAATAAAATCAGTTTTAGAAGAAGAAACTATTAAAATTCTTGTAAGAAAGATGATTACATCAACTAACGCGGCAAAAGAAGGTTCAAAGTTATTTAAACAAATTGAAGATATTATAAAATCTAAATTAAAAGATTATTTAATTTATGATGATTCAACTGACACAAGTACCTGGTTAGAAGAATTTAAAAAAAATCTTGAGAACCCGTTGATTTTAACAGGAAAATTTAATAGAGTTGTCGGTGCAAATGAATTAAGCGAACATTATGGAAAATTTCTAAAAACTGAATTTTGGCCATCTATTATTTCTGCTAAGGTCGCTGCAAATGCATCAACCGGCCCAGGTGAACTTGCTCTTGCATTATTTACTGATTTAAATTTTGCAACAGGACAAGGTGATTTATCCGATGCAAACGGTAATAATGTTGAAATAAAAGGAAACGGTGGATCATTAAAAGCAGGTGTCGGCAAAGACCCTGATAATTTATTTCCAAATATGTATAAAATAATTTTAGATGCATTTGAAAAAAATGAGACTCCATTAACTGATGAAGAAAAGAAAGATATAGATTTTACAAAAGCAACATCACTTGTTGCTGATATGTCATTAAAAATTTTGATGCTTACATCAAAAGCATATTTAAAAACAAAAAATAAAAGTTTTCTAACAAACATTACACGGGCATTTCCAAATTATATAGGAACAAGCATACCAACAGGCGCACAAAATATATTAAAGGATTTGCTCGTAGAAGTAAATGGCAAGACTCCAACAACTGAACAGCGATATAGATTTGAACATTGGTGGATGATTCTTGATTTATTTTCTTACTCACAAATTGAGAAATTTGAAAATTTTATTGTCTTAGGAGTTAAAGACGTAAATGTATATAGTGGAGATGAATCATCAGCAATAAAAACAACTGAAATAGATTTAGTTAAAACCTTCCTATTATTAAAAATTAAAGGATTTAAACAAGTATATAATAATACACTTAATAAGATTAAGCTTTCAGGAAGAAAAGCAAAAAAAGGGAAAAATACTGAAATTAAATCAGTAACTAAAAATTGGTAAAATTACTATGATAAAAATGATAGGAAAAATTCAAAAATGGTCGTTTGCCGAAATGACCTCAAATGAAGATGGCAAGACTTCATCTTCTGGTACAATGGGTGTTTTTACAATTTTCATAGGTTCAATTGGTTTTCTATTTTCACTTTTTATGGCTGCTTTTTATAATGGAACACCTGACTATGTATATATTTCAGTAATGGTTATTTCAATTGGTGCAGGTTTACTTGGTTATAGAAAAAGTGTCTCAAAAGAAATAAAATCATTAATTAAAAATAAAAATATAAATCCTGATGAAAACCAGAATATTATAAATGAAAATGATGTTTTTTTAAAAAATAAAGATAATGAGTAAAATCATACCTACATATACTGAATATATTTTTGAAGGTCGTTACGACCAACTAACTGGAATTTTAACCCGGGAAATTTTTAAAACAATAAAAATTGCGTATTCATTTCATTCGCTCGGTATTTCAGATGAACTTGGTGCTGTTGATGAAGATGGTTTTTATGGAATGCAGCTTGAATACAATAAAGGAAAAAATTTATTTGATACTGAAGTGTTTGTACGATTAAAATTTTCAGATAGTGTGAGCGGGAATGGTTTTTCAATAGATGGAGGTGCATGGACAACAGGAAAACTTTCTTCAGAAATAGAAATAGAAATAGTAATAGACCCAAATCAAATTCCTAAAATCTATTCAAAACTTAATGGTTTTATACAGGACGCGATCAGACACGAAATTGAACACCTGACGCAGGCTGGTCCAAATAAAAACCCTGAAAGACCACTTGCAACAAGAGAAAAAACTAGAAATAAGATAAGCATAGATTTAGGAAATGCATATAAATATTTTATTCTTCGAGATGAAATTCCAGCAATGGTACATGGGATGTATAGAAAAGCAAAAATAGAAAAAATTTCATTGGATAATGCATTTGACATTTATCTTAACTATATGATTGAAGAAAAAGTTATATCAATTAAAGAACGCGATATCATTTTAAAAAAATGGTTTGAATATTCTTTGAAAAAATTACCAACTGCACAATATTCAAAGAAGTATAACTATATTTTAGATAAACTTCAAAAAAATTAAAAATGCCGAACTACGGAACATTAGATGATGTATTTGATAATAGAGAAATTTCTATTGACGTAAAAGGTTGGACTAATCCAACTATAGAATTTGGATATAAAGAAATTAATGGGATTTTATACTTGCATTGGAAGATAAAAAATACTGCACACATCTTCACAGTACAAGCTCATCAAATAAATAAAATGGGAGCAACAATAGAAGAGCATTTTAAAATTGCGCTATCAACATTTAGAACTGATTATTTAAATTGGCGAAAAGATGGGTTTAAACACAAATGGCAACGAGAATATGAATATATGTTCAAAAAATTTATCACAATTTAAAATATGATATATAATTAAATTTAAACATCTTTAAAATAATAAAAAATGGCATCTGATAAACTTTACTATCAATGGATAAAAGGTGAAAATGCACCGAATATTGAAACATTCACCAAAGAAATTAAATTAGGTGAGGAACAATTTTTACTTTTTGAAAGTGGTTTACAAGTAAACAAAAAATTAGTTGGCGATTTTGTAATGGAAATCGCTAGCCCGACAACTCCTTTTATTAACCCATTAGATTTTATGGCTGCACAAAATATAAAAGAATCAACTGTACCATACGAACAGTATACAAATGATTCACAAAATTCATATCAACAAAATCTTAATAATGTAAAAAATAATTTAGGTAATGCTGAAATTATACCACATCCTGATGATCTTGTAGCAGTTGCAGAATTTAATAGAAATCATCGACAAGATCAAAATAAACCAGTTCTTGATAAATCAGGAATGCATGAAATTGTTCCTGTAAATAAAGAAATTGTCAATCATCATATTGAAATAGTTAAAGAACCTATTATTGAAACTAATCCAATTAAACATCTAATTGAAAAATCAAAAAAAACAAAAACTGATATTTCAGTTAATCTTTCAATTGATTTACCAAGTAAAGATTTTCTTAATATAATAAAGGAATCTTTCGAAGACAGTGAAGAAGATATAATTAAATACATACTTGCACTTTTTAAAACACCAAATTTTGATGAAGAATTGAAAATTTTTGTAAGACAGTATTTAGAAATTGAGAAACCAGAAAGTATTGTTCAAAAAAATGAGACGACTTTAAACAAACAAGTTTCAAAAAAGTTGCCTATTAAAAAAAAATCTTAAACATATTATTTAAACTTAAAAACTAAAAACATGCACCAAAACGGAAAAACTCGAAAACAATTTGCAAAATCATTAGGATTAATTAAAAAGAAACAACAATTAAATAAAACGAGTGACGAATATATGGAAATGCTTTCAAAAGCAATAAAAGCAGGTATAAATATTCATAATGCATTTGAAGAAAATACTTATAATGCAGTACAAAAACAACTTGCTGAAAAAGAAAATGAAACAATAACACATCTTATTGAAGATGTGTTAGATAATAAAGGAAACTTAATTAAAAAAGGAATGCTAATTGATGATGCAAAAAAACTTGTTGCATCAAATAGAAAAATTGAAGAAACTCGGTTAACAAATTTAGCAAAAAGAAGAACTAAACAAAAAGAAAGAAAATAAAAATACAGAATACAAATGAAGCTTTATATTACCAATCATAGCTATGAAAAAATTAAGCAGTCTTTTCT
>Ga0114918_10005025_pt1 | contig 11397 bp, 9 predicted proteins | sample LantaG_FD_87015 | JGI IMG/M metagenome (GOLD analysis project Ga0114918, IMG submission 87015) | Deep subsurface microbial communities from Baltic Sea to uncover new lineages of life (NeLLi) - Landsort_02402 metaG | ecosystem: Environmental > Aquatic > Marine > Oceanic > Sediment | place: Baltic... | reverse complement strand
GCGACGGTCCAGGTGGTGGAGTTACGCAATATCGCCACGGTAGCGGAACTCATAATTCGGTCGGCGATATCCCGGTTCGAGTCACGCGGCCTGCATTATCTTGAAGACAACAAGGAAACGGATGATGTCTTTTTACATGACACCGTTATCCCCGGCTTATCCAAGGAAGAGAGAAGGTAGCAGCCATGTCCCATGAGATGATTTTGATACTTGATTTCGGCTCGCAGTACACCCAGCTAATCGCCCGCCGGGTGCGGGAAGCCCGGGTTTATTGCGAGATTGTGCCTTACAACGTCGATTTGAACAAATACGCGGATAAAAATATCTCCGGCTACATTCTGTCCGGCGGCCCGGCTTCGCTGGCCGACCCCGACTCGCCCCGCCTGGACGCTTCCTTTTACGAGCGGCCGCAGCCGATGCTGGGGGTTTGTTACGGCATGCAGCTTCTGGCCGAGCATTACGGCGGCGAACTGGTGAAAAGCACCAACCGGGAATATGGCGCCTCGACCTTTCAGGTGGTGGATGACGGGCTTCTTTTTAAAGAGGTAACTCCCGAAAGCCGGGTGTGGATGTCCCACGGCGACTCGATTGTTAAACTGCCCGACGGTTTCCGGGTGGTCGGCTCGACCGATTCGTTGCGGGTGGCGGCCATCGCCGACGAAAAGAAAAAGATTTACGGCCTGCAATTCCACCCCGAGGTGCATCACACGGTCGAGGGGGAGAAGATTCTGCACAACTTCCTGTTCAGGGTATGCGGCCTGAAAGGGGACTGGACGACCGAGTCGTTTATCGATGAAACGATCGGGAAAATCAAGAGCCAGGTCGGGGACAGTCGGGTTCTGCTGGGTATTTCCGGCGGGGTCGATTCCTCGGTGGCGGCCATGCTTTTAAACCGCGCTATCGGCGACAGTCTCCACGCGGTTTTTGTCGATAACGGCGTGCTGCGCAAAAACGAGTTTGTCGAGGTCGGCGAGATGCTGGAGTCGCTGGGGATAAATCTGCACAAAGTCGACGCCTCGAAGCTGTTTTTGGAACGCCTGGCGGGGGTCGAGGACCCGGAAAAGAAAAGAAAAATTATCGGCAATACCTTTATCGATGTTTTCGAAACCGAGGCGGAAAAAATCGGCCGGGTAGATTTCCTCGGGCAGGGGACGCTTTACCCCGACGTCATCGAGTCGGTCTCGTTCAAGGGGCCGTCGGTGACGATTAAATCCCATCACAATGTCGGCGGTCTCAAGGAGCAGATGAAGCTCAAACTGATAGAGCCGCTTCGGGAACTGTTCAAGGATGAGGTGCGCACCCTGGGGCGGGCGCTGGGTCTTTCGGAAAAGTTCGTACGCAGGCATCCTTTTCCCGGCCCGGGTCTGGCGGTCAGGATATTGGGCGCGGTATCTAAAGAGCGTTTGGATCTGCTTCGCGAGGTGGACGCCATCTTTATCGAGGAACTTCACAAACACAACCTTTACGATGAAATCTGGCAGGCTTTCGCGGTCTTGCTACCGGTGAAGGCGGTAGGGGTGATGGGAGATGAAAGGACCTACGAGAATGTCGTGGCCCTGCGGGCGGTAACCTCGGTTGACGCTATGACCGCCGACTGGGCGCGCATCGACCCCGATATCCTGGCTTATATCGCCAATCGGATTATCCGCAATGTCAAAGGGGTCAACCGGGTCACTTACGATATCTCCTCCAAGCCTCCGGCCACCATCGAATGGGAATGACCCGGCGGTTTCGGGCACAATACATATAACCGCGTGTAACCAATACGGGCAGTGAAAGTGAGAATTTTCAAGATGATAGTCTGGCTCTTTTTTATCCTGGTCGGCGTTTTAGTTACGTTTGGCGTCTATCTCTATTTTAACCAGGGGCGGATGGTGTTTATTCCCATGAGAGAGCTGGTGGTTACACCCGAACAGTTGAATATGACCTGTGAGGATGTTTATATCGAAGTCGCCCCCGGAGAGAGGATAAACGCCTGGTATTTTCCGGGTAATCCCGGCCGAAAGACGATTTTGTTCTGTCACGGCAACGCCGGAAATATTTCCCACCGGCTGGAGACCGTGCAGTTTTTGAAAACCTTCGAAGTTAACGTATTGTTGTTTGACTATCGGGGGTACGGGCGGTCGGACGGCCGTCCGACCGAGGAAGGCGTTTACGCCGATGCCCGGGCGGCCTTCGACTGGCTGGTCAACGAGAAAAAAGTCGCCCCGCAAAATATTATCCTTTTTGGCCGGTCGCTGGGCGGGGCGGTGGCGGTTGACTTGGCCTCGAAAGTGACCTGCGGCGGTGTGGTGGTGGAATCTTCGTTTACTTCAACCGATGAACTGGGTCGGAAGATGTTTCCTTATTTTCCCGTTAAGTTTCTGCTGCGCTTCAAGTTCGACTCATTGACCAAAATCGCGAAACTGACCTGCCCGGTTCTGGTGACGCATTCGCCCGATGACGACATGATTCCGGTCGAGATGGGTCGGCAACTTTACGAAGCCGCCCGCGAACCCAAATATTTTATAGAGCTGATCGGCTCGCACAACGACCGGGATTATCTGGAAAATCAGGCCTATATCGAGGGGCTGAGAGATTTTATTTTCAATAATAACGGTATTTGAAGTCTATTTATCTCTTTGTTCGGATTTGTTAGTTGTTGTCGTATATGAACATAACGGCTTAGCGTCATGACGTTCAATTAAAATTTTAATTCGATTGACAACTGCGGAAAAAATTCATATTTAACTTTCTAAAATCTACAGAAGAAAACGTATATTCTTGAAATGTTGGATACTAATAGATTACAGGAATACACCAGCCCCGTTCATTCTGACCTGGAGATATTTGAGGATAAGCTCAATGATTATCTTCGGGGGGATTCGCCTTTAATATCATCCATTGCCCGGCACCTTTTGAAATCAAGAGGCAAGCGGATTCGGCCGGCCTTTTTATTTCTCTTGTCGCGGGCGTCGGGTAATTATACGGAAATCTCCATCGATGCCTCGCTGGCTATCGAACTTATTCATACCGCTACGTTATTGCATGATGACGTGGTCGATGAGTCGCATTTGAGGCGTGGCCAGAAAACCGTCAACGCCCAGTGGACAAACCTGATTTCGGTGCTCATGGGGGATTACCTTTTCGCCAAGGCTTTCAAAATCATGGTGGATATAGATTCCATGGATTTGATAAACGCTGTTTCCCACGCTACCTCCAGGGTTTCCGTGGGGGAACTGCGCCAGATCGAGGAAACCGGGAATTATGCTCTTTCGGAGAAAGAGTACATCGACATAATCGCCGATAAAACCGCCTCCCTGTTCAACGTTTCCTGTGAGGCCGGGCCGATTCTTAAAAAGAAAGACCGCGCCGAACGCCGCCGTTTCGCCGAGTTCGGCGAGAAAATCGGCACCGCTTTTCAGATTGTCGATGATCTGCTGGATTTCGTCGGCGATGCGGATACCACCGGCAAGGAAATCGGCAACGACGTCATGACCGGTAAAGTCACTCTGCCGCTTATATACTCCCTCAAAAAAGTGCAGGAGCCCGGTTCGCGGGAGATTGTCAGGCACCTTAAAGAAAGCAGCGAGGAATCATTCAACCTGATATACAATTTCGTCAACGAAAACGGCGGCATCGAATACGCTTATAAAAAAGCCGATGAATTGTGCCAGCAGGGGCTGGACCAGATCTCGCCCATCGACGGTTCCATCTATTACGAATCCCTGGAAAGCATGGTGAAATACACCATCGCCCGGGCTTCATAAAATTGCAACCGGCGCCAATTTCCCTTGTAAAATCAATATAACCGTTTTTTTTCATTAACTTTGAGGGTCAAAGCTGATATATTGTGTTTATGTTTGGATTGAAAGACATCAACGTTGATTTTCTAACCGGCAATCCGGCCTTGGTCTGGATTACCCTGGCGCTGCTTCTGGCGCTTTCCTTCTGGTTGTACCGCCGCACCAACCCGCCGGTCTCACCTTTTATGAGAACCGTTTTTATCGTCATTCGGGTTATCGCCGTGCTGGCCCTGTGCGCCGCGTTGTTCGAGCCGGTGTTAAGTTACAGCCGGGAGTTTGAACGCCGCAAAAAAATAACCGTGCTGGTCGACGACTCCTCCAGCATGGACCGTATCGAACGGGATAAATCGCGCCGGGAGCGGCTGGACTCGCTTTTGGCCGACGAGAATTACCAGCGTCTCAAAAGCCGGGCGGAGTTGAAAGCATATTATTTCGGTGGCAACCTGGCCGAGAGCGTCGAGGCCGTCGACCGGGATAAAACCGCCCTGGGGGAAGCTCTTTACAAGCTGAAAAAACTCGACCTGGCCGCGCCCTCGGATTACTGGCTGCTGTTCTCCGACGGCAAGTCCAACACCGGGCGCCAACCGCGGGAATCCGTTCGAGGACTGGAAGTGCCCCTGGTCTGTGTCGACCTGGCGCATGATGTCGGCAATTTCGATATCGGGCTGGACGAGGTTAATTTCAACCCGGTGGTTTTTGTCGGCCAGCCGACGGAAGTAAAAGTCAAATTGAACTGGCATGACGCCGCCGGTAAAAACCTGACGGTGCAACTGCTGGACTCGGCCAGGGTATTGACCGAAAGCCGCTACGCGGTTTTCCAGGAGGGCGGTTTCGGGGACCTGGTTCTCAAATACACTCCCGACAAGCCCGGCCAAAAATTGTTACAGGTAAAAATATCACCGCTGGAAGGCGAGGAGTCAGCAGGCAATAACTCGAGAACCATTTCGGTTAAGATCCTCAAAAACCGCCTGCTGGTGTTGCTGGCGACCGACCGGCCGGATTACGAGGTCGGTTTTCTTAAACGGTTCATGACGCAATCGGACAAATACGAGATCGATTTAATCGTCACCGGGGAGAAGGCGGGCAACCTGGCCGGCCGTTTCCCGAGCCGTCAAACCGAACTCAACCGCTATGACCTGGTGATACTGCACGACCCCGACCCGGCCGCTTACGAAGCCCGCCTGGATATCCTCCGGTCCTTTTTAAGCGAAAAAGGTGGCGCGGTGTGGATTTTGATGGGGCCGCAGTTTGCAAAGCGCGGGCCGGTGAACCGCTTCAACGCATTCCTGCCGTTTTATCAGGCGCAGCCGCGCCGAATCGAGTATATGGATTTCCACGGCGAGCCGTCCGAGAACAACCTCTTTCACCCGGTAATACGCCTGGCCGACGACCGCAACACCATCAGGGAACTCTGGGCCACCCGGCCGCCTTTTAAGTCGCTGGTCAGGTGCGATGTTACCGACCCCGAGGGGGTGGTCCTCGCTTACGCCTCGGGCGGGCGCCTGCAGCGGGAAAAAATCCCCGTCCTGGGCTACCGGCGTTTCGGGCCGGGCAAGCTGATGGCCGCCGCCGCGTTGCCGTTCTGGAGCTGGGGGTTTGTCAATCTCGGGTTCGGCGAGGATAACAGCCTGTATGAAAAGTTTCTCGAGGGGTCAATCAGCTGGCTGACGGTGCAGGATGATTTTGAGCCGGTGCGGGTGACCCCCGAAAAGGAAGTTTTCAGTCGCGGCGAGGCGGTGCGTTTCGACGGCATAGCTTACGACCAGGGTTTCCGCCCGCTGACCGAGGTGACCGGAACGGTACGACTCGAGAGCGGCGGCAACGAGGTTTTCGAAAAAGATTTTATCGAACAGACTCCGGGCCGCTTGCAGGCTGAATTCGACCAGGTGCCGCCGGGTCAATATACTTTTTCCGCCTCTCTCGAAAAAGGGGGACAGGTCCTTAAAAATGAGCAGGGCCGGATTGTCGTGGAAACCTTTTCGCTGGAGGAGTTCGACCAGAGCGGCGACCGGGCCGGCCTGATGGCCCTGGCGAGCATGACCGGCGGCGGCTTTTTTACTTTCGAGCAATTCAACGACGCCGTCAATAATATCGACCTGAATCCCGTGGTCGAATCGGTGCAAAAAGAAATTGTGGTGTGGAATAAATTCTGGCTGCTTTTGATTTTTATCGCCATGCTGTCGATTGAATGGATCTTGAGAAAGCTCAACAGCTTGATTTAACGAGCGGTTTTTTAATCCGCCGGAAAGAGTTGTTTGAGGTTTATTTTTTGAGAGAGCTCTATTTTTTCATTGCATAATTCAGTGATTTTGTTTTCAATCCGTTCCGCGCAGGTCATAATCTGCTCGATATATTCCCGTTGATTTTCAGAAAGCGATTCTTCCTCGTCGAGCAAAATTTCCGTATAGCCGATTATCCCGGCCAGGGGATTGTTGAGGTCGTGATTTAATTTCAAACAGCGAGTAATGAACGGCTTAAGCAGATTCAGTATTTCTTCGGCCTCGGTGTTTTTCAGACTTATTTTTTCCGTGTCGCTCATGGTGACTACTTTTCCCCTAACGGTCTTTATCGATTAAACTGCGTATTTATCATATTATCGGCGGGAAATGTTTTTTTCTTATTCCCGATGCGTCCGGTCGATAAAAAAACTTTTTTAAATGAAAATTTGATATATATTCCTCTGAAAATAAGGAGACGGAAAATGAAAATTGCTGTTATCGGGGCTGGATTGATGGGCCGGGCAGCGGTGTATGACCTGGCCCGGGCTGAGGGTGTTGAGACGGTCGGGGTTTTTGATATCGACGCCGGGCTGGCCCGTGAAATAGGTGAGAAATATGGAGATGGCCGGGCGGTAACGGGTCAGATTGACGCCGGCGATGAAGACCGGGCCGCGGAGATATTGAAGGATTACGACGCCGCTGTTTCCTGCGTTACGTATAAATACAATTCCGGGCTGACCCGGGCGGCGATAAAGGCCGGGTGCCATTTTATGGACCTGGGGGGCAACAACAGTGTCGTGCAGACCCAGCTGGAAATGAACGCCGACGCCGAGGCGGCCGGGATTATCGCCATCCCCGATTGCGGCCTGGCGCCGGGAATGGTATCGGTGTTGGCCGCCGACGGTTACGGCCGGTTCGACCGTTTACGGTCGTTGAAAATCCGGGTCGGCGGTCTGCCCCAGTCGCCCCGACCCCCCTTGAATTACAAGATGGTTTTTTCCGCCGAGGGACTGATTAATGAATACTGGGAACCCTGCGTGGTCCTGGAGGAGGGCAAAAAGAAAATCGTCAACCCCATGACGGCCGTAGAGAAAATGGAATTCGACGGAATCGGTGAGTTCGAGGCTTTCTATACCTCGGGGGGGACCTCGACCCTGCCCGAAACTTTCCAGGACAAAATTGATTTTCTCGATTATAAGACCATTCGCTACCCGGGGCATTGTCGCCTGTTCAAGCCGATGCTGGAAATCGGTCTGGCTTCCCGCCACCCTCTGGATATCGGGCGGCATAATATAGAGCCGCGGGAAGTTTTGAAAGCCGTGCTGGATAAAAATCTCAGCTATGAAGACGACCTGGATATGGTGCTGGTACGGTTGACATTCGAGGGTGAGAAGGACGGTGCGAAGAAGAAGACGGTTTATGAAATCGTTGACCGCCAGGACGCCCGCACCGGCCTGACGGCCATGATGCGCACCACGGCGTTTCCGGCGGCTATCATCGCCTGGATGGCGGCCTCGGGGCAGATTTCCGAACGCGGGGTCAAACCCCAGGAAATCGCGGTCAAATCCTCCCTGTTTGTACCCCAGCTTAAAAAGCGCAGCATAAAACTGGTTATTACCGAAGAATAGCTTTCTTCGTCGAGTATTGAACCCCGTTTTTTCAAGCGGGGTGAATTCAGTTTTTTTTTTAACGGGGTGGACCCTGTTTTTTTTAAAAAAGACTTTTATTTTACAGGTTTACCATAAGTCGGCGGGGAAGACGATATTCATTTTCACCGTGCTGCCGGGCGTGATGCTGACCGGGTAGGTTATGGTATCGCTGTCGGGCAGGTATATTACCTGCAGTTGATGATTGCCGATCGGGATGCCGCTGAAGGAAAAGTTACCCTTGAGACCGGGGTTGGTCGAAGCGGCCGTCATGCTGCCGGAACCGTCGGGAAAGAAAAGGCGAGCGACGATGGAATCACGATAGACAATGCCCGGCATGGTGCGGTTGGCGTCGACGATGTAACCTTCGAGCCGATTGTTGAAAAGGACGGCGGCGCCGGATATGAAAACCTTGTCGATATCGCTGCCGGAGCCGATGGAGCGTATTAAAGTGTCGAGCAGGACGTAGGGTACGTTCCAGGCGTCTTTTTTGAAATCATCCTCATTGAAACCGCGCGTCATGTAGGGGCCGTTCCAGGTAGTGTAGCCGCCGGGGTTGGCTACCAGGACGTCGAGATTGGATGGCAGCGCGCCGACATCCCCCACATACCCGAAATCCACCCGGGCATGCTGCGAGTATAACTCCGGGTTACCGACGATAGCCCGGGCCAACTGGTCCATTTCCTTTTTGGTCTGCTCCACCCGGGCGGTTTCAATCGAACCGGACATCTGGCGTGTGGCGATAGCGGCGATAATGCCGATGATGACGATGACAATCACCAGCTCGATAAGGGTAAACCCCCGGTTGGTTTTTAAATTTATCATGGGCAATCCCCCGTAATTACGTTTAGCGTCGTACCATCGGAAAATTCCACCGAGAAATTGATGTTGTCCATATTTACCTGGGTGCCGCCATTGGGGAAAGTACGGAAATTGTCAAACTCGATTTTGATAGTCTCGCTGACGTTGATGGTTTGCGGGCCGCTGAAAGTCACCAGTTCTCCTGAGGCGGCTTTGGGGTTGTTCCGGTTGAATACTATGGCGCCGTCCCAAATGACATAACGGTAATAGGCGGTGGTGCCGCTCCAGGTGAGAACAACCGAGCTCACGGTTATATCGCTCCCGGAATTATTCTGTATCCAGAAAAAGAAACCTTGGCAGTCATTTTTAAGGGAGTCCGAGTTCGGGACCTTGGTCAGTCCCGCGACACCGGGCGACCACAGGCTCGATGCGAGAAAATATTCATTGTAAGGGGTTGATTTCGGGGTTACCGAAACGAATCGGCTGAGGGTATCGTTGTCAGGGAGATAGATTATATCCAGGTTATGGTTGCCGATGGGAATCGAGTCGAAAGTGAAATATCCTCCGGCGGTGACGGCCGCGGTTCGGGTGGCTAGAGCGCCGGAACCGTTGGGCACGGTCAGCACGATTCTCACGGAATCACGGTAGTCGTCTCCGGGCGGGGTGCCGGAGCGGTCGAAAACAATCCCGTTGACCCGGTTGACCAGCAGCTCATCAGTGGCGTTGCAGATTCTTCTGACAATATCGCCGGAGGTGGTCGGCCCGCCGCACCCACCGCCGCCGATTGTCTTTCCCTTGCTTGTTATAGTCAGGCCGTTGTATTCGTAATCCTTCCCCCAGGCGTCGGTCTTGTAATCATCGGTTACCTGTGAAAAGCGGTTCTGCATGTAAGGACCGTTCCAGGTGGCATAACCACCGGGGTTTTGCATCAGGAAGTCGAGATTGGGTGGCAGGGCGCCGTTATCGCCCACGTAACCGAAATCTGTCCGCACCCCGTTGTTGTTCAACTCCGGGTTGCCTGTTATGGCAAACGCCAGAAGGTCAAGTTCCTGCTTGGTTTCTTCGGTCCGGGCGGTGTCGTAAACGTTTGTTCCGGCCTGGAAGGCGATGGTGGTCAGGATACCGGCGATTATTATCACCAAGACCACCTCGACAAGGGTAAAACCGGAGTTGCCGTGAATTCTTATCATGGGCAGCCCCCTACGGTAACATCGAAAGTCGAGCCGTCGGACAACACCACCGTGAAGACGGTGTTCTGCATATTGACGCGCGAGCCGCCGGAGGGCTGGCTGCGGAATTCCTCAATCTGTATTTTCAAACTCTCGCCGTCGTTAATGGTTCGCGGCGAGGAAAAGACCGCCATCTCGCCCGCACCGACTTTCGGGTTGTTTTCGTTTACCACCGTGATGCCGTCCCAGATAACATAGTGGTAGTAGGCGGTCGGGTTGACCCAGGTCAGACGGAGCGAGGCGATAGTGACATCGCCGCCGGTGTTATTCTCGATCCAGAAGGAAATATTGTTGCAAAACCCGGCATATATGGAGTCGGAGCCGGGTACTTTGGTCAGCATACTGTCGGAACCGCCGGTGGTGTCGGGCGTGAAATAGGCGGCGGCAAAGTAGTAAATAATCACCGGCTGGCTTTTATGACGGGGAAGGACCGTAATATATCGCAACAGGGTATCGACCTGGGGGGTGTAGATTATTCTCAGTGGATGTTGTCCGACCGGCAGGGAGTCCAGGGTGAAATTACCGGCGGAATCGGGGGTGTAATTTTTACTCGAATTTGCCCCGGTACCGTTAGGTATGGTAATCCCGACCGTAACCGAATCAAAGTAAATTGTACCGGGTGGGTTGTTGTCGGCGTCGCGGATGACAACTCGAAAAGTATTCAAGAGATAATCCGGGGCGGCATCGGCGATTTTTTTGGTAATAGCGGTGCCGCTACCGTTCGAAGTAATGGTTGTCCCACCGCTGTAGTTGTATGGTTGTCCCCATTCGTCGATTCGGTAACCGTCACTGTCCTGAACAAATCCGGCCGGCAGATAAGGGCCGTCCCAGGTGCCCAGGCCGGGATTGGTCATGAGAGCCGCCAGGTCGGGCGGAAAAGCGCCGATATCGCCGACATATCCGAAATCAGTTCGGGCACCACCGGCCGTGATATCCGGGTCGCCGACAATCGCCCGGGCCAGCCGTTCCATCTCCTGCTCGGTTTTGACAAGCCGGACATCCTCGGTAACGGTCGTCATCGATTTCATCGCCACCGCCACCAGGATACCGATTATGACTATTATTACCGTCAGTTCTATCAGGCTGAAGCCGTGTTGGTTACGGAAATGGCTATTCATAATCTTTACCAGACATCTTTGAACAGGGTTATTTCGGTGTACAGGTCGGTTCCCCGGTCGACATTGAGCCGCCGGGTAAGGGTGTCGTTTTCGGGGAGATAGATGACCTGCAGTTCATGGAGACCGATCGGTATTGAATCAAATTCTGACAGGCCGTTTCGGTCGGGGGCTCGGTTGTTATAAATATACCCACCGGTACCATCGGGATATTTAAGAATAAATCTTAAGGAATCTTTGTAAACCGGCCCGGGTGGGGTTTTATCGAGGTCGGTCGCGACCAGGATTACCCGGTTGTAAAGCAGTTCATCGACCGAAGCGGCGATTTGCCGGGTTATGGCCGTCCCGTCGCCCGAGGAGGTGATGCTGGTTCCGCCGGAATAGATATAATTCGCGCCCCAGGCGTCTTTTTTGAATTCAGCGCTGCCGCCGTCCTCAGAAAAGTCGTCCCGGATATAAGGGCCGTTCCAGGTGGCAAAACCGCCCGGATTCTGGAAGAGCGCGTCCAGATTGGGCGGCAGGGCGCCTATATCCCCGACATAGCCATAATCGGTGTGGGCGCCGCCGTTTTTCAAATCCAGCCGGCCGGCCACTGCCTCGGC
>Ga0114918_10005024_pt1 | contig 11399 bp, 5 predicted proteins | sample LantaG_FD_87015 | JGI IMG/M metagenome (GOLD analysis project Ga0114918, IMG submission 87015) | Deep subsurface microbial communities from Baltic Sea to uncover new lineages of life (NeLLi) - Landsort_02402 metaG | ecosystem: Environmental > Aquatic > Marine > Oceanic > Sediment | place: Baltic... | reverse complement strand
GGTTCACCTCTAAGTTCTTTATCAATCAATTTCCCTGCTTTGTCCATTGCTCTTCTTAGCATATCACCCACTCCAAGCTCCATACCACCAATTTCTTTCGCTATGAACATAAGTTGCTCCTGAAAGATTAAAACTCCTTTAGATTCTCTTAAAATAGGTTCTAGTGATGGGTGTGCATAAGTTATACCATCAGGTTCAAATTTATTTGTAACATATTCTTCATGAGCTTTAATTCCCATAGGTCCTGGTCTATAAAGTGCATTTGCTGCAACTACTTCATTAAAATTCTCTGTTTGCATATTTCTTATAAGCCCATTCATTCCAGGACTTTCAAATTGAAATATCCCCTGGTTCATTCCAAGTCTAAGTTCAGCATATAAATTAACATCTTCGAGATCAACATAATCAACTTTATCTTGAATATCAACACCTTTCTTTTCTTTTACAAGTTTTATAGTATCTTTTATAACATTAAGAGTTTCTAATTTTAACCTATCTAGTTTTAATATACCAAGTGTAGATAAATCTTTTCCTGATTTATCAGCTTCTTGAAAAGCTGTAACAATACTTTTTTGCTTAGGGATTATATTTGTAGGTATGTGTTCCCAGCAAGCTGAGGGGGTAATTACAACCCCTGCTGCATGTTGTCCTATACCTCTTATTTGTCCTTGTAATTTAAGGGTGAAACTTAAGATTTTAGTATTTCTCGGTTCTGTAAGCCATGCTCTAACTCTTTCTGAACATTCTGGGTTTTGGGGCCATGTTTTAAACCAATCTCTTAGACTAATATCAACCTTGCTCCAATCTGGCATTTCTTTGGTGACAGCAAAAACATCTGAGTTAAACCCTGCATCTCCACCAAAAGCTCTAACTACATCTTTTAAACAACCTTTTTCATTAAATGTTGAAAATGTAGATACTGCTAAAATCCTCTCTTTTCCATATTTGTTAATTAGAAATTCATTTGTTATATGGTCAGTACCAGTTTCAAAGTCGATGTCAATATCGGGTGGTGAATTCCTTGTAGGATTTAAGAATCTTTCAAAATAAAGATCAAATCTTATTGGGTCAATTTTTGTGATATCAAGACACCAAGAGAGTAAAGAGCCCGCTGCACTTCCTCTAGCTGGGCCAATGTCGTGACCCTTAGACCTATAATCCTTAATTATTTCCCAATTAACCATAAAGTAATCTAGCATTTTTTTATCATCAATAACGCTAATCTCATAGTTTAAACGATTTACATATTCAGCAACTTTGTCATCGTCTATTTTTACAATATTATTTTCTTTGTATTTATTAAGTTTTTGTCTTAATTTAGCAAATGCTAATTTTGTTATAATTTCTTTTGTATCTTCTGTTTTAAAATAACTAGAAACATCTTCTGTAACTTCGTATTTTGGATATTTTTCTTTCCCAATTTCAAATTCAAAATTACATTTATTTGCAACAATTAACGTATTACTTAAACATAAATCTACAAATTCAGGACTATAATTATATTTAAATTGCTTATTAAATCTATGAAAATCTTCAGAATTTGCATAAAATAAACTTCTTACATGGAGTTTAAAACTTTCTCCAACAACACTATGGTTATTTATAGCAATTAATACATCTTGAAGTTCTGCATCTTCTGGAAAAGCATAATGGACATCACTAGTTAGAACTGGCATGACATCATGTTTACTTGCCATGTTAATTAACCATGCGTTAAATCTTTTTTGTGGTTCAAGTTCATTTATTTGTAATTCTACTGAGAAATTATCTCCTAATTCTTGTTTATATCTTACAAATAATTTTTCAGACTCAACCATTAATTTGTTATAATTACTTTTATCTGCAAAAACAAATTTAGCAAAAGGACTTCCTAAACATGCAGTAGAAACAAATAACCCCTCTTTATATTTAAAAAGTTGCTCAGATGTTATTCTTGGTCTTCGATAAAATCCCTCAGAAAAAGATAAATATAATAAATGGTTTAGGTTTTCATAACCCTTTTGACTCATTGCATAGACAATAAGATGACTATTCTTACCCTCCAACTTCTGCTCTTCCATCTTGCCTATATTGTCATTTATATAAATCTCAGAGCCAATAAGGGGTTTAACACCTGCTTCATTACACTTTTGATAAAACTCAAAAGTTCCAGACATAGTTCCATGATCTGTTATACCCATAGCTGGGTGACCATATTGTTTAGCAAGTTTAATATAATTATCAATACTACCACAGCCATCTAAAATACTATGGAATGTGTGTAAATGCAAATGGGCCATAGGCGCACCACGTCCATCATCCTTTCTTTTTATTTGTCTATGGATAATTGTGCCATCTTCATTCTCAGTCTTTACTTGAGTTTTCTTTATAACTAACTTATCAAGATTTATTTGATTACTCTCGTTATCCATTTTTTTACACTTATTTAATGCAAAACTACAAAAAAAAATCGGAACTTGTTTAAAATTCCGATTTTTTTTTAAGAATAATCTCCTCTATAATCTTGTCGTTGCTTTGTTATTGAGGCTTTTAAATTGATTAATTTTTTTCCTATATCAACAGATTTATTTCTAATTTTTACTCCTCTGTGCCTTTGTTTGTTTTTTAAAATGTAATCAATTAATTCATTTTCAAATTCTACACATAAAGATTTACAACTTCTCCAACTATCTCCTATATTATGATTATCACTCATTTTTACTTTCTTTTAATAGATTATCAATTCCAGCAAAAAGTTCAGTTGTTTTATTTAACATAGATTCATTATTCTCAAGAAGTCTACTACCCACATCCTTTGGAGTTTCTTGCGTTCTTTCAATATTAATATTAACATCAACACCATCAAGTTTAATTTGAATTTTCTCCATTAAATTTTTAGTATCTCTTCTAACTTTATTAGAACTTTTTATAATACCACTTTCTTTTTTAGGTTTTTCTACTTCTTCCTCAAGAAGTTGATCTATCAAATTAACGGACCTTTTATCACTTTCTTTTAATATTTTAAGTAGTTTAGATTCTGCAAGTTCTTCAGCGCCTGCTTCTGGAGCACCTACTTCACCACCTGCTTCTGCACCAGCATCAGCACCCATATCACCACCAGTGTCTCCAAAATCCATACCTGCACCTGCATCACCTGCTCCACCAAAGCCACCTCCGCCAGCACTCATATCACCACCTTCTTCTCCTTCAGGTCCCGCTGCCGCTAGTCTTGCTGCTGCTTCAGGGTCTTCAAATTTTTCATCAAGTTCATCAAATAAACCGATTTTCTTATATGTTTCTACAGCACTTTCAATTTCTGCAAATAATTTCTTTTCTACTTTTTTCTGTTTTAAGATATGCTTTATTTCATATTTAGAAAATCCTAAAATGTTTTCCATCGCCCAAGTATAAGATGTTGGAGATGTCGCTTCAGCACTAAATAATTCTTTGAAAACTTCTATCCTAGCTTTCATTGTTTCCAATTTAAGCAATTCTTGTTGGGTAGAAGGGTTAGTTAGTGTTATTTTAAAATTATCTAATGCATCCTCAAATCCAAGGAAGTATAAGTGAACATTTGCAACTCTTCTAAGTTCTAATAATACCGCCTCTTGAATTGAATTAATTGTACGTGAAAATCTAAGATCAGTTTGTGATAATGTACTTCCACCTGGAAGAGCTTCTGAATAATTTAAATAACTCTTAGGAACTTGAATTGCTGCAAATAATTTATTTTGCAAATATTCAATATCTTGGATTTCTCCTAAATTAGAGTTTTTAGTAAACACTCCACAAGAAAGAGCAAAGTTATGAAAATTATGATATTTTTCATTTCCATCAATCGTAATTGTTCCAGTATCCATTTTTTCTTCTAAAAATTCAATAGAAACTATTTTATGATTATAACATTCAACTTTTTCTTTAAAATCTCTGAAATTTTCATATCCAAATTCTTTTAACATTTTACACAAATTGTTATGAGTAAAATTACTCATTTTTTTCATTTGTTTATTGCCCTCATTTAATTTTGAAAATTCTCTTATAAACCAAGAATTATCATTATTAATCTCTCTTAAAATAGCAACAGAATCTACTTTGCCCTTTTTATATAATTCAACAATAAATTTTAACAATTCATCAGAATATTTGTATTCCTGTTTTTCTTTTATTACTTCTCTAAGGTTTGTTGTCTCCCATTGTGAACTTGCATATCTAGATTGTCTTTCTTTAAATTCTAGCTTATTTTGTGAAATTTTTAAAGATTTGCTTGTTTTTTTATAAAATTCTTTTTTAAATTCATCATCTTTCAATAATTCTTGAAGTTTATTTGAACCTTCTTTAAAATTTATTTTACTAATGTTAGTCCTTACTTCTCTTTCTTCATCAGATAAATTATTGAAATAATTTTCAATACCATTTTTAATAGAATTATTATGACTTGTTTTTTTATCTACACTTCTATTAGCGTAATACTTTTTTCTTATATTATCAAGTCTATCAATAACATCTTTTTTAAATTCTTCATCATTATCAAATTTTTCTAACCATGCATCTACTCCTAATTTTGACCATTTTTCAATATTGTCAGAATGAAATTCATAATGGTCATTATTATTCATAAAACAAAGATTTTTTGGATTATTACAATATCTGTTAAAATTTTTATGATGTATTGTATTTTTATCTTCATTTAAATATTTTTCATTATAGATAAATTCTTCATGTTCATTAATATTTTTAAAATAATTAGCAATTATTCTATGAGTATACTCCCAATTATTTTTACTATGGTCAAATATCATCTCATAGTCATTTCTTTTTTTATCATTTTTTGCTACTGATTTAAATTTTTTATTAAATGACCATAATGACTCACCAACAAATAAATCCTTTGCTTCTTTCTCTCCATTAATCCTAGTAGGAAATTTATGATCTGGTGTACAAATAATTTCTTCTCCATTATCTAATGTAATTTTTAAAACTTGAGTATTTTTTCTTGTGACACCTGCCCATGAAATAACTCCAGGAACAATTTCTCCAGTTTCAGGATTTATAGAATAACTCCAAAGTTCATTTCCCTCCTCAAATTCTTTTATTATATCTTTTAATTCTAAACTCCTTCCGTCTAAAAGGTCAATTTTTGTATCTAAAGATAAACAAGCACCTGGCAATGTTTCAATTTTAGAAGATTTATCACCCCTAATTGGAATATAATAATCTTCAGTAACATTTTTAGGATCGAATTTATAATTCATATTACCAGTTCTCTGGTCCACAATAGGCTGTTTTTTAAGAGCCATTTGAACTTTTGATACATAACCTTTAACGTCAGCATCTGGTAAATTTCCAACTTCAATATAAAATACCCTTCTTTCTGGAGCTCTAGTAATACGATATACAAGCATAGCGTCTTCTGCAAGCTGTAATTGCTTCCAAAGTTTTCTAGCTGGATCGAGCATTGAATTATGTACTACTATACCATTTGCATAAAAATTATGATTATCATTCTCAACATATATATCAAATACATCTTCTTCTATTTCTTGTTTTTCTATTGATATTAATGGTGTTATAATAAAATTATCATCATTTCTTTTTTTAATATCATATTTTTTAATTTGACTAATTTCAGAATTAAAAAAATATATATAATAACTCCTTTTTGTTTTAAAAGAATCTCCCCAAATTTTAGTTACTTCTCTATCTCTGCTACAAATTTTTCCAACTTTTATTCCAAGCCTTTGAAGTAATGTTTTAACATCTTTAATTAAATATTCATTTGCTAATTCTAATGAATACCTTATACAATCCCATTTATCTATGTTTTTAGAACCATCTGCGTCCATTATACCCTCAATTAAAGACTTTTGAATTTCTTTTGAGGCCGTGAATATCCATTTTGGTAGTCTCTTGTTGTAAACATTACCTGAAAACCCATTATTTTTAAACACCTCATTTAACATCTTAGAATTAACTCTTGCTTGAGAAAACTCTAAAATACCTTTTTTATTAGCAGGTTTAATAAATTTAATTTCTTTTCCAGAAAATTTTTCTAATAATGTAATATACTTTTGATTAATCTCATCGTCAACCCCAAGAGCTATATCAACAGAATTTTTAGCTAACCACCCATCACCAAGCATAAATCCGAAAAGTTTTGCAAACTCTTCGTCTACATAATCTGGGATTAAGTCAATATCATTTCTGTAGCCATTAAAATTTTTAGAGTCGTCAAAACTCTTGTTTATTTTTATTTTATTATTTGTGCTTACATTTTTATCAACAACTAATAAATCTTTAACATTTAGGTCACATACATTTTTATAAACAAACTCATCATTATCACAAACTAAAATTTTATGTTCCTCAGAGGTTTCTATTTCATGGTGTTTTGTTCTTATTTTAAAAATTTCTTTTTTTCCAGAATGTACCACATCTAATACTTTGGTTTTTTCTTTTTTGTGTGTTTCTGTATTAAATGAAAATACTGAGTCTCCTTTTTTAATATCTTTTATAAATTTAACCCCATCTTCAGTTTCAATATATGTATCATATTTTAAACATCTTCCATAAGGAAGTTTCTTTGTATCTTCAAGAAGTCTAAAATGTGCAATCTGCCATTCTTCGAAGTAATCTCCTGTAGTTTCCCAACGGAATCTTACTGAGTTTGTAGTTCCATCATATCCCTCTTCTCTATGAGTTTCTTCCGCAGGCAATGTTTGGAAATCATATATTCCAACATCTTTATCAATAGTAAGATATACCATATAGTCACCATACTTAATTAAATCTCTTATCCAAAGTCTAAGGTTAAATTCAATCTGAAGTACATTTCTAAATAAATCTTCTAATACATTTTTTACTCTGTCATTTTCTGAATATATTTCAAGAATATCTCCATTTTCTCCCCTGGTTAAACATTCATCTCTCATGATATTTAATGCAGCTGCAATTTCTGGAGAATTATCCATTGCTCTAAAATCTTGATAAGCTGAAATTCTGTCTGTGTCAAAATAAACTGTTCTTGTATATAAATCATGAGACATTTTATGAACCTGCCAATCAAGAAAATCTTGTTGCATTGATTCTACACCCTTGGTTGGGTCTAATTGAGGCATGGCCTGAGCTGGCCCCATTGTACCTGCTACGGTACTTGGATTAGGCGCTTTTCTATTACCTTTAATTGCGTTTAAAACACCTGAAAATACACTGTTGTCTGCCATAATTTTTTATTTTTTTTAAATATAAATATTTTTGTTTTTAAACTAAATAGTTATCCCATTAACCAATTTACATCATCAAAATCATCTTCTTCATTTTGAATACTATTTTCTGTGAAAAGAAGCACATCTGCTGCACCTTCTAAAGCTTCTTTATCTACAGGAAGGCGATTAGTACCATCACTATATCCTATGGCATCAATCATATTTTTATATAATTCTTGAGTAGCCGATGCATTTTCAAAATCAGTATCTCGAATAAATAAACCAATTGCAAGTGCAAAAATTAAATCGTCATTAAAACCCTTTTCTGCTTCTGGTCTATCTCCATTTTGAACAAAATTTCTAAATTCTGCAAGACTTCTTTCTCCGTATAATTTTAAAGAGCCATCTCTAAGATGTTTTGTTAAATTATTTATTACAAGAGGTCTAGTTCTTTTTGTTGTTTGGAATCCTGGTATATCTTGATTTTGATTAACTTTATAATCATAAGGTCTTGCAAAGATATCCGCAACAGACTTGCAGAAATGCATTCTTTCATAATTCATCTTTCTATTAAGATCAAGAGTTGTAGCTATTCCATGATTATTTGCTTCTATTGCTAAATAAGCATAATTATAAATTCTACCTATCCTATTAATTAAAATAGCAAATAAATCAGGAGGAATTTTATCTTGATATTCCCCAACTACTTCTAATTCGTCAATATCAATAATATGAAGAGCTGAATAGTCATCTGCGCTTCCACTAGCAACATCACCCCCTATTACATATTTATGCCCCTTTTTTGGTAATTTAAAAATCTTAAAGAGGGTTTCATATTTTACGAAATCTTTTCCTGGTTCATTCCTTACATCAAAATATGAGATGTTTTTTAAAACATCTTTATATTCGTCTGTTAATAATCTTTGTTCATATTTTCTTATTAATTCACTTTCTATGGCTAATCTTTTTGATCCTTCAAATGAAAGATCAAGTTCTTGAGCTATAGAAACAGGGTCATTATGTAATCTTTTACATTCTTTCTCATACCAAGGACTCCAGAAATATTTCTCACCATTCATCCTTGTTCTTTGTTCTAAACCTTCTGATGCAAATGGATTCTGTGTCCAGTGAACTTCTGAAGTTACAAACTCAGCTTTATTACCGTCCTTTTTAGCTTGAAGCCATGTTTTATGATAAAGATTACCTGTACCATTTGGTGTAGAAATCATAATACATTTACCCTGAGTCATTGAAAGAGCTGTACCAGCTGCTAACCAAATAGCATCAATATCCTTAATAAATGCAGTTTCATCAAGAATCAACATAGTAGGAGAATCTCCACGACCTGCATTTGGACTACTTGCCTTAGCTTCAGCATAAGATTTATTCGAGAATTGTATTTTCTTTTGATTTTCTGTTGTTATTTCTTCTGGGCGTAACCATTCAGGAGTTTCATGGACGAATTGCTTAACAGTCTCCAAGAAACGAACAGCCCCTACTCCATCATTTGCAATAATAAGAACTTTCTGATCTGGTCTAAACATTATAGTCCATGCAACATATGCAGCTGTAATTACAGAAAGGCCTGTATTATGAACAACTAAACCGTTTATTAAAAAATTTTCATTTTTTTCTACAGATATATCATAAGTCTCTAATTTTTGTGTTTTTTCTATTTTTTTAATAATAGGATTATCTTTAACATTATGCTTATAATTTTTACAGATTTCATAATGTTCATTATTAATTTTCTTATAAATCCCTATCTCTTCAATAAACTTAATTGCACTTTTTGAATGTGTTATTCGTAATTTGAAAAAAACATTCTTTTGCAATTTCATATTTTTAACTTCGTAAATATTACATTTTATATTAAATTTTTTAAGAAGAAATTTCACCTGTTCAAGAAACAATTGACTTGGAGATGCTATACCTAGTTCTAATCTTTTACTATTTCCTCTTTTATATATACTAACCCAGCCATCTCCCGCAAACATTCTATTTAATAATAAAGAAATAGATTTTTTATCCCATTCATTAACCTCGGTTGGTAATAATTTTTCTTCCGTTTTTTTATTAGCTATTTTTTTATTTTCACACCATTCCATTACAGGATTAATAGTACTACTACCATGTGATTGATGTGGATAATAATCAAACCCTTTTAATTTTGGAGATTTTCTTACCTCTAATAATGGAAATAAAACATTTACACTTTTTTCAAATTCATCTAGATAATCTAAATTGTTATTTGTAAATTTCACTTGCTTGTTTGTACAACCATCTGTAATCAAATAAACCAATAGTTTTATTTCATCCTCATTTGCGTTTATTTTTCCAAAATCTATATTGGCATCAATTATTTCATCACCTTTTAATAAATCTTTTGCTTTAACCCACCCTTTATCTTTAACAAGAAAAGGATGATTTTCTCCAACTTCAAAATTTCTAGTGTCTTGTAATTTAAATTTCACACATTGCCTAATTCCGCTACACCAAGCATCTTTAATTTTATCACTGTCAACTTTTGCTTTTTCTATATTATAAGAATAAACACTATCACCAATTTTTAAGCTTTGAATTGCTTTGGGTCCTTCTGGAGTATCTACAAAAGTATTTTTTGGTAAACACTGTCTACTTTTTAAAATTATATTATTTTGATTCTCATGAAATTTCCTTACACACTCCTCTTGATATGTAAAACACTCCATAGGAAGAACACGTTTTTCTCTAGCATTGAAAACGTGTCCATAAGTGTTTAAAAAATATACTGGGTCTAACGCACATTTTAACCACTCCTCTTTTTGTCTTTCTAAATTAAGATCACTCATTTTTTTTATATTCCTACATAAACTACAGCATCAATATCAGCATCCGCCACTATCCTATAAATATCTGAAACATAAATTACATTTGTAACTGCATTTTTTACTGTTATTTGATAAGTTCCATAAGTATCAGCTGACCAATTTGCCATAAAAATTCCATATGCTGCATCTTTAAGTTCATAACTAATTGTTGTTGCTGTACTCACTTCACCATTAAAGGTAACAATAGTACCAGCACTGAAATTAGGTGATAAAACTGGATTATTAAGTCTATCTACTGATATAATTGTTTCATAAATAGTTTGGCCTGTATCTAATGCTCTCATACATATATTTTTTTATAAATATCTATAATTTCTTAAATTTGAGTTATTATTCATTATTTTAACTTTTACAGAAGTACCATCTAACTTACCATACTCATAACCCTCTTTCCACCACTTTAACATTTGCTCCTTATTAAATATTAAAGAATTAGTCGTTAGAACATAGGGAGTGTAACGAAATCTGAGCTTTACATCCTTGTCTTTTGCATTTAAATTTGCAATTGTGACATTGTTTAAAGAAACTTGAGTCTCTTGAATTGCTGTTGTTCTAAGTAATGTATCAAACCAACCTTTAGGTTGCCAACCATCATAATCTATATTTTCGGGTCTAAATACAATTATATCAATCTCGTCAGCACCATCATCAATTGCTTTTTGAATTGGTATATGCTGTGTAACTCCTCCATCAAGCAAAAGAAATCCTGATACATCTACATAATCCATAGCAACAGGAACACTAGCGGAAGCAAGTGTAAATTTAACATATGTATCATAATCAACTTCTAGGTTGCAAACATACTTAGGAGACTTAGAATAAAAATCTGTTGCACATGGATAAAGAGGTCGATTCATATTGACAAGCATATTAAATTCTTTTTCTGTAAACATCTCTCTTATTATTTTTTCTAATCCTGCAGCTTCTCCAAGTGAATTCTTTTTTCTTATTGTTCTCCAAATTAAATTAAAATAATTAATCTTACCTTTTTTTGTGAAGGGGTTGACTGAAAAAATATCTTTATTTGTAACTGAAGTATATTTATCCTTAAGTTTTTGAGTTTCTTGTAAAGCTATTAAGGTTATTAATAATGAACCCGTGCTTGTGCCATAATATGAATCCCAATCATAACCTTTTTCTTCGATTAAATATTGAAGGAGTCCTCCTCCCCAAGCTCCCATGGCTCCTCCGCCCGAAACTACGAGACTTCTTTTGATTTTTTTATCTTCCATAATTTTTATATTATTTTATTCGTAAATTACTGATACTTTTGAACCACCAGCAGTAACAATTGTTAAACCATTAGAAAATGATGTACTAAATTCAATACTACCAAATACTTTTGCTG
>Ga0114918_10005020_pt1 | contig 11404 bp, 15 predicted proteins | sample LantaG_FD_87015 | JGI IMG/M metagenome (GOLD analysis project Ga0114918, IMG submission 87015) | Deep subsurface microbial communities from Baltic Sea to uncover new lineages of life (NeLLi) - Landsort_02402 metaG | ecosystem: Environmental > Aquatic > Marine > Oceanic > Sediment | place... | reverse complement strand
CCAGGGCATATATACCACACTTGTCTGCTTCATCCAGGTTATGTTGTGGAAGATCATGGTTCCCGTAAATCGTATAGAATTGACCCGGGAGGTATTCCATTGCTTTGCTCAGCAGATAGGGTGATGGTTTCCAATGATTAAACAAATCCCCTGAATGAATCACAGGACATTGGTATACTTTTTGAAGTCCTTTGATGTAGTATAGCTTATCCCATTGCGCGAACTCAAAGTCATCTGTTCTGCAAACAGGTACATCCTGTCGCAGATGAATATCCCCGCAAAGGATAGCATCCGGAGGAGTTTCATTTAGTATGTTTTTGGTTCGTATCATTTGCTTAAATCAGTTCCGCATAGTGGGCATTCATCTGGCATATTAGTAGCGAAGATTCCCTCTAAGTGGTTTATTGTTATTCGAGTGGCATTTATCTTCTGAGCTGTTTCAGTCAATTCAGTTCCACTAGCTAACAACGCATCCACATCTTTTTGTTTCTCATCCCTGGATTCGATTAGCTTCAGGAGTTTGGATACAGTAGGTCGTAAGTTTATTTTCCTTTGATCGAATCCGAGTAAAACACTGACATGATTGATTGTACGAATTTGATCTTCACAAGCCTTTTTCTTTTCTTCTAACTTATCCCGCTCTGACATCAGGCCCAGGATTTCATCGACCTGTTCTTGAAAGGATAGGGTGTAATCACAATCGGCTATCTTGTCTTCCACCTTTTCCAAGTCGGAAATAGCAATGGCTAGTTTCCCAACCTTGGCCCCTTTTTGATTTCTCTCATCCTGGATCTGCTCCAGGACTTCCAGGTTAACCTCGAATTTATCGATAAAAGTATATCCCTCAAGCTCCGTTTGCAAGCCCTGGGTTCTTTCCTGGTCCTCTTCTTTCCGTATACCTAGTTTACGAAGCGATTGCTGGATTGTTTTTATTCCGGTATCTATCTGGTCCAGGTGAGCTACCCGATTGAAATACGAAGCTATTTCGCCGGGGGTGGATGATATCAGGAAAGGAGAATCAAGTTGCTGCTGGAGATTGGTCTCGTCGATGTTTAAAAACTCTTTGATTGGATCAGGGATTCCAGTACCAAATGCTTCGTAATATTCTTCATTTAATTTATAGACATTCTGTCCCTTATCGTTTTTGTATCGGGTGACTTGATATGCGTCCGTGTCATTGAGCCATACTTCTGTTTGCCCACCCCACCGACTGCGAAAAGCATCTCCCCCTGGACGATTCCAGATGAGCCACCTGAGCGCTCGGATGATTGCGGTCTTGCCGCTATCCGTGGCTCCCACTATTATGTTTACCCCTGGATCAAATTCCAGGACGGTATCCTTGTGACTTTGGAAGTTTGCTATGGCTAGTGTTTTGATCATCAGAATCCTCCCAGCACCCAATTAAGTGCTTTTATTTGCCCTTCTGTTTTACTGATAAATTTCCTACATTGATTCCCGGAACTACTTAGCATATCAATTTGTCCCATTTCACGATACAAAGTTTTTTCTGTTTCTAGTTTTTGTTCAAGGATGTCAATCTGTACTTTTATTTCTACTTCTGTTTTCATCATTCGTACGTTTTATCAACGATGCGGATATCTGCAGTCTGAAAAGCTAGTTTGATAGACATGCAAGAATCTATACAGGACTGCTTGTGCTTGATGGGTTGGGAAGACATCATGACTTCATTATTCCCTCCTACTAATCTATAGTAGAATTTAGTCCGGCCTAAGTTGGCGAATGTTTTGGTTCTCTTAATTTCAAGTCTCATGATTTCTATATTTATTTCTCTCTTCGGTCATCGTACGTGGGCGGGAGCCATCGGAATAATAAATACAATAGTCCCAAAATAATAGCGGTGGCGGTTTCAATGTCGGTCATTGCTTAAAACCTTTGGGGAGGTCCGGAACTTTTACTCCGTTTGTGTTCTGCCAAATAATCATCCTGTTCGCTTGTGCCCGGACAAGATCTGCCATTGCGGGATCTCCACCCAGGGAGCGCATCCGGGAAGCCCAGTCAAGGAGTAACGAAGGGGCCAGGGCATCCTGTCCTCTCAGAAGAAACACCGGCTCATCTTCCGGGATTAGGTTTTTTGAGTCCTGGATTCTTTCTGTGTAATCTTCTCTTGCGTGTATCATCTGTTCAAATATTTAATAAGTGGTGATTGTTTTTTAGCTACATGATAAATGGCAATTGAATCTGCCAATGCCTCATCAATATATTTGGTATTGGTCCAATCAACTTGGTATTCTTGATCAATGGCATTGATTACCTCCTGCTTAGCGGCAGATATCTTGCCTAGCAATGCTTTCTTCGCATCGTTCTCTGAATACCACTCAACGGGAATCTTTAGAGTATCTGAGAGAGTTTGGACAATCCCCACAACCACACCCATCATTATCGCAGCCTTTGCGTTTTGAGAACCGTGTGGTAATTCTGAAACAATCAGAGCTATGTTGTGTGATTTAATGAGGGTGAGCAGAACCTGAATGATTTCACTCGTTCTACGTACTCGGTCATCCCCTTCTCGGATCCGTCGCTTTTTAGCTTCAGGAATAGTTCGAATGCAACCAGATTCATGGACGGCATCTCCTCTCATTACTGCATAACCCCATCCAGTAAAGGAAGGATCGCAGGCTAAGATGGCTGGGTTACTTCTCTTTGTTCGCTCCATCGATTACTTTGTTTTCTAGCCATCTGACATAATCACCATCCCTGTTCGCTCCATCGATTACTTTGTTTTCTAGCCATCTGACATAATCACCATCCCTGTTCCTGGCCTTTCGATTAACAGTGTCCAGGGAGTGACCCCGCTCGGATGCGTATCGTAATCTGAGATCTATTAATGTCATCGCTTTTTGTTTTTTCTATCTGATTTAAACTTATTCTCAATTATCTCCCATACGTCAATAGTTTCTTCCTGGAGTTCCTTTTCCAGCCCTTCCTCTTCAACAATAGCAACTGCTTTTTCCAGGGATACGGCTAACTTCTCTCCATTCAGAACATAGGTAGAAGCTCCGGTGTATTTCTTTATGAATACAAGGTTCTCCCGGATGTTATCAATACCGTAATCAAATATGATAGTGACAGGAGCTGTCCGATAGGGTTTATCAACAGATGATTTGAATACCTCTACGGTGGTTGTGATTCCCACCACCCGGGTGACTTCTTTTCCGGCTACCTTCTCCTTTTGTTTAATCTTCGTGGCTCCCATTGTTCGCAATCTGAGGGAGGCATAAAATCCAATAGCATTACCCCCTGGTGATTTATGTTTCACTCCATAAGGCCCTGCATCCAGATTATCCCGGATTTGATTTGAGCAAACCATTAGTAGGTTTTTTTGGACTAGAATCCGGGCAGTTTTTCTGAGCTGCTCAGAGAATTCCTTTGGTCTTCTCATGCCCATTTTATCCCCGTCATCGTTATCCATCTCCATATCAGTAGAAAGAGCGGCCAGGGAGTCAGCCATGATTCCATTAATTGCAGCCTCCCCTGGTTCCCACTTCCGGACTTCCTTAAACATTTCCGGGATAGTATCCGGAGTGGTGTAATCCATCTCATCAGGATCAAGGTCAAACATCTGGGCGAAGGTCTTATTCAAGCGAGCTTCTGGATCAAAAAACATAATGTTTCCTTTCTTCCTTTGGATGGCTCCAGCTATTTCACAAAGCAGTACAGTCTTCCCTGAACCAGATGGTCCGAATATTTCCACCAGGATTCCACCAGGGAGTCCACCCCCTCGAACCCTGCCACCACTAATAGCAAGATCCAAAAGGGTAGACCCGGTAGATATCACAGTCCCAATATCACCATCGTACTCCGGCTTTTTCTGTACCGGAGTTGATGTCCTCTTTTTTATCTGAGCACTCAATGGCTTATTCGTTGTCCTTCGCATACTCCTTTAGTATTTCATCTGCTTTACCAGCATTAAGCTTCGTGGTAAGAATCTTCAGCCACCTGGCCTTGAACTGTAATTTATTCTCAACCTTCCCGGTGGGATTCGCTTGCTCTTTCAGCTTACGAAGATCCCAGTCTGCTTTCATCCTTCCCACAATTCCAACAATTAACTTTTCCCGGGTCAATTTATTCCCATCAATCCACTCCTGGGAGATGTCCCGTTCCACTTGGGAAACGGTAACATCTTTTACCAGGGAATACATCTGGAGGATCTCCTTCATTTCAGGAGTCACGTAGAGAGCGATAATTTTAGTGCATCTTTTTTCCTTAGTCATCCTTTTCGTTTTTTTCCTTCGCTTTGATACAAGCCTCCCAGAGTTCACATTCATCGCATTCGTCGTAGTCTTCTGTATCTACTCCGAATTTATACCCCTCAGGGCACTTATTCTTCGATGATCCTCTGGAAGATCTGGTAGACCTGGTTGGCTTCTCATCCTCATCCTCATCCGGATCCGCATCATCATCATGAGAATGGCCGGTATCCTCTTCCTTTTTCTTTCGGGAAGACCGGCGGGGTTTCTCATCCTCTTCAGGATCCCCTTCCTCATCCTTTTTCTTCCTGGTTGATCTGCGAGTTGGTTTCTCATCCTCCTCATCTTCAGGATCAGCATCCCCTTCCTCATCCTTTTTCTTCCTGGTTGATCTGCGAGTTGGTTTCTCATCCTCCTCATCTTCAGGATCAGCATCCTTTTTCTTCCTGGAAGATCTGCGGGGTTTTTCATCTTCGTCGTCCGCATCTTTGTACTTCCTGGTTTCTTTCTCCTCACCGTCGTCCTCGTCTGGATCTTCATACTGGAACAACATTTTCTCCAGTTCGGCATACGAATGGACTTGCAGGACTTTATCCAGATCGGGAATATCTTCCAGAATATCCTCTTCGTAAGCCTCATCCCGTTCTTTGAAATCAATCCGGGAAGTTTCCGCAAACTTATTTGATCCCAGGCTGACAGAATCAAACCGGACTTTCAATGTCCAGCCCTCTTCCAAATCCGGGAAGGTTTCGTACTCCTCATCCTCATTCAATTCCTTATTTAAAAGGTTTTGGAATAGGTACTGGCTGATGTCCCAGATATGAGGCTTCTCTTCCAGCTTCTTGTGACCAATGGGAATTACCACATAAAGATTCCGGAGGGAGGCTTTCAGCGCTTTTGTCACATCCTGCTCGGCCCCTTCCTTGAATAACTTCTGACGGTACTCACAAATCGGGCATTTCTTTCCCCAAGTTGTAGGACAGACGACTGAATCATTTCCGGGCCCGATATTCCGGTGAACCTTGTACGGCTTCTTGTACCACAGTCCCCCTGGGACAGCAATGTCGAGTTCCTCATCCCGATCCATGTGCCGCTCGTCAGATACGATATACGGAAGGATGTCCAGGTTAGATCGGGTATCACCTTCCTCTTTGAACATGCTCACTCCCTGGGGTAGGTTTAGATACCCATAGGATGAGGCGGCGGATTCTTGCTTGTCCACATTCCGACCGACTTTTCCTTTAAAACTTGACTTCTTTTTCTTTGCCATTTTAATTGCGTTTTGTTCGTTTTATCCTTACACTTTTGTTTGATCTCTCTTGTCGCAAGCCCATCTCCTCTTGGAGATTTCTGGGAACGGATGGGCCCGCGAAATAATTCTGATTCAATAAGCGAACCATATTTTCCAGAGCTGACTTTCTTTGTTCAATAGCCTGGACTACTCCCTGGAGCACGTTTACATCATAGTTAGACCGCCGTAGCTGCTCCTGGGCATCCTTATAGTCATCCATGGTCAGGATGCAATTGCTCACGGCAGTCTCGGTGAGCTTAACCATGCCGAACTTCTCCGGATCTTCCCGGATATCCCGATCTAACTCTGCTCTGATCAGGTCAATCTCTTCTTTCATCAAGTCACGGCGCTCTTTTGCTTCAGCTAACTTGGCTGAGTATTTCACCATTAGTTTCGGTTGGTCGAGCCACTCCATGTCAAGCTCATCCGGTTGGATGGACATGTCTTCAATATAACTTTCTGTACTCATATCATTAGTTAATTAGTTTTTATCAATTAATAAAGCGGGAAAAGGAGTTGATTAATTTCCTTTTCCCAACTTTATACCTATCCCTGAAATCACAATAATGCAAGGTTATCAGTCTTGTGTATCATTGCTGCTTTTCCCAATTTGATGCGGGAAGGCAATCACACCATGTCTCGATAAATGTAAATGGATTGATGCCGTGGTGGTTTTTTCAGGTCTTGCACACGGATTCTGCTTCTACCTGACCGAGCAATCCGCAATTTTTTAACCACAGTCGGGCTACTGCATCAATCCAAATCTTCAAAGAACTTAAAAAGGAGGGGCCCTGAACTAAACACCTAACTTAGCCATGAATTGAATTTGAAAACAAAACAGGCCCCTCCTACCCCAATATTTTAATTGTATACTACAGACAGGCAACTTAATACCAATCCGCTAAAATTTGTATTATAATAAGGCTCACTAAAAGCCTCCAATATTAATCCCATTCGTTCAGGATCTCTTCCATTCAATGCGACCGCTGCAGTATATGCTAACACATGGCGGCGGATGCTTTCAGAATCTTGGTCTTTTAATCCTTTGACTATACCAGCAATTTCTTTCCACCCTGCTCCTTTTATCAACGCCTTGCATAAATCGACTGAAACACTTTCTAGGACTTCGGCTCTCTTGGCCGTTTCCAGGCGATTCTCGGGATCAACTGCCAGGACCTGATCCAATATCTGCAGCGCATTCCTGGGATGTCCTTTTGCCCCGCTTATGATTTGTCGATATACTTCCGGTTCAATGGATTCCTCTTCTGCTTTTACCACCCGCTTGACTAATATTTTCATTTGGGTATCCGATAGAATATTAAGATCAAATGTAATGCATCTTCCTTTGACTGTCTTCAGGAGCTTTTGTGGGTCGGTCGTACAGAGGATAAAGTAAACATGAGCCGGGGTATCTTCCAGGATTTTGAGCAATGCATTCTGAGCATCATTCGTCATTTTGTGACATTCATCAATCAGGAATACCCGAGCATCTCCTTCAACTGGGGAATACCTGGTAAGCTTTCTGATATTTCGAACTGTTTCAATTCCCCGGAAGTCAGCGGAATCAACTTCAGTGAAGTCAACTCCCTTGCATCCTAGCTTGCCAACAATAATTCTACCAATCGTAGTTTTTCCACATCCGGTTGGTCCAGTTAGTAGAATGGAATGTGGTGGGTCTTTTTCCATCATATTGGTAATGGATTCTACCACTTCGGCGTTTCCTACAATCTGGTCAAATTCAGTCGGTCGGTATTTTAAGTAAAGATTCATTTCAATTATATTATACCTTTGGTTTTTGTTTCAATTAAGGGATCTCAATTTCTTTTTTGTTAGCCCAGGATTCGTCAACCCCACAAAGTTCCGCGTCAATATTTAACGGGACATTAATCCACGTCCAGTGTTTGGGAAGATCAACAGTCGTAGTTCGTTTGGCTATCTGCAAAACCATTTCTAGTTCTGGAGGATAGATATCGAATACGATTGAGTCATGTACTTGTCCAATTAATCTGGACTTCCATCCCTCCCGATACATAAGCGCGTCGAGTCGAATGAAAGACCAAAGGAGACCATGAAAAGCAGCTCCCTGGACTGGGTAATTTATTGCATCGTTCTTGCTCATTACCCCAGAGCAGGTAAATCCAGTCTTCGTGTGGAGGTATCCTAACTTCTGATATTGGGCCCACCAGGAATCTTTCCACTTAGCGTAAACTGGGAAGCGATTCTCCCAGAAATCTTGTTCCACTCTCTTGACATGGTCAGCGAAGCCCTGAACATTTTTATAGCCTTTGCTGATGAGGTGATCAGAGAGATGACCTTCCGGAAGCCGAACCCCTTGGCCAGGTTTCCATTTCCCATGTGGAAGCTCACCCCAACGACCGGTGAGGTAATCTGCACAGTTCCCTGAGTAGTCTCCATAGAATTGTGGGAAGACGAATCCATTTTTTGAAGCTTTTCGTAAGTGATTGTGTTCTGGTAATTTTCGATTGAAGTTATCAATCATATACAACTGAGCCGCCATGTCTCCGTGCATATCGGAAGTTGGATCCTTGATGTATTTAATCATGGTCGGATCTTTGTGGTAGCAAGCTGCTATGCAAACTTCTAATCCACTGAAGTCCATTTCCAGGAGTTGGTGACCTGGTCGGGGGTAAAGGGCAGACCGGGTGAGTTTCATCAACTCTTTATCCCGGTTAGGAATATTCTGGAAGTTAGGGCGATCAGAAGAGGACCTGAAGGTGGTTACCAGGTTAAGATTAAAGAAAGGGTGAATATACCCATCGACTTGCTCCCTCTCAAATCCAGCTAGGAATGTGTCACGCATATTTTTCAATTTTTTGATCTGGATTAGATCGCGCATCTCGGGTATTCCCAAATCCAGAAGCGCCTCTTCGTCGGTGGAACCCATCCCTGTTTTAGTTTTTTTGGATGGTTCTAATTTTAGGACTGAATACAGATAAGTCCGTAGTTGGGGATCCGAATGCATGTTGGGTTTTCCCTGGACAGTATGGCTCCATCGACGATAAAACTTGGTAGTCATCAACTTATCTTCCAGGTAATCAATTTTCCTGGTCAGATGCTTTGCTTTCTTTTTTAGGTAATCAACATCTACCCTGATTCCCTGCCGCTCGGCTCGAGCCAGGGCCAATGTACCATCATGGAGTAATTGATAGGCTTGGTTGGTGTTTGGGTGGAGTTGTATCATACGGGTTTTTCAATCAGGATCTCAGTTTCAAAAGGAACAATATGGCTACCTTCACAAAAGGAACCAAATATAGCCATAAATTCGTGCATTTGTATTTTAGTATATCCTTCCTCATCTGCGTTCATTTCATAATATTCAGCAGAGTGTGCTTTCAGATGCAGGACACCTTGTATTAATTTATTATGGCGATCCGCCATATATTGATATCCTTCAGAGTGTGCTTTCAGATGTAGAATGCCTTGTATTAATTTATTATGGCGATCCGCCATATATTGATATCCTTCCGGCTTAATCTTGACTTTGATAGTCTCGTTAACATTTAGGAATAGTTTCATAATTAAAAAGGTAAGAAATCGTATTGCATTATATCCATTTGTTTCTTCGCAAGTAGGAATTGGTAATAAGAGTCGAGGGCGCAATATTCGAGGAGCTTTTTCTGACCTCCTGGCTTAGCAATAAATGCTATGACTGAGTTAATTGCATTCCCACTTTTTCCTTTTCCTTTTAAGTAGGGGGTGACTTCAGAAGCGTAATCCACGATTCCAAAATTGATATATGTTTGAAATTTCAATCCGGTGATGTATTTCCGATTATCCAGGACATGAGCGGCTAACATTGAATCCCAACCCCAGTTACGGACTTCAGTCCTGAGCTTCTCAATCGACCAAGTGTCTTCGTATTTCATATTGTGAGCCATCTTCATTATCCGCTCATCCTGGAGCAAATCAGTAAACGGGCGCATGCCCTTCCTGGTTTTAGGCATCATGAATGCGAAAGTACGTTCTGGGGTAATAGTAATTGCTCCGCAGACAATTTGATGCCCTTCCATGTGTGGTTTCAATCCGGTGGTTTCATAATCAAAGGCCATTTCTCCTATACTAGGTTGATACTTCGCCAGGAGCGAAAGATCTTCGAGGTATTCGATGGATGGTGCGGGAGTGCGTGGCCACGGCTCAGATGCGGCAGAAATGGCGGTCTCCAGATCCCCCTTCCAGGTAATGTCGACATGGGGTTCTGATTCCCTTAGTACATAAGATGGATGAAAAACGGGAACCACCCAACATTTGAAATCCTGATCAGGTATCTTCCACCCTCTCCATTTTGTGATGCCACCCATATCACCTTCCCATCTATCTCCCAAAAAGGATTGCAGTGCCGCATTCCCAAATAGGACGATTACCTTTGGTTGGTATTCTTCAATGACCTTGCGGACTATCACGGCTCTGCAGCAATCTATTTCGTATGGGGTGGGGGTTCGATTATCCGGGGGGCGACAATTCACGGCATTGATGTTCAAGCAATCTTCAAAGAGATCAATTCCTAGCTTGTCGTATGCTCGCTTTAGTAACCGTCCGGTTTTCCCTTGCCATTGTTTTCCTCTGGAATCTTCTATCTCTCCAGGAGCCTCTCCGATGTTTAGAATCCCTTTTTTGAAATTACCAAAAGGTTCCATCTTGGCAGAGGTACAACCTTTGTATAATCCACAAGAGGCGCAGGAGAGGACTTTACCCCCTGGACGTGATTTGGATTTTGTTTGTTTCTTTGTGAAAAAACCTTCCATATTTCTATGCTTGCAACCATGCAACATAAATCCAACCGGCTCCTTCAAATCGGAGGGCCCTTTCGCCAACGACACATCCCGTATTTTCTTTCAGGATGTCACGAAGTAAATAAGGGGTGACGGAAAACTCACAAGGATCTCCGTCGAATCTGAAATTAACACTCTCCCGAATCCATCCAGTCTCAGAGCGGGCTTCCACCTCCAGTCGTTTTTCCTTCATTGATATCACGACCTCTTCATCCAACATGTGCTCCCGCTTGGCGAATACTCCGGCCCTATCCAGGAGATCCAACATAGTATTAGGGAATGTGATGTCATATCCAATTACTTCCAAATGCTCGCTGATATCCGGATACTCCTCTTCAAAGACTTTGCAGGACAAGGTAGCCCCTCCCTTATTCTGGAAATGAACCCAGCCCTTCCCGCTTGTCATCTTTTCCGGATCAAATTTAACAACTTCAGAAGCGGATCTGGCAGGGAGCAGGAAAGTATCAATGGGTAGTTCCTGTCCGGTATCGCATTGCATTATCTTGAATGAATCTGACCCGGTCATGTGGCCATCCTTCTCCACATTCACTCCGGTCAGTAGTTCACGACTCATATCCGATCCACAGGCGCCCATCGCTAGCGAAAGATAATGACAGAAGTCATCCGGGATAGGCTTCCACTTTCCTTTCTTTTTCAAATCTTTAAGAGGAAGTTTTATTTCTTCCTGAAGAGTAAACCCGGCCTTGGTTCTTCCAGCCTTAAAAAGAATTGCCCCCTTATCTACCTCGATGTCAATTTCATCCTTTTTGACTTTCCGGATGAACTGATAAAATTCATCGGCTTTGATTGCTCCCTGGATTTCAAGTCCCTCAATCGGACAGCTCAGGCTTATGTCATCATTATAGGTGACAACGGCCCCATCCATGAAAGCGAAAGATGTGGACTGTTCTACAATATCTTTAGCGGCCAATCCTGGCTTAACTAATGCTAGTGCCTTTTCGAGTTCTGCGCGGTTTATCTGCATTTTTGATTATGTTAAAAGTTTCTTTTCTGAATGGAATCCCCTGCTGCACTTCCAGATCATAATAGCTAAGCAAAAGGACTTTGGTGGATTTCATATTGTGGGGCTCACCTGCCGCAAAGTAGAATTTCAT
>Ga0114918_10005019_pt1 | contig 11404 bp, 12 predicted proteins | sample LantaG_FD_87015 | JGI IMG/M metagenome (GOLD analysis project Ga0114918, IMG submission 87015) | Deep subsurface microbial communities from Baltic Sea to uncover new lineages of life (NeLLi) - Landsort_02402 metaG | ecosystem: Environmental > Aquatic > Marine > Oceanic > Sediment | place... | reverse complement strand
TTTTAAAAAAAAAAAAAAAAGAGAGGGGGGGCGATTTTTTACACACAAAAAAGAACAAAGAACGAAGCAAAAATCACTTTGGCGACAGCGGCCTCGCCGACTTGAACCCGCCCCCGGAAGAGAAGTAGCTCTCGGTCCCTCCGCGCGCCCTGTCCGCGGCGGCAGCGGCCACCGCGGTGGCCCTGGCAGGGTCCACCAGCTCGATCCCTTGCACCGGGGTGAAGGCCAGCGAGGAGGCGAGACCGGAGACGGAGCCCGCCCCGCTCCCGCTCCCGCCGACGCCGAGAGTGCTCATCGTGCCGCCTCCCGCTCCTCCTCCCGCGCCTCCAGCCCCGCCGAGCCCGAGCCACCTCGAGTACTTCTTCTGCTGCTTGGCGGACAGCGTCGCCTTGTTGGCCCTGGCAGCCACGCGCAGCCTCGAGCCCGCCGAGCCGGCGCCGGACTTGCCGCCCAACATACCAAGACCGACGGTCTCGTCGTCGACCGTGACTTCCTCCTCGGCGTGGCCGAACGCGACCCTGTTCGCGGCCTGCCTGACGTCGGTCAGGCCGTACCGTTCCTTGAGGGCGCGGGCGCGACGCCCGCCGCGGCGCTTCTTGGGCCCTTCGTCCGGGACGGGGAGCACTTTCGCCGTGCGAGCCGGCGGAGGCTCCTGCCACCGGGCGATCGTCCGCAGCATCGCCTCGCGGAACTGCCTCCCGACGGAATCGTCGGTCGAACTCGTCCCGTTCAGCGAAGCGTCGACGCGAGCCAGCAGTGCCGCCTTCGACGCGACTAGCCTGGCCGCCTTGGTGCGTAAAGGTGGCGGGGTCAAATAAATTAACTCGCAGTCGAAAACAAAGCCCCGAGAGCTCGCCGCCGCCGCCGCCGCGGCGCCCATCGTTGCCGCCCCGGAGAGCCTCGCCGAGCTCGCAAGGCCCAAACCACCACCACTAGAACCACCGCCGGCCCGCTTGGGGGCACCCAGGATCTGGATGGTGCCAGCGGGCAGCCTCGAGAGCGCCGCGAGCCCGCCGGCGACCCCCACCAGCCTCGCGGCGACGCGGGCCCCCAACGCGTGCGACAGGTTGGGAGCGACCCTGCTCATCCTCGCTTCTACGAGACGCAGGATGGCCCCCTTGGCCGCGTCAAGCCTCAGCACGGCCTCTGCCGCCTCGGTGACGTTCTTGCGCAGCTGCCTCACGTGCGGATCCGGAGAATCGGCGTCCAGGGGGGAGCCGGCTGTCGTCGAAGCGGTGACGGAGACGACCATGATCGTCGCCTGAGGCAGGATGCCGTCGAGGCACCCCTTGGCCGCGACGGCGTCCTCCAGTTCGGCCTCGCAGCCCAGCGCCCTGACGACACGAGCATAATCGAGAGGGTGAGGCACCAGAGACTCGAGCTCGGGGAAGCGGCGGCGGTAGCAGAGCCTCAAGAAAGAGGCTATCGTCTCGACCTCGGCGTCGACGTCGACGGCCAGGGCGTTGCACTCGACCAGCAGAGCATAAGTATCGTCGCTTCCCGCGTTGTCGTGTTCCTGGACTTGGATGTCTGCGGCTTCTTCGTCCTCGTCCTCGTCCTCGTCTCCGGCGTCCAAGTCGAAGTCGACCTGCATCGCGGGGCCCGCTTCTATTTCTTTCCCTTTGCTGTTCGCCTTCTCCTCCTTCTCTTCCTTCTCCTCCTTCTCGACCTGGCTCAGCGCCGCCGAGACCCTCGCCATGATGCTCCTGTAGCGCTGCGTGCCCTCGAGCTTGGCGACGGACGAGAGGTCGTCCGAGGCCTGCGGGGCGGAAGGGCGGCGGTGCTGGTGCTGGTGCTGGTTGAGGACGAAGGACGAGGGGCCGGGAGCGTTGGCGTTGTCGTTGTCGTCGCCGCCGCCGTCGAGCGACATCTGTTTTTGTTTCGTTGATTTTGGGCGTGTTTTTCGATTCCGTGAGCGATTCCGAACAGGTGACTCCAAAGAGGACGCTTGAGTCGACACGCTGGTGGTAGTTGGAGCGATTGAAAGCCAGAGGGCGAGACGGAAAAGCAGCGAAAAGGAAGGCCAAACCAATCGCACCTTTTCATCTTTGCCCCTCTCTGCCTCTTCCTCGCCGCCTTGCTCCTGCTGCTCCTCTTCCTCCCCTTCGGAGAGCTCGTCCAGGTCGGCGAGGAAGTTTTCCGCGAGCGTGGCCATTTTGATAAATGGAGGGAGAGAGAGTAGGAGAGGAAGAGAGAAAAGAGAGAGAAGAGGGAAAAGCAAAGCGAATGCCTCCTGTTGCTCGAGAGCGCGGAAAAATGAAGAGGCCTTGTCGAGTTCTTCAGAACTCCTTGCGCTTCCCAGGAAAAAAAAGAACCAATTCCAATCCTCGAGCCTTCCCTTTCGCGCTCCAGCCTTTCCCTTCCCTCAAACACCCAATTGGAGTCGCACGGCACCTAACGAACCCTCCATAGTACACAGCCTTTGGAGAATGGCCACCCCTTTCTCCGCCGCCGAGGCGCAGGCGGCCCGCGATTACGCCGCGGCGAACCCGGCGAAAAACTCGGCCTCCTCGGCCTCCTCGACCCCCTCGGCCTCCTCGACCCCCACCGCCACCACCGCGGCCTCCTTAGTCCGCGCCCTCTCCAGCGCCGCCACGGCCATCGCCGGGGACATCTCTCTGGTCGCCGAGGGGATCGAGGCCGCTGGCGACGAGCAGAGGAAGGAGCGCGAGGAGACGATCACGGAGGGGGCAGAGGTCCAGGAGGGAGGAGGAGAAGGAGGAGAATCGGCGGAGAAAAAACCCGCAAAGAAGAAGTCTTCCTCTTCTTCAAGCGCAACTCGAGACAAGCTCAGCTTCCTCGTGGGAGTCCTCGTCTTCGGCATGAGCGCCTTCTACCTCGGCGCCTTCCCGCTCTCCTTCGTGCGCTGCTTCATCTTCCTCGCCACGATCTTGCTCGGCACGCGCTACTTTGTTTACAGATCGGCAAAACAGCACCTGTTTTTGCTCGACCTCTGCTACACAGTAAACGCGCTGTGGGTGCTCCACCTGGTCTTCCTGCCGCGGTCGCTGTTCCTGAGGAGGTGCCTGTTCGCTTTGTCCTCGGGCCCGCTGATGGGTTCGATCGGAGGTAAAAAGAGAGAGAGAGAGAGAGAGAGAGAGAGAGAGAGAGAGAGAGAGAGAGAGAGAGAGAGAGAGAGAGAGAGAGAGAGAGAGAGAGAGAAAGAGAGAGAGAGAGAGAGAGAAGGAGAAGAAGAAAGAGAGAGAAACGAGAGAAGGAAGAGAGAGAAAAGAAGAGCAAAAACAACTCACACACCGAGAAAAAAACAAAAAAATTAAAAAAAACTCAAAAATCAAAAAGCCTTCCGCAACTCGCTCGTCTTCCACGATCTCGACAAGATGACCTCCCTCTTCATCCACCTCTGGCCCGCCGCCCTCGCCTGGCAGAGCCGCTGGCACCAGGCCCCTGCCGTGGCGCCGACGCTCGCCGCCTCGGCGGCGGAGAGGAGGCTTGCCTCGGCGCTGTCGTGGGGCTCGGCCGTCGGGGGCCGCTTCGGCCTCGACGCCGCGACGGATGCGATCACCGACCCAGCCTCCGCCTCTGCCACCACCTCGATCAGCTGCCTCGGGGGATACTGCCTGGTGCCTTCTTCTTCCCCGGCGGCGGTCGCGGCCAGGGCCGTCGCGGCAGCCGCGGCCTCCTCTTCCCCCTTACCCAAGGGCTGGAACGAAGCCACTTTCGGGCAGCTTCTGTTTGGAGCATACGCCTTCTACTTCGCGTGGGCCGTTCCCTATGCTCTCTACATGTTCGTGTTCGCCAAAGAACGCATCCGAGAGAGGCAGTACGAGACGCTCTACACCTACCAAACCAGGAACAAAAACTCGCCGATGTCGCGGACGCTCGCGCGCTTCGACCCGCGGCTCAGCGGATTGGTGTACATGGGCGTGCATCTGCTGGCGACGACGATCGCGCTGAGCTCCACGTGGCTGTGGTGGCGGTCCTACGCGGCGCACTCGCTGGCGCTGATCGGGGCGGTGGGGCTCTCGGCGTGGAACGGGGCCGGTGAGTAGTTGGAGAAGGAGGAGAAGAGTTTTGAAGTTTAGTTTTTTTTCTCTCTTCTTCTTTTTCCTTTCACTCTCTTCCTTTTTCACTCACCTCATTTATCCCTTTTTTTATCATTTCCAATTCCAAATCACAGGATACCTCCATTATGTTTTGCGTCGCGCGAGGAAGGAGGCCGCGGCGGAGGCGGCGTCCGAAGCAGCTGCTCACGCTCACACTCAGGCTGTTGCTGCTGCTGCTGCGAGTGCTGCAGCGGACAAGAGCAAGGCGAGTTGAAAGAAAAAAAGAAAGGACAAAACTTGGAGAAAAGCTCGTTCAATTTTGAATCCATGTATGAATAGAAAGAGAGAGATGATGAGAGAAAAGAGAGAAAGGGGCAGAGGGGCGCGCGTGCGGCAAGCGATGATGGCTGTAAGTACATTACAATTCGGAGTTTTTTCGTTTTTTCCGGAGGAGAGATGGTCGGGGTCGAGAAAAAAACCAACGGCCCCTCGACCTTCACTTCTTCGCATTCCGACAAAAAAAAGCTGGCCTTCTTCTATATTCGTTCTTTTCTCCTCTTCTCTTCTCTTCGCTCGTTCCCTCTTTCTCTTTCCCCGCGCGCAACGCCGAAAGAGATGGACGCGCAGCGCGCCGCGGCCCAGCGGATGACGGCGCTGCTGCGGCAGCTCCGCGACCCGAAGACAGGTAAGAAAAGAGAGAGATTGACGACGATGCCGATGATGGCATCGGCGTCGCCGTTCGTCGTTCGTCGACCTTGACCTCCACCTCAACCTTGTTCTGCCCTCTTCTCATCTTTTCTCCACCCGCTGCTCTTCCCCCCTTCTGACACTTACACAACCACAAAAAACAACACCCTACAGGAGCCCCCATTGAGGCCGTCGACGTCTCGGCGACCGCTGTCCGCCCTGCTGCCGGCGGCGGCCCGGGCACGCTCACGCTCGTCGACTCGCGCACGGGCAAGCGGTTTGAGATCCCCATCCTCGAAGGGGGGGTGATCCGCGCGACCGACCTGAAGCAGATCAAGGCTGGTGGCGACGGCGTCGGGCTCAAGACCTACGACCCTGGGTGAGTAGGAATGTTTTTTTTTGGGGGGGAGAGGAGTGGAGAAGGGAGCAGCAAGCGGCGCTTCGTTGTTTTGATGGCATTGTTTTTTCTTTCTTTCTGCCGCCCTCGTCGCCAGCCAGCGATGAATTGATTTGATGGCTCTCTGCTCCTTCTTTTCTGCGCTTGTTCGACAGCATTTTTTCGTTGCTTTTGCTTTTTTCTTTGCTCCTGGGCGACAGATCTCGACGCGGTCTAAGCGCTGATGCCAATTTGCTCCACAAGAGAGAGCTGGCTCGAGTCTCGGAATCGCAACGTCGTGTTTTTTTTGCTCCGTCCGTTTTGGCGGCTAACAGCGGCGAACCGTCGCTCGACGACCCTAACAAACTCTTCCTTCTCTTTCTTCCCTTTCTCCACTTCCCAACAGCTACGTCAACACCGCGGCCTGCCGCTCCAAGATCTCCTACATCGACGGCGACAAGGGCATCCTGCGGTACCGCGGGTATCCTATCGAGCAGCTCGCGTCCAAGGCCAGCTTTGAGGAGGTAAGAAGAAAGAGAGAGAAAGAGAGAAGTTTTTTCCCTTTCTTTCGAGTTTTCGTCGAAGAGAAAGGCGAAGAGAGGAAAAAAAACCCGAAAAACTCAAATTTGAGAGAGAAAAAAAACCTCAAAACTTCTTCCTTCCAGGTCTCCCACCTCGTCATCTACGGCCGCCTCCCCACCGCCACCGAACTTTTGACCTGGTCAGAGGCCCTGGCGCGCCACTCCGCCCTGCCCGCCCCCATCGCGGCAGCGGTGGCGGCCCTGCCGCACGACGCCCACTTTATGGGAACCGTCCTCGTCGCGCTCTCCGCTCTTTCCTGCTGCCACCCGGAGCAGAACCCTGCGCTGGCCGGGCAGAGCGTCTACGCCTCGCGCGAGGTCCAGGACAAGCAGATCGTGCGGCTGGTGGCCAAGATGTCCGCGATCGCGGCGCTGGCCTACCACAGGGCCTCTGGCCGCGGAGGGGCCGGGGGCGCGGCATGGCCCCCCGTCCCAAACCAGCGACTCAGCTACGCAGAGAATTTCCTGTTCATGCTGGATTCGGGCGGTGCCTCCAGCCCTTCCTACCGCCCGCACCCTCGCCTCGCCCGCGCGCTCGACATCATGTTCACGCTCCACGCCGAGCACGAGATGAACTGCTCGACCGCGGCGGCGAGGCACCTCGCGTCGTCGGGTGTCGACGTCTACACGGCAGTGGCAGGAGCGGTGGGAGCTCTTTATGGTCCCCTGCACGGCGGCGCCAACGAGGCCGTGCTCCGGATGCTGGCTCGCATCGGCTCCGTGGAGAACATCCCTTCCTTCTTGGCCGGCGTCAAGAACAAAAAGGAAAAGCTCTTCGGGTTCGGGCACCGGGTCTACAAGAACTTCGACCCTCGCGCCGCAATCATCCGAGAGGTCGCGACGGAAGTTTTCGAGATCCAAGGGAAAGATCCGTTGATCGACGTCGCGGTCGCGCTCGAGGCCGCGGCGCGGGCAGACGAGTTCTTCGTGTCGAGGTCGCTGTACCCCAACGTGGACTTCTACTCTGGGCTGGTCTACAGGGCGATGGGCTTCCCGCCGGCGTTCTTCACGGTGCTCTTCGCCATGCCGCGGGTTGTCGGGTGAGATAGTTTTTTTTCCACCCATTTTTTTTTTCTCTCCGCCTTTTTCTCTCACCGCCTCCTTTCTCTCCTTTTCTTTCTATTCAAAACCACTTCCCACTTTCCATCAGCTACGTCGCCCACTGGAGGGAGCAGCTCTCCGACCCGGACCTCAAGATCGTCCGACCGCAAGAGGTCTACGAGGGCGTCTGGCTCCGCGACGTCGAGCCGGTCTCTTCGCGCCAGGGGCCCGACCCGTCCCTTAAAGGAAACGACGAGTTCGGCAAGCTGCCGGCGTCCAATGCCTACCGCAGGAGGGTGGCCGGCGAGAACTGGCAGTAGGAGTAGTAGGGGAAGAGGGAGAAGAAGGGGGGGGAAGGGGAAATGGAAGAAGAGCGGCACTAGCGCCGTTTGTTTTCGTTTCTCTTTCTCCTTTCTCTCTTTGTCGTTTTCGCTTTCCTTTATATATTTTTAGCTTTTGCCTTTTAGGATCAACTCATTACTCTGCCCCTTGTTTGGTTGTGTGATGATTTTCGGAGAAGCGTTCCCTTTTTTTAGTTTTCTTAGCCGTGGCGTGTGTGATTGAACAAAAGAGAGAAGAAAGAGAGGAAAGAAAAAAAAGAAAAGAGAAATCGACGACTACATCGAAAAAAAAGTTAAAAACAAAAAAAGGAAAGAAAGACTTTCCCTTTGCCGCGCTCCTCTCTCTCTCTCTCTCTCCCCTCTCCTCTACTCCTCCACCTGCGCCTGCCATGGGGCAGCCCCCTTCCACGCGAGAACGCCGAAGAGAAGCAGCACGTCCGCGGAAAAGACCAGAGGGAAGGACCGGACGAAGACCGGGATCCCGACATTGGCCAGCGGGATTAAAAGAAAGAGTAAATTCAGCGCGTCCTTCTCTGCCGGGGTGCACTCCCTGGCCCTGAGTGCGGGAACGGTGAACATCCAGATCGACCACATGCCGATCAGGCGCGCGATCGACGGCTCGTCGGAAGGCAGCACCAGGTTGAACGACAGCAGGCCTCCCGCGACGACAGAGAGCCAGGCCTGGACGTTGAAGATCTGGTACAGAGTGGACCCTTTGAAGGCGGGGTTCTTGCCCATAGCCCCGGAGGCGCGCGGGGCGAAGGTGGTGGCTGCCGAGCGGGCGAGGCGGGCGACCTGGTGTGTTGAGTGGAGCGGAGTGGAGGGGAAAAGAGAAAGGATAGAGGATAGAGAGAAGAGGTTGAGTTTTTTCTTCTTCTTTCTTTTTATCTTTTTCTTTGTTCGCCGCCGCCGCCCGTCGTGGTCGACATCGACGATTTGAAAAGCTTCAGCTCGATTCCAACCCTTTCAAGAACTCAAAACCACGCTCGGAGCAAAGAAATCGACTGCCTCTTACCTCCTTGTCCACTCTCGCGACGGAAGGAGCTCCGGTTGAGGCGGTGGAGTCTTCGATCGGTGAAGACGAAGTCGATGCTTCGTTCTCGTCGTCGGCGGCACATGCAGCAACAAGAGCTCTCCTCCGCCGGGCAGCGAGGAGAGCTGTCGCTGCAGAAACGCGAGCGCTAAAGGGCAGAGTACATCGCGGCGACGGCGTGGCCAGCGCTGCGGGCCTCGTGGAAGCCAGGAGCATAGTAATTCGAAGAGGGAAGGAGAGGGAAGAGAGAAAAAGAGAGAGAGAGAGAAAAAACGTCGAAAGTGCCTTTGGCCGGCTTCATTTTTTTTTCGAGAGAAAAAAAACGACGACGACGCTGCTGGTGCTGCTGCTGCTGCTCTTCCATCGACCATGTCTTCCGACGACGTGCCGCTCGACGACCCGCTCTCGGCTTCTGCGCTCCTCGACGTACGCGTTGGCTCTTTGTTCTCTCACGACGGAGGGCAAGGGGGAAACAGAGATTCTCTCGCGAAGGAGAGAGAGAGAGCAAATGGAAGATGAACTTTTTTCATCGATTCCATCGCGCCTCTCACCTTCTCCTCTCTCTCTCGCGCGACCCCCCCCTCCCCTCTTCAATTGTTCAACAACAACAACAACACCAGGCAACCACCACCACCACGACCGCCACCGCCCTTCTCCCCTCCTCCTCGCCGGCCGTGACCCGCGGCGATTCCGTTTACGCAAGCTACGGCCAGATCTTCGAGGACAAAGAGGAAGAAGAGGAAGAGGTAAAGGAGGAGAAGGTGGAGAAGGCGGCGCCCACCGCCGTCGTCGAAGACCCGCTTTCGGCCTCTTCGCAGCAGCCTGCTCCTGCTCCTGCTGCTCCTGCTGCTCCTGCTGCTCCTGTTGCTCCTGTTGCTCCGACGCCTGCTGCTGCTGTCTCGGTGCCAGAGTCCAACGGTGGCGGAGGAGGAGGCCCGGGACACATCCTCTCGCCCTCTCCTGCAACCGCCGCGGCGACGACGGCGACAATGCCTCAAGCGCTGCCGCCTCCAATCTCCACCGCTTCCACTGCTGCTGCTCCTCCTCCTTCGTCGACGTCTTCGCCTTCCCTTCCACCGGCCACCGTTTCCGTCTCGGACCCGGTTCTCCGCTCCGAGCCCTCCCTGATCCCGGGCGTGTCCAGGACCTATGTCAGCTACAGGATAGTCACTTCGTTCGGCGGCGGTACGGCGCTCGCCGGCGCCGTCGCTTCGCTGCCCGGGGTCGACTCGTCGAGCTCCTCTTCGACTTCTTCTTCCTCCTCAAACTCCTCCTCTTCCGTCGCCGTCCGCCGCCGCTTCAAGGACGTCGTCCTGCTCGGCGACGCCCTCAAGCTGGCCCACAGAGACTACTGCATCCCCCCGAGGCCAGACAGGGCGCTTCCGCTCTCGGGGGTGCTGGCAGGAGGAAGTGGAGGCAACGTGAGCGCCGCCGCTCCTCAGACGCCCTCTTCTGCGACGAGCACTTCTTCCACAGCAGCAACGACAAACGCAGCAGCAGCCCCCCGCTACTCCGCCTCCGTCGTCGCCCCCGACTCCAGCAGCGGCAGCAGCCTCGTCGGAGGGCTGCTGGGCGCAAACAACACCGATCCGGCCTTCGTCGAGGCCCGCAGGAGAGCCCTCGAGGCCTACCTCACCGTCGTCGCGCGGCACCCGGCCTTGGGGCGGAGCCCCGTGCTCGCTGCCTGGCTCTGCGCCGACGGCGTGTTCTTTGATTCTGGCAATGCTGACGCGGCTTCCTCCTCTGCTGCTGCTGCTGCCTCTGCTGCGGCGAGGGACACCAACCTGTCTTACAGCGCGGCGTGGCAGGCGGTCGCACCAATGCGGTCCCCGACGCTGCTCGAGGGCGCGGCGCGGCTGCCGAGGCAGCTTGCGGCCGCGGCGCTCGAAGGGGGAGGGAAAAGCTCCTCTTCTGCGGCTTCTTCTGCCTCTCTGGGCGGGCTCCCGACCGCGGCGGAGGTCGGGCGCTCCGCGGCGGCGTCGGGGGACCTGCTGCGGAGGCTGCGCGAGCTCGGGGTCGCCGTTGGGCAGATGGAGCAAGGAGCAGGAGCGACGACGACAGAAGACCTGCAGCAGAGCGAAAGCGACCCAACTTCTTCTTCTTCTTCTTCTTCTTCCTCGAACTTGCCTCCCGGAGAGGCCGAGCTCCGCAAAGAGCGCCGGCGAGCAGAGGCGCGCGCCGTCGCCGTCGCCACGGCCTCTGCCGCGGCAGAGAAGGCGCTCTCCGCCGCCGAGGCCTCGGGCGCGGCCCTTGGTGATTTCGGCCTGGCGCTTTTGAAGCTCGCCCGCGCCGAGGACGACTCGGTGCACGCCCGTGGGGGTCGCCACTCACCTGCCCGGGCCGCGCTCAACGGTCCTCCGGCGGTGCTGCTGGCTGCGGCGGCGGACGCGCGCAGGGCCGGGGGCGCGGCGCTCCGCGGGGCGCGCCTGTCTCGCGCTGCCGTCGCCGAGGGCGCGCGGGTCCTGGCCCCGCTGCACGACGAACTCGCCTTGGCACCGGCCCTGGCCAAGGCGCTGAGAGAGCGCGAGGCTGCCTTACTGACCTGCCAGACGGTGGACTCCGAGCTGGCCAGGCGCAGGGCGGCGCTGGAGGCCGCGGGCGGCGCCGGAGTGGGCGAGGCGGCGGCTTACTCGACTCCCGCGATCGAGTCTCTGAGGAATGATGTCGCTTCGCTCGAGGCGGCGTCGCGCGCCGCCGCCGCGGAGTACGGTCGCGTCGCCGAGCGCAACCGCTCCGAGCTGGAGAGGCTAGGGGAGGAGAGGCGCTCGGGCCTGGCGGAGGCGGTGCAGGGGTTTGTCGCGGTGGGCACGGCCTTTGAGGAGAGGCGTGCTGGCGGGTGGAGCGAGGTCGCCAATGCCGCGGCGGAGGCGGCGGCCGAGGCGAGTCGAGGAGGGGCGCCGAGTGACTGATTGATCGATAGATTTTTTGTTGGGGGGGTTTTGAGAGTGCTGCTGTTTTCTCTCTGTATTTAAGATCGAAAGAAGAGGAAGAAGAACGACGCATGACGACGACGAGATGGAGAAAGAGATGGAGGCAGCGAGAGAAGCAAAAAACGGAAAGTTTTTTTTTGTTTTTTTTTGTTTTCTCGGCATTTACAAACAGATAAAGAAAAGAAGGAGGCGCTGGATATATGAGTCGTTAGGCTGCGAGAAGCGGAGAAGCGGCGGAAATGCAAGTCGCTGCCCGCCAACGCACGCACGCGCCTCAACCCCCACCCCCCCCCCCCCCACCCACAAACAACAAAAACAAAAAAAAACACCCACCCCCCCCCCCCCCCCCCCGCCCCCCCGCCCCCCGCCCCCCGCCCCCCCCCCCCCCCCCCGCCGCACGGCGCGCCCCCC
>Ga0114918_10005018_pt1 | contig 11405 bp, 19 predicted proteins | sample LantaG_FD_87015 | JGI IMG/M metagenome (GOLD analysis project Ga0114918, IMG submission 87015) | Deep subsurface microbial communities from Baltic Sea to uncover new lineages of life (NeLLi) - Landsort_02402 metaG | ecosystem: Environmental > Aquatic > Marine > Oceanic > Sediment | place... | reverse complement strand
TTCACCGAGCAGGCCGGCCTGTATGACCAGCCGGGCCGCCTCGGGAATGGTCATGAAGTAGCGCCGCATCTCCGGATGAGTCACCGTGACTGGCCCTCCGTTGGCGATCTGGTGCTGAAAGAGAGGCACTACGCTGCCCCGGCTGCCCAGGACGTTGCCGAAGCGCACCGCTACGTAAGCCCGCCCGGTGCGCCGGGCAGTGTTCTGCACCAACAGTTCGGCCACTCGCTTGGTGACCCCCATCACGTTCACCGGGTTGACCGCCTTATCGGTGGAGACGAGCACGAAGCGCGCGACGCCGTTGGCCTCGGTCGCCTGCAGCAGACAGTGGGTGCCGAAGATGTTGTTCATCACTGCTTCGGCCACGTTGGTCTCCATCAACGGCACGTGCTTGTGGGCTGCGGCGTGAAAGACCACCTCGGGCTTGTGGTGGGTGAAGACTGCCGCTAACCGGTCATAGTCACGAACGTCGGCGATGAGCGGCTGCGCGGCCAGGTGGGGGAACTTCTCCGCCAGTTCCAGCAGGATGTCGTGAATGCTATTCTCACCATGGCCCAGCAGGAGCAACTCTTTCGGATGGTACAGGGCAATCTGCCGGCACAGTTCCGCGCCGATGGAACCGCCGGCCCCCGTGACCAACACTACGGCATCGGAGAGATAGCGCCCCGCCTCGGCCCCACCAATCCGTACCGGCTCGCGCCGCAGGAGGTCCTCAATGCGCACCTCGCGCACCTGCCTGACGCTCACCTGGCCGGAGAGCAACTCGTAGATACCCGGCACAGTCTTACAGACGACGCCAGTCCGCTGGCAGATGGCGACTACCTCACCGATGGCTCGCCCCGCTGCGGTGGGCATGGCGATGATCACTTCGTCTATTCGCTCCTCGCGGACCAGGCGCGGGATGTCCTCCCGCGAGCCCTGCATGAGCACGCCGTGGATGGTCATACCGACCTTGGCGCGGTTATCGTCCAGCAGGCCGACCGGCACGAGCCCCAGGCCAGGGTTGGCCTGCATCTCGCGCACGATCATCGCCCCGGTGTCGCCAGCGCCCATCACCAGCACGCGCTGCTGCTGCTGGCGTTGATCGTCGTCCAGATGGTTGTTGCGCCATAGTCTGGCGAGCGGGCGGTCGGCCAACAGCCGCACGGCGAAGCGCGTCCCGCCGACCAGGGACAGGCTGACCAGCCAGTCGAGGATGGGGATGGAGCGAGGCAGAGGGCGGAAGTCCACCAGAAGCGAAGCCAGCGAATACACCAGCAGCGTCACCACCGCCGTGCCGATCAGCGTCGCCAGAGCAATGTTAATCAGTTCGTTGGCGCTGGCGTAGCGCCAATAGCGGCGGTAGAGGCCGAACAGGTGGAAGATCGCCGGTTTGACCAGCGCTGCCAGAGCCGCAAAGAGCAACAGCGTGCGTATGTACGGTTGTAGGCCAGGGAGGTCCAGCCGGAGGAGAAAACTGAGCACGGCGGCCAGCGGCATCAGTAGCACGTCCGCGATGAGGAAATAACGATTGCGGATCGGCGGCAGTTTGCGGGGCGAAGCGGCGTGGGTCATGATGATACTCGGTTTTGTTCAGAGTAGGACGCAGAGGTTGGGGAATGGAGAGTGGAGGATGGAGAATGGAGGAATGTGCTGCCAGCAGTCACGTCTTCCGGCGTGAACAGATGCACCGCCTCCTCCTCCACACCTTCAACCTGTACCTGGCCAAAGGCTCTGGCGAAGAAGGCGTAGTGCACATCCCACCGCGAGGTGTCGCCCCGCAACCACAGCAGCCCTTTCTCGATCAACGCATTCAAATCCTGGGCCGTCACGTTGGTGGCCCGCCAGCGTGCTTCGCCTGCTCCCGCGCATCGTGTACAGGCCCCATGCCTTGCGTTTTGACACCTATTTGGTCTTCATCTCCCATCCAACCCCCGCCCGTTCATCGAACAGATTATACCTGTAGAACGGCCCGATGTCAATCACAAGCGATGCCTCTTCCCCAATTCCCCTCTCCCCCTCCCCTTGTCTCCCGTTCTCTCTTGCTCCCCTGTTCCTCGGCTCTTCCGCTCACTCAATCACCCGCCAATACACCCCCTCCAGCAGCGCCACCGGCCGCTCCCAGGTGCACTTCTCCTCCACCAGCCGTCCCCAAGGGAGACAAGGTGACAAGGAGACCAGGAGACAAGGTGAACAACTCGTTGCTGCCGTCGCTGATGATCGGCGTTGGTCATCGTTTCGGCCACTAAGAACACGGATTTCAGGACGTAAGATGGCCCAACTCGACGTGGAACTCTACAATCTGCTCACCTCTCCCCTTCGTCCTGCAACACCCGTATGTAAAGCGTGTCGCTCACCCGGAAGCCTGCCACGTCGCGCAGTGTGTCCAGGTGGGGTTTGATGGCATTGATAAGCCCTTTGCGCTTGGCCTCGACAAGGATGCCGATCAACCCTGCGTAGCGCACACCTAAGTGACGGGCGGTTTCTCGTCCCAGGCGTTCATCCATCAGGAGCAACTCGGCTCCTATCTCCAGCGCCAGTGCAATGGCCTCGGCTTCCCCTGCGTCCAAATCCTGTCGCAAGGCACGCACCAGATCCTTGTTCGCGACCTCTCGGGCCTGAATCCAAGGAGCCGTTCTGACTTCCTCAGCACCCGGTTGTCCCGCTCCTTCGATGACGACTTCTTGCCAAACCGCTTCGGGGATCAAAAGTTCGCCGTAGAGTTCGCGGAGAAGATCGATCTTCCCAATCCTGGCCAGGTTGATCAATGGTGAAGCATTGCTCACAACGCTCATAGCCGGCCCAGTTCCTTCAGTGTCGCCAGGTCTTCCTCGTAATCTTCTACATCGTAGTGCACGGGGACCTCTCTGCTGCCCAGGAGTTGTTGGAAAGCCCACGCAGTCATATCGGCCATCTCCCGAGCCTTACCGAAGGACAACTTCCCCTGCTGGAACAGATGGATGGCGAGTTCCCGCCTCAGCTCTTGCGGGGTCATCCGAGTGATGTGAATGACTTCACGCGGTATTTCGATGGCAATCATATAGGACATTTCTCAACCTCCTGCCCCCAAACTATACCCTCATTGAACCTTTCCTATATTGTACTCCATCCTCACCGAAAATCAAAACGCAGACGCCCCTTCGCGCCCGCCATTCCTCTCCCCCTCTCCTTGTCTCCCTGTCCCCCCCTCTCCCCCTCACCCTGTCCCCTCGTCTCACCTGCCCGCCGATACACCCCCTCCAGCAGCGCCACTGACTGCTCCCGGGCCCCCCTCCGGCGCGACTTGACAGGTGGTCAGTCAGAGTCATAATTGGGATGGTTTAAGAACTCCTTCTTTGACGACACAGGCAGATGAATGGAACACGGATCAACACAGATTGCACGGATAAACACAGAAAAATCAGTGAGAATCCGTCTGATCCGTGACTATCTGTGTCCTATTTTGAGTTCTTAAATCACCCCATAATTGGTACAAGTTCTCCAGGTCTTATAACCTGTAGAGAAAGGTGTTCATAGTATGCCTAAGACCATCGCGCTACAAGCCTTCCGCCGCCATCTCAGCCAGGTGATGGGCGAAGTTACTTACGGTGGGGAGACCTACATCATCGAGAGTTATAGGCGTCCAGCCGCCGTGCTGCTGAATATAGACGGATATCGGCGGCTACAGGCCACCCCCTTGGGAGAGAGGGTCACGCCCGCACGCATCATCAGCCCCCGTCTGGCGAACCCGGCTCAGGCTAAGGATTTCGAACTCGAGGTTATGGTGGAGGGCACTCATGCCTGAGTATAGTGCTACCCATTTCTCACCACCGGCTCCTACTGCCCGGGCAAGCCTGATCCACCCGGATACAGGCCGAACCCTGGATGATGTACCCATGCTGTTAGACACAGGAACCGATATCACCCTGGTGCCCGCAGAGGCCTTGCGGAACCTGGGAGTCGAAACGTTGCCGGATTTGTACGCCCTGGAAGGATTGGCAAGAATTCACATCCCCTTACCCTGAATGACGCTTCCGTCCTGCTCCTTTCTATGGGGTGAACTGGGCGACGGCCAACAGCACACTGATCACGGTGCCGATCAACGCCAGCGAACCGATGAGCCAGCGCGTCTGCACCACCATCTGGTGATGTATCTCGTCGAAACGCTCGTTCACGCGGTCGAAGCGCTCGTTCACGCGGTCGAAGCGCTCGTTCATCTCCCGGCGCAACTCGCGCACATCCACTTTGATCTCAGAAACGTCGTGCTCCAGAATCTCCAGCCGCGACAGCACCCTCCCGGTACTCATCCCGAGGAACTCCATACTCGCGGATCATCTCCTGCAGCCAGGGGACCACCTCGACCATCACCGCATCCCCCCATGCCTCGCGCACTACGCTGGGCACCCGAACCGCCATGCTCTCCTCCCTTCATCCGTAATCCATCGCACGTCTCATTGAAAGACCTTCCATCATGGCTTGACTCTCACCGTGCATATTATACTCTATCACGTCTCCAAAATCAAACGCGGACGCCCCTCGCGCCCGCCATTCCTCTCCCCCTCTCCTTGTCCCCTTGTCATCCCTGCTCCCTGAGCCGCCAAAACAAAAGCGGCGACACACCGTGCCGCCGCGCCGGTCCAATCATCCGCCGGAGGTCCATTTCTGCCTCAGGTAGCAGGGGCTGTGATCTCCAGAATGCCTGTGGGGTAGTCAATCAGTGTGCGAAAATACCGCAGGAAACTGAGCCCCAGCAATCCTTCAATTCCGGCAATCTCCGGAATGTCGTGGCAGATGACGTCAATGGCTTCAGCGCGTAACTCCGCCAACTCGATACTTTCGACGGTAATGACGGGAGTTTCGATGACCCCGTTGGCCGTCACAGTGGACATTCTCCGCTTCGAGATGGCCGGATCGTAGCCGATGTCCTTGATCACGTCCCACGCAATGACCGTGTAGGCGGCACCGGTGTCCAGGATCACATCAATCTCTCGTGTTCCGGCCGGGCCACAAAGTCGCACACGTCTGAGGACGATGGGGATGTCAAGTTGTGCTTGCATCACAGGAGTACCGCATAGCCCGGTGGCACCGGCGGGCCGGCGTAGGTAACGTAAGCGTGCCCTATCTTCCTCTCTCGGAGTTCACGATGGAGCGCTCGACGATCTCGATTGTGAGCGATAATCTGGCCCCAAAGTTTCCCTGCCGGCGTCTCCTCCGTGACCAGGAATGCCAGCCATTGACCCACGTATTGCCGCTTTGCGTTCTCGAGGCTTACTTTTTCCACCATGCCCTCACCTCCTGACGTACCGCTGGAATCGGCGCAGCGATCTTGTGATTGCTAATCCCAATCAAATTATACTCTCAAAAGGCAACATTGTCCACTGCAGGCGCCGGTTTGAAGCGTGAAACAGCGGCCACTGGCCGGGCCTCCATCAAACGTACACCAGATTGGGATCATCACGGATATAGGCCATCTTTTGCCCCAGATAGGGTAACGGCGGCAGGTCATGCCAACTCCGCAGCAGATGGTAGGCCGGCGAAGTGAGCAGACGGCAGGCGTCCACCGCCTCGCGCCACTCCGCCCGGCGAATCTCGGCCACTGTCTGCGCAGAGGGCAACAAGCCAAAATCCCACGCCGCACACAGGCGGGCCACAAAGTCCACCCGCTCCGCCAGGCTATCCAGTTCTGCCGGCGGCTCGACGTCTGGGTAAAGAGCGCCATCCAGCCAATCATTCTGCGAGTGCATCCAGAAACTCCTGGGCAAACCAGCGCCGCACTCGTTCCGCTTCCGCCCGCTTCGTGGGATCAGCAATCCCCCTCAATGGACGGTGTTGAGCGATGCGCGCCAGGTGCGTCTCCACGGCCAGCCGCGCCCGGGCGCTATCCGTATCGCTGCCTGCCAACTGTTGACGGCGTCGCCAGAGTTCCCAACATCTCTGTGGCACCGTTAACCCGGCCTGGCATAGTGCGTGAACGTCACGAAAGTCTCGCGGCGCTCCGCGCTCGACCAATGCCACCATCTTGCTGGCCAAAAGGTCCGGGAAACTATCCAACAGCACATCTATCCAGGGTGCCGGTGCTGATAGTTCCAGTTGGGCAGAACGACGCGCGACTTGAAAACTGAAGACCGTCTTCCCTTCATGCATCAATTCAATACTGACCACATCGCCCCAGGCACGTGTTTTGACCTGCCCAAGAGGTTGGAGCGTCGCTTCAATCACCCTGATCACCTGGCGCCGGTTCTCTGCAGTGGCCGAGGGGACCCACCAGGCATCCACGTCGTGGGTGGGACGGTAATCAAAGTAATGCAACAGGCCGAAAGCGCCGCCCAGGGAGATTTTTTCTCCCAGCCCGTCAGCAGCCAGGGCCTGCAAACAGGCCTCGGCATAATCGGGCACGTGTGCCGGGCGACGCGGTTGCATCACATCGCTGCTGTTCACCCTGTCCCCCGTTCTGAAACCGTGAGCGTCGCTGCACATCCGGTCCCCATAAACTCCTCCATCGTCGCCTGCCCCGGCTGGCTGATCCCCTCGCGCTTGAGTATCTTCCAGGCCGTCAAGGCGATGATCTTCACGTCCAGCCACAGTGACCGGTTATCCACATACCACACGTCCAGCGCAAACTTCTGCTCCCAGGTGAGCGCGTTACGCCCGTTGACCCTTCGACCTCGCTCAGGACAGGCCTGCGCCCAGCCGGTGATGCCGGGCTTCACCTCGTGGCGGCGCATCTGCTCCGGAGTGTAACGGTCCAGGTACTGCATCAGCAAGGGGCGTGGCCCAACCAGGCTCATATCGCCTTTCAGCACGTTGAACAGCGCCGGCAGTTCGTCCAGGCTGGCGCTGCGCAGGAAGCGGCCGAAGGGCGTCAGGCGCTCGGCGTCGGGCAGAAGGTTGCCCCGGGCGTCGCGCGCGTCGGTCATAGTGCGAAACTTGAGCAGCGTGAAGGGCTTGCCGTGCAGGCCGGGGCGCTGCTGGCGGAAGAGGATTGGCGAACCAAGTTTAAGGCGCACCAGTAGGGCTATCAGTGCCAGCAACGGTGAGAGCAGAACCAGCGCCAGCAGGCTGGCGATGAGGTCAAAGGTGCGTTTAGTGTCCACGGAGTATGGCCGCCATCACCTCTTCCAGACAGGTTTCAAACGACGGCTGCAGGTTTCCTTTCCGCCCAACGTGTTTGTGGTGGGGAAAGTTCTTCAAGCGAGCATGGTGGGGAGCATTATCCCAACCTGTCTTCAACTCGTCCGCAGAAGTGAGCCAATAGTAACTGTAACGTAAGAGCACCTTTCCCTGCCACTGTTCGGTGACTCGCAAGTTCGTGCCGTCCTTCAGATACAGGATGAGCCGGAGAGTCTCGCCATCAAGTTCAAGGAGAACAATGCTCTGTACCTTCTCGCCATACGCCTCCTCGATCTCAAACAACCTCTCAGTAGCCAGCATGGGAAAGTTCTCCCATGTGGAGATAGAGACCCTGCTGTGCTATTTCCTCCAGGGAAGCAATGTCCTTATTGATCTTGTTGGCAACCGCAGCCCAATGGTGCCACATAATGTAATCCTCGTGCATCTCGTAATCGGCATCATCGGGAAGTCCGTTTGCATCCAATTGGGCCAGGGCGACCTTGTATTTCTCCTCAAAATGCCGTACTTTGTTCTCGGCAAGGAAGAGCCGCTTTCTAAGGTTAGATAGTCTAAGTGCCGCCCCGTGGCTGATGATGGTCTCTCTCTCCTCACGAGGAAGGGACAAGAAGATTTTTTCTACCTGCGTTTTGACACCGGCGTCCATTTTCTCCGCCTCCGTTTTGACTCTGTAGCCGTCCTATCCACCTCAGTCATCTCCTGGCTTCTGACTGGCTTGATTATACACACATTTCCCCTGAAATCAACCGCCGACGGCCCTGTTCATCTGGGAACTGTGCAACGAGAAGGAGCTTGCCTTCAGCATCCCAGACATCGGTCATGGTGCGGAATTTGTAGATGGTGAAGGGCTCGCCGCGCAGGCCGGGGCACACCTGGCAGAAGAGGACGGAGAAGCCCAACCTGATACGTACCAACAAGGCCACCAACGCCAGCACGGGAAAGAGTGAGATCAGAGCCAGAATGGTGATCGCCAGATCAAGCAGACGCTTGCCTAAACGGTAGTACTTATTCCCTGGCAGTTTTCTGCCAACAAGCGCTGCCGTGCTTCGGCCAGAGAAACACCACCTTCAGCGTGCAGCCTGTCCCAGGATCGCTGCATGAGCGCCAGAAAGTCCTGATTCTGGCCCAGTTGCCAGGTTTGAAGGTCTTCTTCATCTACCGCGACGAGGGCGAAAACTGGTTTGTTGTCCCGTGTTATGAGAACGGTACCTTCTGAAGCCAAGTCAAAGAGTACATCGAGTGAAAGGTTATCCCTTTCTATCGTAAGCATCCTCATAGTTCCACCTCCACTCCCGCAATGATCACACGATTGCGCACCTTCTTACCAACAGCGATCACATAAACGATGTCTTCAGTGTTGGTAGACTCCACCTGGTAGTGTATACACGGAACTGGTCAACCCGCAATTCCCAGGATGCCAGCGGATTAGGCCGCAGCGGTTTACGCCGCCTGGTTAGGGTGGTTGGCTGATGCGTAAGATGGGTTTCGATGGCATCCAACACAATCCGCCGCTGCCGGGCTGTGAGCGCAGCCAGGTGATCCAGCGCTTCGGGTGACAAGATGATTTCATAGGTCATGTCACTGCTGCCAGGTAAGATTCCGCTCGCCCAGGACGGGCACCTTCCAGTGAGGACGCTCACCGAGGAACAGAATGGGCTCACCGGCAGACAACATATTGCCCACATTCATCAACAGATAGACGTTCACATTCTGGCGGGCCACGAAAGGGGTAATGGCACAACGAAATGTGACCTCCATCCGGTATCGTACCTCACGCTGGCACTGGTGGAGCAACGGTCTCGCTCTCAATCACCTCACCTTGTCCCCTTGTGACCCCTCTCCTTGTCTCCCCCTCCCCCCCTCTCCTTGTCTCCTTGTCATCTGTCATTTGTTCATTTGCTCATTGTTCATTGTCCATTGTTCATTGTTCCTTGTTCATTGTTCATTGTTCCTTGTTCATTGTCCCCTCTCTCCCTCCCCCCCTCTCCCCCTCCCCTTGTCACCCCTGCTCCCCCACCCCCCTGCTCCTCTGCTCTTGCCCCCCCATCCTGCGCTCCAGAGCGGCGTAAGCCTCCTGGAAGATCTGTCGTGCTCTCTCCCGGCTCATGCCCGTTTTCTCGGCCAGGGCCTCACTGGTGACCGCCTCATCCACGATCTCCTCGGTCTCGGGATCTCGGATGAATATGGCAACGACTTTGGCGTTTTCTGCCCACCATAGGCCGACAGGCGTCAGCAAGACTTTCCTCATCTGTCCTCCTCTCAGGAGTCCTACCCTGGGCAGCCTCTCCCCTCCGGGCCAGAGACCCCGGGCCGGCGGCCCATCGAAATCGCCAGTTTCCTCCTCCCTCAAGTCCCCTGGCATCTCAACGTCACGCCGACTGTTTTGAAAATGACGTACAGGTCCGACCACAGCGACCAATGGCGGATGTAATAGAGGTCGTACTGCAGTTTGATGAGCGTATCTTCAACCGAATTGCCATAACCGTAGTGAATCTGCGCCCAGCCGGTCAACCCCGGCTTGACGCACAAGCGAGTGCGGTAGAAGGGGATCTTCTCCTGAAGTTCGGTGATGAACTCAGGGCGTTCGGGCCGTGGGCCGACGATGCTCATCTCCCCACGCAGCACGTTGAACACCTGGGGCAATTCATCCAGTCGCGTCTTGCGCAGGATATGCCCCACCCGCGTGATGCGCTCGTCGTCCGCCGTGGCCCAGCGTGCCTGGCCGTCCTCCTCCGCGTTGGGCACCATTGTGCGCAGTTTGAACATTCGATAGGGCTGCCCCCCCAGGCCCAGCCGCACCTGACGGTAGAAGATGGGGCCGGGGCAATCCAGCGTGATAGCCAGCGCCAGGAAAGGCAGCAGGATGAGGAAAACCAACGCGCCCAAAAGCCCCAGCGCGATGTCCAGCAGCCGTTTAGCCCACTGTGCCGGCCGGTGCAGTGTGGGCAGGTCGTTCACTGACTCGACTACCCAGCCTCGCTCGACGTGCTCCACCGGCACGCGATGGGTCAGTTGCTCATAGAGCGCCGGCATACGTACGACGTGCACACCGGCGGCGCGGCAATCCATCAGCGCCTGGAACAGTTCCCCCTCCATACGGTGGGTGATAGCCACGACGACCTCGTCAACCCGCTGCGCCCGTACCAGGGCGAGCAGATCGCGGCTGCTGCCCAGCATCGGCAGATCAGCGACCATCACCCCTTGCTTCTCCGGGTCGTCATCCACGAAGCCGACCACGTGGTAGTCGGCGTTGCTGTGTCCGGCCAGCGCCTGCGCTATCGTGCGGCCGGCCCAGCCGGCCCCGGCGATCAACACCCGGCGGCGGAAAGGGGGCAGGGTGAAGACGGTGGCGTAGGTCCAACGCCACAGGAGGACTCCAGCGAGGGCTATCCCCATAAAGAAAAGGAAAAATAAGCGTGGTAGAGCGTCGCGCGGGAGGAAGAAGTAGACGGCCAGATAGACGGCGAGGAGGCTCAACCCCACCACCCCGATCCGCTGCGTGATTTTGAGCCGCTGGCCGGCGACGGGTACGTCGTAGAGGTCGCTCAGATGGGCCAGGAGCCACCACAGAACGGTGAGGAGGGGAAACCAAAACCAGCGCGAGCGCACGAACGCGAAGCCAAAGGCTCCCCCGCCGGCCCTGGCCCACAGATACAACGCCGCCAGTACCGCGCCGTTGACGACGAGGGCATCTCCGATGATGAGCAACGCCCGCCGCTCGGAAAAAGGCAGCGTTACGCGGAAGGGGAAGGCAGGCCGCCCCGCCTGCTCCCGCGCACCATGTACCGGCCCCAGACCTTGTGTTTTGACACCCAAGGGGGCCTTTCCTCCTCTCCTCTTGTTGATATGAAGCGATAAAGAGACAAGGGGACGAGGGGGCAATTCTAAGTTACCCTCTAAATTGTCCGCCTTATTTTCATTATACCACACCAATGTGTGGAGGGGAAATGACAGGAGTCCTCCGCGTAATCGCCAGCCGATACACCCCCTGCAGCAGCGCCACCGACCGCCCCCAAGGGAGACAAGGGGACAAGGAGACCAGGAGACAAGGTGACCCTTACTTGCCAATGACCCACTGCCGTCACCTCAAAAATCCTCATCGCCGCCTCAAATCCCATGCGGTACACATCCAACTCCCGATGCGTCCTGATCCTTGTCACCCTGTCACTCCCTCACCTTGTCACCTTGTCTCCCCCTCTCCCCCCCCCCCCCCCCCCTCCTCTCCCCTTCCCCCCCCCCCCCCCCCCCCCTCTCACCCCCTCCCCCCCCCCCCCCCCCCCACTCCCCCCCCCCCCCCCCCCCCCACCCCCCCCCCCCCC
>Ga0114918_10005017_pt1 | contig 11406 bp, 9 predicted proteins | sample LantaG_FD_87015 | JGI IMG/M metagenome (GOLD analysis project Ga0114918, IMG submission 87015) | Deep subsurface microbial communities from Baltic Sea to uncover new lineages of life (NeLLi) - Landsort_02402 metaG | ecosystem: Environmental > Aquatic > Marine > Oceanic > Sediment | place: Baltic... | reverse complement strand
TACCGGCAGAATTATCCGGGCGGGCAGTTCACGCCACATGTCGCGGTTATAGAGCGTGAGGCGAGAGCGATGCTCGGCATGCACGAGTTCTACGTTGGACGCCTTTACTTCCGAAGACACAAGTATGCCGCTGCCACATCACGGCTCGAAGGCGTCCTCAACAATTACTCGGATACCGAGGCGGCCCCCAAGTCGCTGCTGTATCTTGCAGAGACCGACCTGAAGCTGAAGAGGCGCGACGACGCCAGACAGAAGCTCCAGAAACTGATTGACGGATACCCCAGCTGTCGGTGTATCAACAGGGCCAGGAGGCTGCTGAAAGCACTCTCGCCATAGAGCCCGACCCTCCCTCAATCTCATTATCCTATATTCTGGGTGTGGGCGATATGCCCTTGCGTGAAGGTCTCTGTTTGAGATAATTCCCCCTCGGCATCAAACTTGATGCTCTTGACTGATAGGACGGCTAGACTCAAGGCGAGGAGGACAACGATGGCCATAGCGAGGTTGAAAGCGGCGTGTGTTGGCATACTGTTTATGATGACCGGCCTTTGTGCCGCATCGGATGCAGTAAGGCCCGTGGTGCAGAAGGGGATAGTGGAGCTTTCTGGGCATGAGCAGGCGAGCCACATCAGCGTTCAGAGGGGGTCTGCTGCGGTTACGTCCTCGAGGAAGACGGAGCAGAATCGCAGCCGAAGTGTTGGCCTCAGGGATGGTCTCGGCGTCTGGCAGCGGCCTGTGCTTACGTCCCCCAATGGCACGTTCTCGCTGGTTGAGGACCCGCTGGACCTGTCAGAGACCTGTGTGGAGGCGATTGAGTCCGCGCCTGTTTGGCTCAGGCAAGACGTTCAGGACGCGTTTAGCAGGCTGGGCGATGATGCAGATGTTTATGCCGAGCTGCTGCTTGCGTGTCCCGACAGCAGGTTCATCGACGAGATTGCGTTTACGATCGCACACGTTGCGCCTCGTGAGCTGCACCGCTTGGTGGGTGCTGGCGACGAGGACCTGCTTGTCATCAATGCAGAACGTTCCTACTCCAACGCTGAACACCTGAACTACGTCCGGCTTGTCGAGCACGACGAGGGTGGCGGGGATTTTTATACCACGGTCGCCTACTACGTGGAGGACGGGGGCCAGCGAACCGAGAAGGAGCTGCCAATGGACTATTACTACTGGTCCATCGTCCATCCCAAGATCAACGCCGAGTATCTGAAGATGGATGATCTGCCGAGCGAGCAGCAGGCGACTTATGGGTATTTCTGGCGAGAGTTTCTGTTCGATGACCCGTCCGAGAGCAATTCCTATGAAGAACACTACTTCCAGAAAGAGCCCAGCAGAATACCGGACGATGACCTAATTGCTCTTGCCACGGACGCCACAGGCCATTTGACGAGCAGGTCTCGGGACTTGCTGCCGATCATATATGACGAACACGACGGCGGGGTCCTGCTCTCCGAGGTGCGCTACGAATGCTCGGAGATCATCGTTACGTCGATTCGGCTCGAGCAGGCTTACGAGGATGGCGCCTCGAGCCTGTTGGAGAACGTTGTCCTGTATGGCGACTCGGCTGAACTCATGCCTGCTGGCAGCAAGGTCTTGATCATAAAAGACCGAGGCTCCACGGCGATCGAGGACATTCTTGCCGAGCACGGATACAGCAAGCGCGTTGTGAACTCCAGCAGGATCGGCGACCTCTCATTGGACAGCTACTTCAAGATAATAGTCCCATCCGATCAGCCCAAGGAGCTTTACGAGGCGCTCGCCGCGAACCAGAAGTGGATTACCGACTGGTTCGAGAGCGTTGTCCCTCGTGGGAGGGTGTTTGAGTTTCACGGGGCTTGCCAGCCAGAGGACTCGTGGACGTCGCTGTCAATGCTGGGGGACCTCAGATGCGCGGACCTGAACGAGGCAACGATTGGGCCTCTGGCCTTCGGGGGCTACCCGAGTCTGAAGGATGTGATGTCTGAGCCGACTGTGCTGTGGGACAGACGAGATGGGAGCAAGGGTGGGGAGGTGCCATTCAAGGACGATGAGAATGCGCTCATCAGGCTTGGCAAATGGGTCAACAAGGTTGTCCCCGCACTCGCCAAGTATGCTTATCACCGTGGGGTGCAGGCCAACCAGATCGCCTACGAGCACAACGGGAACTGCGGCGAGAATCAGGACCTCTTGTGTGCAGCGGCTCGTGCTTGCCTGATACCCGTGAGCTGTGTTGATCTGCTGGCAGAGGACCACGTCTGGAACGAGGTTTACGACGAGGGCTGGCATTTCTACGAGACCTGGCGCGGGGGCATCATGACAACAGTTGGTGGAAAGGGCACCGGGGTGCTGGACATTGATTATGGGGGGCACTATCCCTTTTCAGGGGTTTTCAGGTGGCGGAACGATGGACTTATCGAGGTCATAACCGACCGTTACAGCGAGACATGTGAGCTTGACGCCAGCGTTGTTGACAGCAACGGCGTGCCGGTTGACGGAGCGCTGGTGGAGGTTTGGGCGAGCAATGTGTTGGCCGGGCCATATCCAGACTACATGAGGAGCGTTTGGGGCTACACCGACGGCACTGGAACTGTGAAGATAAAGCTTGGCAACACGCGAAACCTCTACGCCAGATGCGAGACACCGCTGGGCAGTTACCCGGCCGGAGACGACACAATAGACGAGTTTGCACCCTATTCCCGAGCTGGCGCCGTCTATTCCTGGGACGTATCGGTGGCTGGGACGATGCCATCGCTTTCGGTGTTCGCGGTCCCACCGCCAGAGGCGGAGGACGGCACGCATCTTTCGCTATCCTTCGAGCTGCCCTACCAGACGCTCTACTGCCGAAACCCGATGGACTACAACGTCGCGGCCGAGAAGCTCAGGCCTGGGCAGATAGATTTCATTATCTGCGACGCTGAGAACTTTCAGAAACTAGAGCGAGGCGAGGCGGTCGGAGCGTTCGAGGAGATGCGAGATGCCGCCCAGGGCAGCCTCGATTTTCCGGTGAACACTGGCGCCGAGTATTACCTTGTTTTCTCGAACATTGACAGGTTGTCTCTGAATCAGGCGCTTTACTACAGCCTCGACGTTTGGGGAGGCGACGGGCATGTTGAGGACAGCATCAGCAACCTCGTGAGAGTTCCCCAGGGAAGCTATCACGCCGTCAGGTGGAGCTATCATCCGACCGCCAATCGGCGTCCCGTTATCGTTGAGGCGGGCTTCCTTGACACCAAGGTCTCCGAATCAGAGGGCGGCCTCCTCAGAGCAATTGCCTATGTGGTTGACCCGGACGGGTTGAGCGACGTGCAATCGGTTCAGCTGTTCTACAATGGTCTGCCGACCGGCCTTTTTCTGGTTGACGACGGGACGAGCGGGGATGCCATAGCGAAAGACTCGCTCTTCACGTTGCAGGCAAACATCGGGCCCGGGATGCCTGCGGGCCAACACCGAGTATCTCTTGTCGCCGTGGATGCAGCTGGGCTCAAGAGCGTTGAGTGGCCCTACGTGGAGGTCAGGGCAGGGCGAAGCGCTCAGAGAAGGAGTTTAGAATGCCGCCGATCGTTTCAGAATGAATCGCCGGTGCTTTCGACCGAGAGGATAATGCGGCAGTGCCTTCTGGATTCTCTGCCTCAGTCGTGCTCGCAGGGCGCAAGCGCGCCGGTGATCATGGCCGGTGGGTTCGGGTTTACGGATATTTCTTCGGCCGGCGGCCAGCTCGCGGTCTATGCGCACGTGGAGAGCTTTGGCGAGGCGTCGAGAAAATTGAGGCCTTTCTCGAGGGCGGCGCTCCGCTCGGGATGTTCCTGCACGATGATGGTGTGGGAGGCGATGCCGTGGCTGGCGACGGCCAGTTCACGTTTCAGTGTGCGCTAGGCGGCGGCGTGGCCCCCGGGCGTTACCTGATCGAGCTGGTTGGGACAAGGTCTGCGGGCGCACAGAGCCAGGTGTTCCCCTACGTAACAGTTACTCCATAAAGCGACCTCCGATGCGCTCATCAATTCGGCGCGAGCTGGCAGGATGGTTGAGGCTAGAGGCTCAACGGGATTGACCTACTCGCTTCGGCCTGCAACACTGATTTGAAATGAGAACCGTGCGCTACCGGTGAGATGGTCCTGGGTTTGGTAAATCGGAAAGGGCGACTCATAGCCCTTCTCCTGCTCGCGTTCTGTGCGGGCCTGGCCTGCCTCGGGCGCAGCAGCTCGCGGTCAACGAGCATCCCCGCCAAAATATCGAGGGGCAGGAGCATCTGCGTCGAGCACCGGGCAAGAAGCGGCGACAGCTACACGCTGATCTCAAGACGGTGGACGAGCTCGGGGGATAACTGGCGAGCGATCAAGAGATATAACGGCAACAGGCGGCTCTTGGCAGGCTCAGTTTGTAGAATCCCTTACAATCTACTCTCGCCCAAAGCCAAATACTTGGTGATTGTGAACCTCTTTCCGTCGGATAAATACGTTGGCGGCCAGTGGAGCCACAAAGTTACGTACAAGGGCGAGACGGTATCTTCGATCGCCAAGTGGTTCACTGGCACATCGAGGAATGCCTCCAAAATACTTTCCCACAATCATCTGCGAGGCGTCCTTCATCTTGGGTCGCGGGTGCGCATTCCGTCGAGGCTGTTGCTTGCGGTCTTCAGGACTTCAAGGGCTCGTAGTTCGAAACCGAGTGGGCCACTTTTGAGGTTCAAGCAAGATAAGAAAGGTAGATATGCATCATACAGGCTGAAGAAGGGCGAGGCACTCTACACGAACGTCGTCGCCCGCTTCACCGGCCGGATCAGCCATGACGACGTGATGGATGCGGTGAAGAGGATCAAGATGCGCAGCGGGATACGTGACGTCAAGCGCATCCCGGAGGGTTTTGAGGTCAAGATTCCTGTTGGTCTATTGCTGCCTCGGTATCTTCTAAAGAGCGATCCGCGGCGTTCGGCGTATGAGGCGAGCTTGAAGCAGTTGTCCCGATATCGGAACGTCTTCTTGTCGCGAGACCTCGAGGGTGTGTATGTGATACTTGATCCGGGCCACGGCGGTAGTGACCCGGGGGCAATCGGCAGAAGGGGGATGCGCGAGGATGAATATGCTTATGACATTGCTTGCAGGATACGACGGCTTCTGAGGTCGCGGACGAGGGCGAAGGTCTATATGACGACATGGGATAAGAAGTCGGGCTACCGGGTCAGGGACTCGAGGTGGTTGCGGCCAGACAAGAACGAGGTCTTGCTTACTACCCCAAGGTATCATAACCGCGACGCAACGGTGTCAGCAAACTTGCGATGCTTTTTGGTTGCGTCGATCTACAAGAGTCTCCCTAGTTCGGTCAGAAAGGACAACAGGGTCGTCTTCACGAGCGTGCACGCGGATTCGCTGTATCCAGAGCTGAGCGGCGCCACGATCTACATACCCGATGCCCACCTATCGCGCACATCGCTCGACCGGAAGGGCGGGGTTTACGACCGGACGAAGGAGGTTCGCTCTTGTCGTCCGATCAAGACGACATATTGGCAACGGGTGCGTTCGGAGGGCTATTCACGTTATCTCTCGTCTGAGCTCTTGGATGCATTGAAGAGGCGCAATGTGGCCACGCTTCCTTACAATCCTGTGAGAGACCGCGTAACACGAGGCAGACGAGAGTATGTCCCGGCGGTCATTCGTCATAATCCTGTGCCGACCAAGCTGTTGTTGGAGGTCGCGAATCTTCAGAACTCCAGCGATTGTCAACGGCTTATGAGCCCTGACTACAGGGAGCGCATCGCGAGCGCCTATGTCGATGCGCTACGTCGGTATTACGGTCGGAAGTCGCGATAGTTTTGTGGCTTTGGGATGTGTGCCATAAGTTCGGGTGCGAACAAGGGGTGCAGGCTGTAATCCCCGACAGGGGATACCGTGGGTAGCCGTGCGTGCAACGCAACGGGGAGGTTAGAAAAGGGGATTGTGGCGCTATTCGCACCGTCAGGCTACGCCTGCGGCTACCCATGGTCTGCCCTTCGGGCACGAGCTTCTGCCCTCCATCCGCGAGGCGGCCGCAACGTTCCCCGCTCCAATCTGATTACTGGAAAACCTGCGAATCCCGGCCAGCGCCTGTATGCGATTCTTCCCCAGAATGATGCCTGGCCCTGGAAAAAGGTTCTCAGACGAAAATCACACCATCAACTAGGTCCTTGAAGCCCGGTGGCAGACGGCTCGCAGAGTTGAAGACCGCCCCCCTCCACTCGGCTTTGTGCCAACCCGACGCCTGGGCAAGATTAGCGGCCTGGAAAGTCGCGCCGGCGAAGTTGCATCCATCCAGCTGGGCAAAGGCCAGCTCAGCACGTTGGAAGTTGGCGCCCGAGAAGTCAGAGTTTTTCAGGTCTGCCCCTACAAGAATCGCGTTTTTGATGATTGCGTTCTCGGCGCTTACCTGCCTGAGGTCCGCCTCGTTGAGGATTATGTTCTGCATGTTGACGCCGGTTAGGTTTGCACGGCGCAGGTTGGCATAGCTCGCAGCACACTGCGAGAGATTGGCGCTCTTGCAGTCGGTTGCGGTCAAGTCAGCGGCGGTGAGGTTTGATTTGGACAGGTTCGCCTCTTTGAGGAACGCGTGCGCTAGATTCGAGCTTGCGAGAGAACATCCGATAAGCTTGGCCCGGCCGAGCATCGCGGCGCCCAACATCGCCTTAGATAGGTCCGCCTCTGACAGGTCAGCCCGCTCGAGCTCCGCCCGCCTAAGGTCAGCCCCAACAAATCTCGCCATCCTGAAAACACCGCGCCCCATCCTTGCGCCGCTGAGCATTGCCTGGCTGAAATCCGTCTCGGAGGCGTTGGCCGCAAACAAGTTCACGCGCTCCAGGTTCGCCCTTTGGAAACTGGCCCGAGATATGTTTGCCCGGGAGAGATTGGCATCCATGAAGTCCGAGCCGGACGCATCAACGCCCTGCATGTTGACGCGAAACAGGTTTGTGCCTCTGAACTCCAGTCCAGAGAGCTGGAGGTCCGACAGGTTTATGCCATACAGGCTCATCCCCGAAAGCTGTGCTCCTCCGGCGACGCGCTCGACGACTTGTAGCCTCGATATCCTGCCCACGGTTTCCCCGTTTCAAGCGAACAATAAAGCATTGGTCGAGCGGTTTATGCCCGACCTAAGATGGCCACCCATTCATTCAAGATTTCGTCAATTTCGGGAGCAAACTTTAGCGGCTGCAAAGATCTGCTCCCGGGGCCGGTCGCATAGGGCTGACTATGCTCTCATCAAATCTGCGAGGACAGTCCTGACCGATGAGTGCATATTGCCATGCGCAAGAGCTCCTTGTCTCAGAACGCATCTGTGGTAAAACCTAAAGCGACATTGCGGCGTTCCACTGCTCATAAAGCACGAACCAAGAAGTGGGAGCGATGAAGTTCAAGCTACTTGCGCTCGACCTCGACGGCACGCTTCTGACGGACGACAAGAAGATCAGCCCAAGGGCCATTTCAGCCCTCCGCACCGCCGTTGACGCCGGCGTGATAGTCATATTCTGCACGGGGAGGCGCTACCGCACGGTGATTCCCATGGTAGAGCAGATAGGCCGCTCCATTCCGGTCGCGTACAACAACGGCGCTGCCGTCAGGGACTGCCCCGAGCACCACATTGTGCTCAAGAATCTCTTCCCGACGCAGCATTTCGTGCCCGTCGTCGATCTGTTGGCGCGTTTCGGCCTCGACCCGGTCCTCCACGTGGACCGCTTCGAGGACGGGATCGACCTTTACTGCGCGAGGAGCGACACAAACCGCTTCCACCGGGCTTATGTCTCTCGCAACGCGGAGTTCCTTCTCGAGCTTGACGATCTGCGAGAGGCGTCCGCCGACAAGATCATCCAGTTCATCGTCATGGAGTCGCTTGCGAGGCTTACCCCCGCCTACGAGGCGCTGAGCAAGCTTGCTGCAAGTGGTGAGCTGAACGTCCACATTGTGAGGAACCTAACGATCGGAGCAAGCGCGCTTGAGGTCCTCAACCCGCTTGGTGAGAAGTGGCAGGCGGTCTGGCACATCGCAAAGAGTCGAGGCATCGCCAGGGGCGAGATAGTGGCGATCGGAGACGACATCTCCGACTGTGGCTTGCTGCGGAACGCAGGATTGGGGATAGCCGTTGAGAACGCTCTGCAAGAGGTGAAGGATTCTGCTGACCTGCTCGTGCCCCGGAACAACGACGACGGAGCAGCGATAGCTATCGAGCGCTTTTTTCTCTGACACCGGAACATTCGGAACGCGACAGCCAGATTGCGTCTGTCGTTTCCCCCGCCGTTGAAGTCTGTTGCAGGACAGAGCGTGTATCCGTAGCGGAACGTGAGCGTGTTCTGGCCGGTCACGAGCTTGCCGGCGGGGAGGCCCAGGACGTATCTGTGCCAACCTGACGCCATCTTGACGCTCCCAAAGGCGGCGCCGTTCAATCCCACCGTAACGCTCTGTCCACAATGCCCGGCGACCTCGAGCGGATAGGCGAGCACGACAAGCTCAAGGTCAGCATCCGTTGTTGCGGGCAGGATGGAGAGCCTCGAAGAATCCCCTTCAGACCATCGGAACTCAAAATCGCCGTCCACCCACTGTTCAGGCGGGTAAAAGCCAGAGACCGGCCGAACGATCGATGGCTCCACGAACCCTCCTCGCTTCCTCCTGCAAGCCCAGATGTTCGTTCCGTTCCACGTGCCGGGCAGTTCTGCGACGAGCTCGAAGCCCGGATAGCCCGCCCGTGTTGTCGCCCCAGCAAAGCTGTAGAAGCTGTATTGATAGTCCAAAATGCCCTCTATCCGGGCCTTCGCCAAGTACTGGTCGAGATTCCGGTTTGCCAAAAACGGGAGCACACGGTTGTTGACAACGCCATCGAGGTTGATCACCGTTGTGTCGAGGAACATGCCAAGCATACCCGCGTTGAAGGCAGCCAGCCTGGCTCCCGTCGGAATGTGCTCCTGCACGGCTCTGGCCGCCTGTAACATCTCCGGCTGCCAGGGATAAAGGCCCGTTGAAAGAAGCGCAGGCGCCTCGAGCAGCCCCGCCACGATTATCGCGACGGCAATAGCTGCTTTCAGGACCGTTCCCACTTGCCCCGCGTGCCGTGGCCAAATCTCGCTCACGCTCTCAGCGAGGCCGACGAACAACAGCGAGCAGACGGCAACTGCGGCCATCGATGCGGGCACGAGATACCACAGCTGACAGCGGCGGAACCAGACAGCGTAAAACGCCACCAAAAGGAACGAATGGACCAGAAGTGGCAGTAAGAGGCGAGCCCGCCTCAGCAGGTTGCCGACATGGATGAGCTCCGAGAACATTGAGGCGAAGATCAGCGCTACGAACGCTAGCACGGCGACGAAGACCGGCAGGCCCGCGGTCTGAAACGCCATGACCGCAAAACTGCCTGCGAGGCCGGTGGATGACTGGGCCAATTCAGAAATGCCGCTATGAGTTGAATTGATGCCGAGCTGGGATGCGATGCCAAGCGCTGCACCGCTCGACTGGTATGGCGTTCCCGTGCTCAAGTAGCACCAGATCATAACTCCGAGCGTTGCCACAATTGGAGGCAAGACAAAGAATAGGAGATTTCGCCAGTGCAGCAAACGCCTCGACCGCGGCCCGGCGGCCAGAAAACCGACGACGAAGGCCGGGATCAGAAAGATGTTGTCTGTTCTGGCGAGGACAGCAAGCCCCACTATTGACCCCAGCAGGAGAGATTCGCTTCTGCGCACGACCTCGGCCGTCGCCATTTTGACGAAGAGAGACAAAGAGATCAGTGTCAATAAGAGCGCAAGCGCCGTCTCGAGCCCGCCAATGCACACAAACACAAGTGAAGGTGCTGTGATGGTGGCCGCGAAAGCGAGAACTTGCGCCCCGCGGCCCGCAAGCGAATTGATGATGCGCCATAAGACCACCGCGCAGAGCAGAAACAAGGTCGCACAGAGGAGAACTATCACGCGGATAGCCATCTCGGGCGAGCTCCCGAAGATGGCAGCGATGGGCAGAATTAGCAGCATGAAGAGAGGCTGGAATCCGCTGGTAGGGCTGAGGCCATCGAACGTTGGCCCGCGACCCGCAACAGTATTCTGGGCGATCTTCAGGTAGTAGAAAGCGTCATCAGGGACGAATCTAACGAGACCCGCAAGCGGCAGAGACGCAACGCTGGCTACATAGAACGCAAAGACAGTCGCCGCCAAACATGCGACCACTGTAAACAGCGTCCCGGGTCGAGGTCCAAACTTGCCGAGGCGCAACACCGGTCCAGCCCTCGTTCGTCCACTAGTCGAGCATCGCCCAAGCTACGGGCGCGCCGGGGGCTTTTTCTCTACCAGGTATGTTTCATCCCGTAGCTTACGGTGAACAGCCCGCCGTAAGAGGTTATTCTGTTGAAGCCGTGTCCGCTCAGGAGTCGCGTGTTATAGCCGAGGCCCGCTGTAAGGCTCTGACCGCCCTTCAGGTCAAGGAGCTTCGCGAAATCGTAGGTTACGCCGGCCTCGCAATCTGCTCCGGATATGCTCTCCCGGCTGTTCTGCCATTTGAGCCCGTAGAAGTGGGCTCTAAGGATGCCCGGCGAGAACCTTGTCAAGAAGTGGACACCAATCTGCTTTAGCGCGTCTGTCTTCGATTTCTCAAAGGGGGACCAGTCGAGCGAGAAGCCGAGCTCCGGGCCACTGGCCTTCATCTTGTAGGCGCCGCCGTGGTCCATAGTGTAATTCGTTGCCTCGTTCCAGGGCAGGAGTTTCTTATCGGCCTCCTCATTTGGATGGCCTACTACGCTGATGTCAACCAGGTCCCGGTCAAACTTGTAGTGCTGCCAGTTCCAGCCCAGGATCACAGCGAGATTCAGGTCTCGCAGCACTGTGAGCTCGGCCTCCGACCAGCGTCGGATGAAGTTGCCCAAATAGACACGCATGTCGCAGTTGTAAACGCCTTTTACGGCTTCCGTATAAGTGTCGTAGTTATAAATACGCTGGGCCGCGGTCCCAGGAGAAACAATATGGGTGCCAGATATCCCATAAAACTCGAACTTGCCTATTTCAAATGAGGTCAACAGGCCGAGCCGGTCCTGCCATACGTTGATGCTCGCCTCGAATGCGCCTACGCCACAGTCGGGCTCCTTCGCGTATGCCGGCATCCTCTCGATATCAAGCCTCGGCCAGGAATACTTGAGCGTGAAGCGCGTCTCGTCGGCCAGACCAAGATTAGTCCATGCACCCAAAAACAGCGCCAACATGAAGACCACAGCCAGAAACCGCGATATTCTCATACTACTCTCTCCTGTCTATCCAAAAAATGTCTGATATGGGTATCCAAAATCAATCTTGCCAGAATAATCGAACGACAAGCCTAACAACGCTACCGATCTGAGTCAACTCTTTTACGGGCCCCCAATAATCAGATTGAAGAGGGGAATGTCGTGGCCCCCTCGGGGATGGGGCGCATGAGATTCTGCCCGACAGGGCACACC
>Ga0114918_10005016_pt1 | contig 11411 bp, 20 predicted proteins | sample LantaG_FD_87015 | JGI IMG/M metagenome (GOLD analysis project Ga0114918, IMG submission 87015) | Deep subsurface microbial communities from Baltic Sea to uncover new lineages of life (NeLLi) - Landsort_02402 metaG | ecosystem: Environmental > Aquatic > Marine > Oceanic > Sediment | place... | reverse complement strand
TTACGTGTGATGTACGCAGCATATGGTCAGGCAAGAGGACATAGCTTCTCAGTAACTGAGAATCATTATCCAGAAGACGGTCATCCACTTAAAGACAATCCATTCCCACTTAGAATTGAAAGAGTATTGGAAAAGTATAAGATACTTGTCGAGGTTGAGACCGAAGAAGTTGAGTAATTAACAGAGGGGAGTGTATTAACATTCCCCTTTTTTTATTTTTTCTTGCATTTGTGCTTGGGATTGATTAGTTTTACGCAAAATAATTTTATGTCTAAGACAAATTAATATGCAAGAAAAAGAAATTATAAACCCTGAAGAACTACAGTCACCAAAGTTAGCTACAGTCCCTGTAGACCCAACAGCATTAGAGCAAGAAGAAAAAATAATGGAAGGCGTTGAAGATGTTGTTGAAATCACAGAAGAAGACCTCGATAAAAAAAGCTACGTAAAAATCACACCAACATTCTATATTAAATCAATTAAACCAGAAGAAGGTGAAGAAAAACTGGATGATGAAGGTAATCCAATTGAATTATTCAAAATTCTAAACCCAGAAACCCAAGTAGTTGAAACCAGAGAACTTACAGACGAAGAGAAGAAAGAAATTTTCATTCAACAACTGAAAGAATCTCGTATGAGGTTTAATCCAATTAAACATAATGGCAATGTTACAACAAACCGATTTGGTGCAGCTTACAGGCAAAAACGTAAGAACAGAAACAAATTAGCTAAAGCCAGTCGTAAAGCAAATCGATAATGGAAAAGCGAATATTTAAAATACCTGTGGGGAATATTCCTGAAGACGAAATTGAAGAATATGTTCGCAGTGTTGCCAAAAAATTTAAAAAACAAATAACGATGTTAAAAAACGAAGTTTACGAAAGAGTCGATGGTGAATTACTTTACCAAGACAAGCGTTGGGTTGTGCGCAGAGAAGAAAACGGCACGCCTGACGAAAGCAAACCACCTGCTGAGTGGATTAATTACATGGAATTTCACATTGCTGAAGCCAAGAGAGAAGTTTATTTTCTCAATGATGAAGAAGCACTTGCTCAAATCAGAAAAGTTGTTGCACTTGGTGTACGTGCACTGATGATTCATGGTTGTCCAGAAAGAGTAATTCCTGAAGACCTACTTTAATGGAAATAGATTTAGATAACACATATTGGGACAGACTCAAGGGATATGTAAGTGAGTTGCGTGTAGATGCACGTTGGATACTTCGTAAAGATGATGATGACAAACCATATGGTTCGTTGAGAATTGTGAGTCATCCTGACCTGCAACCGGGTTATCTTCGTGCAATCTTCACTTACGTAACAGCAATTAGACCCAAGAGCAGAGAAGAAAAAATCAAAACCATTGAAGACTATAAAATGGACATAACAGAACTGGAAGTTTATTCGATTGGTGAAGACATTAAGACTGAAAACAAAACCTACGAAGCACCGTATAAAGAATTGGAAGAGCTTTTTAACATAAAAGTATTTTAAAAATGACAAACATCTTTAAAGAGTTCGTAGTTGATAACGAATTATATGTAAATGAATACAATTGGAGTCAAATCATTACTAATCATACGCAAGAGCATATAATTCAACAGATTTCAGACGCTATTGTTGAATTCGAAATAAAATTACCATATCGCCAGATTTCTATTAATGAAGTCAAAACAGAATATGAGGCGTTATTAAATAAAACCGATTTACTTCAAACAGGTAAATGGGTAAGCAAATTTGAATATAAATATCCTTATCTTGATGAATATATTGGTATATCGAATGTTGGAAATATTGGGTCAGATTATTTTCATCAGGTTGAACGCTGGAAGTGCGATGCTACTGGCTATCCATCGCCAGCTAAAACTTGGGGAACAGAGCGATTCAGACTCACCCTCTTCAAAGCACTCTTCAGTCTCAGAGTAAAAGAGATTAATCCGCAGGTCTTACGTAATATAATATCACTTAGAAAATATATTGCAGCGCAATTCAGACCAAGTGCAGCTAAAACAATTTATGATTATTTTAAAGCCGAAACCGTATTGGATTTCAGTATGGGTTGGGGTGATAGAATACTTGGCGCACATGCCTCAGAGCACGTGAAAAAATATGTGGGGATTGACCCTAACTTTAGTTTAGTTCCAGCTTACATACAACAAATTCAGCACTATAATTCAATTGGTACTCCAATGAAATTTTCGGTAATTCCAAACTGTGCTGAAGACGAAAGACTTTATTTAAAAGACGAATTCGATTTGGTTTTCACTTCTCCACCATATTTTGATAAGGAAAAATACGACCAAAGCGAATTACAATCATATAAGAGGTATAAGGCATTTGACGATTGGATGGAGAAATTCTTATTCAAGGCAATTGAGCTAAGAACCGAGAACCTTAAATCTGGTGGTCATCTGGCAATTAATATCTCTGACATATATACAAGAAAGAAACAATATAAAATCTGTGACGGCATGAACGATTACATCGCCAGTACAGGAAAATTTGATTATGTTGGTGCAATAGGACTTAGAATGCCTAAACGACCAATGAGCATATCAGCAGATACTGTTGGTGTATATGGAGAACCGATATGGATATGGAAGAAGAAATAGAATTTAGCATATTTTTAAGTCCCGAAGAAATCGAGGAATTGGTTGATGGCGAATATTATTGGATTGCCTATCAATTCACTTCAGCAATTGAAGACGATGAAACATGGGCAATTGGTAAATATAATGAAAAATATAAGCAATTTGATTTATGTGAGAATATCACAATTACAACAAATTATGTGATTGAAGCACAAAAAGTAGAACCAGCACATTAGAATAATTTTAATGGATAAGTTAGAGAAACACGAGAAACTTGAATCAATATATGCTGAAGCACGTTGGGAATTAACTCGAAGCGATAAATATGTTATTCGTGTTATTTGGAACAGATACATTAAACTCTATAAGCAATCACAACAAGGTAAACTGAAGGTGGGTGAATACGCAGTAAGAAGAAAACATTACTTGAACTTAATATACGATATCTTGGGGTGTTATAGTATTGAAGACCCAAGAATGTCAAAATAATAATTTTAATTAAAAACGAGAAATAATGGAAAGAAAATACAAATTATTGGTTATTGGTCATATGCGACACGGTAAAGATACCGTTGCAGAAATGATTGAAGAAAACACTGGAATGTCATTCAAGAGTAGTTCTGAAATGGCAGCAGAAATATTCATCTATAATGAACTGAAGGAGAAATATGGTTATACATCATTTCTGGAATGCTTTGAAGATAGAATGCAGCATCGTGCAGAATGGCATGACCTAATTAAAAACTACAATTATCCAGATAAGGCGAAACTGGCAAAAGAAATACTAAAGCAAAACGATATGTATGTCGGTATGCGCAGTCAAGCTGAAATTGATAAATGTATTGAAGATGGTGTCTTTGATATGATTATTGGTGTTTTTGACCCAGAGAAACCCTTAGAGCCAAAAGATTCTTTTGATATTGACCTCTTCGCTTCAAGCGACATTATAATTCCTACTGGAGATTTGGAGATAGTTAAAAGAAAAGTCAAAAAATTATGTGACTATCTTTTAAATGAAAAACTTATTACAGCACAACTATAAAATAATTGATATGAATACTGTTAACATAGGACTGGACATAGATGGTGTTATTGCTGACTTTATGTTAGCGTGGCATGAATTACACCCAGAAATTCCAAAAGACCCTGACAGATATGATATGGATAAGAATATCATGAAGAGATTTAATGAGATGAGAAAAGCTGGTACTCTTAACGATTTTTATTTAAAAATCAAACCACTCATCAAACCAGAAGAGCTACCATTTGAACCACATTGTTATGTAACCGCAAGACCAGTTGAGACTTGGGTTACAGTTAAATGGCTTGAAAAACTCGGTTTTCCCGATAAAAAAGTATGGACTGTTCCTACGGGTACAAGTAAAGTCGATGTGATGAGAGAAGCAGGTGTTGAAATTTTTATTGATGACTATTATAGAAATTTCACGGAATTAAATGATGGTGGCATACTCACATACCTATACACAGCACCTTGGAACTTACACCATGATGTTGGTAATCTGCGACTTAACTCATTGAAAGAATTATTATTATTGGTATAATTATTTTGCGATGTTATTCAACTAACTCATGTCTGTGAGTATTTATGTTAAGTGAAATAACATTAATATAAAAACGAAGAATAATGAGTAATATCGTAAATGATATAGTAGATAATATAGAAATTAAACCAAATAAGACCAAACTTTATTTAAAGTGGGGTGCGAGTATTGCAGGTAGCTTAATTGTAATAGCATTTGCATTTGGACAATTCAAGTCATCATTCTTTAATAGAATGGATAATCTGGAAGAGAAAATGAACAAGAATACCTTCGCTGTCGAACAAGTGGCAAGTGATATGAAAGCAGGTTTTGCTGCGGTTGATGTTAAAGTAGATAAAGTCTATAGTGATGGTCTGGCAATTTTTAATGACTTTCAGGAATATAATAATAAACAGTTGGAATTAATTGTTGATTATGGTAATGGTAATAAGGACATGCTAAAACGTATGTTAGAAATTAGTAGTATGAAACAACAACAAGTCGTTGAGACACAGGTCGAAACGGCAAAGAAAGAAAAACCCACATATAAAGGTGAAGTTGAATTTGTTCCTGTTGATGAAGACGGAAGAAATCTTTCTATTGTTGCAACCCCGATAGGTAATAAGCCATACATGAGTGAAGTTCATTCAATTGAAATCGAATCTAACGACACAACATTTAGTATTGGAGGGGCAACAAAAGATTATTACAATAGTATAGATAGAAATAAATATGAAGTGGGTACACTAAATGAAAGTGCAAGATATCCAAATAGGTATGATTTCGCATACCGTAATAAATAAAATCAATGGGCGTATATCCGAGTAAATATAATAAGGAGGAATTTTTAAAATTTCTCAAAAAGTATAATGTTAATAGCAATATTATTACTAAATTTGCAGAATTACCAGAAACAATTAAACGCAATGACAGTGAATTCAAATTAGATGTCAATGTCATTTGGTATAGTATTGGTGACACATTCTATAATTTTGAGCTAAACTATTATTCTCCCGAACTTATTGAATATTGTTTTAGTTCAAAAGTATTTGGTGATGTAGAAGAAAGCATTAACTATCTCACATGTGAACTAATGAACAGTGGGTTAATGAACGGAGACTGTAAAAAATGAAACTTTGTATAATATCAGATACACACACAAAGCACGACTATATTGGAATCAAGAAATATGAAGCCGATGTATTGATTCACTGTGGAGATATTTCAGGTAATGGTGGGATTCAGGCAATCACAAAATTTCTTGAGTGGTTCGGGTCATTAGACCAGTTCAAACACAAGATTTTTATTGCTGGAAACCATGACTGGTTGTTTCAGAGAAACGGTGCACTTGCCAAAGATACGGTGAAAGAAGTTGGTAAGGGTGATATTATTTATCTCGAAGATAGTGAGGTCGTTATTGATGGAGTAAAGTTTTACGGTACACCAGTGCAACCACCATTCTGTAATTGGGCATTCAACGTGTTTGAGCCAAAACTAAGTGAATACTGGAAAATGATTCCCGATGACACAGATGTTTTGATTACACACAGTCCACCATATATGTTTGGTGATTTTGTGCCTTGGTCAAACAAACATGAGGGTTCTAAATCACTATATATTGAGGTCACCAATAGAATCAAACCCAAAATTCATTGTTTCGGACATATTCACGAAGGATATGGTGTAAAAGATTTGGGTGATATCAAGTTCATTAATGCCAGTTGTCTCGATGGAGAGTACATGGCGGTGAACGACCCAATTATTGTTGAAATATAACGATTCATCAGTAAATATCTACCACTCACACAATAACCAACATTTTTTTTGCTTTTTTCTTGCATAATAAAAATCTTTTATTTACTTTCGTTACTCAATTAATTGTTTATTAATCAAAAGAAATTTATTATGAAAAAAATTTTAGTATTACTTACACTAATGTTTGCGTTAAGCATTGGTACTTTTGCACAAGAAAGCGCAATTAATCTTCAGGCTGGCTATTCTTGGTCAGAAGGTGCAATCGGTGCTGGTTACCAGTACAAAACCCTTGAAATTAAAGCTGGTTGGATGCCAACCAAGATGCCCGGTTCTGGCGATGCCGTAAATGGTTTCGTTGCCACAGTTATCTGGGGTCCTGAATGGGACGAGTCTGGTTATTATGTCAGCTATGCCTTTAATAGCGTTGGTTATCGTTCTGAAATAAGTTATAATGGTGGAGCATGGGGAAGCGATGTTGTAGAGGGGATGAATATCCTTTCTCTCGGCTATAAAGCTGGTGGGGATTTTATGTATGTCAAAGCCGATGTTGGATATGGTTGGAGTGCAAGCGCAAGTGGCGTGTCTTGGGGCGTTGTTGTTGGTTTCCCAATTCCATTATATTAATCTAAACAAAAAGAAATTATGAAGAAAATCAAAATTTTATTTGCAACATGGCTTGTCTTAATGGTAGGTTTATTCGTGATTCAATCATGTGAAGTTGAACCACCCGTACCTGATTGTGAACTCAATCGCTATGGTAGTGTAACTGTTAAGAACAGCACAGGCTATAACGTCTGGGTAGATGTTACTTGGGGTAATATCTCTGAGAATTATGAGAAGCTATTATACAATGGTAACTCATATAAATACAATAAAGTACCTGCTGGTGGTATTGAAATCTGGGTTAGTTTTGATGGTAATGACTGGTATTACGAATACGAAAGTCTAAGTGCGTGTGAGGACATGACATATACTTGGTATCTTAGTGGTAAGAAATCCGCAGGTGATTGTCCATTCGTCTTGATGCTACCTAATGGTGATTCAGTAGAACCAATACTTAAAGTGAAAGAATAAAGATAAAAGAACATGTATGAAATGGCGACCAAGTGTCGCCATTTTTTTGTGATTATTTTCCACTAAAACCTGTTTGCTGTCCTATGTTTGCGATTATTTTCCAGCAACAACGGCTTTTGGGGTATTATTTTCTATTTATTGAAAAAATTATCTTACACAAAATATATTATTAGTATGAATATCAACGAATTATTTGAAGAAATACAAGACGAATTTCATCCCGAAGAACTTAATGGTGAATTTACATTAGCTGGAAACAGTATCGTTTGGACTTATGACCTTGATGACGATGCAGAAGACATTACAATTGATGACGATGATGATGAATATTCCTTTGGTTTTGAAGCAGAAAGTCCAGAAGAATTATTATTAGAAGCATATAAGCAGGATTTAGAACTGCTTGATAAATTGCTTGATGAACTGGAAGAAACCGATAACTGGACAATTTCACCCACAGAAACCATTGATAATGTGATAACATTCGAATTATCTTAGAAAACATGTAACATAAGTGCTTTTTTTTCCGTATAATTGTAAAAAATATAGTTATGGGAGGAAAAGCACTAAATAAGTACGGTGTAACAACCGAGAGAAAAAACACTGAAGAATTCCGTAGAATTGGAAAGGAGATTCAAGAACACTTTGGTTTCGACTTTGATTTTATGGTCGAGACTGAAATCGTTACTTGCTATCACACCAAAGCCGACCACGGAGATTTGGATTTGCTAATTAAAATTGACAGCAACTTCATTGAAGCTGGATATGACTTGGGTGAATATATTGACGTGACATTTAGTCCACGAGCCATTCATAACAATGGTGGTGTGTATTCATTCGATTATCAGAATTTCCAAATCGATTTTATTCCAGTGAAGGAACATAAATGGGAAACCGCAAAGGTTTACTATTCGTATGACCCTCTTGGTAACATCATGGGTAAGACATTTCATAAATTTGGATTGTCTTATGGCTGGGATGGATTGTTTTATAAGTTCAGGAACTTCAACGGAAGAAATTCTCAGAATATCCTGCTTACAAACGATGCGAGACGTATTTTTAAATATGGTGGGTATGATTACGACAGATATCTTCAGGGATTTGAAACTCTGGAAGACATTTTGAGATTCGCAATCGACTCAAAGTATTTTGATACTCAGATTTTCCAAATGGATAATCTCAAAAGTATTGATAAGAAAAGAAATCGCAAACGTGGTTCATATCACATCTTCCTAAAATATTTGGAAGATAATGACATTGACATCAGGTATCCATTCCATAAAGAGAAGGATTTGTATTTGCCTTTAATTAACATCGCCTTCCCCGAAGCCAAACTTTTGGAACAGCTTAAAGAACTGAGAAGAATTGATTCTCAGAATCAAATTCTTGCCCAGAAGTTTAATGGCGATATTGTAATGTCTTGGTTGCCCGACCTAAAAGGAAAACAGTTGGGTGCAGCCATGACTAAGTTCAGGGAAGCTTTGGGTGATAAATACGATGAATTTATTCTCAATAGTGAATATAACGCTATTCACAATTACTTTATGGAAATATATAATGACTGATTTAAGTAAAAACAAGGTACGCAATAATATATTGAAACCGGGTAGTAAGAATCTCAATTCTGAGAATTGGGAGGTTTATCACCCCAATGGAAGACATATGTTCACATGTGGCGAGAAAAAAGCCACATGGTATCTTGATAGAGGATTAGCTAAACGTACCGAAGACGGTAAAATTATGCTAACCTTTGAACCTCGTGGTGATGGTTTTGAAGATAATGAATTGTTTGGACGTAGTGTCAGGGAATCAAGATGTGTAGTGACGGGTAGGGAAGATGGTCTGCAACGACATCACATTATTCCCTATTGCTATAGGTCATATTTTCCAGAAGCATTCAAATCTAAAAATCATCATGACGTGGTTTTAATGAACCATGAAATTCATTCAGATTACGAGAAAGAAGCAACACAATATAAGGATGAAATGGCTGTGATGTTTGGTGTAAAAACCATCAGCGAATCTAATATGGAGTACACTGCACAATTACGTGCTGCAGGCAAAGAGAATTCAATATTGTTAAACACAATTCACTCATTATTTAAGGGTTATGGTAAGTTATCTCAAGAAATGATTCATGAAAAACTGTTAGCTATTTCTAATGCAACTTTGATTCCACTTGAAACAGTTTGTAATTACAATTACATTCAGCTTTATAAAATGTACCTTCTATTAAAAGAAGAACACGAAAACATATTGCGTGAATTTAAAAAGGAAAATCGTAAGTTATATGACCACGGATATCATGTGGTACAAAAGCTTGATACTGAAGAAAAAATTGAAGATTTTGTGAGACTCTGGAGAAATCATTTCATCGATACCATGCATCCTAAGTTCATGCCAGTTGGATGGTCTGTGGATTTCAGAATTAAAACAAAGATTTAAAAGCATTGCTTATTTAATAATTTATATGTAATATTGCATATAAATTAAATTATATGTAAAACAGCATAATGGAAAATATAAAATTCAAGTTCGACTTTGACGATATTCTCGTCATTCCCACAGTTAAAACTCACATCACAAGCAGATATAAAGATATCATTTTACCAAGAACACTTCCGTTATTCACAGCACCAATGGATACTGTTGTTGATGTTGAGAATATGTTTGATTTCATGGAAAATAGTATTGGTGTCACACTCCCCAGAACAGTAAAGAGTGATGAATATCATCTGATACCTGCTGGTGTTTTTATTAGTGTTGGATTCGATGACTTGGATTTGTTTTATAAACAGAACTTCAAAGTATTTTCAACTGGTCAACACATTCTTATTGACGTTGCCAATGGACACATGCGCAAGATTGTTGACTATTGTCGTGAGATAAAGAGACTGAGACCAGACATTAAAATTATGGTAGGTAATATAGCCAACCCCAAAACATATAGCTGGTATGCAGATAATATGTGTGTTGATTATATTAGAATCGGTATTGGAAACGGTAATGGTTGTCTTACAACAAAACAATCGGGCATTGGTCATCCAATGGCATCACTTATACATGAAACATATAGAGAAAAACTATTATATGTCTATGACCATAAAGACGAAAAGAATTTGAGTGTCCCTGAAATCGTAGCTGATGGTGGAATGAAAGATTATTCAGATATTATAAAGTCTCTGGCACTTGGTGCAGATTATGTAATGATTGGTAGTCTTTTTAATAAGGCATTCGAAAGTTCTGCACCAAACTATTTATATGGTGTAAAAATAAATAAAAAGCTTGCAAGACGTTTCTTTGATAAAGGTCGTCCAGTAAAGAAGTATTTCAGAGGCATGAGTACCAAGGAAGCGCAAAAAGCGATGGGAAAGACCAGTTTTAAGACTTCTGAGGGCGTTACGAGGTTCAGGAAGGTAGAATATCATCTTGATGGTTGGGTTCGCAATTTCGAGCACTATTTGAGAAACGCAATGAGTTATGCCAATGCGAAAACATTGGAAGAATTTAAAGGAAGGGTTGAAGTCTGTCAGATTTCAAAAAACGCATATGATAGATTTAATAAATAGGGTTGACGAATGGATTAAAGCAGACACTAATGCTGTACAAGAAATTGTAAATAAATATGCTGCAATATTAGAAGGAACTCGTCCCGAAAAGAATATACCATATCTCGCAGTAATAATCAATACATGTGTCGATTATTTAGGTGGAAGCCACGGTGCAAGTAATGCGGAGTGGAAATCTTGGTCTGTGCTTTTAATTAAAAAGTTATTTGAAGAAGGCAAACTAAAGAAAGAAGCCGACATCCCATTAATCATTGACGAGTTCTTGGATTATAAGGAAAAGGAATATAAGAAATATTGTGACGATATAATCTCGGTAAATGATTATGAAAGAGACAGAGGATTCGTGTATAGATTCTTTTGGAAGAAAACAAAAAAAATCGGTAGCTTTTGACTACCGATTTAGGTTTTATCCAAGCTGAATTTCAGCCAACTGGTCTTCATACATTAATTTCTTGATTTCCAAATCATCTATCTTTTTATCAGAAATGTCATATTTTTGAAAATTTGCAATCTTGGTTTCAAGCTGTGCAATCTTATGCTCTAAAATCTGTATGTCTCTCGCTTTACTCATAGTCGTAGTTTTTAATTTAAAATTAATTTTAATATAAATACTAAAACTATTGCTTTTCTGATGCGAAAAAACTATATTTGTTTCAATTAAAATACTATGGAGAAATATATTAAGTATAAGCGATTTACCAGAGAACTTAATGGTGACGAGAATATTCAGAAGTTCTTAGACGAAATAAGTTCAGGTGGCTGGGACATCATTACCTATGATGAAGCCATTAAAGATACCAAAACATTGGTCATCACAATAATTGCAGGGAAAAGACAACTAAACGTATTATGAACGAACTAAAATTAGAATTAGACCACACATAT
>Ga0114918_10005015_pt1 | contig 11413 bp, 6 predicted proteins | sample LantaG_FD_87015 | JGI IMG/M metagenome (GOLD analysis project Ga0114918, IMG submission 87015) | Deep subsurface microbial communities from Baltic Sea to uncover new lineages of life (NeLLi) - Landsort_02402 metaG | ecosystem: Environmental > Aquatic > Marine > Oceanic > Sediment | place: Baltic... | reverse complement strand
GGGAGGGAGGGAGGGAGGGGGAGAGAGAGAGAGAGAGAGAGAGACCCCGGCCGCACGCGCGGCGCGTGCGCGCGTCTCTCTCTCTCTCCCCCCCCCCCCCCCCCCCCCCCCCCCCCCTCCCCCCCCCCCCCCCCCCCCCCCCCCCCCCACTCTCTCTCCCCTTTCTGTCTCACAGTTCTACCGTGCCTTCACGGCGGACCCCACCTTTGCGCCCGCCGCCGCCGCCCGCTGGGCCGCCCTGCGGGCAGGGCCCTGGAGCGACGAGGCCGTGGCGGCCATGATGGCGGCCAAGCGCGCCCTCCTGGACGGCCCCCCCCTCCAGCGCACGCTCGCGCGCTGGCCAGCCGAGCTGGGCAAGCCCTGGCGGGGCGACGGCGCCGCCCAGGCGGCCGCCGTCTTTGAGGACGTGGCGGCCTGGACGGCCGCCCGCCTGTCCTGGCTGGACAGGGCGTGGGCGCAGGCAGCGGACCCGGCGACGCGGGGGCGGGCTTACCCGGCGGCTTTTGCGAAATGAGAAGGAAGAAGAAGAAAAAATGATGATGGGATGATGGGATGGTGGGGAGGAGGAGCACGGGTGGACCCGCCCCGCCCCGACCACGCCCTGTCACTGCCCGTCCTCCGCCGCGCGCTCATGGGAGAAAGGGGAGAGAGAGAGAAAGGAGAGGCGAGAAAGGGCACACCACACGCGGGATGCAACACCACCACCACCACCCATCTCCTCCCCTCTCATTTCTCACACCGCCGCCACCGCCGCCTCTGCTGCCGCCGCTGCCCCGCCACCACCGCCACCACCGCCACCACCACCCTCACCATCCTCATCCGGCGGCACGACCCCCACCGCATCAAACTGCCCAGCCCGCTTGGGCGGCGGCGCGGCCGGCCGGGGCGGCGCCCGCCCCAGCCCGGCCAACCACCCGGGCCGCAGCAGACACCGAAGGTTGAGCGCGTTGAAATAGACACGTGTCACCGCCCCGCCCGCCGCTTCGACGGCGGCCCGGGCGGACGGCGACACAGCGGACACCTCGACGCGCAGCGCCGTCTTCAGGTCGGCCGCGCCGCGCCCCAGCAGCTTGACCCCGTGTGGCGTCTTCTTGGAGACCGCGCCCGCGGCCACCAGGTCGCGCATCGTCACGGGCCGGCCCGGGTCCAGCCGGCCCGCCTCCACCAGGGCCTGCAGTCGCCCCACGTTGACGGGCGTGTAGGTGACAGTGGTGGGCGAGACAAAGCCCCGCTTGGGCAGGCGCTTGCCCAGGGGCGTCTGGCCGCCCTCAAAGCCCAGCCTGGGGGTCGCCCCGCTGCGCGCCTTCTGACCCTTGTGCCCTCGCCCGGACGTCTTGCCCCGCCCGGACCCGATGCCTCGGCCGACCCGCTTGGCCGGGCGGGAGGAGCCGGGCGCGGGTGCGAGGGTGTTGAGGCGGACAAAGGATGAGGACGGAGGGGGTGGGCGGGGCGAGGAGGTTGGAGTTGGAGCGCCGTCCGCGGCCGCCGGCGGCGAGGTGTGCAGGCCGCGATGCCCGACTGGACCGCCCCATGGCATCACGGCTGCCAGCAGGCCCCTGGCCAGGACGAGCGCGCCCGCCGCGGGCGTGCCGGGTGCGCGGCCGGCCGTGAACTGGCCAATCGCGCCGCCGGCGGCGGCGGTGTTCGGCGCGACCGATGCCCAGCTCGTATAGTGGCCTACGGTCGACGCCCGCCCACTGGTGGAGGCGGTGGGCTGGGCCAGCAGGGCGGCCGCCCGGCGGGCGAGGAGGAGGGAGGGCGTGCGCATTGGAGAGTGCCACAGGGAGAGACGGTGCAAGACTCCGCCTGCCTGGTTTGGGCGTGTGCGTTTTCTTCCACTTTTTTTTTTTCTTTTCTTCGGTGTCGCTCGCTCTCCACTCCCATAGTACACACGAGGCCGCCGCCCTGCCGAGCCCGCACCCGCCTCCAACCACTCCCGGCTGGCAGCCCGTCATCTGCCCTCCACTCCACCTGCATCGACGGTCCGCACCCGCACCCGCACTCCCGGAACCGCCCTCATTTCCGCGATTCTTTCGTTTCACCCGATGCGGTGCCGCGCAGCGCTCGGCTGCACCCAGCGGCCCGCGGCCCGCCCACCCGCCCGGGGGCGCCCACTGCCGGCCGAAATGATGCCGGAGAGTATGCGCCTGCGCAGCGTGTGCGTCCGCGCGACCCAGGACGGCGAGCCGGGCGGCGGGGTCACGATCACGGCGCGTCCACCAGTACCCCCGTCCCTCGCGTCCCTGGCCACTAGATTGGCCTGCGACCCGCTGCCACCCCTGGACGCCGCCATTGTCGAGGACACGACGGCGCCGCCCCCGCCCCGCCCTCGCCGCGCCGCCTGGCGCCTGGCCCCCGCCACCGAGGGCGTCCTCCTGCTGCAACTGTGCGCCGCCCTGTTCGGCACCAACCAGGCGACGGTGAAGGCAGTGGAGGCCGTGGCGAGCCCGCAGCTGGCGGCTGCGGTCCGCTTCGGCGTCGCGGCGGTCCTGTTTGCGCCCGCCGCCCTGGCCGGCCTGCGGCACCCGCCCACCAGGAGGGCCGGCCTGGAACTGGGTGCCTGGCTGGCGGCGGGCTACGCGGCCCAGGCGGTGGGACTGGACGGGTCGACGTCTGCCCGGGGCGCTCTCAGCGGCTCCCTCACCATCTTCACCGTGCCCGCCCTGGCCGCCCTCCTGGGCGGCGCTTGCATCCGCCCCGCCGTGTGGGGCCTGGCCGGCCTGGCCCTGGGCGGCGTCGCCCTGCTGACCGCGTCCGACGGGCCCCCGCCCGGCCCCGCGGACGCCGCGCTCGTCGCGTCCGCCCTGCTCTTTGGCGTGCACAAGTGGCGGTGCGGGTCCGCGGCGGCGGCGGCGGGGGGGGCGGACGCCGACCCGGCCGCCGCGGCGGGGCTGACGGGGGTGCAGCTTGGCGTGTTGGCGCTCGTCGCAGCGGCCGCCGCCGCGCCGGAAGTCTTGTCCGCGGCCCGGGCGGGCGCGCTCGAAGATCTCCTCGGCCCGGCCACCTTTCCCTGGGCGGCCGCCCTGTGGATGGGCGCAGTGACGACGGGTCTCACCCTGCGGTGGGAGGTGGAGGCCCTGAAGAGCGTGCCCGCCCACACGGCCGCCCTGATCTACAGTTCGGAGGTGGTGTGGGGCGCGGCCGGGGCGTGGGTGCTGGGCGGGGAGCGGTGGGGGGTGGGTGGGTGGGTGGGCGCGGCCGCGGTCGCGGCCGCGTCGCTGGGCGCGGCGGTGCTGGGGGCGGGGGCGAAGGAAGAGGCGGATGGGTAGAGGAAGGAGCGCGCGCTCGCGTTCATACTTTTTGTAGGCAGGGTGGCGCCTGAGAGAGAGAGAGAGAGAGAGAGAGAGAGAGAGAGAGACACACACGCACGGCCGGGGCGGCGGGCGCAGGGGAGGATGGTGAGACAGAGAATGGTCGCCGCTCGCGCCTCTCCTCGTGCCTCACCGTGTGGGATCTCTCTCTCTTTTTGGGCGGCAAGGGGTGGGCGGGCGCGGCGGCGGGCGTGACGGCGGATGATGGGAATGACGAGGAGAGAGGGGATGGAGAGAGAGGAGGGGGGGTGGAGCCAGCCCCCCCCTCCCCCTCACACTCACACTCGCTTCCTTTGCCATCGCGTTGTGTTTTCTCTGTCCTTTTCCTCTCTCGCGCCGCGCCGCGCCCTCTCCTTTGCCCTGATCCCCCCATGGCAGACCTGTCCGAGTTCATTGACTGGAGGGCGCTGGAGGCGCTGAACGTCAAGCCGGATAAGGGCGTGGAAAATGCGCTGAAGCAGGTGCGCGGGCGTGCCGGTCCGCGCTCTCGCTCGCTCTCACCACCACCCTCTCTCTCCCTCTCTCTCATGCACCGCCGTCCCCGCCCTCCCGGTCCTCCTCCCCTCCCACCACACACACACACACACACACCAGGGCTACCGCGACGATGGTGGCCTGTTCGCCGAGTCCGACTGCGACGCGGAGGTGCTGCTGAACATCCCGTTCACGCAGGCCGTCCGCCTGACGGGCCTCGCGCTGGCCGCGCCCGCCGCGGGGGCGGCCGGCGCCGACCCGGACGCCGCCCCTCGCGCCGTCCGCCTGTTCGTCAACCGCCCATCCCTGGGCTTTGCCGAGGCGGCCTCTGACCCGGCCGCCCAGGAGCTGGAGCTGAGCGCGGCCGACGCCGCCCACCCGGGCGCAGTCCTCCCCCTGCGGGCCGCCCGCTTCAAGGGCGTCACCTGCCTGGGCGTGTACGTGTCGTCCAATGCGGGCGACGCGGAGACGACCCAGATCGGGGCGCTGCGCCTGCTGGGGTCGGCGGGGGAGACGTTCGACGTGGCGGCCATTAAAAAAGCGGGAGAGGAGGGGGGGCCGGCGTGAACGAGGTTGAAAAAGCAATGAGCGCGCATTTCATTTCCGCATCCGCCGCTCTCTCACGCACACCACGCCCCGCGGCAGCGCCCGCGCCCGCCCACGCAATGCAGGGCCTGCTGGGCGATTATGGGACGTCGTCTTCCAGTGACGAGGAGCACGGCAGCGCGCGCGGGACGCCGGCCGTGCCGCCGGCCGTGCCGCCGGCCGTGCCGCCGGCCGTGCCGCCGCCCCCGCCCTCCCTGCCTGACCCCCTCGCCCTGCTGCTCGCGGGCGCGGCCCTGCCCGGGCCGCCCGGCGCGGCGGCCCCGCCGCCCCAGGACACCAGCCCTGGCCCGCCGGCCCGCGCTTCGCTCACAGGGTCGAAACGGCGGGCGGAGGGGCCGCCGCCCTTGCGCCCGCCCGCCTTGGAGCCTGTGGTTGCGCCTGGGAGGGGAGGCACGGTCGCGCTCACGGCCACTGTCTCCCGCCCGGCCTCGGCGTCGGCCGGCCTGTTCCTGCCGCCCCAGCTGGCGGGGCGGCGGAACGTTGTGACACAGGACCTCGACGGGATCGGCCTGGGCGGGCGGCGGCGAAGCAGCGGCGGGGGCGGCGGGGCTGGAGGGGCGGGTGGCGGGCCGTGATGGAAGGGAAGGGGGGGAGAGAGCCTGGGCGCTCTGCGCGTGTGCGTGTAGAGAGGAAGGCAGGGCGGTGGCAGTGTACGTGTGGGGACGCCCCGTGTGGTGCGCAGAGCGCGGCGGCGGGACGGTCGTGTGCAGCCCCTCAAAATGAGGCGGGGGCGGCAGCGAGGAGGCCACCAAGCAGGCCTGGCGTAGAGAGGGCCGACTCTTGACACTTTTTCCTCCTTCCGCTCTCTCTTTCGTTTCTCCCCCGCGCACGGCCGTGCCAGGCCCTCCCAGCCCGGCCTGCGCCGCGCATTTGGTCCGGGCACACTCACACCGCCTAACACCGTGGGTGTGGCGACAGCCGCCCATGGAAGGCGCCGGCCCGCCCTCGACCGCCGGCGTGGCCGTTGCGTCCTGGCCCTCTACGTCCGCCCGCGCGCGCCGCCAGGGCGCCGTCAAGGGCGCGTCGGCCTGGCTGCGTCGCGTCGCAGATTTTGAGGGCGGAGACGGCCCTGAACCTGACGCGGCACGGGTGAGTGGCGGAGGGGCGGGGTGCGCGCGGGAGAGGAGGAAGCACAACAAACAAACAAGAATGCAGCGGCCGCCGAAGACAATTCCTCCCTGCCCTCCCCCACGCGCTCACGCCCCGCCGCCCCTCCCCACCCCCCACATTCTCACCCAAGCAGGAGGACGCGGAAGCGGAAGTCGCCGATTTGCTGCTGGCTTTTGCCCGGGCGCCGCCAGGCCACGACGCGGTGCGTGTATTTTGTGGAGAGACGACGAGAGAGAGACAGGAGGGAGCGAGCGGGGGGAGCGGCGTGGGCCCGCGTGCCGCCCTTTTGTGCTCCAGGTTGGCTCGCTGCCAGCACCCCCCCCCCGCACCACCTCACACACCACACGCCTCTCACCTCTCCACACCTCCCTCTTCCCCTCTTCACAGCAGCTCCACGCCGTCCGCGGCGGCGGCGTGTCCCGCGGCGGCGGCGGCGGGCGGGGGCGGGGCGGCGGCCGCGGTAGCAAGGACGGCCGCCGCGTGGTGGGGGGCTGGGTGGCGGTGCCGCCTGTGGGGGCGCCGCCGCCGCCGCCGCCGCCGCCGCCGCCGCCGCCGCCGCCGCCGCCGCCGCCGCCGCCGCCGCTGCCGCCCCCGCCGCCCCCACCTCCGCCACCCCCGCTCCCGCCCCAGGTAGGCGGCCTGCTGGCCCACCTGCCACCCCACCTGCTGGCCGCCCTGGCGTCGGCTGGGACCAATGGCGGCGGCGGTGTGCCCGTGACCGCCGCCGGCACCACCGCCCCGCCGCCCCCGCCCCCCTGGGCCGCGGCCGCGGCCGCTGTCCAGCAGCAGCAGCAGCAGCACCACCACCAGCAGTTGGCCGCCCTGGCGGCCGCCCAGGCGGCGGCCGCGGCCGCCGCGGCCGCCGCCGCCGCCCGCGCCCAGCAGCACCAGGCGGCCGTGACGGGCGCCCCGCCGCCCCCCGGCCTCCCCGTCGCGGCCGCCGCCGCCGCCGCCGCGGCCGCGACTGCGGCGGCCGCCGCCGCGACGCGCGCCACTTGCCCGCCCGCCCCCGGCGGGCCGGACCCGGCGCCGCCGCCAACCTATGGCCTGCCCGTGCGGCGGGCGTCCCTGCACGTCTACGCGGCGCACCTGGTGGACGCGCGCGCCCGCCTCGCCGCGGCCGGGCGCGGGCGCGGCGGCGGAGGGGGCAGTGCTGGCGGAGTGGGTGCGCCCACGGCTGCCGCCCTCCCGCCCGCCACCACCGCCCCGCCCGGCCCGCCGCCCGCTGTGGCCGCCGGCCTGGCCGCCCTGCTCCAGCAGCACGCGGCCGCGGTCGCGGCGGCGGCGGCTGCCGCGGCCGTGGGCGGCGGCGGGGTCGCCCCCCCCCCTCCTGCCCCCTTCCTCCCGCCGGTTGGGGCGATGCCCTCCTTGCCGCCGCACGTCATGCTGGCGGCCGCCCAGGCGATCGCCGCGGTGACGGCAGGGAGAGGGGCCGGGGGAGGGGGAGGAGGGGGCGGGGGCCTCCCCGCCGCCCTGGCGGCCACGCTGGGCGGTGGTGGTGGCGGCGGCTTTCCGCCCCCGCCGCTGCCGCCGCAGGCGCAGGCGCAGGCGCAGGCGCCGCCGCCCCAGCCCGTCAAGGAGGAGGAGGTGGCGCAGCAACAGCGGCCAGACGCGCCGCCCCCGGCCTCGCCGCCCGCGGCGGATGCGGCCATCACGGCGGCGGCCGCGGGCGAGGGCAAGGCGGGCGCCGCTGCGGGTGTGGTGAATGGAGGCGGGGTGGCGGCGATACATGAATGATAGAAGAAACCATGAAGAAACCAAAATGTGTGTAATTCCCGTGCATAGCGCACGCAGCCGCGTGCGGGCGGTGGGGCGACTGTGCTCGCCCCCACGCCGCGCGTGGCCGACGATGATGGAAAAAAAAAAAAAAACAGGCGAGAGAGTGGTGGGGTTTAGCCCAGCATTCCATCGATCCATCGGCTCTTCCTTCCTCTCTTTTGGCCCGCGCTCATCGCGCTCCTCCCTCTCTCTCTCCCTCTCTTCTGGGCGTGCAGCGCTGACGCACATGACCATTCTGGACCCGCCCCCGGGCGGGCCGTGGCGGGGACCGGCCCCCGCCACGCCGCCGCCACTGTCCACGAGCGCCGGCGCGCCCGCGCCCGCGCCCGCGCCCGCCTCCTCCTCCCCGGACGCCCTGGACCGCCTGTTCGGCAAGCGCCCGGACGGCCTGCCCGTCTGGCTGCGGCCGGAGGCCCTGGAGGCGCCCCACTTTGACCCAGAGGAGTACATGGGCGACGTCAAGCGGCTGGTGAGTGTGGAGGAAGAGAGGAAGAGAGAGGGGAGCATTGGGAGGCGAGACTCAAAAACGCGCGCTCTCTCAGCTCCCTCCGCCACCGCGTCCCTTTCTCATTCACAGGTCCCCCTCGACACGCTCGCCTCGGAACTGCACGCCTACCTGGCCACGCTCCGCTCCCGCCTGACGGACGTGCTCAACGCGGACTACGACGACTTCATCGCCCTATCGTCGGGGCTGGCGGACGTGGAGGGCGCGGTGGCGGGCGGGCTGCGGCCTCGCCTGGCGGCCGTGCGTGCCGCCCTGGCGGGGGCGGCCGGCGCTGTGGCCGCCCGCCAGGCCGCCCTGCGCGCGGCCTTAGCCCGCCGGGACGACGCCCGCGCGTCCCGGGCGGGTCTGGAGCTGGTGCGGGACGCGGCCGCCGCGGCGGCGCGGGCGGAGGCCCTGCTAGCGGAGGCGCAGGGCGGGGTGGACGGCGCGTCGCCGCCCGCCTCTGACGCCCCTTCCCTGGCCGACCGGGGCCGGGCCCTGGAGCGGGCGGCCGCCGCCATCACCCGGCTGGGCGACCTGACGGTGAAGGGCCGGGGCGTGCCCCTGGTGGACGTCCTGGCCCCACGCGCGGCGGCTGCGCGGGGCGCGCTGTCCGCGGCGCTGCGGGGCGCGCTGGGGTCGGCCCTGGCGGGGGGCCAGCAGGGCGGCGGCGGCGGCGGCGGCGGCGGCGAGCCATCTGCAGCGGCCGCCGCCTCCGAGGCCGCCCTGCACGTGCTCCAGGCCTGGGCCGCCCTGGGCGAGCCCCGGGAGGCGGAGGCCGCGGTGGCGGAGGTCGCCCTGGCGCCGCTCTTTGCCCGGGCGCTGGAGGAGGAGAAGAGGGACGGAGGGGGCGACGACGACGCCGGTGCCGCCGCGGCCGTGCCGGCCGCCCTGGAGGCCGCCCTTGCTACGCTCGTGGCCTCCCCGGCGGGCGCCCTGCTGCGGGCGGTGGCCGACCCCGCGGCCGGCCTGGGCGGCCTCCGCCTGCTGCCGGCCGCGGTGGCCGCGGCGGGCGACGCGCTCGCGGCCGCGGCGCCCGCCGCCTTCTCGCCCGGCGTCCCCGCCACCTTTGCCGCCTCCTACGCCGCCGCGGAGGCCTTCATCGCCGGCCTGGACGCCCGGTTTGGAGGAGGAGGAGGAGGCGGCGACGGCGCCACCACAGCGTTCGCCGCCCCGCCCGCGCGGGGGTCACCCGAAGCGGCGGCCCTGCTGGCGCGGTGGCCGCTGCCCGCGTATGCCGCGCTCCGCTTCTCCGGCATCGCGGCCAGCGTGGAGGCCGCGCTGCAGGCCGCAGACGCACGCGAAGAGGAGGAAACCGCGCCCCCTCCTCCGCCCCCTGCAAACTGCCCCCCTCTCCACACGCGCCCCGCGGCCACGGTCGGCGCCGCCTTGGCCGCCACCGCCGACCCGGCCGGGTTCCTGCCCGCCCTGGCCGACCGGAGCGTGCGGGCGGCCCTCCAGGTGGCGTCCCGGTACAGCGCCTGGCTGGAGGGCGGGGCGGGCGTGCGGCGGGCGGCGGCGGACAAGGCCGGGCGGGAGGAGGAAGGGGGGAGTGCAGAGGCTGCCGGGGCCACCCCGCCCCCATCCGCCCTCCTCTCCTCATGGGCCGCCGCCGCTCCCGTCGACGACACCCTCCTGGCGGCGTCAGACGCGGCTGCGCTGGCGGCCTACATGCGGTCCGGCCTGCCGGCAGCCCTGGAGTCGGCCCTGGGCGGCGGCGGACGGGCGGCGGACGCCGCTGTGGCGTCGGCCGCCGCGGCCGCCCTCGGCCGCGGCGCGGCCCGCCTCGCCGCCGCCGCGTCCTCCCTCCTGGCCGCCGCGGGCGCGACCGCGGCCGCCGCCGCTGCCCCGCACCTGGCCCAGCTGCGGGGTGTGGCAGCCACCTTCCGCGTCACCGCCCGGCCCCCACCCACCCGGGCCGCGCCGTACGCGGCCGCGTGCCTGGGGCCCCTGGCGGCAATGCTGGGCGCGGGCCCCTCCTCTTCCGCCGCCCTCCCCGGCGCGCGGGCCCTGACCCCGCCCGCCCGGGCCGCCCTGCTGGAGGCGGCCGTCTCCGGCATCGCGGCCCGGTTCGAGGGCACGGCCGTCGACCTGCTGGCCTCCCTGCGCAAGGCGGAGGAGTCGCTCGCCCGCCTCAAGGCCGGGCGGCCCGGCGCTGCGGCCGCGGCGGCTGTGGCTGCTGCTGGTCCGCCCTCCGCCGCCGCATCCCTGTCCGACGCGGACAAGGTGGCGGCCCAGGTCTTCCTGGACGTCCAGGCCTTTGGCCGGGCGGCGGCGGGGCTGGGGTGCGCGGGCGTGGCTGACCTGCCGGCTTTTCGGTCGCTGTGGGCGGCGGCCGTGCCGGAGGGGCGGCGGGGGGAGGTGGTGCTGGGCAGGGTGGAGGCGGTGCCGGCTGGGGCGGTTGTGGCGCCGCCGCCGCCGCCGCCGCCGCCGCCGGCAGACCCGCCGGCAGCCCCGCCGGCGGGCGAGGATGGCGGCGCGGCCGGCGGCGACGACCTGTTGTGAAATGAAATGAATGAAATGAATTAGCAGGAGAACGGGGGGGAAAACCCAGGCAAAAGGCAAAAGCAAATCAACACACACACCGGCGGCTGACACGCCTCACTTCCTGGCCAGCACGCCCGCGCGGGGAGGAATCTCTCTCTCTCTCTGCAGCCACGCGGGGCCGAACGGGGGCGGGGCGGGGCGGGGCGCGCGCGCGCGCGCACGCCCGCTTATTTTGATTCCCCCATCAAAAATCAGCCCTCCTCCTCCTCAAACACGGCCAGCCGGCCGCGCGCCAGCTCCCGGTCGAACAGCCACTCCCCCAGCCCCGGCCCCACCCGGGCCAGCTGGGACACGTAGTCCGCCGCCGCCTTGACCTCGGCGGACGACCGGGCCAGCATGCCCTCCACAAAGTCCTGCATCTGGGGGTCGCCCTCCGCCCCCGCCACGCCGTGCAGGCCCTCCAGGGCGGAGAAGTTCATGGCCTCCAGCGCTAGGGCGGCCTCGAACGCCCTGGTGACGTCGCCCGGGCGGGCGGGGGCGAGCCCGCCCGTCAGCAGGTCGCCGCCCGCGTCCTTGAGGAAGTCCTCGGGCGACGCCAGGGCGGGCAGGCGGGTGGACCCGCCCCGGCTCGCCTGGAGGCCCTGGAACGCGCGCGCGTCGGCCCGCTCGCCGTCCGCCTCGGCCCGGAAGTGGGCGGCGACGCCCGGCAGGGCGCGGTCGCCCTCGGCAAACAGGGAGGCCAACGCCTCGTAATGGTACGCCAGCGCCCACTCCCGCCCGATCTGTTCGTTGACGGCCGCCTCGGCCGCGGGCGAGAAGTGGGTGCGCGCGAGGCGGGGGTGGGAGGCGGCTGGCCCGCGCCGGCCGCCGGGCGCGCGCTCCGTCGCCATGACGTCCTTCAGGTAGGGCGTCGCCGCCTCCACCGGGCTCGTGTAAAACTCCAGGGTGGTGTCCGGGTGGACGCCGCCGACGGTGGTGGCGGAAGGAGGCTGGTCGGCGGCCGCCTTGGTCGGGCGGCCCCCTCGGTGCTTCTCACCGTCACCACCGTTTTTGGGGGTGGGGGGCTGGGAGGAGGGGGGGCCGGCCCGGGCGAGGGTGGAGGTGCGGGCGCGGGGCATGGGGGTGCGGGCCAGGAGGCGAGGGGTCAGGCGGGCCAGCATTG
>Ga0114918_10005013_pt1 | contig 11416 bp, 13 predicted proteins | sample LantaG_FD_87015 | JGI IMG/M metagenome (GOLD analysis project Ga0114918, IMG submission 87015) | Deep subsurface microbial communities from Baltic Sea to uncover new lineages of life (NeLLi) - Landsort_02402 metaG | ecosystem: Environmental > Aquatic > Marine > Oceanic > Sediment | place... | reverse complement strand
GCTAAAGAGTATTATGAAAATGTAAGAAAACTTATAAAGTATTACAACGGTAAGTTATTATATGAGAATGAACGTAAAGGTATTTACGATTATTTTGAAGCAAAGAACAGCGTTCACTTGTTACAAGAGCAACCAGAAATTATTAAAGACGTTATACAGTCTTCTAAGGTACAGCGTAAATATGGTATGCACATGACAACTGCTTTAAAAAGATACGGAGAAGAGTTAATTAAAACGTGGCTTTTAGAGGCATATAGTGATGAAGAAAACGCAGAAAAACTTAATGTACATGAATTAAGGTGCTTACCTTTACTTAGTGAACTTATTAAATATAATACTGCAGGCAACTTTGATAGAGTTATGGCTTTTATGATGGTAATGTATTTTATACAAGAAGTAAGAAAGATAGAAATAAAAAGTGAAAGAAAAAAAGAAACTAACTATATTGGAAACGCTTCTTTTTTTCAAAAAGGAATTAGAGTAAAGCCACGAAGATAGAAAAGCTATAATTTAGATTTATAATTACAAAAAAAAATAGGAATATATAAACATTATTTATATATTTGCGAATATTTTATAATATGGACAAGAATTTCGTAAGATTTCCCAAACAAAAATTACCTCTCTCTAAGAAGACTAAAAGTTGGGTAGAAGAGTGTATAGATTCGGGACTATATATGACTACAGTATATGATAATACTAGAAGGTCTCCTCGTTACAAAAAAATTAGAAACTATAATCTTTACAATGGTAAATTTGATAAAGAAGATTTAGCGTATGTTTGTAACCCACTTGGGCTATCAGAGGATGGCTATGATTTTCCTGCAAATATGCAGTATTACCCAGTGGCAACTCCAATCTTTGACCTTCTTTTTGGGGAAGAAGCAAAAAGAGCTTTTTCATATATTGTCAAATCTATTAACCCAGAAGCAATTTCAGAAAAAGAAAAAGAACTAAAAGAGCAGATAATACAAGTTATTCATGAAAAACTTGCAGTAGCGGTTGACCCAAGTCAAGCTAAAGAAGGAGAAAAACCTCAAGAACCTGAAGAAATTATTAAATACTATAAGTATTCCTATCAAGACATTAGAGAGTCAACTGCAACAAAAACATTAAACTATTTAACTAGACAACTAGATACTAAATATATGTTTCAAAAAGGATGGGAAGACGTTCTTTTAGCAGGCGAAGAAATATATAAAGTAGAGGTAATTGCAGGAGAGCCTATAGTATCTAGATGTAACCCTATAGAGATTTATGCTTTATTGCCTCATAACAAGGATATATTAGACGAAGCAGAAATTATAGTAGAAGAAACATGGATGTCTGTATCAGAAATTGTAGACAATTACTATGATGAATTAACACCTGAAGAAATTGACAGACTAGAAGACATAGAAACTACTATAGACACTCTTGGTGGCTCTGCATTTTTTGCTCCAGAACAAAATTCTATAGAGTTAAGAGAACAAGGCTCTCTTGTAGATTCTACTATATATGACCCTGAAGGGAATGTAAGAGTTTGTAATGTAACTTGGAAATCTAAAAAGAAAGTAGGCGAGCTTATTTATACGGATGAACTAGGTAATGAGCAAAGTATTACTGTAGATGAGTCCTATAAAAAAGAAGAAGGAGAAACTATTAAATGGTTTTGGATTAACGAATACTGGGAAGGAGTTAAAGTAGGAAAAGATATTTATCTAAAAGTAGGGCCAAAGGCTATGCAGTTTAGAAGAATGGATAATATATCTGCATGTAAATCTGGGTATATAGGCACAGTATACAATGCTAATAATTCTCAGTCTGTATCACTAATGGATAGGCTAGTACCTTGGATATACATGTACATAGTAATGTGGTATAGAACTGAGTTACTTATTGCAGCCAATCAAGGTAAGATAGCTCTTATTGATTTAGCACTTATCCCTGAAGGATGGGAAATTGAAAAGTGGTTATACTACGCACAAGCAATGAAATTTGGTTTTGTTGATTCTTTTAACGAAGGAAGAAAAGGACAATCAACAGGAAAACTTGCAGGTAATATTTCTACACAAAATAAAACATTAGACCTTGAAACAGGAAATGCCATTAATGGGCATATTCAACTTATAGACTTTATAGAACAAAAAATAAAAGAACTAGCAGGAGTTACAGACCAAAGACTTGGTTCTATATCTGCTTCTGAAACTGTTGGTAATGCTAAAGGCGCTATTGTACAGTCTTCTCATATTACAGAGAAGTGGTTTATGTTACACAACTGGACTAAGAAAAGAGTACTATCTGCACTAGTAGAAGGAGCTAAAGAAGCTTGGAAAGATGGAGGTAAAAAACTACAGTATATTGCTGATGATTTATCTACAGAGTTTTTTAACATAGATAAAAATACTTTTATAGATTCTGAGTACGGAGTATTTATATCGGACTCCGCTAAAGACATAGAAGCATTAGACGCTTTAAAACAACTTACACACGCAGCTATGCAGAATGACAGAATAATGTTATCCTCTGTTGCTGACGTATATGCTTCAGAGTCATTAGCTGACGTTAAGACTAAGCTAAAAGAAGTTGAAGAACAAAGTATGCAACGCCAAGAACAGCAACAAAAATCAGCTGAAGAGTCTCAAATGAAAATGGAGCAGCTTAGAAAAGAAACTGAAGAGGCAAAAATACAACAGGAATACTATAAGATTAATAAAGACAGTGAAACTAAAATTACAGTTGCTGAAATAAATTCTTTTAAAAATCAAATGGACCAAGATTCAAATGATAATGGTATACCTGACCAACTAGAAATAGAAAAATTAAAAATACAAGTACATCACAACCAACAAAAGATGGATTTAGAAAACCGTAAACTAGATGCTGCGGAAAACAAACATAAAGAAGAAATTAAAATAAAAGAAAAAGAATTAAAAAATAAACCAAAAAAAGATAGTTAAGCTATAATTTGAAATCTATAATGTATTTCGTTATAAAAAATCATTAGGATTTCTCGTATATTGTTTATATATTTGTAAATTAGAAAACTAAAAATTAGTATGGACCCATTAGAAGGATTAGATTTAAGCTCAATAAGTAATATTGGAAGCTTAGGCGCACCTGGTTTTGATATAAGAGACGGTGTAGAAGAGGGAGAGGGAGACATAGTTACAAAGGAAGAACCTGCTTATTTAGCAAATAAACCTGAAGGAAGTATTGAAGACCCACAAGAAACTATTGTTAATAGCATAGGTTATAAAGACGACGAAGGAAATGAATTAAACTATGACGGAGAAATAGCAGATGAAGATTATGAAAGCGAAGAGCCTAGTATTCTATCTACTTTTACTTCTATGGGTCTTATAGACCTTGATGAAGAAGAGCTGGCATCTACTGAAGAACGAGACCTAGAATGGTTTGCAAATAAAGCGTTAGAAAAAGTTAATAAAGGAGTAGAAGAAGGAGTAGCAGAATATAAAGATTCTTTACCTGACGCTATTAAAGCTCTTTTAGATGATTACGAAGAGGGAGTTCCTATTGGGGCACTGCTTCAAGGTGAAAAAGAAGTATTTGATATCGCTTCTATTACTGAAGAAAAATTAGAAGGGAGTGAATCTCTTCAAAAAAAAATGATTGCTGAGTTGTTAACTTTGCAAGGAGAGTCTAGAGAAGATATTGAAGAGAGAATTACTGACTATGAAGACTCAGGCTTATTAGAAAAGTACGCTAAACGGTCTCAAGAAAAACTTGTAAACTTTAAAGCTCATCAAAAACAAGAAAGTATTAAAGTAGCAAAAGCGCAAGAAATAGAAAGGCGTGAAACCTATCATAATTGGCTTACGGATTTAAAGACTAATATTGATAAAAGGGATGAAATTATTCCTGGTGTTATGCTTAATGATAAACAAAAAAAAGAATTATACAACGGAATTACCAAACAAGATAAAAACGGTAAGAACGCTGTTGCTAAATACAGAGAAGCTAATCCTGATTTTGATTTACAGGTTGCTTATCTAGCTACAGTATTAAAAGGAGATTTCTCTGCATTAGAGGCTGCTGCTAATACTAAAGCAACTAAACAGCTTAAAAACCAAGCTTCGAGTGGAGGTGGGTCAAGTATCTCCAAGAAAAGAAGCAGTTTAAAAGGAGTAGACTTAAATATTATGAAAAAGTTTGCTTAAAAATTTAAAATAAATAAAAACAATTAAAAATGCCAAAACAAACAATTAATACTTTACAAGTATACGAACAAAAAAGTTGGTCGGGCTTGACTAAAGATAACCACTTAGGTTCAGTATTTAACGAGCAACCTACGATGGTTTCAGGAATCATGTCAAGAGTATTTGGAATGTACGCACATGCAGGTATGGACGCACTTTTCACTATGATGGGAGCTGATGAGGAATTACCTTCTGATGCTGATTTTGAGTGGTACTTAAAAGGAGATGACGAAAAAGCTATTCAGATTATTAGCTTTAACGCAGTAGACGCTCTAAGACCAGGTGTGAATAACACTACTTTTGAAATAACATTAGCAGAAAAATATTTTGCTATGACAGACAAGTTAATTTTTGACGACAGAGCTTTTGCTGTAAGAGTTATGGAAGACCCATTTAGTAATGGAACTGACTGGACTTACCGTGTAAGGTTAATGTCAGGAGACCCTACATCATTTGTACCACCTTCTTTATTAGTAGCTGGACGAAGAATGTCTAAAGAATACTCTCCACAAGAAAGAACTCTTTCTAAAACTGCAGGTGAAACAACTTTCACTTCTCCATTTAAAATGCGTAACTCTTTCTCTACTTTGAGAAAAACTTACACTATTCCTGGAAACATGCATAACCGTCCATTAGTTATTGAAATGTTAGACCCTAAGTCTAATAAATCAACTAAAATTTGGACACAGTACGCTGAATGGGAATTTATGGTACAGTGGTACAAAGAAAAAAACAGAAACTGTTTATACTCTGAATCAAATAAAGGAGCAAATGGGCTTTACAACATGAACGGTGCTACAGGTAATCCAATTATCGAAGGTGCAGGTTTACGTCAACAAATTTCTCCAGCTTATAAATTCTATTACACTGCTTTCTCAATTGATTGGTTAGAGGATGTATTATTGAATTTATCTATTAACATCTTACCAGAAGACCAAAGACATTTTGTAGCTTTGACAGGTGAGAGAGGAATGGTTCAGTTTCACAGAGCTTTAGAAAACCATGCTGCTAGATTCCAACCTTTGGATTCAAAAAGAATTTCTGGTTCAGGTCAGAACTTAGGATTTCAAGGACAGTACAGAGAATATATGGGACCTCAAGGTGTAAGATTCACATTAGTGCATTTACCAGAATATGACAACCCAGTAAGTAACAGATTGCAACACCCAGATGGTGGACCAGTTGAGTCTTACAGATATACTATCTTAAACTTTGGAACACACAAAGGAAAAAAGAATATCAGAAGAGTTTATCCTGCAGGAAGAAAAGAACTTATGTGGCACATTGCTGGTTCTACTTCTCCATTAGGACCAAACATGAACTTTGCAAAAGGCGGTTCTTCTGCTGTAGATGGATATGAATTACACTGTTTAAGTAACCAAGGGATTATCATTGAAAATCCAATGTCTTGTGCAGAGTTAATTTATAACGCTACATATTAAAAGTATAAATAATAATTAATAACGATGTTAGAGTTAAGAGAAGAGAAGGTAGAGGTAAAGCAGTTCCGTAAAAATGGATGGCTTCCAGAGGGGCACGACGGTGAACTTCGTTATAGTAGATGTGCAGTAGAGTTATTACCGCAAGTAGATGCATCAGGTTTTCCTATTACAGGATTAGATGAAGAGGCTGAAAGGTTCTTTGAAGAGAAGATGAGTTTATCTACAGGTACACTGTCCAGATACAATAAAGATTATTGGTCAAAATACAGAATAAAAATAGGAAAAGAGGGGTTGTTCTTGCATCTTATGATGCCAAGAGACCTTCTTACCTATGAACTGTTAAAAGTTCATACTAAAATTGCTAATTCTGAGGCAGAGAAAAAAGATTCTCCCTTTGCTGAATATGTACTTACAAGTAAGACACAAGAAGCAAAAGCAGAAGCAGTTACTGTAAAAGAGAAAAGAAAAGCTTACAAACTATTTGGTGGAATGTCTACTAAAGAAATGGAAGGTTTCTTAAAAGTTTATGGTAAACGTCCTGGAAAAGAGACAAGCACAGATTTCTTAGAAGCGGAACTTGGTAAAATAATTGAAAACAGCCCAAAAGAATTTATTACAATTGCTGAAGACCCTTTATTAAAAACAAAAGTCTTTATTGACGACTGTTTAGTAGCAGGGGCTTTAATAAAAAGCGGTTCTAAATATCTACTTAAGGGAGGAGATGTAATTGGATATTCTTTAGATGAAACTATAGAGTATTTAAATTTTCCTGAAAATCAGGAAGTTCTTATCTCACTTAAAAGTAAAGTTAAGGTTTAATGACAGTAGCTCAAATGCATAATGAATTTAAAATAGGGTTAGACAAGGTTGATTCTTTGTCTGCCCCTAATTTTCTTGTAACAGAGATTGATATTTTCTTAAATAATGCACAAGAGCAGTTTGTTGAGCAAAGAGCGGGTAAAACTAATATTAAGAGAGAAGGGCTAGAGGAAACTCAAAAAAGAATAGATGATTTAAAAAACATTATAGAAAACTATGAGACTGTAGCTTTTACAAATACACCGTCTAATAAACCTAATGGTGTCTTTGTAGACTTGCCATCAGACTATAGACGAGCTATTGAAGAAGAAGTTAATATTTCATATATAGACTGTAATGGGGTTGCAACAATAGGAAAGCCTAATGTTACACCAACAACACATGATAGGTATAATACAGTGGTTAAGAAAGACCCTTTTAACAAACCTAATAAAACACAGGTATATAGACTAGCTTTTAGTAAGCAAGGAGGTAATGAAACTTTTGAGTTAATTACATCAGCTACTGAAACTATAACTAAATATTACCTACGTTACCTTAAAACACCAGCATCAATTACTTATGGAGCACAGTATGTACCATCAGTAGCAAATGTTGATTGTGAATTATCTAGTCATACTCATAGAGAAATAATCGCTTTAGCGGTTAAAAATGCTCTTGAAGATATACAGTCTCCAAGATACCAAACAAGTAAAATAGAACTTAACGAAATAGAATAAAATGCCAAAATTAAAATTAATATCAGGAACAGAAAGACAGGATAATATTCCACAAGGAGTGGATAAAAATATCTTTGCTCATGCGTTTGATGTAAATCCTTTGATTCTTTTATTTAAAGATTTAGAATTCAAGAATTTTGCAGACGACACTGCAGCAGCTGCAGGAGGTGTGAAAGTTTTTGACTTTTACCACACCTTTGGAACAGTAAAGATTAGAATAGTATAATAAAAATAAAAATAAATAATAATGTTTAAAACAGATAACACAATTAATGTACTTATAGGTAAAGATATCGCTTCTACAGCAAGTGTTCAGATTACTGACGCTGCTACTGCGGGTACTTATATTGCAAATGGAGAATTAACTGTACTAGGAGCTAATGACGGTATTCTAGGTGCAGGAGATACAGTAGTAAACTCCCGTAAAATTAAAATAGTACAAGGAAGAGGTGCTGCAGCTAATGGTTTAAAATGGTCAGTAGATATAGACGGAGCTAATGTTCTTAGAGCTACTGCACTTTCTTATAGAGCTCCAGCAGAGCAAGTATCTTTTGTAGGGTATGACACAGTAGCAGCTGCAGGCGATATTGAAGTATTGCCTTATACAGATTACAAAATGACAATCATCTATAAAAATGATGTAGAAGTATTTTCAGAGCAATTATTAAAAAGAGCTTACTACTATACAACAGGAGCTTCAGATACAGGTGCTACAGTTGCAGCTGCGTTTGTAGCTTTAATTAATGGAGATGAGTTTTATGGACCACTTGCTGCGGTTACTAACCTTGGAACTCTTTATGGAATTAGTCTTACTGGGCGACCATTAGACTTTGTATTAGGAGACTTTAAATACAACAAAATGTCTTTTGATATTCAACTATCAGGATTTGGAACTACAGGAACAACTACTCCTACAGCTGCTGACAAAGGGTCAGGAACTTACGAAGAAGTAGCTGAACTAGAGTGGTTTGCAAATGGAGAAGACGGGGCAATTAACCGTGTATGGCATCCAGCACCAGCAGGAACTTCAGATGCTACAGCAGGAGTAACTTACGATGTACTTGCTATTGAGAGTGCTGATACTTCAGATATGTACGCTGTTTCAGGGACTAAACCTTCTAGAAACTTAATTTACATTATGCTTCCAGTAGGAGCAGGACAAGCAACTACTTTACTAGCACAGTTGAACCCTTGGTTAGCATCAGCTAACGCACCACAAGCTACATTAGTAGTATAATTAAACTAAACAAGGGGGTATAAAAACCCCCTTTATTTTTTCCTATGGCATTAGCATTAGATTTTACAGTAACGCAACAAACTAGTTGTACAGAAATATTATTCACTGATTTAACAGGTGATTATAATTTAACTACCAATCTTGGAGGTTGGGGAGCCCCTAACTTAGAAAGAGCATTAGTTACTTCAAGTACACTTGCTATTACTATTCCTGGCGCTGTTACTTACTCTATAGACCTTACAGCAGACGTAATTGCTGATAATGTTATTACTCTTACTAATATGCAAATAGGAGGGTCTGCAGGAACGTGTGTTCCTGATGGACAGTATTACATGCTCTGGACTGTTACAGACGGAGTAACTACTTACACTAAAGAAATGTATTTTTTCTTTGATTGTGTAATAGCTTGCAAGGTTGCTAGTTTATTTACTAGTTTAGATTTAACTAGTTGTAATCCTTGTAATGAAACATTAACTTCTAAAATTAGTACTGCACTTCTTGCGTGGGCATATTTAGAAGCTCTAAGAAACGCAGCTTGTTGTGGTAAAACTGCTCTTTTTGCAAATCTTTTAGCAACATTAGGAAGAATGGTTGACAACAACCAATGTTCTTCTTGCGGATAACTTTTAAAAACTTTTTATAATTATGGCTTGTACTAACGGAAATGCAACATGTATACCTATAGGACCTACAGGTGCTACAGGCGCTACAGGACCAGAAGGACCAATAGGTCCAATAGGACCTGGAGCTTCTTTTTTAAATTCTTACATAGACTCAACAGCATCTGTTGAACTAGGCAGTGGTTTTGACCTTAATTGGGTAGGTGATGATACTTGGTATAAACCTACAGGGTTTACTACTTTATTATACACTAACGTATCAGGAGTTAGTAAAGACTTTATAGTTAATGTTAATTATTCAAGCGGTAGTAATACAGGAATTAATGCAGCAGAGTACGGAAAGTCAAATGTATCTTGTGGTATTTTTAAGGGAGGCGATTTAATAAATTCTCTGTGGTACGTAGATGCAGCTATTCAGCTTGCTTTTGGGGCTGCGGCTGTTTCAATATATAGTACAAAACAAAACAATAACTTGTTTAAAAAAATAACTTTAGATATAGGAGAGTCAGTACATATACAGTTTAAGACTAAAAGTATAGGAGATGGTTATTTACAAAAAGCTCAAATGTTTATACAAGAATTATAATAAATGGCAGTGATAAAATTACCTAAAGACAATTTTGAATTAAGACTGCAACACATAGGTTGTTGTCTAGCAGACAAAGCAGAGGCGCTTAGAGTGCAACTATCATTGGGTTTTAGCTGTTCAGATTCCGTTATGCTTTTTCAATACTATAGTGTAATGTATGACTTGCTTAAAGATTATACTGTGGATGATAGTCTTACTTGCGAAGAGCAAGAATTAATAAATTGTTTAACCGCAGAAGAACTTGAAAATATATTTACACACTTTTCTGATTACTGTACTCACTGCTATCCTTTAGAAACAGTAGATATAGCAAGTTTAAATAACTGCCCAACATGTTCATAATGAAACTTAACAACACAAAGAAAACAAGATTTAAATTAGCTATATTTGGCTCAGTGTCTTTACTAGCTATTACAATAACAGGGATGATAATGCCTGATATGAAAGACATTGCAGAAACTGCTTTAGCAGGGTTCCTAACAGTACTCTCTTCTTACATATTGAGTGACGGATACAGAAAATCTTAAAAATGGCTTATAAATTCAGTAAAAAAAGTATAGAAAGATTAAAGGGTGTAAATTCTTTATTAATTAATATTCTTTTAGACGGTATTAAAGAATCGCCTTATGACTTTGGTATCCCTAGAGATGGAGGCTTCAGAACCTTACAAAGACAGAAAGAATTATATGCAAAAGGAAGAACTACTGAAAAATTACGTTCTAAAGGTATAGAAGACATTGAAGGAAAGCCTAATGCAAGTAAAATAACATGGACTCTTAACTCATACCACATAACTGGTAATGCATTTGATATATATGCTTATGTAAACGGAAAAGCTAGTTGGAGCATGAAGTACTTAGAACCTATTGCTAGGCATTTACAAACAGTAGCTTTAAAAGAATTTGACACAGACCTTGAATGGGGTCAAGACCTTTGGGGTAAAGATGGCGCACATTTTCAAATAAAAAAATGAATAATAACTTCTCTAATTTAAAATCATTAGTTATACTAGGGCTTATTTTTATTATTATAATTTTAAGAGGGTGCAATAGACATACTTTTATTAAACAAGGAGTAAAACAAATAGAAATACATACTATAACAGACACTGCTTATAAATATATTACACACATAGACACTATTCCTTTTTTAGACACAATTAAAAGGTATGTGAACATAGAGATTACCAAGCCAGAGATAGTGCCTGAAACAGGCTTAAATTCATACTCAGAGGTATTTAACGACTCTTTATTAGAAGGAGAAATAATAAGTATAGTAGAAGGTACTTTAATAAAGCAAACATTTAATTATAAACCTAAATTTCCTAAGTACATAATAAAAACTGATAGTATTTTTACTACTATAGAAAAAACTAGTACTATTACAGAAAATAAAATAGAACTGTACCTAGGTTTTGAATTAGGAGGAAGTACAACTAAATTTAATATATCGCCTATAATTAGTTTAAAAGATAAAAAATATAATTTGTATTCTTTTAGATACGGAGTTATTGATAAAACTTTTAATATAGGCTTGCAAAAACAAATAAAATTTAAACAATGAACAACAGACCTACAATGACCACCACTCTTGATGAAAAACGAAACCTCCTTCTTAATGAGGTTCTTAAAGCAACACAAGTAGTAAGCGTAGTCGGTGCTACTGAAGCAACCTTGTTATTAGTTGAAGCAAACACTGCAGCCGCTGCTACGGTATTAGTTTCATCTTCTACTACAGGAGCAGGAACAATACCTGCTTTAAGTAAAGCTGCAACTATTGTTATAGATGGTT
>Ga0114918_10005011_pt1 | contig 11417 bp, 12 predicted proteins | sample LantaG_FD_87015 | JGI IMG/M metagenome (GOLD analysis project Ga0114918, IMG submission 87015) | Deep subsurface microbial communities from Baltic Sea to uncover new lineages of life (NeLLi) - Landsort_02402 metaG | ecosystem: Environmental > Aquatic > Marine > Oceanic > Sediment | place... | reverse complement strand
GCAGGCGACGCTCGGCGTGGCGCTGGCGACCAACGACCGCGTCTTCGCCGACCAGGTCCTCGCAAAGGTCGTCGACCTGGTCCGCGCAACCCCCGGCGCAACGCTCGTGGATTACGAAACCGAAATCCTTTAGAACGGCGAACGGCCGGAGGCGCACCCTATAATCCGGTGCGTCCAGTGCGACGACGCCGAATAGATGGCTGGAAGAAATCCGCTTTCGAACCGCTTCCGACTTGACAGACACTTGCTCATAGAGTTTGCTTCCGGAAATACCTATTCTGTCCTCCGAACATGCTACTTGGTTCTAACACCCGAAAGTTTTCTGCCAATCTACATCCTCGGCCTTGAATGCCATCAGCGTCAGAATTTTGCCGAAAACGCTGGAATACGTTTCTGCCAACCGCAAGGCGTTAGGATCAATGATGACAACCTTAAGAGCTGGATTTGAACGACGATGAATCACCGAGGTAAAACGAAACCGCGTCATAGTGTCATAGAGTGACATCGAAAACCCCACGACGTAGATTTCATCAACTGAATTTAGGGCCTGAAATGCCGCGAGCCACGTCCACGCGCTTCCCGGTAGTCTGTGCAGCGGCTTGTATCGCCCCAGCCCGGCGAGGGCCAAGGAATAGCGGAAGTTGCTGAGATCAGACTTATCCATGTCGATCACTGCGTTGCAGGTTGTCGTATCTTTGGCGCGCCAAAGTTCCCAGGGATATTCTTCCTCTTGCGGCGATTGGTGACCGTGCTCGTCAACGTTTGTATCCTTTTTGGGGAAGAGTTTGACGAATTTCTCCAACTGGTCCTCCGGCCTACGCTGAAGGAGAATCCAGTCGATGGAACCATGCATTTTCAGGACAGTAACGCCACCGTAGTCGCGGTCGTTAAGACCATGATTCCATTTCCGCCCTCGTGAAGATAGGGCAGTTTCAACCAGTGTGTCGTAGTTGAAAATCAAGATTGTGTCATCATCCGATAGTTGATCGGTAAAGCGTCTGATGGGTTCCGGGTTCGCCTGTTTCTGCGCATCCCAGATTACGTGGGAAAGTTCTTTTTCCATGCACTGGAGCCAAGTTAAGATGCTCTCGGCCATCCCGACTGGAGCCAATTGCTGCCTCATGCGCCAAAGTTCTTCGTCGTAGTTGGCGAAGTCAAATAACTGCTCGACGTTTAGAGAAGTATCCTCGCCCGCCCCTTCGGCCGCTGCAACTCGTCGCTTAAAGTCAGTCACCCACGCCTGCATTTCCCCATGATCTCTTAACCTTTCCCCACTGAGAATGCGACTTGTCAGGTCCGTCGCCAAGGGCATCCCTGCCTGTTTTGAAAATCCCGCACCGAGTATGAACGCTCGTTTGTTTCCCATGCGTGTAGATTTCAGTTTGGGGGACAATACCGATTTCTCAGCGTCGCTCTACGAATTGAGTATTGCCTCCCCAGAATTCCCCCAGGGAAAGTGCGGCCACGAAAAGCACGAAGGCGAAGGTTGTCCAGCCCTTTTTCATGGTTTATCCTTCCTTTTGCGGAAGGCGGCGTAGGCGCAGGTTCCTCCCGATGCCAACAAAACCACCGACGCCGCTCCTAAGGCGCAAACCCGAGGCGATGGGAGCGTTCGGAGGCGGTAGGCTCCTCCGTAGGGTCCGTAGGAGGCGTCCCAGTACCGGTCTTCGCACGGCAGGTTGGCTATGGCGTGTGTCCAGATGGCGAGCCAAAGGCCAGCCAGAATGAGTATCACCGCCAGAAATATGCGTATCTCGGTCCGCATGGTTGTCCTCCTTATTCCGTGCCGGCAGTTTACCCCGGCGTTCAGGGCAAAAAAACAATAATCAATGTCCAACAGCCTATTCGGGCGCGAGCAGCCGCAACTTGGGAAAATAGGTCCTGTAGCGCGAAGCATCCCGCGTCAGAAGCGTCATCTTCTCCACGGCCGCATGCGCGCCGATGAAGAAGTCCGGCAAGGTGGACTGCTTCCGTCCGCCGCGCTCGCGGTACTTCAGAAAACACTTGCCCGCCAGGAACGCCGCCGCCAACGGGAAGGGCCGACGCTCGACCATTGTTTCGGGCAGGGCCGCGTCGAGGTCTTCGATGCGGTCGAAGCCGATGGAGACCTCCGCGTAGATGATCGGGTTGATGACCAGAATATGGTCCTGGGCGCACTCCTGGAGCGAGCGGCTGGACCACTCGAACCACACGGGGTCCTCCGTCAGTACGTCCAGGAGGACGTTGGAATCGACCATCATCTCGGCCATCACTCACCCCGCGCGAGGGCCATGATGTCGTCGGTGGACAGGCGTTTGGTCGCCCGACCGCGCATCGCAGCAATGAGTTTGCCGCCCCGCCGTCGCCCTTTGGCGGACTTTCTGAGGATGACGTCCTTGCCGCTGACGACGAATTCCACGTCCGTGTTGGGCAAGAGGCCGGCCTTGCGGCGGATGCGGATGGGGATGGTCACCTGGCCCTTGTCTGTCACTCGCATGTCGGGCTCCTCCTCGAGCGCTATTCGTACCCCACAAAATCTTACTTCAGGCGGTAGGAATGTCAAGGAGAAAAGCATTCCGCCCGGCGGCGTGGGTGTGGCCGCGGATTGTGGCACTTGAGGGAAGGCGCCATCTGGGGATCGTGTGGCACGGCCGGTCTTGCCCGGCCGTGCGTCGGCGCACGGCGGGACAAGGCCCGCCGTGCCACAAAGAAGCGAGCGGCGGCGGGGGGCAAGGCGATACGGGAATGGCGGACAAGGCGGGCCAAGATCGCCGGTTCGGCACGTTGCCCGTCCCACTGATCGGCCCCGCGGCCCGGATCATCGACGGTCGCCTGGTGGTCGCCGGCGGAGCCCCCAGGGGATTCGATCCGCAGCCGGCGGTCTGGGCACAAACGCTGAGTCCATAAGGTCATGCAAGAAACACGCGGACAGAACTACACTATCCGAAAGATCGCAAGGAGTGGCCGGTCATGTGGACAAAGGAAGCGGGCCGGGGCAAAGTTTTCGTCACGGTTTCCGGCCACAACTATTTCACGTTCAACGATCCCTACTTTCGGATCATCCTGCTGCGGGCCATGGCTTGGACCATGAACGAGTCTTTCGATCCGTTCAAGCCGCTGGTGACGCTGCATCTCGAAAGGTAGGCCTCTGTCGCCGGAGAACGATGACGACGACCGGGGGACTGCATTGTCCGGCCGCCGATGGCCGGGCACGGGTGGCTTCGGATAACGCCTGACGCGCCAGAGAAAGGTGACACCGTGTTCACACAAGGTCGATTTCTTGCAGCGGCGGCGGCAGGGCTTCTCGCGGTCTCCGGGTGGTTCCCCCGTGTCACCCGGGCGGCGGACAACTGGCCGCAATTCCGCGGTCCCACGGGCTCGGGAGTAAGCACGAACTCGGGATTGCCCGACACCTGGAGCGCGGCGGACCACGTCGCGTGGAAAACACCGATCCCGGGCCGCGGCTGGTCCTCGCCGATCGTCTGGGGCGAGCGTATCTTCATCACCACCGCCATCCAGGAAGGGGGAGAGAGCGAACCGGTCAAGAAAGGACTCTATCTCGGCGGCGACCGGCCGGCGCCGAAGGAAACCCATCGGTGGATGGTCTACTGCCTCGATCTCGACAGCGGCAGGATCGTCTGGGAGAAGGAGGTCCATCGCGGCGTTCCCCAATACGGTCACCATCTGAAGAACTCGCCGGCTACGGAGACCCCGGTGACGGACGGCGAGCGCGTGTACGCCTATTTCGGCAACGTGGGCCTGTTCTGTTTCGACTTCGAGGGCAATCTGTTGTGGTCGAAGAAATGGGAAAGCGTCCCGACGCGTTTCGGCTGGGGGACGGCCGCCTCGCCGGTGTTGCATGGCGAGCGAATCTACGTGGTCAACGACAACGACAAGCAGTCCTTCCTGGTCGCGCTGGACACCAAGACGGGCGAGCAGATCTGGCGCGTCGAGCGCGACGAAAAGTCGAACTGGGCCACGCCGTTCGTATGGGAGAACGAGAAGCGGACCGAGATCGTCACGTCCGGCACCGGCAAGGTCCGTTCCTACGGGCTCGACGGCCAATTGCTGTGGGAACTGGGCGGAATGTCGGTGATCACCATTCCCACACCCTTTGCCGCGCACGGACTGCTCTACGTTACCTCCGGATACGTGGCGGACCAGCGCAAGCCGCTGTTCGCCATTCGCCCCGGTGCCGCCGGCGATATCTCTCTGGAGGCGGACCAGACCGGCAACGAGTACATCGCCTGGTGTCAGAAGAACGCGGGCCCTTACAACCCGTCGCCGCTTGTCTATGGCGATTATCTCTACGTCTTGTACGACGTGGGACTGTTCGCCTGTTACAACGCCAAAACCGGCGAAGAAATCTATGGCAAGCGCCGCATCGAGCCCGGAGCGAGGGCCTTTACCTCGTCGCCCTGGGCCTATGACGGCAAGATCTTTTGCCTCAGCGAGGACGGCGACACCTTCGTGATCCGCGCGGGGCCCGAGTTCGAACTTCTCGGCAAGAACAGCCTGGGCGAACTGTGCATGGCCACGCCGGCGATCGTCCGCGACGGCCTGATCATTCGTACCGAATCCCACGTTTTCCGCATCAAGTGACAAGGAGTTCCTGCGGCGGTTGGAGAAGCGCCTGTGTCGGCGCGTGCGTCCGGGCCGCCCCGGCCCCATGCGCGCGAGGAAAAAGAAAAAGAGAATTGTCCCCGGAATTCCGCCCGGAATTCCAAGCCATACAGCACCTCCTTCCTCAAAAAGTTCTCGATTCAGGAGATGCTACCGGCTCGCCACTCTTTGCGCCGAGCCGCTTTCACAGAAGTCTACGGACTCAATTCAGAGCGGGCGACCCACCCAGCGCATGGCGGTAGGCCACCAGCGTCGCGGGCATGTCACATTTTTCTTTCTCCAGGAACGCCAGTACCTCACCGACAGCCCCTTTGTCCTCCGGTACGGGCAGCTTGGCTATCCTGGCGAACATTTTGTTCTTAACGGTCGTATTGTAGAGCCCCTCGGTCGGACAACCCGGTTTGGCAGGGGAAGACGTCAGCGATGCCAGGAAACTTTTCCAGAATCGTATCTGATCCTGCGGCGTGGCCAGGGTATTCTGGGCCGCGTCAACAAGGAGGAAGTTGTAGGGGTTCAGGGCGAGTCCGGTTTCCAGGAGTCGCACTCCGCGAGTCCGGCGTTGGTCGTCCGGAAGGAGTCGGAAGACGGCATAGGCTATCGTGGAATCGAGATAAGACTGCGCGCCATAGTTCGCCGCCCACGCGACGCTCTGGTGGTACACCATGGGCTTGCGTTGATGAAACGAGATCTCATAGCCATTCGTCCTGCCCGTTTGCTTCACCAGATCTTCGCCGAAGAACCAGGGCGTGAACGGAGTTGTCCCGTCGTCGCCGGCCGTCGCGTATTGTCCGCCTTTGCAGCCATAGGTATGGCTCTTGGGGTCGTAATGGTAGGCGACCATGGCGCAATGTCCCGGCTGGACGGCCTGGGAGGCCGGAATGCCCAGAATGTTGTTGGAGCGCGACGCGATAGAGGCCATGGTTCCGCACACGCCTCCGTCCTTCAGCATCATCTGGATGGTGGCGTAGGTGAAGGGGAACGGTATCAGGCGTCGGGCGGACTGCATGGCATGCTGCTGGGCCACCCCCTCGATGTATTCCCCTTGCGTCAGGAACTCCCCCTTGTCGCGGAATGCCGCCCACCGCTCCTCGCATTCGCGCAAAGGTTGGTCGTCCGCCACGAGCATGGTCAGGATCGGCCAGGGAGCGGTCAGGGGGAAACGGGGCCACTTGCGTTCGGCCTGGAGTTCCGGAGGGAACTTGTATTCGTTGTTACGGATAAGATATGCACATCGCTCCGCCGGGGACGGGAACGGGTCGCGCTTTGCCGGCAACAACCCCTTGGCCTCATAGGCGGTACGGAACAGGAGGTAGGCTTCGTTGATCTTCTCGTACGGCTCGCCGCGGACCATGTTCCGGCTGTTCCAGTGGATGATTTTCTCGCCACAATCGATCCGGACATTCTGCCCCTTGGCCTTCATGTAGGCGTTGAACTTCTGCTGCAGGTCCGCGCTGGCAAGGACGTCCGCCGCGTAAAGCGTGCGGGTGCGTGTCTCGGTGATCGGAACTTCCCGGGGCTTCGGATTTTTGGGGGCCGGGATGGCGACGCCACGCTCGTCATACTTGAGTTCAGGCAGTTCTTCCTTGTGTCCAACCACGACCTCCTCTTCAATCGTGTTCTCATTGAGGAAGTTGATGATGTGGCCGTTCCTGTCGAGTTCACGGTTGGGTTCCTTCGTGTCGACCGGTTGGCGCGGATCGCCAGGGATGACCAGTTTCAGCGGTTCGCGCGGGGTGATGTCGGCTTGCATTTCCTGCTTGGCGCTCACGATGGCCGCCGCCAGCGCGAGTTGACGATACTGCTCGAACTTGGCCTTTCCGAGGTCCAGGCGCAGCGAGTACAGCCACAACAGCACGTCCCCCGGTTTGTGGTGAACGCCATAGACGCCGGCTTCCACTTCCGGGTCCGAATCGATCCACGCCAGGAAATCCACCGGGAGGGATTTTCCCTCCGCCTTCAGATCGGCAAGCGCCTGCGCCTTGGCATAGGCCAGAAACGCCTTGCGCAGTTTCGGCGTGAGGGCATACTCCTCGGCCGCGCAGACACCCAGCAGCCTGTCCTTCGCGGATTCAACCTGTTCAGGGACCGCTTGAGTGCCGGCGGCGCTGACGGACGTCAGCGAGCCGCACATCGCCACGCATATCCAGAAGACCGCGCTGCGTGTGAATGTGTGCTTGTTCATCGATACGTAAGACCTCCATCAAACTCTCGACCGCCGCGGAACATCGGCTTAATCCGAGATTGCCCAGATAGTCTGCGGTCCACGACCGCTGTGGACCTTTGGACGATTCTATCCCGATCCCCAGACATAGGCAAGGCCTTTGGGGAATTTTCCGGGGACACCTGACTCCTATTCCGGGTTCCCGGAACTAAGCGGGGTTACATAAGTTTTGCGCGGTGGGTTCGCCGCGGGGCTTGCCCCGCGTCCCGGCGCGCCGGGACCAGCGCCCCGCAAGCGGGGCGGCGAACCCACCGTACGGCAAGTTGACAGGATTTACCTCAAACCGCTTAGAGTGGTCCCCTCCCCGTGATTGGATTCAGGTTTTGCGAGAGAGTCCTGGCGGCGGTCTGTGGGCGAGACCGAAGATAAAGCGGCGCCGGAGCCCTCAGTCCCGTGTCCGGAACGCCAGGAGGTTCGTCCCGGTGCGGATAACGTAGAGGCGCTCGTCATCGACCAGCGGCGTCGAGGCCGCCGGGCTGTTGGCCACGTGCACCTTTTCGACCGGCACCGGGGGCGCCTCCCGGCGCCACGTCCGTTTCCCGGATGCCGTGTCGAAAGCGAGCGTGACCAGGCGACCGTCCTCCAGCGCGGTCAGAAAAATCTGGTTCCCGGCAAGCACCGGCGACGAGAGGCCGGGGGGAACGGGTGTTTTCCAGGCGACGCAACTGGCATCGAGCCTCACCGGCGGCCGGCACGCGGGGGCCACGCCCGAACCGTTGGGTCCTCGGAACCGGTTCCACGAGGCGACTTCGGCACGGGCAGAAACCGTGCCAAGGGGAAGCACCACCAGCGCGAACAGCAAAACCAACCCTTCAGAGCCATGGGAACTGATCCGATTCGGGATTCTTGAGACGATCACCCGGCATGTCCTTTCCAAGAGTCCCCCCCGTGTTGATTGCGTCTGCGCCGGCCGGTGGTGCCCGCTACGTGGGCGTTATCGCCTTGCCGGGGCTGACCCCTTCCCGGTTCTTGTGCCCGGCGTTCTCGGAGAATCGGACGTTGATTCGCATCCTAATTCCAACCCTCCCCCGACGCAAGGTCGAAGGGAGGGACGTGGGAAGGCGACGCCGCCCCGCACGCCGTTCGAGCCGCGACTTTCTGGTCGCGGTCACGTTCCACGCCGAAGCGCCTCGGCGAAGGCGGAAGTCCCGGCCCCAACCCCAACGGGGCAGGCGGGGCAGGCGCGCCGGGACGAAGTTTACCCGCCCGTGGCGGGGCGGAACGGGGCACGGTTACGGCTGTCCCCGGAACTCCAGGTTCGGCTGTAGCAGGGCTTCGCGCGGGGGTGTCTCCACCCACCGCGTGAGGAGCGCCTGAGCGGGGCGCGGCGGGTGCGCGCTATGGGTGGGTAAACTCCAGACCCGGCGCAGCAAGTGCTCCCAGCGACCGTGAACTGGTCTACGTGGTGTCGGAGCGCTAACTAGCCGCCTGGATTCCGTACATCTGGCAGAACGCCCGGAGGCGTTTCGCCTCGTTGCCGTAGAAAATGATGTTGTGCCTGCCTGCGACGACGTCGCAGACGTCGGGGCGCTCGTTGATCGTCATGACCACGTTGGACCGGCATCCGCCCGTGGGCGGGATCGGCGGGCACTCGACCACCTTGCCGGTGTAGATCAACATCCTGGGCGTCTTGCCCGGGCGGTACTGGGCGATCGTCAGTTCCTGGCCCGCCGGGAAGAGGACCCGCGGCACACAGCCCCATCCGGCTTCCGCGTGGCTCCGGAGTTCGTAAGGCTCGGCGGGGCCGGCCGGACCGTTCATCTTCGACGCGCTGGTGCAGTGCGAGCCGAAATAGAGGTTCCGCTCCGTGTCCGCGGACTCGTTATGCTGGAAGCCCGGCCTGTCGAACAAGTGCTGCACGAGCATCAAGGTCAGTGTGGCGCTTAAGTCCGATTCACAGCCGGCCGGAATCCCTTCGTCCCGCAGGCTCATAAAGCCCATGCAGGGCGGACAATGCGTCCGCGGACGGCGCAGCCCGGGCAGGCACTCCATCATGATCGCATCGGCATGCTCGGTCTCGACGATGCGCTTGAAGACGAAGTAGGTTTTTGCGGCATCGAGGATGTCGGCCTCCGAAGGCTCGACGATGGCCCGGGCGCCCTTCCGGTAAGCGTCGGCGAGTGCCCGGACCGGCCCGTCGGCCTGCGTCTGCTGGTACAGTTCGACGAACCGCGCGTGCGGAATGGTCCGCACCTGCGTTTCCAGGCCGGGAACGACGGCCTCCTTCACCGCGCCGCCCGTAATGTTAACGATCCGCGCGTCCTTCATCCGGCGCGCCGTGCGGATCATCTTCATCCCGTAGGCGACCGCCTCCAGGTCGTCGGCCGCGCTCACCAGGTAGACCCCCGCCCGGCCGTGCAGTTGACGGATATGGTCCGACAGGAGCACGCCCAGCGTGGCCAGGACCACCGCCGGCCGTTTCGTCTCCTCAATGATCCGCAGCACGTGGGGCCAGTGCCCTTTCTTGAAGGGGATCAGCAGGAGGCCATCCGGCTTCGACTCCTTCACCTCGTCGATGAACCGGGCGACCTGGGCCGGCTCGTCGAGCGGCTGCTCGTCCATGGCGATCCGCATGCCGAGGGACTTCTCCATGGCGAGGATCTTCTCCAGGTAGATCTTCTGGCGCCCCTCGGCATCGAACGTGGACCCCGGCCAACTCCAGTAACCGGCCTTGCGGAGGGTTTCGGAGGGCGGATAGAGGAACGCCCCGCGGACGGTGGGGGTGGACTTGGGCCGGGGCGCGGCCTCGCCAAGCGGCTCGGCGGCCGCGGCGGTCCGCGACAGCCAGGCCAGGCCGCCCACGGCCGCCCCCATCGTCAGCAGGAACTCGCGCCGGCAGCAGCAGCACCACGTCGGATCAGGATTTGGAGGGTTCATCGTAATGGCTCCTTTTTCAGTCGCGTCCCGGAAGTGGGCGGAAACCCGCCTGAGGCGGGCAGGTTTGGGTTCCGGCGCGACCTGTTCGCCTTCCTGGCGGACGCGACGTGACTCTAAGCCGCTTCCAAGTACCTGTCAATCGCCGAGACGTCGATGCGGTCGGCCGAGACCGTTCGTGACGCCTCGACGATTCGCAGCCGAAAGCCCTGTAGTGTCACACTACAGGGCAAGCCGTCATCCATCTCCAGCACCATTCGTACCCCGGAAAATCCTACTTCACACGGTAGGAATGTCGAGGAGAAAGGCATCCCGCCCGGCGGGGGGGGTGTGGCCGCGGATTCCGGCCGGGAGTTTTATCTCTATCCGCCCCGGAAGCCCCGAAGGGGTCCCTTCGGGAGGGCGGGCTGTTCTCTAGCCCCGGCCGCAAGGCCGGGGAACCCGTGGCCCCCAAACCTTTCTTCCTAAGCCCCGGAGGGGCGCTTGAACGGATTCAGTCGCCCCTCCGGGGCTCGAAAGAAAAAAGAGGAACCGGTGGGGTTGTTGGGGCATTTCCGTTCCCCGGCCTTGCGGCCGGGGCTAGAGTACAAGCGTGCCTCCGGCACGCAGAACAACCTGTCTTTGCAAAAGGTCCGAATGCCGGAAAAACGGCCACACCCGGCGGTCGCGGCAAGGCGATACAGGGATGGCGGACCCGCCTCCGCCAAGGCTTCGGCGGGCTTCGGCGAGGCAAGCAAGAACGCAGGTTCGGCGGTTGCGAACGCGGCGGCGGCGGATATAATCGTATCCGAAGATTCCAAGGGGCTCCAGAATGGCCAAACCAACGGGAACCAGCCGACGAAGCCAACGCGTCGCCAGCATGATCCTCCAGATCGTCTCGGAGACGCTCGTCGGGGAACTGAACGATCCCCGCATCGGCCTCATCACGGTCACCGACGTCACCCTCTCCGCCGACCTGCGCCTCGCCGACGTCAATCTGTCGGTCCTGGGCGATGCGAGGCAGGAGCAGACGTGCCTCGAGGCCGTCCAGCACGCGCGCGGGCGGCTCCAGGAGCGCGTGAGCGCCGGCCTGCGGATGAAGTTCTGCCCCCTGCTGCGGTTCCATTTGGACAGCAGCGTCAAACGGAGCGTTTCCCTGAGCCGGCTGATCGCCGAGGCCCGCGCCGAGGACGAGGCCGCCCGCGCCGACCGCATCCGTCGCGGCGTCGAGCCGCCCGATCCCGACGCCCCGACCCCGGACGACACGGACCCATGAGGTGATGCCATGACCACGTTTGCCGAAAAAGCCCGACGCCTCGACAGGGCGCGCCTGCACCTGAAGCGCCGCTACGGCGACGCGCCGAAGTTGATGCTCACCCACCCGGTCGAGCACATCCTCCGCGCGATCCTGTCGGAGGAAGCGACCGCGTCCCAGGTCGAACAGGCGATGCGCCGACTCCGCGAGCAGTTCGCCGATTGGAACGACCTGCGCGTCAGCCGCCCGCGGGAAATCCGCGAGGCCCTCGGGCCCGATTTTCCCGGCGTCGGCCACAAGGCGCGCGTCATTCCGAGGCTGCTGGACCAGGTCTTCAAACACCACAACAGCATGGTCTGGGACTTCATGGAGGCGATGGGGAAAGTCAAGACGCGGGCGTTCTTCGAGTCGCTCGAAGAGGTCCGCCCCTTCGTCGCCGCCACCATCGCACGCGACTCGACGGGCGCTCACGCCTTCCCCGTCGAT
>Ga0114918_10005010_pt1 | contig 11418 bp, 9 predicted proteins | sample LantaG_FD_87015 | JGI IMG/M metagenome (GOLD analysis project Ga0114918, IMG submission 87015) | Deep subsurface microbial communities from Baltic Sea to uncover new lineages of life (NeLLi) - Landsort_02402 metaG | ecosystem: Environmental > Aquatic > Marine > Oceanic > Sediment | place: Baltic... | reverse complement strand
TCATTACCTGAGTTCGACCCCAACGACATCCGCTCAACCGACCCGAATGACTTCCGTAACCGGGCGGTAACCAGCCAGTTTGAGCCAGGCAGTATCATTAAACCAATCATTGCAGCAATAGCACTCGATGCCGGCGCTGTTAGCCGGGACGAAGAAATATTCTGCGAAAACGGCAGCTACCACGGCAAAGGCTTCGGGCGAATCGGCGAATATGCAAATCACGCATTCGGCGAGCTGACCGTGCGGGAGGTTCTGGTTAAATCCAGCAATATAGGGATGGCTAAGATCGGGCAAAAACTCGGCAAAGACAGATTGTATAAGGGCCTGGAACGTTTCGGGTTCGGCAGAAAAGCCGGAATAGATTTGCCCGGCGAAGCCGAGGGGCTTTTATGGCCGGCGAATAAATGGACAGGATACAGCGTAACAAGAATACCTTTCGGGCAGGAAATTTCTGTGACCGCGATTCAATTGCTCAGGGCCTTCTGCATCCTCGCCAACGGCGGACATTCCATTCGACCATTTGTGGTCAGGGCAATGGTCGACAACAGAGGACAGATTACAAAGTTGAAGCGACCACCGCCGCCCGTGGGTTTTGTCATTAAGCCGGAAGTCGCCAAATGGATTATTGAAGACGCCATGGTCGGGGTGGTTAATGAAGGCACCGGGCGTAGAGCCAGACTGAAAAAATGGCAGCTGTTTGGCAAAACGGGAACTGCAAATATAGCCAAGAGCGATGAAAAAGGTTACTCAGAGGATGACTATATCGCCTCGTTTATAGCAGGGGCACCGGCCGATGAGCCGAAGGTGGTGGTTTTGGTTTCGATTCGAAGGCCGAACAAACAACTCGGCAGAGGCTACACCGGCGGAGCAGTCGCATCCCCCGTAGCAGCTGCAATACTTGAAAAAACACTGACATACCTCGAAAAACATCAGCGTTAGTTCATCTTTTCTCAGAGTCCTCGCCAGTTCTGTAAAGGTTCCGTGTCAGGCTGAATATCAGAACTGCCGATGCCAAACTCAACCAGTTCGGGAGTTTGTGCCAACAACTGCCGATATACAAGCGCGCTTGCTACTAAGACCGTTGGATACGTTGCAAATATCCCGACAATCAAACAAAATAGGCCCAGAAGGTTTATCAGGGCGCATACGATACCGAAGCCGAATAGCTGCCATTTGACGCCCATTGTTGTTCGGCTGCTCGCCTTGAGCGCCTCAATAGGGCCAAGGCCTTTATCAATGACAAAGTAATAACATAGACTGAATTTTACCGCCCAAATGATACCCGGAACAATAAGCAGGATAAATCCAGCCAATATAATAAGGCCGTAAAGGATTCCAGTCCCTAAAACCCGCCAAAAACAATCCCACGCATCAAATAAAGTAGCAAATGGTGGTTTTTGCTCATCGCAAAAACTAAGGGCTATTTTGATGAGGCCTATCTTTACAATAATGCTAATCATCCATCCCAGAACCTGTAATAGAATTGCCAATGTGACGTCGGATGCCTTAGGTAAATTCAGAGTTTTTAACACACCCCTGGCGATGGTGGGCAAATAGGTGACTATCAGAAAGACAAAACCCAGACCTACAAAAAACCAAAGATTAGTCTTCATTACACCCCAGCCATAGCTCAACACATCACTGAAGTTAAAATATTTACGTGCCATAACCCAGCTGCACGAACTGCACAATTCGGCTCCGTCAGGGTTTTCTGTTCCACATTTCGGACACTTCATTCGTATTACCCTCTCAATTTGTTATTTCGCCGATATATCCAGCTTCGATGCAGAACTGGATGACGTCACGAGCCAGAGGCGCGGCACCCCTTGGGCCGGATTGGCCGCCTTCAACGACGACGGCAATAGAAATACTACGGTCTACATCGTCCTTGGCAAAGCCTGCAAAGCAGGCGTTGTCGGGTTTTTCCGTTGAGCCGGTCTTGCCATAAACCCTCACCCCCTGTTGGCCAAAGCCGCTATAGGCGAACTGATTGTAAGCTGTTCCGCCCGGCTCATCGACCACAGCGCTCATACCATCGCGGACGAGTTGTAAAGTGTGCGGTGAGATACCAAGGGCAATTTCGTCGCTCGTTGTTCGTCGTTCGTCGTTCGTATCATTATGTGTAAGGAAAAGTTGAGGTGATTTATATACCCCACGTCGGGCGATGATGGCCATTGCATTGGCTATCTGCAAAGGCGTAACACGAAGATTACCCTGGCCCATCCCGAAATACCGCCTTTCGTCCCTCGCAAGAGGCGGGAGTTGTTCAATGCTTGAAATTACACCATCGGGAACAGCCGTTGAGATTTGCCCCTGCGCCTGCCTGAAATCTCGCGTCTCGTTCGGGTCGTTTGAATCAAACGGCGAAAGGTGGATTTGGTGGCCGTAGCCGAATTTGAACAGCCATTGCTGCAGTACCAGAGGGTCAATCCTGTCGGCAAGACGAGAAAAATAAATATTACAACTGCCCTTAATGGCGTTGCGTGCATAGTTCGGCCACTCGTCGTCATGGCACCTCCAGTGGAATTTATTATACAGCCAGCAGCTTGGCCAGCCCGGCGGTGCCTTTCGAGCGGGACAGCTGATAATCTCATCAGGAGTGATTTTGCCGTCTTCGAAACCGGCGATAAGAATTACGGGTTTTATGACCGAGCCGGGCGGATAATGCTTATTTGTCGCCCGGTTTATCATTGGTGTATTGGGGTCACTGATGATATCGCCGTAGTTATATCGCACACGATTCAAATCGAAAGTCGGCATCGAAACCATCGCCAGAATGTCACTTTTTTCAACATCGATAACAATAACCGCTGTCGGCATTTTGCAGTTGGGATTGAGATTACAGTCAACAAGGTAATTTTCTATTCTCTTTTGCAGTTCGCTATCGAGCGTTAGCGTAACATCTTTGCCGAATTGAGTTTTGGTTTTACTCACAAGCGTGCGGTCGACGTCGTAGACTTCTTCGCCGCGTCGGCCACGAAGAACAGCTTCGCACACATATTCCACGCCGTCCTCGCGTCCGCAGACCTCGTTATCCAGATATCTCGATAACCTGTCATCTGCAAAGAGCTTTCTATCCTCTTCCTGTGTGGCCGGCCCGACCCAGCCGATTGTCTGAGCAGCAACACTGCCGTACGGATAGACCCTCTTTGCTTCGGGCAGAATCTGAACGCCGTCAGTGTGCATAAATTCAAACTGCGCGGTAAAGATATCGTCGTCGGTTTTCAGCTCCAGCAGCGGGCCTGTGGCGTCCATCTCCGCAATATCATCAACCCGATTGATAAGTAAAAGTCGCTTCTGTTCGCTCGGGAATCTGCTTTCGAAATCCGCTACCACCTCTGAGAGGGGAATATGGCTTATTCTGCCGGCATATTTTTGCATTATATTCGGGTCGGGGTCGTTTCGTCTCCACGCGACAAATGTCCGTAGATTCCAGATTTCGTCATTTATGCTCTTGATTTTGTCCTCGATATCCGCCCGTTCGAGGCCGAAGTATGTACATTTATCGATAATCTGGCGCACGTTCTCAAGCTTGGCCCTGATTGTCTCCTTCACTTTGGACTCGGCGACAGCGGGGTCAGGTTTTTTCGTCGCTCTGAGCAGCTCTGCTCTTTGGACACGCACATCGGCAAAGCGGCTGAGCCGATAGTTTATGTGCAGTTGGAATCGTGGCTCGTCAACCGCTAAGATTCTGCCTTTGCTGTCGAGTATCCTGCCTCTGACAGTATTTAGCTGTCGCGACCGGCCGCTGCGAAGTTTCAATTGTGCGACCTTGTCCTGAACGGATGAGCCGGGCAGCAGCTGCATCTGCATGAGCCGCAGCAAAAGAATCAGTAAAAACAGGGCACTTGCGCCCACAAAGATTTTGAGCCGCCTGTTATACATCGCGTTTTCTTGGTCCGCATCTTATCGAGGTGGTCTGACAATCCACAGGATGCGGGTCTACCGATGGCTAAAACGATGTGTATTTATACGCATCCACCAGGCTAAGGGCAAGAACAAAAATGGCCCCACTATGGCCGAGTATAGCGCCGTCCAAAAAAGAACGACTCCGTGGACGCTGTTTGCCACCGACGCGCCCTTTAGAAATGTTAAAAGATACGCCAAAGTCCCACCCAAAAGGCAGGTGATGAATATCGCAGCGGCTTGATAAGGCATCTTCCTGATGGCAACAGCACGATGCAGATATGCAAGCAAAGTGCCAAACAGACCAAAGCTGATTGTATAAGGACCCATCGCGCAGCCAATGATGTCAGCTACAAAACCTATGACAAAAGAGGTTATAATCGCCTCGGTGGTATTGCAGTAAATCGCAAAAAATACAAAAAGAATCAGCAACAGGTCAAGCTTGATATTCAAACCCGTCAATATGCTTGCCTGCAAAATGGCGACAATCAAAATAAAAACACCAAAGCGAAACCACCGCATCTAAATATCCTCCACAGGTATCTTTTTGCAACGCGGCACAAATAGTCGGCTCCAGGCTACCGTTGCGGATTCATTATGATAACAGCCACGTTCTCCAATGCTTCCGCGTTACACGAAGGTTCGACAGTTATATCCCACAGCAGGGGATTCTCTTCGTCGGTTTTGCAGCCGGTCACTTTTCCTATAATCAGCGCTCCATCGAGCAGGCCGGGGGTTTTGCGGGCAAAGACCCTGTCCCCCGTTTTTACCCTGTGCTCTTTGGAAAGCAACCATATCTTCGCCGAGTTATTGCCGGCGCCCTGCATAATTCTTTTTATATTCGATTCTGCCATCCTAATTTCAATTTTTGATGTCGGGTCGGTAACCAGCTTGACCATCGCCGTTCGAGAAGCGGTCTCGGATACGGTGCCGATGACATTGTTTAGCCCAAGAACGTATTGCCCTTTGGCTACACCGTCGTCCTGGCCGCGATTGATAATGAGTTCGCCTCTGGAGTCGTTAATCGTGGCTGTAATCACATCAGCAACCACCAGTTTTGCGCCTTCAAACGCGCGTCTGTTACGTAACCCCGACAGCTTTTCAACCTTTTGACGTTCCTGCCAGAGCTCTTCTTCGAGGTTAGCGATATAGTTTTGGTACTGCGCCTCTGTCAACCCGTCTGTAAGCGGCTGCCGCCTGTGCGCCGCCAGCGAAACACTTCTACCGAAGCTCAAGGGCCAGCGAAAAATACGAGCAAAACCGAATTGAAGTTTGTTTGTCAGACTGTGAGGGGTAAACAACAAAATGAGCCCGCCCAACATAAACCAGGTAAACAACATCCGTCGGGAGACTTTAATTTGCTTCCTTGCCATAATTTGCGTGTTGTCGCTTACGTGTCACACATAAGAGAAACAGCTCATTGCCATCCATGATCGCTATGGTCCATCGTGTCCTTCCACAGCTCCAGATTCTGCAGGTAGACACTGGTACCTCGGGCTACGGCGCTAAGCGGGTCCTCGACTCTTTCGACCTTTAATCCCGTTGCATTGGCCAAGACCGCATCCATCCCGCGCAGCAGCGCACAGCCGCCGCAAATATGGATACCGTTGTCAATCAAATCGGCAGCGAGTTCAGGTTCGGCCTTCTCCAAAGTTGCTGTAACCGTGTCTATAATCGCGGCGATCGGCTCACGCAAAGCCTCACGGATTTCCTCGCTTGTTATGACGATTTTCCTCGGCAGCCCCGAGATGGTGTCCCTGCCCGCCACCTCCATTGTCAGCTCCTCTTCCAATGGAATAGTAGAGCCGATTTGTATCTTGACTTTTTCAGCCCTTGGTTCGCCGATAAGCAGGTTGTATGTTTTCTTAAGGTGATTGATGATCGCTTCATCCATATCGTCACCGCCGACGCGGATTGATTCACACGTGGCGATGTCAGCAAGGCTCATTATAGCCATCTCCGTAGTTCCGCCGCCAATATCGACAATCATTGAGGCGGTAGGTTCGGTTATCGGCAACCCCGCTCCGATTCCAGCCGCCATCGGCTCATCAACAAGATAGACCTTGCGAGCCCCTGCCCGCTCTGCGCTGTCGATGACAGCCCGGCGTTCGACAGCGGTTATCCCCGAGGGAACGGCAATTACCACTCGAGGCCGTACCAAACCGCCTCTGCCGTGAACCTTCCTGATAAAATAACCGAGCATCGCCTCGGTAATCTCGAAGTCGCTGATTACGCCGTCCTTGAGTGGTCTTATCGCGCTGATTGACCCAGGCGTTTTGCCAAGCATTTCCCGGGCAACCAGACCCACGGCTTCACCATTATTAAGCACAATATTGGTCCCTTTGCGGACGGCTACTACGGAAGGCTCATTGAGAACGATACCTTTGTCACGAACGCAGACCAGCGTAGTGCAGGTACCCAAATCAATACCCATATCCATACTAAACCAGCCTAAGATCGTGTCCAACAACACCTTCGACTTCCCTTTCGGTTATCAATTGACCAGCCTTATACGGCAAAAATCGGAATTGTCAATGGTCAATTTGGCTATGGAATTTTGAAAATTGTATTGTACTGAAAATAGCACTTACAGGCGACGAATACGGCCGTAACCACCACGACACCAAGTGCTAAAGCAAGAATAACGGTATAAAGATTACTGGATGCCGTCCGGCTGCGGCTCGCGTCTTCGCCGAGACGAGTCGCCTTTCCACCAGGACTGTGCCCATCAGGACTCATATGTGTCAGCCTCTCATGTTAGTATCGCTCCGCCTGCGGCGGAGCGCGGCGGACTATAAATTAGTAGAAACGTCATCACCAGCCTTAGGCTGTTTGCTCACCAGGTCCAGCAAACCAACAGCCTTTTCTGGCTCAACGTCATAAATCAAAATATCACAGATGAACTCTTCGTCGCGGGTAATGTAAAACTTCATCCCCTCCTTTACGCCATCCGCCGAGCCGATCGATATCTCAACCAGAGAATTCTCCATATCAACATCCGTCACCAACCCTTTAAGACCTATCTGCATAGTAGCGGGTCCAGTCCCGATGAATCGGGATAGTTTTTTCTCCGGCGTTACCATCACCGGCTCGGCAACCGCCTCACCTGCGGGCCGTAAGATACTATCTAGCCTGGCTCGCAACTCAGTCTTTTCTTCAAGCAGACGTCTGTTCTCTGCCTGCACCTGCTCTACTATAGCCATTTTCTCAACCAGTTGGGCCGTGGTCTCGTTGAGCTCCTTGCGTTGTTTGATTTGTTCAGCCTGAACGCGCTTGAGCTCATCGAGCGTATTTTTCAACAGCGCCCCCTGCTTATCGTTGGTTGTGTAGAAATCCTTCGTTATACTCGTCCAGCTCTCCACCTGCGCGAGCAGCGACGCCCTTTCTCTCTCAACATCCCTGAGGTTACCTTCCAGTTTGCCAACCTTCGCCGAAAGCGTGGCAATTTCACTTCTCAGCTTGTCTTCCAGCTGCTGCTTTTCCTCGATATACTCATTTGCCTCTTTGGTTTTGGCCTTCAACTTTTTGTCCAGACTGTCTCTGTCGGACCTTATATTGGTGTATTTTTCCCTATAATTATCGGCGTTGGCAACGTAGGTTACGACAATGCCACAGAGGAATATTGAGGACAGTGTCAACAGCACTATCAGAATCTTCGTGAGGGTGCTCAAAATCGGCTCCTTCTGCTAATTCATACCTCAAATTACCCGCCGCCCCGACTCGCGTCGTGAGACGCGGGGGCAGGAACGCTGCCGCGAATTATACTGTCCCGTATGACACTATGCAACCAAATAATTTAGCCGTTAGGCCCGGACAAGTCAAGTTATTTTCGTGCTCTTAACTGACAGCCGATACAACACCAGCCCAGCGACCTCCGGCATGCCGGTTTTCACTTCGCGCACTGTAGAACGGCCTTGGCGACCGCGATACGGACGCGTTTGGACTGATTTTTAAGCAGCTTGGGCAGAAATTCAGTAACGGCAGCCGTTCGAATTTGACCTACTGCCAGCGCCGTGAACACATGAACGCGCTCGAGGCCGTCGGCGTCCATCCCGGCCGTGAGATTTCTCCTGAAAACATCAAGCACCTCGGATTCTCCCAGCGAACTGCCGAGTGCACCAAGCTGTCCCGCTGCCACCAGCCGAACCTCCAGTACTTTATCATCTAACATTGTAATCAGGGCGTTCTTCGCCAGCTCCGTTCCAAGTGCACCCATCGCCTTTATACCCATAACTCTGTCATCGGCGTACGCACTTATCAGCATCGCCCACAGCTTTGGATATACCTGCTCATCGCCGAGCATCGCCATCGCTTCGGCAACCTGAAACCTGACCTTGTCAGACGAATCCCTGTCACTCAGGGCCCAGTTCAGCAACTTTAACTGACGCGCATCACCACTTTTGCCAAGTATCAGGGCGGCGTTGGCGCGAACAGTTTGGTCCTTGCTGATTATTGCCTTGCGAATGAGCCCAAAACTATCTACATAGCCGAGCCTGACCAAGGCGTAAGCGGCGGCAATTCTGACGTTTTCATCAGGGTCTTTCAACAGCTGCTCTACCGATTCTCTCGCGAAGCGATACTGCATGTCACCGACGGCCAAAGCCGCTGCAAACCTGACCGGTACAAATTCATCTCTTAACAATCGTTCGACTTTGGGCATCAATTCAACTCGCCGTGTCTCCGCCACAACCTCAATCGCATTGACCCTGATTCGAGGGTCAGCGTCAGCCAAAGCCGCCTCGACAATCCGGACGGCTTCCCCGATTAAATCGGGGCTAACAACCCCTGCACCGCTTCTGGTGCGGACCGATGTGTCCCGATTTAATCGGGGCTGCAAAGATTCATTGCAGCTGCAGATAGCCAACAACCCATAAGTGCCGAGCAAACAGCAAAAGACGATGACACCTCGTCCCGATAAATCGGGGTCTCTTATGTCTCTCATTTTGCGTTTTTCACTTCGCATTTCTCTGATGCCGACTTAATCAGGATACTTTTTGTCTCTGAATCCCGACTTGTCGGGACTCCCAAAGCGGCACTATTATGGCCAAAACAAAACCAATCGCACAACAAAAATCCAGCCATTGGCCATATCTGCTGAAAAATGTGGTTCTCTCGTCAATCGGGACCCTATCTACAAACCAGCCTGCTACCGCCCTGCGGGCCATAGCTTGGCTTGGAAGGTCGCCGGCTGTAAAGCCGTCTCTGACACGCCCCACCGAGTCGATAAGACAGCTTATGCCGGTATTGACACTCCGCACGACACTGACCCTGTTCTCCACAGCCCTGAAGACACAAACGGCCGTGTGCTGGACAAGCTCCGTGCTCGCAAAGACATTACCATTCTTAAATCTTACGAACCAGCCGTCGTTACTTATATTAACAAGCCAGTCGAGACGCTTTCGACCGGCATCGTCCAACGTGAATCTGCGGGCGATAGCAGGAACCGTATCTTCATAGCAAATCATCACACTGAATCTGTAGGTTCGCTCCTGCAGCCCTCTGCCGCTGGTCATATCAAAAACGGTGTACTCGCTGCCAGCGTCAAGTGAATAATCGTAATTATAAGGCGTAAACTTCATCAGCAGATTAAAAAGCACCGGCAGCCTTTTGCGAAAAGGAACAAACTCTCCGAACGGAACCAAGTGAATTTTATGGTACTGCTTGTCCGACTGTCGGCCGTCACTTCCATATAAAAATGCCGAGTTGTATCTTTTGGGTAAATGAATTGTCATATCTTCTTTTATTTCCGGCCTGCCGCCGTAGGCCCCCACAAGTACAAACGCTGTATCTTTGGCGTGCTCGCTAAGGGCCCTGTCGAATACACGGTAGCTGTGCGAAGCATCCAGAAGCCCTAATACCGCCGGCTCCATCGTGGCCTGTACCATCGTCTCCGGCCAAATGACCAGCTCAGCACCGGCTGCGGCAGCGGCCCTGCTTTTTCCCATCAGCTCGGCAAATATCCTGTCGGACTGTTGAAATGACCTCTTTACCGATTGCGGAACGTTCGACTGCAAAGACCCAACCAAAGGCCCAGCTTTTACAACTTCCTCCGATTGCTTTACTCTCCATCGACCATATACAACAGCAGCAGCCAGCACTGCACACACAAGCCCAATTTTCAAAAGATTGCTGATTTTGAACACACTTTTCCAACATCGAGCATCGAGTATCAATTCAGCCACCAGCCCGTTGACTATCGCTATCAGAAAAGATACTCCGGCTGCACCGAATATGTCAGCTATCTGGATAAGTGTAATATTGGTGTACTGGCTGTGCGAGAGATGCCGCCAGAGAAATCCCCCTAAAAAAAGGCCCTGCAGTCGCTCAGCTCCTACAATCAAGACCGGCACAGCCAGGACCAGCGGTATCTTTCTTAGCCGACAATAACGCAGGCCAAAAGCCAGCACCGGCCAAAGCAAAGCAGTGTATAAACAAAAAGCTACCCAGCCAATAATTGTAACTGGGGCTACCCAGTACAGATTGCCGAGCCAGTAACAAAGCGAGACAAAATATGCGATAAGCGCCAATTGTCTAAATTTCACAGTTGGTGAGCAGACAAGTACAAAAGGCACCCACGCAACCCAGGCCAGCCAAGCTATACCAAACGGCGGCTGAATAACGGTCAGCAGCACCGCACTGGCAACAAATGCCAGAGAACAGAGTAAAACACTTTTCACTCGCACGATTTTCAACCGGCTAAATCCCCCAAAGCTACCGCTATTTTCTCCGTGCCGTATTGCTTGCGGTTATTCATCCTCAAACTAAACTGTTTTGTAAAAAGTTCGAGAAGATTCCTGTCACCGGTGATTTTCCTGATAGGTATTTCCATCTCACTAACAAGCCGTCTTAGTTCACCTAATTCGACAGGACTAAATCCCGTAAGGGATGCCTTACGGCAAGATAAATTACCAGTGCTTCTGTCCTTTAATTCAGCCAGGCGCTGCTTTGTATTTTCAACATACTTTTGAGAGGTTTCTATACCAACGTAACTTCTGCCCAATTGGTAAGCTGCTATTGCGGTGGTTCCTGAACCGCTGAAAGGGTCGAGGACACAATCACCGGGATTTGAACTTGCCGCTATGATTCTTTTTAGCAGGTTCTCCGGCATCTGACAGGGGTGCCAGCCGGTGCGCTCTTTGAACGTTCCACATACGCGTGAGAATTCACTCCAGACATCGTCCGGCATTTTGCCTTTCGGATTAGCTCGTCTGTCTTTGTAAATTAACTGCCGGTCAGACGGAACCCGCACAGCGTGCTCGTTAAAGGTAAAATTTTCCCTGTCATTTACGAAGTAAAAGATATGGGTATGCGCCCGGGCGAATTTATTTTTCGTCTGCTGGCCGAATGTATAATGCCATATGAGCCAGTTGCGCATAAAAAGCCCTAACTGGTCAGCTATGATTTTGACGTTCGCGGCATATTCATCGCCGATAGCTATATAAAACGAGCCGTTAGGCTTTAAGACCTTTTTGCAAACACTCATCCAGTCCTTCGTCCAGGCGATATAGTTTT